>WNGL01000183.1_pt1 | contig 70270 bp, 69 predicted proteins | sample 5400591 | NCBI WGS metagenome assembly WNGL01 (sample SAMN13153377, study PRJNA577476) | soil metagenome | isolation source: 80 cm soil or saprolite under Garry oak tree replicate 1 | place: USA:California | collected 2016-06-15 | reverse complement strand
CCCGCATCCCCCGGGTCAGGCTCTCCGCCACGTTCTCCGCCGCCTGACGCCACACATTGCACGTCAGGAACAAGCTGTCGCCGTCCTTCCACTCCCCGGTGGAATTGTCACGGAACCTCGGCGTCGACGCCACCCGGAATTTCGCCACCGGCTGCCCCGCCGGGGTAAACCGCAACTCCGGATCATCCACGAGATTCCCCGCGATCGTGATCTGGGTATCGCCTGCTGCCATCTCGACTCTCCGTACCCTGAGCTCTTCGTCCTGGCTGTTGTCTCAGTCCATCCTCCTCCTGGCCACTGACATTTCTGGCCGTTCCGGGATCTGGTGACGTAGCGTCGGTAGCGTGCTGCTCACCGCCGAGGGCGCCGCCCTGCTGCTGATCGACCTGCAGGAGCGGCTCATGCCCGTCATTGACGATCACGAAGCTGTCGTGGCCCGGGCCGTGCGGCTCGCGGAGGCGGCGACCTTGCTGGGCGTGCCGGTCCGCGCGACGGAGCAGAACCCGGCCGGCCTGGGCCCGACGGTGCCGCCGCTGGCCGGCTACCCGCAGGCGGTCCTGGCCAAGACGACGTTCTCCGCGGCGGGTGACCCCGGCTTCCCCGCGCTGCTGCCCGGCGGAGCCGGGGAGATCGTGGTGGCCGGGTGCGAGGCGCACGTGTGCGTCCTGCAGACGGTGCTCGACCTGCTCGCCGCCGGGCGCCGGGTGGTGTGGGCGGCGGACGCGACCGGCTCGCGTGACCCGGCCGACCGGACGGCCGCCATCGACCGGGCGGCCCGGCACGGGGCGGAGATCGTGACGTCGGAGATGGTGCTGTTCGAGTGGCTGCGTGACGCGCGGCACCCGAGGTTCCGCGAGGTGCACAAGCTGCTCAGGTGAGGGTCAGGGCGCGCTGTGCTCAGGACGTGGCCGCATCCTGGACGAGCCGGAGCAGCAGGGCGAGCGGCGGCCACCCGGAGTGGCCGCGGCGCGTCACGGCGTAGGAGCGCAGGATCACCTCGGGCTGGCGCAGCCGCCGCAGCGTCACCCCGCGGGCGGGCGGCCGCGCCGCGGGCAGCAGTCCCACTCCCAGGCCCGCCAGGATCATGTCCTGGACCAGGTCGAGGCTGTCCGCGCGCTGCGTGATGCGCGGCTCGAAGCCGGCTACCGAGGCCACGAGGCGGACCACCTCCTCGTCGGCGGTGTTGCGCGAGTTGACGATCCAGCCGTGGTCCCGGTAGCGGCGGAAGACCTCCGGCGCGGTGCCCCGCTGGCGCCCCGGCGCGGCCGGCGCGGACGGCGTGCCCAGGCTCCACGGGGTACTGGCCAGCGGCCGGCTGTGCAGGCTGCGGCCGAACCCGGCCGGCGCGAGGTTGTAGTCGTAGGTCAGCGCCAGGTCGACCTCGTCGGCGGCGAGCAGGCCCAGGGCCTCGGCCGGCTCGTGCTCGTGAATGTGCAGCGTGACGTCCGGGTGCCGCCCGGCCAGGATCCGGGCCACGGGGAGCAGGACCTGGCGGACCGCCGAGGCGAACGCCGCCACCCGGACCGTGCCGGCCGGCGCCGCCGCCGGGTCCAGGTCGCGGCGGGCGGCCTCGATGGCGGCCAGGACGGTGACGGCGTGCCCGGCCAGCCGCCGCCCGGCCGGGGTCAGCCGCACCCGCCGTCCGTCCGGCTCGATCAGCGGGGTGCCCGCCTCCCGGGCCAGGGCCGCGATCTGCTGGGAGACGGTGGAGGTGGTGATGTGCATCGCCTCGCCGACTTCCCGCATCGAGCCGAGCCGGGACAGCTCGAGCAGCAGCTCGAGGCGGCGCGGATCCATGAGCAGATCATTCATTATTCGTGAACGGTATGTCCATGAATCTCGCGTGGACGCGGACGGTTCTGGTCGTATCTACTGGCCACCATGATCGTCACCGTGAGGCCGGCCCGGGCCGGCACCTTGATGGCGGTGGGCTCGATGGCCTGCGTGCAGCTCGGCCTGGCGCTGTCGGTCCCGCTGTTCGGCCAGGTCGGCCCGCTGGGGGCGGTCTGGCTGCGGCTGGCCTGGGCGGGCCTGATCCTGCTGGTCGCGGTCCGGCCCCGGCCCTGGCGGTTCCGCCGCCGGGTCCAGGTCGCCGCGGTGGCCCTCGGCGTGGTGACCGCGGGGATGACCATGCTGTTCATGGCGGCCGTGGCCCGGCTGCCGCTGGGCACCGCCAGCGCGCTGGAATTCCTGGGCCCGCTCGGCGTGGCCGTCGCCCGCGGCCGGGGCGGCCGGCGGCTGGTGTGGCCGGGCCTGGCCGGGGCCGGCGTCCTGGTCCTGACGCACCCGTGGCAGGGCGGCGCCAGCCTGGCCGGCGTCGCCTGCGCCCTCGGCGCGGCGGCGTGCTGGGCCTGCTACATCGTCCTCACCCAGGCGGTCGGCGACGAGGTCACGGGCCTGCAGGGACTCGCGGTGTCCATTCCGGTGGCCGCCCTGGTGGCGACCGCGGTGGCAGGGCCGGCCGTGCTCCCGGCGCTGGCGCCGCACCTGCTGCTGGCCGGCCTGGGCCTGGCGCTGCTGCTGCCGGTCGTGCCGTTCAGCCTGGAGATGTACGCGCTGAGGCGGCTGACCGCCGCGGCGTTCGGCACCTTGATGTGCCTGGAGCCCGCGCTGGCCCTGGCCGCCGGGCTGGCGCTGCTCGGCCAGGTGCCCAGGGCCTGGTCACTGGCCGGAGTGGCCTTGGTCGTGGCGGCCGGCGTCGGTGCGGAGCGGACCGGCGCGCGGCCGGCCCCCGTCGCACCTGACTGCCGTCATCAAAACGTACGTTCGATTCAATCCGAACGGAGTGCGGGTTCCGCTGAAGGCTCTACAGCAGGCGTAGCTGGCGGTCCGCGGCCCGGCGCGGCCGCCGCGATGCCGCCACCCCGGACAGGCTGGGCGGCTCCGGCCTGACGGCGGCCAGGAACGGCGAGCGGCCGGCCGCCGCTTCGGCGCCGTGCCTGGTCCGGCGGGCCGCGGCGGTGAGCAGCAGCCGCTCGCGGGCCCTGGTCATCCCGACGAACAGCAGCCGCTGCTCTTCCGCGGCGTCGGCCGGGCCTGCCAGCAGCAGCGGCAGCAGGCCGCGCTCGCAGCCGGCCAGGAACACCACGTCGAACTCCAGGCCCTTGGCGCCGTGCAGGGTCAGCAGCGTGATCGCCTCGGCCCGCGGGTCCAGCGCGTCCGTCTCCGCGCCCAGGGCGATCTCGGCCCGGAACCGCTCGAGGTCGGCACCGCACCGGCGGGCCAGCGGCAGGAGCAGCTCGCCCGCGGCGCGGATGTCGGTGACCGTGGCGTCGCCCTCGCCCCGGGCCGCGGCCAGGGCGCGCACCGCGGCCGTCACCTGCCCGGCCGCATCACCGGCCGCATCGGCGAGGCGGAGCTCGCGGACGATGTCGGCCACCCCGGGGCGGCGCGCGAGCAGGTCGTGCGAGCGCTTCTGGTACGGCAGCCCGGCCCGGGTCAGGGCCTGGGCGAGCGGGCCGGCCTGCGCGTCGGTGCGGTAGAGCACGGCGATGTCGGCGAGGCCGATCTTGCCGTGGTCGTTTCCGTCGGCCCGGCCGCTGTCCAGGCTGTGGAAGGACGCCCCGCCGAGCAGCCGGTCGATGGTGGCGGCGATCCAGGCGGCCTCGGCGTGCTCGTCGGCCGCCTCGTCGAAGGTCACGACGTCCGCCGGACCGCCCCGGGCCGCGACCGCGGTCCGCCCGGGGATCAGCGTGGCCGGCGCTATGGCCTGCATCGCGGCCGTCACGATCGCCGGGTTGGAGCGGTAGTTCCTGGTCAGCTCGACGGTGGCGGCCCCGGGGAAATCAGCCGCGAACCGGCCGAAGATGCCGACGTCGGCGCCGCGGAACCCGTAGATGGCCTGATCCGGGTCCCCGATCGCGGTCAGCCCGGTGCCGTCTCCGCTAATCAGGCGGAGCAGGTCGTACTGGGCCGGGTCGATGTCCTGGTATTCGTCCACGCTGATCCGCGGCCAGCGGGCGCGCAGCCGGGCGGCGGCGGCCGGATCGTCGCGGAGCAGCGTGGCCGGCAGCTCCACCAGGCTGTCGAAGTCGACCAGGTCCCGGGCGGCCAGCTCGCGGCGCAGGGCCAGCGCGCCGTCCGGGTCCAGCCCGGCGGCCAGCGTGCGCCCGTCCCGCTCGGATCCGGCCAGTTCGGCCGCGACCTGGAGCCGGACGGCCTCATCGGCGACCCGGAACCGCGGGGACAGCCCGGCGGCGTCGTGGTGCTCGCGCAGGATCCGCAGGCCCAGGCCGTGGAACGTGGTCACGGTGGGCTGGCCCGCGCACAGCACGGCCAGCCGGTCCTGCACCTCCTGGGCCGCCCGGCGGGTGAACGTGATGGCCAGGAAGCTCCCGGCGGCCAGGCCGCGGTCCATCACCTGGTGGGCGATCCGGTAGGTGAGCGTCCGCGTCTTGCCGCTGCCCGGTCCCGCGATGATCAGCAGCGGGCCGTCGGCGGTGGCCGCGGCCCGCTGATCCGGGTCAAGACCGTCGAGCAGCGATCCCGTCGGGGGCCCGGCGGCCGGGGGAAGGGCCGCGGCGTCGTCCCGGTCACCCCGCCGGCCCGCGGGCCTGGCGGCGGGGCGAAGGACCCGGGCCCGTTCGGCATCCTTGTTCTCCGCTAGGCCGGCCGCCGCGAACAGCGCGGTTCCGTCCAGCTCGTCGGGCTGGAACAGCCGGATCGTGCCGTACTCGCCGTCGTACCCGGCGTCCCGGATGACCTCACCGCGGCGCAGCCGGGTGATGCCCTCGCTGAGCCGCGACCCGCCGACCCGGCGCAGGTCGTCGAGCGGGACATCGCGCAGGATGCTCAGCTCCGGTCCGAGCGCGGCGACGAGCCGCCCGACCTCGCCCACGACCTTCTTGCTCTTCGGCCCGGTGGCCAGGATCTCGCCGACGATCTCGGGCAGCTGGACCAGGCTGGTGAACCCCGCGGCGCCGGGCGGGCGGAAGCCGGCCGGGCGGTCAGCGAGCTCGGCGACCCGGTGCAGGACGCCGACGGTGAGCGGCTTGCCGCAGGACGGGCAGATCGTGCCGAGCTCCCTGGTCTGCTCGGGCTCGACCCGCACCCCGCACTTGCGGTGCCCGTCCAGGTGGTACTTCCCCTCCTCGGGGAAGAACTCCACCGTGCCCGCCAGGCCGTGCCCGGTGCGCAGCGCCGCCGCCATCGAGAAGTAGTCCAGCTCGGTGTCGAAGACGGTGGCCTCGCGGCCGAGCATCGGCGGCGAATGCGCGTCCGAGTTGCTGACCAGGCGGTACCCGTCCAGCGAGGAGCAGGCCCAGTTCATCGGCGGGTCCGAGGACAGGCCCGTCTCCACCGCGAAGATGTGCCCGGCCAGGTCGGCGTAGCAGTCCCGCACCGCGTCGAAGCCGGATTTCGAGCCGAGGACCGCGAACCACGGGGTCCAGACGTGTGCCGGGACCAGGAAGCAGCCCGGGTCGGCCGACAGCGTGATGTCCAGCAGGTCACGGGAATCCAGGCCGAGGATCGGCCGGCCGTCGGAGGCCAGGTTGCCGATCTTGGCCAGCGCCACGGTGATCCGGTCGGCGGCCTCGAAGCCGGGCGCGTAGATGAGGTGGTGCACCTTCCTGGTGCGCTCGTCGCGCCGGTAGATGGTGGAGATCTCTACCGAGAGCATGAACCGGACGGTGCCCGCGCAGCTGGCCGGGGAATCGCGGCGGACCCTGGCTTCCAGCTCCGGCCGGATCCGGAACAGGCCGGGCTCGGCCGGGACGAGGGTTTCCTTCAGCTCCGCCATCCATGCGGGGTGGGTGAAGTCGCCGGTGCCGAGCACCCGCAGGCCCTTGCGCAGCGCCCACCAGGACAGGTGCCCGAGGTCGCAATCCTTGCTGCATGCGCGCGAGAATCTCGAGTGAATGTGCAGGTCAGCGTGGAACATGGGGGCGCGGCAACTCCCTGGCGCGGTCTGGACCGGGTCTGATCCTGCCACGGCCGGCGGGCCGCCGCTCGCAGTCTCAGAAGAACCGGCGCCCGTCCGGGGTGACGCCGGGTGCCCGGCGCCTGGGCGGGGCGCCGGGCCTGGCGCCCCCCTCAGGTAATGCCGTCCACCCGGTGGACGACGCCGCAGTCCACGCCGAGCGCGGCGTGATGCTTGCGGATCGCATCTTCGTCGGGCCCGTCGAGCAGGCAGTACACCTGGCCTTCGGAGTTGTGGAACAGCTCAACCTGCCGGACGCCGAACTCGTCCGCCCGCTCGTTGCGGGTGTCGTCGGCGATCTGCGCGATCGCCTCGGCGGGCAGCTTGAGGTCCTCGTGGAAATCCATGAACCGGGGCATGTCGGTCCTTCCTGTGCTGGCGTGGTTGCCGGGACAGATACGGATCAGGCCGGGGTGCTGAGCCACCGGCGGCGCGCCGAACGGGCCCGGTCGGCCAGCACGGCCGCGACGGCCGCGACCAGCGCGGCCGCGATCGCGATCACAGCGATCTGCCAGCCGGGCATGCCCCCCACGACCACCGTGTGGATCACGGGGGAGGCGCTGCGGACCGCCTCCGTGCCAGTGGTCCCGCCCGGGCCGCCGGGCACCCGGATCATCGCCATCGACGTCGGGGCGGTGCCGACGAACATCACAGCGATGACGCCCAAGCTGCCCAGCAAGACGACCAGCCTGCTCAAGCCCTTAATGATGCCCATGATTAGGTCCCCCTCTCGGGATGCGATCGCGGATACACCCGGATCGCGGCGTTGCTTACAGTCCGACGGTATGGCGGCACCACCGCATCCTGGATCGGGAGCGATTACCCAGATTTGTGTTCCGGTTCCCTAGATTTGTGCTCCGCACGCCCCAGGCTCGAGCCGCGCCCCGGGCTCAGCTGCCAAACTTCCGGGCGACAGCCCGGTCAGCTTGCCGGGCCAGAGCCGCCGGTGGGCCTCGGTGACCGCGAGGCAGTCCTCGTCGTCGCCGGGAAGCATGGTCACGATGCGGTCGGCGTCCTCGGCCAGCCGGCACCGGCCCTCCTCGACCAGCGGGCAGGTCCGTGCCGTCCACGGGTCGGGGCCGGTGCACTGCCGGACCTCGTGGCCCGCGGCGCGCAGGGCGGCGACGCGCCGGTCCTCGAACCAGCCGCGCCGTTCCAGCAGGATCCGCTGGCCGGCGGCCGCGGAGCGCTGGCCAGTGGCGGCGCGGGGCGGCCAGCCGGGCATCCCGCCGGTGGCGGAGATCTCCAGGCAGACAACGAAGTTCTCGTCGGCGGGTTCGGTCAGCGCCGAGCCGTATCGCGTCAGCAGGTGCAGCATCGTGTCGTTGCCGACCTGGACGACGGCACTGAGCCGGTCGAGCCCGGCGGCGTTCGCGCGGTCGATCAGCGCGCTCAGCATACGGCGGCCCAGCCCGAGTCCCTGGTAGTCATCGAGCACGGCGAGCGCCAGCTCGGCCGTGTCCTCGGCGGTGGGCACGTACCTGGCCTCCGCGGCCAGCCGGCCCGGTCCCGTCCCGGCCGCCGTCTCGGCGACCAGGGAGACGGCGCCCGGCGCGACGTCGATCCGGGCCAGCCGGGCGATCAGCGGCGGCTTCGGGCGCCCGGAGTGGAAGCGGCGGCGGAACGAGTCCGGTGACAACCCGGCGTACAGCTCCGCGATGCCGGGCTCGTCCGCCGCGGCCGCCACGCGCAGCGTGACCACCCGGCCGTCGCCGAGCCGGATCTCGCCCTGGCCTTCTTCGCCGTCGCCTGCCATCGGGCCACGGTAGGCCGACCCGGGCTCGTCAGGACAGGGACCAACGGCCCGAGATGGCCGGCTCCCCCGCGGCGGGGGCCAGCTGGCCCCCGCCGTCGGCTATCCCCATCGGCTGGCCGATCCGCCGGCTGGCCAGAGCGGACCCTGCGACCGCTCTGGCCAGGGCAGCCCGTGACGGGCTAGCGGAGCTACTTGACCCGGTTGACGAACTTGAGCATGAGGCTGGGGGACACCGGGTCGTTGGTCCCGCTCAGGGAGACGACGGTGAAGACGTCCGTGCCCTCGACGGTGACCAGCGTGCGGTTGCCTCGCCAGGCCCTCTGGCGTCCCGGCCGCATTGCCTAGGCATCGTAGTGGCCGCAATCACCTCATCGCGGGAGATGAGACCAAATCGGGATATTTGACTCCGGGCAATCATGATCACCACCGCGCCGTCCGCTGCCCGTTTCCACGGTTGCGGCAGCGTACTCAATAGATTCACTACGCTGTTACAACCACGGGTTCCGATCCGGGGCGGTGTGTTACCAATGGGGTTCAGGGCGGAGAGCTGGGCCGAGCCGCCGGCCGTGACGTCCGTCTTGAGAGACAGGAGGCCGATCCGTGCCAGTTGCCTGGGTGCCATACACCGGCCGCGCCGAAGCCCAACGGCGCCTGGGGCCCCTGCCCGCCGGGCTTGAGCTCGACTTCTACCGGGCCGACGGGGACGACTTCCCCGGCACGATCGACGAGGTCGCCTTCTACGTCCTGCCCTACATGCGGGGGCCTGCGGTCCTCGCCCGGGCCGCGGAGATGCCCAAGCTGCAGGTGGTGCAGACCCTCACCGCCGGCTACGAGGAGTTCCTGCCGCTGGTGCCGCCGGGGGTGACGCTGTGCAACGCGGCCGGCCTGCACGACACCAGCACGGCCGAGCTGGCGATCGCCCTCGCCCTGGGCAGCGGGCGGCACCTGGACGAGTTCGCCCGCCACCAGAGCGTCGGCGCCTGGCGGTTCGTCTTCGGCCGGGCCCTGGCCGACCAGCGGGTGCTGATCGTGGGGTACGGGCACATCGGGCAGGCGATCGAGCGCCGGCTCGACGGCTTCGAGGTCGCCTCGGTCACCCGGGTGGCCCGCCGCGCCCGGACGGGGCCGCCGGAGGTGCACCCAGTGGGCGAGCTGCACCGGCTGCTGCCCGAGGCCGACGTCGTCTTCCTCATCGCCCCGCACACGCCGCAGACCGAGGGCCTGATCGGCGCCCGGGAGCTCGCGCTCCTGCCGGACGGCGCGCTGCTGGTCAACGTGGCCCGCGGCAAGCTCGTCGACACCGACGCCCTGGTCGCCGAGCTGTCCACCGGAAGAATCCGCGCGGCGCTCGACGTGACCGATCCGGAGCCCCTGCCTGCCGATCACCCGCTCTGGCGGCAGCCGGGGGCGCTGATCTCGCCGCACGTAGGCGGCGCGAGTTCGGCCTTCTTCCCGCGTGCTGACCGGCTGATGGCCGCGCAGCTGGCCCGCTTCGTCGCCGGCCAGCCCCTGGAGAACATCGTCAAGGCGTGACACCCGGCGAGGTGGCAGGGCTCAGTTAGGTACCGCCGCGGCCTCAGCCGCCGTGAGCCGGTAGTAGATCAGCGCGGAAAGCACCGCGGCGGCCGGAATGAACACGATGTACAGCACCCCGTTCGCCAGCACGAGCTGCCAGGCCGACGGCAGCCACGAGAAGGCGGCCCGCAGGACGGTCGACGCGACCGACTCCATCAGCGAGAGCGCCACCAGCCGGCCGAACACGCCCCAGCCGTGGCCGCGGATCAGCTGCCGGCTCCGGCCCAGCGCGGCCAGCGGGCCCGCCCGCTCGACGACAATGACCGGCACGCACACGGACCACATGACGGTCAGGTAGATACCCGGGATCAGGAGGAGCAGCGCGCCGCCCAGCACGGCGAAGCTGGTCACCAGCCACACCGTGGTGATCTCGCCCAGGCACTCCCGCAGCCGGGCCGGCTGGGCCCCGTGGAGCCCGTCGGACGCACGCGTCTCGTGGATGACGCCGACCGTCACCGCCCCGAGCAGGAACACGACGAGCTTGACCACCAGCCAGGCGGCCGGCACCTCGAGCAGCAGCGTCACCAGCGGGTTGAACCGGCCGGCGACCAGGCGGACGAGTTCGGCGGCCAGGATGGCGACCACGATGCCCGCGGTGGCGAAGGGCAGCAGCCGGGGCGCGTGCCGCCGGTACTGCTCCCAGGTCTCCCCGAGCACTCCGGCCAGCGGGTCCCCGCCGGGAGACGGCGGGCTCGCCGCGAACGACGTAGCGGCCCCGGCCGGGGCGGTCCATTCGGGATTCACCGGCTCGCCGGGGCGGCGCCGACGGTACGTGCGCCCAGGAGGGCGACTGGGGTCCACGGCCAGAATTCTGCCACGAGCCGGTAACAAAGCGGGTCTAAATATCATGACCTGGATTCAGTACTTCACGGGGAGCGCGGTGACCAGCACGTCCGCCACCGGGGCGCCGGGATCGGGCTCGGACCGGGTCCGGCCGACCTTGCGCCAGCCCCATTTGCGGAACGCGCTCTGCGCCGGGGCGGCCGCGGGCAGGACGGTGAGCGTGGCGCGCTCCTCGGCCCGGCCGTCCAGGATGAGGTCGTGCAGCCCGGCCCCGATGCCCTGGCGCCGCCAGGACGCGCGCACCAGCAGGTCGGTCAGGGCGAAGGTCCGGCCCGAGTGCTCCTCGGTGACCTCGGCGGGCAGCGGGGCGGTCAGCTCCCGCCACCAGGAGGTGGACGGCCGCAGCGGCATCCCGGCCGCGTAGCCGACCAGGTAGCCGCCGTGGCGGGCCTCGGCGAGGACGAACCCCGGCTGGCGCCGCTGGACCCGGAACCGTCCCGGGTACGCTTCGGCGTCATCGGCCCGCCGGTACGGCGGGTCGGCGTACACCTCGGCGTGCAGCCCGGCGAAGTCGTCCGCGTACGCGGCCGCCTGCCCGCCGTCGAGCAGCCGGAACGCCAGCCCGGGATCCGTCACGCCAGCCCCGTCATGTCAGCCCCGTCATGTCAGCACCGTCACGCCAGCACCCCGACGTCGAGCCCGGCCAGCCGCTCCGGGTCTGCGATGACGTCGATCCCGGTGATCTTGTCCTCGCTGAAGGTGAAGGCCAGCGCGACGACCAGCCGCCCGCGGGGCGCCATCACCACGCCGGGGGCGCCGTTGACCAGGGCGACCCGGCTGTACCGCGAGCGCACCGAGGCGGCGCGCGCGCCCCGGGCCACAGCCTGCGCGCCGCGGATGGTCAGCGGGACGCCGGTCGGCCCGGCTGCGGCGTCGGAGCGCAGCACCACGTCCGGGTCAAGCACGGTGATCAGCGCGGCCAGGTCGCCGCCGCGAGCGGCGGCCAGGAAGGCCTCGACCACCTTCCGCTGCCGCGCCAGCCGGGCGCCGGGCGCCGCGCCCGGCTCGCTGCCCTGGATCCGGCGCCGGGCCCGGCTGGCCAGCTGGCGGGCCGCGGCCGGCGAGCGCCCGGTGATCGCGGCGATCTCGTCGAACGGCAGGCCGAACGTGTCGTGCAGCACGAACGCCACCCGTTCGGCGGGCGGCAGCGTGTCCAGCACTACCAGCAGCGCGAGCCCGACCGAGTCGGCGAGCACCGCCTCCTGCTCCGGCCCCTCCGTCACCGCCTCGTCCGGGTTCAGCGGCTCCTCGCGCCGGGACTTGCGCGAGCGCAGCATATCCAGGCACACCCGGGCCACGATGGTGGTGAACCACCCCTCGAGGTTGGCCACGCCGTCGGTCCCGGCGCCGGACGCGTGCAGCCAGCCTTCCTGCACCGCGTCCTCGGCGTCGCTCAACGAGCCGAGCATCCGGTAAGCCATCGCCCGCAGCCGCGGGCGGCTCGCCTCGAACCTCCCGGCCAGCCGGTCGTCTACATCCATCGTCACATTCTCCCCGTCGCGTTCCGTCATAGCCCTGACGGATCAGGTCCGGCCGATGTGACCGCCCCGCCGTAGCAGCAGGGCTGGGGCCGGGCTAGTTCCCTGGTCCGTAGAGGCCGAAGATGAGCCGCTGGTCGCCGGGCCGGAAGGTGCCGCCGAACTGCGAGCTGTCGCCGATGTCGCGGCACCGGTCGAGCAGGGCCCGGCCGAGGGCGAGCTGGCTGCGTTCCCAGCTCGCCAGCGCGGCCGGCACGTCCCCGCCCGCGGCCACGTTGACGTACCGGACGCCCGTCACCGCGACGATGGCGGTCACCGGCTCGTCGAGCAGCCGCTTGTAGATCGGGTCCAGGTCGGCAGCGCCCCGACGATCGCCTCGGCGGCCGCGGGGCGGGCAGTGCTGGCTTCCAATGGGGCTCCTCTTTAGACGGTCATTCTGTGGTGGCCGTGGTACGTCGTCAAGGCATGATCCCCGGCCCGTTCGGGACATTTCCTGCTCCGGCCCAGCCGCAGGCCAGCGGCTTGCCACGGCCGCGGACCGCCGTTACTGCGGTAAACGCCCGGCGGCGAGATGATGAACGGATACCGAACTTCTAGGCGGGCGGCGGAGGTAAGACGATGCCGGATTTGCCGGTCGGCCGCTGGCGCGGATGGCTGCGCGCCCTGCCCGTACTGCGCGGGGTGCTGCCGGTTGACCGGTCCCGGGTGCCCGCCGATATGCTGGCCGGCCTCACGCTGGCCGCGCTCGGCATCCCCGAGGTGCTCGGCTACGCCAAGATCGCCGGGATGCCGCTGGTCACCGGCTTGTACACGATGCTCCTGCCGATGGCGGCCTTCGCCGTCCTCGGCTCGTCCCGTCACCTGGTCGTCGCCGCGGACTCGGCGACCGCGGCCATCCTCGCCGCCGCGCTGGCCGGCCTGGCCGCGGCCGGGTCGCCCGCGTACGTCCGGCTGGCCGGGCTGGCGGCCCTGCTGGCCGGCGCGATGCTGCTGGCGGCGCGGCTGGCCCGGCTCGGGTTCCTGGCCAACTTCCTGTCCCGCACCGTGCTGGTCGGGTTCCTGGCCGGCGTCGGCGTCCAGGTCGCGGCCGGACAGCTGCCCGACATGCTCGGGATAACCGCCGCGGGCCGGCAGACCCTGCCCAGGCTGCTGGACACGCTGCGCGCGCTCCCGCGCGCGCACCCGGCCGACGTGGCCGTGTCGGCCGCGGTGGTCGTGGTCGTGGTCGCGGCCCGGCGGATCACCCGCCAGATTCCCGGGCCGCTGATCGCGGTGATCGTCGCGATACTGGTGAGCTGGGCCGTCGGCCTGGCCCGCCACGGCGTGGCCGTGGTCGGGAACGTGCCCCGCGGGCTGCCGGGCCTGGAGTTGCCCGCGCTCGGCTGGCACGACGCCGCCGCGCTGCTCGGCGCGGCGGCGTCGATGTTCGTCGTCATCCTGGCGCAGAGCGCGGCCACCTCCCGGGCCTACGCGGTGAAGTACGAGGAGGAGTTCAGCCAGGCCGCCGATCTGGTCGGCCTGGGCGCCGCCAACGCCGTCGCCGGGTTCACCGGCACGTTCGTGGTCAACGGCAGCCCGACCAAGGTGCAGATGGTCGACAGCGCCGGCGGCCGCAGCCAGCTGTCGCAGCTCACCGCCGCCGCCGTGGTGCTGGTCGTCCTGGTCCTGTTCACCGGGACGCTGGCCGACCTGCCGGACGCCGCCCTGGCGGCGGTGGTCTTCCTCATCGCCGTTCAGCTCGTCAACCTCACCGAGATGCGGCACATCCGGGCCTGCCGGCGGCGCGAGTACGGCGTGGCCCTGCTCACGACCGCCGCGGTGGTGATCCTGGGGGTCGAGTACGGCATCGCGCTCGCCGTCGTCGCCTCCATCGTCGACCACCTGCGGCACAGCTACAGCCCGCTCAACAGCGTCCTGGTCAAGTCGGCGGAAGGGCACTGGCAGGCGGTCCCGGTCACGCCGGGCGCCCGGACCGAGGAGGGGCTGGTGGTCTACCGGTTCGGCACCAGCCTGTACTACGCCAACGCGGCCAAGCTGGTGGAGGATGTCGCGGCCCTGGCCGGTCACGGCGGCCCGCTGCGCTGGCTCGTCGTCGACTGCCCCGCCATCGGGGACGTCGACTACACCGCGTCCGCGGCCCTGGTCAAGGTCGTCGAGCACCTGCGCCGGCGGCAGGTGCGCCTGGTGTTCAGCTCCGTGCTCGGCCCGGTGCGCAAGCAGCTCGACGGTTACGGCATCAGCGCCGCCCTCGGCGCCGGCGCCCACTACGCCACGCCGGGCGAGGCGCTGGAGGCCTTCCACGCGGCGATGGATCAGTAGGTCGCGCGCCCGCCGCTGATGTCGTAGACCGCGCCGGTGGAAAAGCTCACCCGGTCCGAGGCGAGGAAGGCGACCAGCTCGGCGACCTCCTCGGGCCGGCCGACGCGCTTCATCGGGATCAGGCTGGTCATGTAGGCGAGCACGTCCGGCGCCGTGCCGTCGTTCATCGGGGTGGCGATGACCGCCGGGGCGATGGCGTTGACCAGCACGCCAGTGGTCGCCAGCTCCTTGCCCGCCGACTTGGTCAGGGCGATCACCGCGGCCTTGGAGGCCGAGTAGATCGACAGGTTCGGGTTGCCGTCCTTGCCGGCCATGCTGGCCAGGTTGACAACCCGTCCCCAGCCCCGCTCGCGCATGCCGGGCACGAAGACCCGCATGGTGTTCACCGTGCCCAGGACGTTGACGTCCAGGACGCGATGCCACTGCGCGGCGGTCGTCTCCAGCAGCGGCTTGTTCGCGCCGACGATGCCGGCCGAATTGACCAGCACGTCGACGGGGCCGATCCGGCCGGCCAGCGCGTGCAGCGCGGCCTCGTCGGTCACGTCGGCGGTGACGTCGGCCGGGCCGCTGATGTCCAGGGTCGTCACGGTGAGGCCCTCGGCGCGCAGCCGCTCGGCGCTCGCCGCGCCGAGCCCGCTCGCGCCGCCGGTCACCAGGGCGGTACGGGGCATGCCAGGGACCCTACCCGCCCAGGCGCGAGGGAGTTCTTCCAGACACGGGGTGACAGATTGGGTACCGGGTGGGTTCGGCGGTGTAGATCCGCCCGGACGGGGTGATCCACCCGAAGGTGCCGTCGGGCAGCTAGTCGACCCGCCACCGGGGGTGCTGCCCGAACCGGTGGTCGTGGCGGCACTTCGGCGGATCATTTTCTCTATGACGCACCTAGCTGCCCCCCTGCCGGTCAAAAGAGTTGGCGCATCGCGCCGCGATCGTCTATGACAGGGGGGCAGGCTGGCAAGCGTACCCGTGCGCGACTGACCCCCTGGACTTGGTCCGCTCTCAATTCCAGGGGGTGAGGGTCGGGGAGTCAGCCGACGCCAGCTATCCGCTTGCACTCCCGGCATGACGCTTCGCTCGCTTCCCGGTTCCCGCCGACGGCACGGGCGACAAACTTCCCGTAGACGGTCTTATTGCCGGGTCGTCAAGCGTGGTCATGTCCTGCCCGAGAGGGGTATTCCCTGCCTCGGATTCGTCCGTCTCAAGCTGCGCGCTGAACCTGGGCATATTCTGGTTGTCGGCTTGCGGTATCCATGCCGCGATGTCCTGACAGATGCTCTTACCCTGGGCGCTGGACAGACCCGGGACAGCCGATGACGCTTGGGCTGATGAGGGAGCGCTCTGGGCGGTGCTGTGAGTGGTGCCCCTGCACCCTGTGAGCCCGAGCGCGATGAGCGCGATGTCCTCATGCGACCCCCTTGTGATGCCACCGGAAACACAGAACCGTATAGGTAAGAGGGCGCGCTCGCGTTCACGTTAGGTGGCGCTTTGGTCACACCCGATTACGCCTTGTCGGCCGACTGGTTACTAAGCCTGCCCGGCTCGGTTCCAGCTTCTTGGGGTCCCGGGCGACGGCGTGTCCGCCCGCCACGGGGTGAGGTGCCGTGCCATACTTAAGCCAATACCAACGTCTTGCCGCGCAAGCGGCTCGGTATGGGTGGCCGTGGGGGCCGGAGGGGTAGGTACCCTCAGACGCTGGTTTCCGACTCACGCCCGGAGACCTGCGCCGATGTCCCTGCCCGAGTTCGTTACGCCAGTGCTCGGCATCGCCGGTCCGGCTGCCTTGGTGTTCGTGATCATGCGCTGCTTCCCGCACATCGCACGTGCCGTGGTGCTGCTGCTGGGCGGGGATCGTCGCCATCGTGACCACGGACTCGAAGCGCCGCACAGCATGTCTCAAGGTGCTCGACGCGCTCGGACGCCAAGACGGCACGCTGCCCGAAGAGAAGGCGAGAACGCTACCTGGCGGAGTTCGCCGGGCTCGACGGCGACCCCTGTCACGCTCCGGCAGAGCTGACCGCAGGTGACGTCCGCATCATGTGTGTGTCCACCTCGTCACTGGTGCGGTGCGCTAAGGGGCCAGCCCTCGTATGACGGGGCAACGCGGGGGCTGGCAATCACCTTAAACGGGCTGTTAAGCCTCAGGCTGGTGGTCGGCCAGAACCCCGCCAGACGGGCATAGTCGGGTGCAGTGATCGTAACGGCTGCCCCGGCTCACTGTGGCTTACCCGGCTGGCTCACGCCGACTCAGGTTGACATATGCGCCCTTCCCGTCACGTACCGAAGGCTAACGACTTCCGGGCCACGTAGGTGCCACGGCCCGGCACGATCACGACATAGCCCTCTTCCGCCAGCACAGCGATAGCGCGCCGCACGGTGTTGACCGCGAGACCGGTCTCGCCCACAAGCTGACTGATCGACGGCAGCGCTCCGCCCGCCGCATCGGGAGCAGGCAGTCGGCCGTCAAGGATGCGCTCGCGGATCTGCCGAGCCAACTGCTGGTAGCTCGGCTCCGGTGAGCGTTCGTCGATGACCAGCCCGTAGCTCATAGCTGAAACGGTAAACATGCTGGTCATGGCTACAACATTAGGTCATAGCTGCTATAGCTGACATGGCTGATACAGTGATCAGCGGAGACAGGACCCGGCGGACGCTGACCTGGTAGCGCCCTGCCGACCCCGCCAGGAGGGACGCGCTGTGACAGCAGGCCAGGCAGCCAGCCACCCGATAACTCCGGTCATGGGGTCCGCCCGTCGGCTCGACGGCACCACGGCCGACCTGATGGACCCCCGGGACTACCCGGTGGAGGCGGTGTGCCTGGAGTGCGGCCACCCGGTCCGGTCAGAGTGGATGTTCCTGGCCGGCTGGTCGCACGTCGAGCGCTTTACCCTCGGGGCCGCCTCGTGAGCGCGGCGGGCGGCCTGGACCCGGCAGACGAGACCTTCGCTTACTGGGCCGCGCTGTATGCCATCAGCCATCCGGCCCCGCGCACGTGGACAGCGGAGCGTCGCGACGGCCAGGGCTCTGTCAGCGCCGATTCCGCCAGCGCCCTGCTGGACGCGATGCGCACCGACTACCTCAAGTGCCCGGTACGGCTGCCCGTGCACCGCGACGGCAGCGGTACCCGCTCCGGACGCGAGGCCGGGTTCACGGGCCACTGACCGGCCGGGCTCAGCGTGCCGGGTAGCCCAGCGGTATCCTGCACACGCCCCGCGGCGTCACGGCCGACCGTCGCTCACGCGCTCCGCATGCTGGAGTCAGACGGGAAGGTGACCCGGTACCCGGGCGTCGAGTGGGTGGTGGAGTAAGAGAGCAGGCATCATGTCAAGGAGACGCCCAGGCGGTGACCAACTCAGGGGACCGCGCCAAGCGGCCGGCCTTGTCTCGCAAGTGCGATTCAATGTCAACTGGCAGTGGCCTGCCATCAGGATGCAATACGAACGGCTGGTAGAGCGATCCCGGCTGCCGAACGGACGCCTGCTCGCTGAGCATATGGAGACGGTAGCCGACATGGATTTTCTCGTTACCTCAGTCCGGCGCTTGCTGAGGACAGCGGAACTCGCGCGGCAGATACCTTCTGAACGCCAGCGGCAGTTGAGGCTCGCCCTGGTCCGGGTTTACTGAGATGGCATGGCGTGAGGCGATCCGGACATCTCGGGAGAACTACGTGATCGTCTGCCTAACGGGGAGTGATATTCGCCATGCGGCGCTGGGAGGCAACTTTCCCGAATTTCTTCGCCAAGCTACGTTGCATGCATTGAATAGATGAAGTCCTTGCCGCGAACGCCTAGCCTCAATCTTTCGGGACCTTGGCTAGGTGGCCCGAGGCATCGGCTGGTGGCTGTTTTCCAGCGCCGGGCTGTGCCTTAGTGCCCGGCTGTCGCGCCGGGTGGGCGGGGTTCCACGGGCCCTGGCGGTTTTTCCTTCCTGGTCGCTGGGGCGGTTCTGGCTGGTTAGCCGGCCGGGAGTGCCTGCAGTCGGGCGGTCGCCGCGGTGATCTGGCCGGTCCATGGCCAGCGTTCGGCCAGGCGCAGCCGCAGGCGGCGCCCGCCGCGGACGATGCGCCCGGCGACGGCGAAGATCCGCAGGCGGAGCCGTTTGGGTTCCCAGCGGCGGCTCGGCCCGGTGAGGGCGATCATCTGCATCCACGCGAGCAGTTCGCAGGCCAGGGCGACGATCTCGCACCAGATTTGATTCTGCGTGAAGCCCTTGAGGGGCAGGTTCCGGAGACCGGTGTCCTTGGCGCAGCGGATCCGGTCCTCGCACCGCGCCCTGCGCCTGTGGCGTACTTCCGGGTAGCTGTCCGCCTTTGGTGCTGGTGGCGAAGCAGGTGAACCGGTGACCGTCGATGTCGGTGAACCGCAGCTGCGCACCGGGATGCGGCCGCTCTTTCCGGACGATGACCCGCATCCCCGCAGGCCAGCCGTCCAGGGCCAGCATGCCGGTGATCTCCGCGACCCATGCGCCGTCCCGGACCTCGCCGTCCCCGTCGTAAGCAGGAGTCCACGCGTCGGCGGGGATCTTGAGGATGGCGTCCTGGATGTCCTCGGTGATGGTGAACCCGGCCGAATAGGCAAGCCGGCGGCCTGGTGCGGTCAGCCACGTCAGGAACTCATGCGTACCGCCGGCGGTGTCCGCGCGGATCAGCGCCTTGCGGCGCAACTGGCGGGGCAGCTGCGCCAGGGCCAGGCGCGTGGCCCCGATGTGGTCGGTGGCGGTGTTGGAGCCCGCGTTGCCGGGCCGCAGCACGAAGGCCAGCGGCTCCCCGGATCCGTCGGGGCCGTGATCGGCCCACGCCGTCATGGGATGGAACCCGAACGTTTCTTCCAGGTCGGCGTGGCCTGCTCTTTCTCCGAGTACGCGGTCACGATCGTCGCGTCCAGGTCCACGGTGACCATGCCGCCGGGGGCAGCGTCCCCGGCCAGGGCCCAGGCCCGCTCTCGGGCGGCCGCCCGGGCGGCGCGGATCGCCTTCAGCGCCTGCGGGGCGTCAGCGGCCAGGGCCGTGACCAGCCGGGAGACCACTGGGTCCGATGCGACCGGCCCGGCCAGTCCAGGCTGCTCGCGCAGCACCGCGATATCAGCAAGGCAGTCGCCGCCGAGCGCGACCGACGCCGCGAGGTCCGCGATGATCTTTCCCGGATCGTGAACTGCACGCGGCGCCCGCCACCGCTCCAGGGCTGCTGACAGGCCACGGCCCAGCCCGGTCACCCGCAGCGTCTCCCATAGCAGGACGGCCCCGGCCTGGGACACCAGGCCCCGGCCGTCAGCGGAGACGGTGATCTTGGTGCTGCGCGCGTTGTTCTTCACGGGAAAGTGCCTTCGGCTCGGTGCGGACAGGACCCTGAACAAGCCCTATCCTCCCAGGCCAAAAGCACTTTTTCATTAAAACAAACGACCTGGCTAGGCGGCGTCGACGCTTGCGGTGAAGTCGAGAAGAGCCTTCGCCAGCTCGTCGGGGGCCTCCATGGCGGCGTAGTGGCCCACGCCGTCGAGTGACACCGAGCTGACTTCGCCCGGCGCGGCCTGGGACATGGTGCCGGCCGTGAAGGGGCCTCCGCCTGCGCCGACCGCAAGCACGGGCGCAGTGAGCCCGGGCGTCTGCGCGAGAGCCCTGATGTCGGGGCCCTCCCGCAGCATCGACTGGTAGAGGCCGGCCGCTCCGCGCCAGCCGCCGGGGCGCGAGTAGGTGCGGGCGAACTCATCGATGTCGGCGTCGGTGATCGCTTCCGGGGTCGCGCTCATGGCCGGGAACGCGAACTGCCCCAGGAACTCGCGCTCGCGGCCGGCGAGCAGCATCTCCGGGATGCCGGGCGCGGCGAGGACGCCGATGTACCAGGTGCCCCCGTGGGTGACGTCGGCCAGCATCTCCAGGCCGAACCCGGGCAGGCCCATCTCGATGGCGGTGAGGCTGAGCACGTCCTCCGGATGCGCGGTCGCGAGGCGGAAGACCGTCGCCCCGCTGATGTCCTGCCCGGTGAGATGGACCGGGCCGACGCCGAGTTGCCCGATGAGAAGGTGCAGGTCTTCGGCTGACGTCGTGCTGTCATACTCGCCCGGCTCGTTGCCGGAGTCGCCGAAGCCGCGCAGGTCGACGGCGATGACCCGGTGGCTGGCCGCGAGCAGCGGGATGAGCTTCCGGAAGGCCCACCAGGTCTCGGGAAACCCGTGGACCAGCAGGACCGGAGATCCGCTGGTTCCCGCCGCGACGTAGTGCAGCCTGGTCCCGTTGACCTCCGCATAGTGGTGCGTGATCCCCGGCAGCGCCGGACCAGCTGGCGTGACGTCCATCTCTTCTCCTTGCTTTGACAACCTGGATGTCATTGACACTAGCCAACCTGGTTGTCACTGTCCAGTCGCTGTCGTAGCCTTCTGCCATGTCCCGCTCTGGCGCCGATCTCGCGCTGCTCCTGCTCGGAGGCTTCCGCTCGCTGGTGGACGCTACGACGGCCGAGCTGGCCCGCCGCGGCTACGAGGATGTGCGTCCCGTCCATGACTTCGCGATGCGGGCCATCGCCGCAGGCGCCGGCAACGCCTCAGAACTAGGCCGCCGACTGTCAGTCTCCAGGCAGGCAGCGGCGAAAACCATCGCGGTGCTGCAGGAGCGCGGATACGTGACACGCGACACAGACCCCCGCCACGCCCGCCGCATGCTCCTTCAGGTCACCCCGCTCGGCTTCGAGGTGATGCACCAAGGTGAAGCGATCTTCGACGAGCTGCGCGAACAATGGGAGCGGCAGATCGGTTCCGCCGAGCTCGAGAGCCTTGAGACGCACCTGGCAGCGCTGGTCGGCGATCCGGCCGTGCGCTTCGACACGCCCGGCTGGATGTCGCGAGACCTCGGAGAGCCGGCTTAGAGGGACTGGCCCGTCCGGCTTCAGTGATCCCGGGCCGTGAAGGATCTTCATGCCCTGCCCGATCAGCGCAGGCCATCACGAGGTGGGTGAGGATCTTCCCGGGCCATGCACCGCCTGCGGGGCGCACCGCCGGGCCAGCCCAGCGGACAGGCACCGCTCCCAGCCCCGGTGACCCGGACGGCTTCCAGCAGGAGCGACGCCCCGGCCTGGGACACGACCCCACGGCCGTCAGCGGACACGGTGACCCTGGGGCGGCGCGGTGTTGTTCACCCGCAAAGTGCCTCCGGATCGGCGTGGACAGAACCTTCGACAAGCCCTGTCCTCCCAGGCCAAAGGCACTTTTACGCGTAAACGATCAAGGCTGGCCGATCACCGGCGAAAGCCCGAGGCTAGTGCATCCGCATCTCTTCGGGGACTCTCGGCACCCTGAGCGCTTCCCGCACGGTCTCATTGCGCGGCAGGGAGCCGAGAGAGCTCCGATAGTCATCGATCCGGGAAGTGCTGCTTTCCAGCGCCCTGTTCACGCTGCCGACCTCCAGCGCGGTCAGCTCGCTGTCAACGACCTGTCTGCCACTGGGATGGGCTCCGGGTCGCGGGTGAACGCTTCCGCCGTCTCGTCCCTCGCCTGCTGCAGGAGACGCTCAGCGAGCGCATCCGTCCTGTAGCCGGTGCTCGCCGCGATCGAGTCGAGCGACTCCATAAAGATCTCGAACTCAGGATGCCCGGTGTTGTTCGCGAGGAGGGTTAGCCACATCGGGTAGCTTCCGGCTCATCCCGCGCCGCCAGGTGATCCAGCCACGCCGCCCGGTCCCACGCCGGATCCGGCCGGGATCCTCGTCCCATCCAGGGTCCGCGGGAACCGGGCCCGCAGGCACGTGCCACCACCCGTTCGGGAGATTGATATCTATCGACTATGACAGCGGATTCGGTTACTGTTCTCAACACGATATTACCGTTAAGTGACCTTATTCGAATAAAGAGTCCAAAGATATCACTGTGACTCGCGCGGTAGCCACCTGTCATCACGGTGACACGCCGGACAACAGCGGCAAGAGCGACAACAGAGGTTAGGCGGCAAGCCAAGAACCTGCCCCACGCCGTCACGACCCCTGCCGGTCCGGGGCACTCTGTGCACCTGGCGTTCGCGGTCGACCGCGACGGGCCCCCGCTTCAACGGGGCGCCAGGAGGCGCGGCAGCGGTCCCTCCCCCTACGACCTCTGCCGCGCCTGCGGCCTGCCAGGCCGTCGAGCCAGGACAGGCCTCGTGCAGGGGGAACACGACAAAACCCCGCGCACTGCCCGCGACCGGTTCCGGGCCGGCCCGGCCGCCCCCGTCTGGGGCTCCCGTGAAGGGCCCCGCGACGCCGGGGCCGAGGCTCAGCCGGTTCACCCGGGCGAGCGCTCGCCGGTCACGATCCAGCTCCCCGGCCGCTGCTGCACGTGCTGCGGGCCGGTCAGCGCACGGCCTGGCTGAGCCCTGGTTGCCCGAGCAGGGCCGCCGCCGCGGGCCGAGGTCGTAGGACGCCTGGATCTCGGCGAGCACGGTGGCGAGGGCCTGCGCCGGGCCGGCCGGGTCCAGCCGCAGGCCGTCCCGGCGGCCCCGCAGGTCCGTCAGCGACCGGCGCATCCGCTCGACCGCCGCGACCGCCTCCCAGGGCCGCCCGCGGGCGAGGGCCTTCTGCGCCCCGATGGCATCGCGGACGATGGTGTCCAGCAGCCGCGGCTCGTCCGGCGCCGCCCGGTTGGCCGCCCCGGCGCGGGCCAGTTCGCCGCCGGAGAGCCGGCCGGCCACGACCCGGGCGGTGGCGAGAATGTTCGGGCTGGCCGCCCGCAGCGGATGCCACCGGATCGAGATCTCCTCGCCCGAGTCGAGCACCACATCGGCGGCGTCCGCCACGGTCAGGACGATCACCGCACGCGGTCCGAAGAGCGCGGCGACCTCCGCGGCGGGCTCCGCCGTAGCGCCGTCCTCGATCACGACGTCCAGGTCGACGTCGGACAGCTCGTGCCAGCTGCCCGCGCCCACCGAGCCGAACACGGCGACGCCGCGGATCCGGCCGTCGCCGGCGTAGTGAGCCACGACATGCTCGATGAGAGCCTGGTGCGCGCGGCTGCCGAGCCCTGCCACGCCTGGCAGGATAACCGGTTTACCGAACGAAGTCCGGTGGCTCGACGGGATGGTCTTCCGGGCCCTGGCCGGGCCGGTCGCCGGGCGGTTCCGGCCGGGCGCAGCCGTCACAGGGGCCGCTGCGTTCCTGCAGGTACCGCACCTGATTGGCGAGATCGACGGCGGCGGCCACGGCGGTCTCGCCGAGGAAGCGCCCGACCGCGGCGGGGTCGGTGACCGGCGTCCGGGCCAGTTCGCTGGCGGCCGCGGCGGCGGCGGCGTCCTTCAGCCGCTCCGGATCGGGGACGACTACCTCGCCGGCCGGCCGCGGCGCGCTCCGGCCGGCGATCCGCCCGGCCCAGGCGGCGAAGACGTCCTTCACCGGGCTGTTCTCGATGAGGCTGCTCAGGTACTCCCGGATCACCTGGACGACCTCGGTGTCCCCGAGGCCGGGTAGCCGCAGGGCCTTGGCCACGGCGGAGGCCGCGAGCTCGGCCGCCTGGTCGGCCAGGCGCTCGGTGGCGTCGTCCCGCTTCTCGGCGGCGTCAAGCCCGGCCAGGCGCTGGTTCTCCTGGTCCGGGCCGCCGGCCGGCGCATCGAACCCGTCCTGCAGGGTGGTGGTGGCCTCGGCTTGCGTGATGTCCGGCGGGCGGGGTGCGAGTGCGGCCGCCTGCAGTTCGCCGAGCCGCCGGGCGAGATCGAGCTCGACGCTCGTCGCCCCGTGCTGGCCGTCCGGCGGCCGGCTGGTGCGGTCGATCTGGAGGGCCAGGTCCGCCAGCGGCACCAGGACCGGCAGGTCGCCCAGGCTGAACGCGGCCGTGATCTCCCTGTAGGCGGTCAGTTCCCCGCGGGCCCGCAGGTTGTCGGTGAGCGTCTCGGTGTACCGGTCGGCCAGCCGCGCGCGCAGCGCTGGTTCCACTGCGGTCGGCGCGGCTAGGCCGATCAGCACGACGACGAGCAGGCCGATATGCACGCCGGAGGTCACCCGGCCGGTCACCGTGGCCGACGGAACGACCCGCAGCCGCGCGAACCAGCCGGTCACCCGGCGCAGCCGGCCCGGCCAGACGGCGAACGCCAGGCTCGCCGCGGCCAGCAGCAGGTACAGCGCCGTCCACAGCCACCACGGCAGGTCGACGGCCGCGCCGGCCCGGCTGAGCGCGCCGCGCAGTACCCGCACTTCCGCGGCCGGCATGTGCAGCAGGTTGGCCAGCCACACCAGCAGCAGGACGAGGGTGCTGCCGAGCATCAGCGAGACAGCGATGTTCGCGGCGGCGCGCACCGCGACGTGATCCGCGCCGTTCATGGCGCGCCAGCCGACGACGCTCAGCCACACCGCGACCGGGAACAGCAAGCCGGCGGCGGCTTGGGCGGCGAGCAGGTTCCGGTCCAGGAGCAGCAGCATGGCCACGGCGGCCACCACCGCGAGCAGCGCGTCGGCGGCGTACCGGAGCAGGCGGCGCCGTGCGGCGCGGCAGCGGCGGTGCACCAGCGCACACGCCCACCCCCCGACCGTGGCCACGGTCACCGCGGGCATGACCGCGATCGCGGTCACCGCGATCCCGTGCCGTACCGCGGCGGGGCCGGCCAGCCAGGTCAGCGCGGCCACGGCGGCGGCCGCCGCCGCGACGCGGACCGAGGGCGACATCCGGCCGGTTAGCCACAGCGACCAGCGCAGGCTCCAGGCCAGCCGCTCGAGCAGAAGGAAGGTGAGAACCAGCACCGCGACGCCGGGCACCAGGCTGGTGACGATGACGCCGAGGCTGCCGAAGGCGGCGCCGGGTACGGAATGCCAGCCGCCCGCGCGCTCGGACAGCAAGCGGCAGATCGTCGCCAGGGCGGCCCCGCCCCCCAGGTCCGCCGCGATTCGGGCCGACGTGCCGGACGACAGCAGGCCGAGCAGCCAGGGCCGGACGCCGTGCTTCCCGGCCGCCGCGTCGGCAATCCGCTGCGCTCGCGCTGCCGCCCGCCGTTTCCGCTCGGCGGCGCGTCGGCTATGTCCGGCGTCCGCCGCCTGCTGGATGCTGAGCAGGTACCGCTGCACCGACGGGTCCCCGAACTGGTAGAACGCGCCCGCGGGGACCAGTACTTGCCGGTCCGCGGCGCTGCGCAGCAGGCGGCGGAAGCTCACCAGGCGGCCGCGCCTGAGCAGCAGCGCGAGCTCGGCCTGCTTCAGCTCCGGCAGCCTGCCGTCCGCCAGCGCGGTCAGCACCGCGAACCCGGCCAGCGCGGCGGCGAGGGGCTCCAGCGCCAGCTGGCCGAGCGCGAGCCCGGCCAGGCTGACGGGCAGGCCGGTCAGCAGGCAGGCCGCCCCGTCGATCGCGGTGGACCGGCGGCAGGCCCGGTAGCTGCGGCCCGGGCTGGCCGCCGGCGAGTCCGCCACCGGACGGGCCCACAAGATGATCAGGGCCGGCCGGAGGAACAAGCCGGTCAGCACGGCCAGCGCTAGGACGGCGGCGTCCCGCCCGGACCGGGGGCCACCGCGGGACCATCGCCCGCGGCGGCCGGGAACGCCGGAGTTTCCCCGGCCTTAGCTTGCTGCCGATGTACGCCGCGGCGATGGCCGCCAGCGGTCCGGCCGCCAGCCCGCGCGACCCGAGGTAGGCGCCGAACCCCAGGCCGAAGGCGAGGCCGAGGAGCACCGCACCGGTCAGCGTGCGGGCGAACCTGAGCCCCGGCTCGCCCACCCAGGCCGCGATGTCCCACCAGGCCAGGTTCCGGCGGTCGCCCTGGTGCGCGGCGATCCAGACCAGCCACCTGACCGCCCGGTCCCGCTCGCGCCCGGCCGGGTAGGCGGTACGCAGGATCCGCACGGCCGCAGGCCCGCCGGGGTCGTCGGCGCCGGCCGCCGGTTCGGCCGCTTCGCGCACTCCCGCACCACGCACCTCTCGCCGCCGGCCCCCCAGCGTATACCGGGTGCGGTCAGCGGCCGATGTGCGTGCCCGTGACCGAGGTGAACTGGCCGATCAGGGCCGCGCTGAGGAAGACGAGCCCGAGCGCGATCTCGTTGAAGCGGCGCAGCTCGCGGCCGCTGGCCGCGAACGCGAACATGATCATCGCCGCGGCGGTCAGGGCGAGGGCGAGGGCATCCATGCTGGCTCCCGGGTCAGCCCCACAGGTCGGGGCGGTAGCGTGCGGTCGTCTCTAGCTGGTCGAGGTAGGCCGCCGCGCGCTCGCGCGGCAGCCCCCCGTGGTTCGCGGCGACGTCGGCGAAGGCGGCCCGGACGGCGTCGCGCACCGGCTGCGAGCCGCAGACGTAGACGTACCCGCCGGCCGCGAGCAGGCGCCAGACGAGCTCGCCCTGCGCGCGGATCCGGTCCTGGACGTAGTCGCGGCCGTCCGGTCGTTCGCGTGACGTCACGACGTGCACGTGGTTGAGCACTCCCTCGGCCGCGAACTGCCCGATCTCGTCGCGGTAGATGTAGTCAAGGCGGCCCGAGCGGATGCCGTTGAACAGCGCCGCCTCAGCCAGCGAGACGCCCGCGCGCTTCATCGCCAGCCGCTCCCAGAGGAAGGCCCGCATCGGGGCCAGGCCGGTGCCCGCCGAGACGAAGATCATCGGCTTGGTCACGTCCTGCTGCAGGCGGAATCCGTCCGCGCTGTCACGGAAGACGTTCAGCCGGTCGCCCTCGCGCAGCGAGTGCAGGTAGTGCGAGCCCATCCCGCGGAACTCCCGGCCGGGCAGGCCCGGCACGGGCGCGGTCGTGAGGCCGACGGTCAGGTGGGCGACGGCGTCGCCGTGCACCCGCGGGCTCGAGCTCACCGAGTAGTAACGCGGCCGGAGCGGCTGCGCCACCCGCAGGAACTCGAAGATGTTCAGCGAGCAGGACGAGAACTCCTCGAGCAGCCCGAGCACGTCGTAGCCGCCCGCGTCGATCGCCGCGCGCAGCGGCGAATCCGGGCCGCCCGGCGCGGCCAGGACGTCCCTGATCTGCGCCAGCCTCGACCGCTCGCCCGGGTCGGCCGCCTTCTCAAGCAGCAGGTCGAGCAGCGGGACGGCCGGCCTGCCGCTGATGTCGACCAGGTTGGTGAGCACGTTGCGGACCTGGAGCACGACGCCCTTCGGCACGGCGCGGACGGTCATCGTCTTCGGCGCCATGAACAGGCCGTCGAGGCTGGCGCCGAGGTGCCGGGCGAGCCGCTCGACCCGCTCCTCGCCGTTCCGCGGGCATACCCCGAGGTGGTCGCCGGCCCGGTAGGTGAGGCCGGGCGGCAGGCTGATGTCCAGCTGCCGGGTCCGCCTCGGCGACCGGGCCGCCTGGAGTTCCTGGCAGGCCAGGACGCGTGCCTCGGCGGTGCGGATCCCGACCGCGTTGGTGAGGATGGCCGGGGCGAGCAGCACCCGCGGCTGGGTGCCACCGGGGTCGGCCGGTCGCGGCGCCATCCGGCGCCAGATCGACGTGACGCTCGCCGGACGCGCGATGGGCTCCGTCACGTCGTCGGCACCGTAGAGCGACCTGTGCATCGCGGTATTGGAGTCGGTGCCGGTCAGCGTGCCGGCCGCCGCGTTCCCCGCGGCGACGCGCTCGGCCGCGCCGGCCGTGGGCCGCGCTCCGGACAGCTCAAGCAGGACGGGCCAGATCCGGCTGTTCCAGTCCGCGTGCAGGCGGTCCCACACCGGCGAGCCCACGTCGCCGTAGCCGAGATCGGCGAGCGGCGTGGCGCCGAGCTCGGACAGCTTGTGGTGCACGTAGCGGGGGAACGCGAGGAACGCGTTCCACTGGGTGTTGCCCAGCCCCCAGACCAGGTAGCGGCAGTTCCGCCAGGTGCCCGTCCCCGGCCCGGTGCGCTCGAGCCACGACTTGAACGCGTTCGCGTTGGAGGGCGGGTTCGACGTGTAGGTGGAGGTCATGACCACGAGCAGCCAGGGCTGCGTGCGCGGCGCCGCTTCGGCCAGGTCGTTCAGGGTGACCACGTCGGTGGTGTAGCCGTGGAAATCGCCGCGTTCGGCGAAGCGCTCGGCCAGTTCCTTGTTCGCGCCGAAGTTGCTGCCGTACGCGATCACCAGGTGGCGGTAGGGGCTGGCCGGCGGGATCTCCGTCGGCCGTCCCCAGTCCGCCGCCGCCGGGACGGCACGAGCGGGAGCCGGGCCAGCGGGAGCCGGGCCAGCGGGAGCCAGGGCGGTGGCCGTCGGTGCGGCCGCCAGCCCGCCCGGCCCGGCCCCGCCCGCCCGCCCGCGCGGCAGGCGGATGACCGGGACCGCGGCTGGCTTGGTCGTCACGACCGTGTTCTTCGCCACCGTCGCGCCCGGCGCGAGCCGCAGCTGGTACCGCCGGTAAATCTCGAACAGGACGACGCGGAGCATCATGAACGTGACCTCCTGCGCCATGCACTGGCGCTTCCCGATCGAGAACGGGATGAAGGCGTGCCGCGGCCGCCCGATGACCCTGTCCATGGCGAACTGCTCCGGATCGAACCGGTCCGGCTCCGCGCCCCAGTAGCGCGGGTCGCGCTGCGCGGCGAGCGTCCCGACCAGGATGATGTCGCCCTTCCTGATGCGGTAGCGGCCGAGCGTCCCGTCCCGGAGGCTGCGCCGGATCGTGATCGGCATCGGCGGGTAGATCCGCATCGTCTCCTTGATCACCTGCGCCGTGTACGTCAGCGCCATCAGGTCGTCGTACTGCAGGTCGTAGTCCGGGTCGCCGCCGGTGATCCCGTCGATCTCGGCGAGCAGCCGCTCCTCGACGTCCGGGTTGGTGGCCAGGACGTAGGTGAGCCACGCGGCCGTGATCGACGGGCCGTTGAAGCCGTTGGACAGGTGCATCAGGATCTGGTCGCGGATGGTCTCGGTGTCGAGGAACTCGCCGGTCTCCGGGTCCGGCGTGCTGACCAGGCGGCTGAGCAGATCCGTCTGCGGCCCGAGCGGACAGGTGTGCATCCGGGCGCGGACCAGCGCGTCCGCCGTCCCGAGCAACTCCTTGTTGTGACGGCGGTAGGCCTTGCGCTGGGCGCGTCGCGCCCGCCCGGCGAAGACCGTGAAGTCGGGGCGCGGCTCGGCCACCCGCAGGATGCTTTCCTTGGTGCTCGCCGGCACGGCCGCCGCGAACGGGTGCGGGTCCCTGTGGTCGTCGCCGTGGCCGTCGAGCAGGCCGAAGTCGTAGGCGCACGCGCCGCGTCCGGAGACCTCGAGGGTGTAGCGCTCCATCCAGCCGCGCGCGTCGAGCGGCTCGTCGTCTCCGATCGCGGACCACGCGGCGACGAGCTTGCGCGCCTGGTCCTTCATCCGCTCGAGCTGCGTGCGCTGGTGGGCCGGCGAGTACCACGGCAGCATCACGCGGCGGATCCGCTCGTAGTGCTCGCCGTCGCCGATCACCGAGATGCCGCCGCCGCGGGAGTTGGCGAGCTGGGCGAAGAAGTTGATCTCCTCGATGCGCTTGCCGAACCGTTCCTCGTCCGCCGCCACCTCGTCGAGCAGTTCGGGGTCCGAGACCACGACCAGCCGCCACTTCTTGGCCGGGATCCCGACCGCGTAGATGTGCCCGAACCGGCGGTAGTAGTCGAGCTGCGTGTCGTTGTCGTTCAGGATGTCGAAGTTCGCGAACCGCTCGCCCCTGGGTACCAGCCAGCGGATCGCGTACGGGATCTCGAGCGGGCCGACCGCGCCGGCCGGGCCCGCAGGGGCAGTGGCACCGGGGGCAGTGGCACCGGGGCCGGGGGCACCGGGGCCGGGGGCGGGCGGCATGTGCGCCTCCCCGGCCGGGGCAAGCTCCTGCAGGTCCCGGCCGGCCAGCCGGAACGTGCTGTCGCCGAGGCCGAGGTTGTCCCCCTCGGACAGCTGCGCGACCGTGATGCGCTGCTCGTTGACGAAGGTGCCGTTATGGCTGCCCAGATCCACGATGCGGTACTCGCCCGCCACGATGTGCAGTTCGGCGTGGTGACTGGAGACGCTGAGGTCGCGGACCACGATGTCGTTGTCCGGTGACCGGCCGATCCGCAGCGTCTCGGCCGTCCCGCCGACGATGCAGCTCAGAGCCGGCCCGTCGGCCGGATCGCCGAGCCGGACCAGGCATTCCCCGTCGATCTCGATCCGGTCCGCCTGGCGGCCCGCGGCGTAGCTGCCGTTGGTGCTGCCGTTGTCGGCCAGCACCCAGCGGCCGTCCTCGAGCCGGAGCACGGCGTGCTGCCAGGACACGCGGGCGTCGGCGATCACGATGTCGGCCGCGGGATCACGGCCGATCAGGTACGCGGGGCCCGCCGCCAGGTTCCGCGCCGATCCCTGGGTCCGCACCAGCAGGGGCGGCGGGAATCCTCCGGACAGGGCCTTCCCGGAACTTGCGCTCCCATGGCTCAAGCGATTCATCCGAAGCCTCCGCCCGCTGGCCGACCACGATCTGCAGGTGCGTCTCCGCAAACGGCCGGCACCCGACAGAGCCGGGAAGTGCTGCGCTGATACATCGAGTCCGCCAGGTGGCCCAAGCCAGGACATTCCTGCTAGCTGGTAGAGGGGTTTGGGTGTTGGCCGTGAAGACGGAACCGGGGTCATGTGCGATTGTCGCTAGATGCGGCATGAACGTGCCGATCGCCGGGGCACCTGACGACGAGGGCCGCGGCGCCACCCAGAACAGCCCGTCTTGCTGGAGGAAGCCATGTGCCAGCATCAGCCCCGGTGTCCTAGCGCGTTGGCGCGGGACCGCGCAGCCGCATGTGTGGTGGCGTGCCACCCAGAGCAAGGCTGGAGCCTGCTCTGCAACGGCGTCGTGCTCTTCGACGACGCGGGGGTACTGGTGCTTGGCAACCTGCCGGTAATCCCCCGTCGGGCATTCGCGATGCCAAGGGCGGCCTGAAGACAGATGGCAGTGAGAGCGCCGGCGGTTCGTTGTGAGCGCTAACATACGAGCCAGGCAGAACAAAGAGTACGTGCGCACGCTGCTGGCCGAACGACAGCCCGCGCTCGCCGCGGTACTGCGGGCGGTCGAACGGCAGATCGATCAGGAGCTGTCGGATGGCGCTGTTCCCGGACCGGCTCGCCCATGGGGCTGGAGGCGCAAGATGAACACGGCCTGGCTCTATCACCTGGACGGCTCGGTGTGCGTCGATCACTGGTCATGCCAGGAGCAGGACCACACGAGCATCCCGCCGCGGTGCGGCGCACGGGCCGCTGACGAGCCGGTCGGCTGCGAGCTCCCGAAAGGCCACCCGGGACCGCACCTGCACATCGCGGACCGGCCACGCCCGGTCGCTGGAAACGGCAGCGGAACGGTCACTGGCACCACGGGAGGCCAAGGGTATCCCGCCGCCCTGCGGTCGGCTCTGGCGTCCTAGGAAACCAATGCCTGCCTGCTGCGCTGATGCACAGTGCGTTCACCTCTACGTCACCAGCTATCCCGGCCGCGTGGACCAGATCCGCCGCATGCGCCGCGAGCTCACGGCGTTGCTCGAGGATTGCCCGGCCGCCGATGAGATCGTGCTTTGCGCCTCCGAACTAGCCGCTAACGCCGTCTGGCACAGCCGATCGCGACGGCCTGGCGGCACGTTCACCCTCCAGGTCGAGGTCAGCCGAGGCGATTACGTGCGTATTGCTATCGACGATGACGGGGGACCATGGGCCGAGGCGGACTGCGGCCTGGACCGCGGCCGGGGACTGGTCATCGTCGCCGCCCTCACCGCCGACTGGGGCGTCGCGGCAGGTCCGGCCGGCCGCAGCGTCTGGGCCTGGTTCGACTGGCCAGCCAGCAGCTGGGTGCCCCCCGGGGGAGCCAGCTGACGGTCGGCGAATACCGCTCAGGCAGGCAAGGCTGAGGTCGGAGTAGTCGTTCGCCTGCTGGCGGCCGATAATCGTAAGGGTGACCGAGACCGGCATTCGTGTCGCGCTGGCTGACGATGATGTCCTCCTCCGCGAGGGTCTCGCGAGCCTGCTCGAGCGGTCCGGCTTTACGGTGGCCGGGCAATGCGGGGACGCGCCGCAGCTCATCGCGCTTGTCCGGGAGCAGGAGCCGGAGCTGGCCATCGTGGACATCCGGATGCCGCCGGACCATTCCACCGAGGGCCTCACTGCGGCCCGCGTAATCCGGGCCGAGTTCCCGGGCATTGCCATCCTGGTCTTGTCCGCGCATGTCGAGGTCGAACACGCGATGGATCTGCTGACCAGCGGAGAGCGCAGCGGCTACCTGCTGAAGAGCCGCGTCACCGACGTGGACGACTTCATCGACACGCTGAAGCGGCTCGTCCGGGGCGGCTCGGTCGTGGATCCGGCTCTGGTCCAGGAACTTGTCGCGGCCCGCCGCGTTGACGATCCCCTCGACGTACTCTCCCCGCGAGAACGCGAGGTGCTCGCGCTCATGGCGGAGGGCCGTTCCAACAGCGGGATCGCGCGCGAGCTATGGGTGACCGAGGGGACCGTGGAGAAGCATGTGCGGAGCATCCTGATGAAGCTGCGCCTGCCGGAGGCCGACGACATGCACCGCCGGGTCCTCGCCGTCCTTACCTTCCTGGACGCCCGGTAGCGCCGGCCTACGCGGACCGGCCGAGAATCCGCCGGATCGCTGTCGCCGACAGTTCCGACTTCGGCAGGAAGCCGGCCGCCGGGCTTTCGGCGATCAGATCCGCATAGTCCGCCTCGGAGCGCGTCGAGATCAGGATCACGGTCATCTGGCCGCAGCTGCCGTGGCCGGCGAGGCGGCGGACAAGATCGAAGCCGTTCTCGTCGCCGAGCGTGATGTCGACGAGGACGACGTCCGGGCACAGGGCGCTGGCCTGCCGAAGCGCCTCGGCGGCGCTCGAGGCCATACCTACGACCGTCACGCCCTCCCGCTCGAGGAGAAGGCGCATCGCCTCCAGGAGGGCAGTGTTGTCGTCAACCAGCAGACAGCGCAAGCCCACACGGTCAGCATCGCAAGCGATAGGCCATCCTCGCATTGCGGCTAGCCGGAATCCGGTTACCGCGGCTACCGGGGATGAGCATCACTGGTTCCACCACGCCCAGCCAGTCTCTTCGTTCAGGTGCAGTTCGGCTTCCGGGTGAGCTGGTTTGGTGCATACGACCGTGCCGGGAGAACCCTTGAGCGGCGGGTACTCGTCACCGCAGAACGGCGGGCTCACCTCGCCGCGGTGCCAGGGGCCCGGTTCACCGGAACGCCCCGCCTCAGCAGACACCGCACCTTCCGCTCAGTCGGCGGCGACGCGGCGCCGCCGGGCTGGAATCGCACGGTGATCGATTGCCGTCCGGTTCGCCAGCACGTCGATCTCGACAAGTTCGGCGTGGAGCTTGCGCACCTCGTGCTCACCCCAGATCGGCGAACTGAACCGATGATGAGTGATCGCCGTCACCATGAGGAACCTGGCGTCGATGGAGTCAAAGCCGCCGTCCAGCCAGTCGGTACGCTCCATGCCTGCTTCCCTGCCTTATGTCACCGGGACGTCTGGAGATGGGCCTGCGGCCCGGTATGGGCTCGCCCTGGCCGGCTCGTGTCACTCCGGCCGGCCAGAGCCATAAGAACAGGGTCGCGCGGTGACCCCGGCCGGGCATCGCGGCCAGCGCCCATCGTCCACTGGTGCTGGCGTTAATTCCGGCATTCCAGCTAGCCGGTAGAGGCTGCGGGCCAGATCCCCGGTCAACCACATAGTTACCGAACGAACCGGATATCACCATCATTCACCGTAGGCAGCACGGATTGGTTTGCGTTTCTTCCTCGGGCAATGTCTGCGTCGAATGACTGCCGGTAAGCGGGGTGGCGGGTTAGCGCTATTCGTCCGGCTGAAATGGGTAACGCTCAGCTGACCTCCAGCGTGCCAGGTGACCTGCGGTGATATGTGATTCAATGGGGCGCACGCGCCACGGTAGGGCGGAGGTGCGAGATGCGAACCTACCGGACCATGTGCTGCGTCATCGCGGCGGTTCTCTGGCCCTGCCTGTTCCTGAGCGCCTGCGCCGGTCAGCAGAACCATGCCAATCCGGGCGACACGACCTGCGACGGCAAGATCGAGGGGGCCAATGGGGCTAATGGGGCCACGCCGACGTTCATCACGGTGTGGTTCCATACCGGGCAGCCCGCGGAACGCCAGGCGCTGGGACGGCAGGTGGCTGCCTTCAACGTCGCCCAGCAGCAGGTCAAGGTCAAGCTCATCGATATCCCCGAAGCCGGCTACGCCGATCAGGTCCGTTCCGCGGCGGCTAGCGGCAACCTGCCGGACCTCCTCGACTTCGACGGACCGAACCTCTACAACTACGCGTGGTCAGGGAAGCTCAAGCCGCTCGATTCCTGCGTCTCGAAGAGCCTGCGGGCGGACCTGCTGCCGTCAATCGTGCAGCAGGGCACCTACGCCGGGCGAATGTGGGGCATCGGCACGTTCGACTCTGGCCTGGGACTCTACATCCGCCCGTCGATCCTGCGCCGGGTCGGGGCCCGGATCCCCAACGGGATAGCGGATGCCTGGACCGCCAGCGAGTTCACCGGAATCCTGCACCGCTTGCAGCGGGCCGGTTACCGTCAGCCACTCGACCTGCAGATAACCTCTACCACGCTCGCCGCCGCGCCGGAATGGTGGACCTACGGGTTCGCGCCGATCGTGTGGTCGGCCGGCGGCGACCTGATCGATCGCGCGACGTACCGCACCGCGCAGGGCGTCCTGAACAGGCCCGCCGCCATCCGGGCCCTCACCATCATGCAAAGCTGGTTCCGCGACGGACTGGTCAATCCCAACGTCAGTGACTCCTTCCTGCGCGGCGCGGCCCCGGTTTCCTGGGTGGGGCACTGGCTGTACGGCTCCTATCACGCGGCGTTCCCACACGACCTGGGGATCGTGCCGCTGCCTCGCTTCGGCGCGCGGCCGAGCACCGGGATGGGCTCGTGGCAATGGGGCATCACCTCCAACGCGACGGACGGGGATGCCGTCTGGCGCTTCCTGTCCTATCTGCTGCAGCCCGCCCAGGTGCTCCAGATGACGCAGGCCAACGGAGCGATCCCGGCTACGCTGAGCGCGATCCGCCGGTCGCCGAACTTTGCGGCCGGCGGCGCCGAGCACATCTACGTCCAGCAACTGCAGGACGGGATCGCCCGGCCGCGTCCGCAGACCCCCGCCTACCCGGCTGTCACCGCCGCCTTCGCCGCGGCCCTCGCCGGGATATGCCAGGGCCTGGACGTTCGCAAGGCGCTCGATGCCGCGGTGCGCGAGATCGACGGCAATCTCGCCGCCAACCACTACTACCGGGCATCGGAGCCCTGAGCGGGATGCCGGGGCCCCAGGTGCCTGCCCGCACCCGCATACCGCTGCTCGCGCGGCTGAAGGTGGGCACCAAGCTGATGCTGCTCGTCCTGCTGCCGGTGTGCGTGCTGCTCGGCTTCACGAGCCTCACCGCCCTGGCCGACTGGCGCGCCGCTAGCGGGCTACAGGATTTCCGGACCGCGACGCGGCTGTCCTTCGCGATGGCCGGGGTCGCCGACCAGCTTGCGGCGGAGCGCACCGCGACCGTGCTGCTGCGCCTGCGGCCCAGCGCGCAGGCCGGGGCCGGGCTGGCCGTGGCGCAGCGCGACGTGAACCAGGCGCTGCACCAGGCTGAGGGCAGCGCCGCAGGCTGGAACGGGACCGTGGACGTGGCCGGCAGGCTCGGCGCTGCGCGGCGGCAGCTGGCTGCCCTGCGGCTGCAGGTCGCCAGCGGGTCGCTCTCGGCTCCGGATATCTCCGAGTCCTACGGCGTGATCGCCAGCGACCTGATCAACACCGTGGGGGAGCTGGTCGCGGGCCGGCCGACGCAGGCCTCCGGCCGGGCCGCCGACGCCTACCTCGCGATCTTGCAGGCGATCGAGGCCGCCCAGCGCGAACGCGTAGATGTGGCGGCTGTGCTCGGCGGGCCCGCGCTTGACCAGGCGGCCGCGGCCGGCCGCTGGGCGACGCTGGAAAGCGCGGAGCTTGACGCCTTCCGCCGGAACGCCGCGGGGCGGCTGACCGCGGACCTCGAGGGAGTGTTGTTCACCCCGGCCGGGATCTCTGTGCAGCAGGTGCGGGACGAATTTCTCGCCGATCCGCGGAGCGCGGTCGCGCACACATCCCTGGGGACGTGGCTGGACGCTTCCGCGACCCGGATCGACGGTTTGCGGAAGCTCGAGCGCGGGGCGGCCAGCGACCTGGCGATCACCGCGTCACGGGACCTCCACGCGGCGCGGACGGACGGTATCCGCGATCTGGGCCTGTCGCTCGCGGTGCTGGCGGTCGTCGCCGCCCTCGGACTCGCGCTGCGGCGGTCAATCACCCGGCCCCTCCGGGAGGTCTCCGAGGGTGCGAGGACTCTGTCGAGTGGTGACCTCGCCTCCGACGTGAGCTACGTCGGCCGCGACGAGATTGGCGATGTCGCCGCCGCCTTCCGCGACCTGCACGTCACGGCCGAGCGCCTGGTCGGCGAGATCCGAGCCACGAACGCCGCGATCAGCGACAATCGGCTGGACCATCGCGCTGATGTCAGTGCGTTCGAGGGAACCTGGGCTCAGCTGCTGGCCGGGATGAACGACACCACGGCCGCCTTCGCCACACTGCACCGCCGGCGCCGGCGAGCCGAGCGTGAGCTGGAAGGCATCTTCAACCTCTCGCTCGACCTGCTCTGCGTCGCGGGCCAGGACGGCTACTTCAAGCGAGTGAACCCCGCTTTCGAGCGGACGCTCGGGTACTCCAGCGAGGAGCTGCTGGCCAAGCCCATCTTCGACTTCGTTCATCTGGATGACCGGGGAGGCACCCGGGAGGCGCACGATAGCCTGGCCCCCGGCTCCGAGATCACCCGGTTCGAGAACCGGTACATCCGCAGCGACGGCGTCGAGCGCTGGCTCCAATGGAGCGCCCGTTCGGTGCCGGAGGAGGGCCTCATCTACGCCGCCGCCCGGGATGTGACCGACAGCAGGCGCGCCAGCGAGGAACAGGCCGCATTGCGGCGGGTGGCGACGCTGGTGGCCAAGGGCGTCGCCCCGGCCGAGGTCTTCGATGCGGTCGTCGCGGAAATGCATCTGCTGCTGGGCGCCGACAACACGAGGCTGCTCCGCTATGGGCCTGACAACATGGCCACCGTTGTCGCGGCCCGCAGCCACCCCGGCTTGACGATTCCGCCGGGGGCGAGCTATTCGCTGGATGGCCGGAGCGTCTCCGCGGCGGTATGGCGCACCGGCCGCGCGGTCATGCTCGACAGCTTCGAAGGGCCGCCGGGCTCGGTCGCGGACACGCTCCGCCGGCTCGGCATCCGTTCGGCGGCCGGGGCGCCGATCCTCGTCGAGGATCGGCTGTGGGGCGTGATGGTGGCCGCCTGGCGGCAGCACCAGCCGGCCTCCGGCCTCGAGGACCGCATCACCCAGTTCACCGAGCTGGTCGCCACCGCGATCTCCAACGCCCAGGCCCGGGCCGACCTCGCCGCCTCCCGGGCCCGGATCGTGGCGGCGAGCGACGAGACGAGGCGACGGATCGAGCGTGACCTGCACGACGGAGCGCAGCAGCGGCTCGTCACCCTCGGACTTGGCCTCCGCGCCGCGCAGGAAGCCCTCCCGCCCGATCAGGCCGGGCTGAGACACGAGCTGGGTCGTGTGGCCGACGGCATCACCGCGGTGCTCGAAGAACTCCGGGAGCTGTCCCGCGGCATCCATCCGGCCATCCTGTCGCTGGGCGGGCTCGGCCCCGCGCTGAAGGCGCTGGCCCGCCGTTCCGCGGTGCCCGTGAAACTCGGCATCGGCACGCAGGCTCGCCTGCCCCAGCGAGTCGAGGTCGCGGCGTACTTCGTCGTCAGCGAAGCCCTGGCCAACGTGGCCAAGCATGCGCAGGCATCCGTGGTCCAGGTTCATGCCACGGTGCAGGACGGCGCACTGAACCTGCTGATCTGCGACGACGGGATCGGCGGAGCCGATCCGTCCCGGGGCTCCGGGCTCATCGGTCTCGTCGACCGCGTCGAGGCGTCGGGGGGGACGATCAGCATCACCAGCCACGCCGGGGCAGGCACGCGGATAGTGGCCGAGCTTCCGGCCGGCGACAGTGACCGAGCTTGACAGACTGGGGTCGCGCCGGCCGGGACGGCCGTGTCCTGACCATGATCTCAGCCCCGGGATCTCAGCCCCGGCGGTTCCGTTCCCGGCCAGGCTGGGGAAGACTGCACAGCAGGACGCGTCCGAGGGAGCAGGGATGACCGAACAGCGGGTCACGGTGACGATCACCGGCGGGGTCGCGGATGTCCGCCTGAACCGGCCGGAAAAGCGCAACGCCCTCGACGGGGCGATGTTCGCCGGCCTGGTCACGGCGGGCGAGCGGCTCAAGTCCGAACCCGGCCTCCGCGCCGTCGTGCTCTCCGGCGAGGGACCGGATTTCTGCGCCGGCCTGGACTTCGGCTCGTTCGCCGCGATGCGGGACGGCGAGCGGCTCAGCCTCCAGGTGGACCTGCCGGCCAGTCACGGTCCGGCCCAGGCCACCGGCCAGCGCGCCGCCTACGTCTGGACGGAGGTCCCCGTCCCGGTCATCGCGGCCGTGACCGGGAACGCCCTGGGCGGCGGCCTGCAGATCGCGCTGGGCGCCGACATCCGCATCGTCGCGCCCGACGCGAGGATGTCGGTGCTGGAGATCAGGTGGGGCCTGATACCCGACATGACCGGCAGCCAGCTGCTGCCCGAGCTCGTCGGCCGGGACGTGGCCAAGGAGCTGACCTTCTCGGGGCGCGTGGTGCGCGGCGAGGAGGCCGTCGCGCTGGGCCTGGCGACCAGGGTCGATGCGGACCCGCGCCGGGCCGCCCTGGAGCTGGCCGGCGCGATCGCCGCCCGCAGCCCGCACGCCATCCGGGCGGCCAAGCGGCTCCTGGACCTGGCGGGCCGGGTCGACCTGGCGGCGGGCTTCGCCGCCGAGCAGAAGGAGATCGGCGCCCTCATTGGCAGCCCGAACCAGGCCGAGGCGGTCGCCGCCGAGTTCGGCCAGCGGTCGCCCCGGTTCACCGACCTGGGCTGACCCCGGCTCTCACCGGTGCTGCGCGGTCAGGTGCGCCCCGAGCACGTCGTCGCCGAAGTCGGCTTCCGGGTCCCGCCACACCGAATGGGCGTGGTTCGCCTGCCGCTGGGTGTTGTCGTACTCGATGAGCAGCCGCGGGCCCTGCAGCCGGTAGTAGTGCGGCTCCCCGGGGCCGGTGGGCCCGGCCCAGGCCAGGTGGACCGCGTCGAGCGCGCCGTCGTCGGCGTAGTCCGCCTGCCGGGACAGGCCGTCCGGGACCCGCCCCAGGTAGGCGGCCAGCAGCGTGCGCAGCTTGGCCCGCTGCCCGGCGCGGAGTTCGGCGGCGGGCAGGCCCTTGGGGGCGGTGGTCAGCGCGACCCGCTGGTGGTCCTCGGCGTCGTAGCCAGAGGCCAGCTCGGCGCTGTCGCCCATCTGGGTCACCCGTTCGGCCAGCCTGCGCTCGGCGAACAGCCCGCGCCATATGTCGCGCAGATGGATCATCTGGTCGCCGTCGGACAGCCGCGCCCGGTTGCCGCCGACGATGTCCGACGGCGCCCGGTCGAGCAGGATCGCGCGGGCGGCCTGGCCGGGATCGAGCGAGCGGACCAGGTCGCGGGCCGGGTCCTCGGCCCCGCCCAGGGGGCGCAGCGGCGCGGGCCCCAGCAGCGGGGAGACCGCCGGGTCGGCGCCGAAGAAGCACGGGGTGGTCGACCGGACCGCGCCGTCGACGACGAGGTTGTTCAGCGAGACGTGATGGCCGCCGAAACGCCAGCCCCATGGCGCCGCGCCGCCGGGCTCGCCGAACACCCGCAGGTAGTACAGCCCGGGATCGCGGCCCCGTTCGCGGCCCCAGTCGACGCTCCAGCCCTCCACCTGGTCGAGCACGTTGTCCAGGCCGATGATGGTGGCGACGGTGACGTAGCCGGCCGTGGAGAGCCCGCTGGCGACGAGCTGATGGGCCAGTCTCTGCTGAGCCGGCCGCTGGGCGCCGAGCGGCAGGCCGCCGTGATCGGTCGGGGTGTAGAACCAGCGCCTGCGCTCGGCGTCGGATCCGGCCTCCGGGCTGGGCGCGCGGCCGCTGGCGGCCGCGCGCTGCCCGGGGTCGAGGGCGTCGAGCCAGGCCGCCGCGGCCGCCGCCATCCGGGCCGCGACCTCCCGGGCGGCAACTTCCCTGGCCGGGGCGTCCTGGCCTGCGGCCGTTCCGGTCGTGTTCACGCGGCCTCCTTCCTGGCGGCACCGGCGTGCCCCTTCCCTAGTCTTCCCGCCGGACCGCTGGGCTGCCAGCATCCCGCCGACCGGGCGTGACACCCGGACCGTTCGGGAGATTTAGAAGACCTTTTACCGAACGACCTGGCTCTCCGTTCCCGGCAGGACCCGGGCCACGCCGGGCGGACGCCGGCCTGCCGCTGTAACCCGCTTGAGGCAACAGCACCATTTCCTGACCGCCTTCCTCCATTGTTTAATCCGCACATTTTCCGCAGCCTGCTGAGAGACCTTTGAGAAACGGGATCCATAACTTGACTCTTGTAAGCGCCTGAGAAATGGCGAAGGTTAAGTGTCAGGAGTTTCTTATGTCGCTCAAGCTGGCGGGCGCTGCGCGAGGGGTCGTCCCGGATCGTGGTGCTCAACGTCGACTCCGGCCTGGAGACCAACTACACGCGCAGCTACGTCCGGGGCCTCGACCAGGAGCTGGCCGCCCGCGATCACATCCTGCTGGTCCGGCACGGGCCCGCCACGCCGCAGGCGACCCAGCAGCTGCTCGACACGATCGCGCCGCGCGCCGTGCTGGAGTTCGCGCAAGGCTACCTGCGGCCAGGCCACGAGTTCGACGACGGCGGCTGGGACGGCGGCCTGGCCGGGAACACAGCCGTACAGCTCGGCTACCTGGCCGCGCGCGGCCACGCTCGCGTCGCGCTGGCCCTGCCGGACGGCGACCCGCCGCTGGGCCAGGTCCGGCTGCGCTTCGCCCGCGAGGCCGCCGCGATGCTGGACCTGGCCCCGCTCACCTCGTTCGTGGTGCCGCGGTCCCGGGTGGCCGGCGCGACCACCGTCCGGGATTTCCTGGCCGCTGAGCCCGGGGTGACCGCGGTCGCCGCCTTCGACGACGATGTCGCCCTGCGCATCCTGACGGCGCTGCGCGATCTCGGCCTGACCGCCCCCGGCGACCTGGCCGTGATCGGGTTCGACGACATCGAGTACGGCGCGCTGGCCACCCCCGCCCTGACCACCGTGCACATCGACGCCGAAGACCACGGCCGCCAGGCCGCCCGGGCCATCCTCGGGCTCCACCCGGTCGACCGCGCCCCAGCCCCGGCCGAGGTCATCATCCGCGACTCGGCGTGATACTCACCCCCAGATCGCGCGGGCGGTGTCGGCCACCAGGCGAAGCTTGGCGAACTGCTCCTGCTCGGTCAGGTGGTTGCCGCCCTCGGCGATCGAGGCGAAGCCGCACTGCGGGCTCAGCGCCAGGTTGTCCAGGCCGGCGAGCGCCGCTGCCTCGTCCATGCGCCGCCGCAGCGCGTCGGCCGGCTCGAGCACGGGCGACTTGCTGGTCACCAGGCCGAGTACCGCGATGGTGCCGTCCGGCACGAACCGGAGCGGCTCGAACCCGCCGGCCCGGTCGTCGTCGTACTCCAGCAGGAACCGGTCCACGGGCACGGTCGTGAACAGCCGCTCGGCGATCGGCTCGTAGCCGCCCGCGCTCATCCACATGCTGGACTGGTTGCCCCGGCAGACGTGCAGGCCGATCGTGACGCCCGCCGGGCGCTCGACCCCGCCACGGCGGCGGCGTCGGTGTTCACCATGCGCTCGAAGTCGGCCTGGTCCCCGTGGGCGTCCGCCCCGACGAACCGTCCGTAGCCCGGGTTGTCCAGCTGGATGTAGCTGACGCCCTCGGCGATCAGCGTTTCGATCTCGGCGCGGGTGATCGCCGCGACCTCTGCCGCGAGTTCCTCGCGCGACGCGTAGACCTGGCCCGTCACCCCGTCCTGCCAGAACCTGTCCGCGAGGAAGCCGGGCGCGATCAGCGTCACCTTCACCGGGACGGAGACCAGGCTCCGGACGTACGCCGCCTCACCCGCCGCCAGCCGCCCCCGCTGCCTGAGCCGCCCGGTGACCACCCACGTATTGCTGCGCAGCTTGGTCACGCCCTCGCGGGTCTGCCACGGCATGTCCCAGGACCGCATCTCCATCCCGTCCACGGCCTCGACGAAGCCGGTGCGGAAATCCCGGCGGCGGAACTCCCGGTCGGTGACGACGTCGATGCCCGACTCCTGCTGGCCCTTGACCGCGGCGGCGATCGCCTCGTCCTCGACCGCGCGCAGCTCGCCGGCGGTGATCGTGTCGGCGTCCCGGCGGCGGCGCGCCGCCAGCAGCGGCTCCGGGCGCAGCAGGCTGCTGACGTGGTCGGCGCGGAAGGCTGGCGTGGTCATGTGCGCACCACCTTGGCGTAGCCGCGGACGTCCGGGTACGGCGGCTCCACCGGCTGCAGGTCGACCTGGAACGTGTTGAGCAGCATGGCCAGCATCGAGTAGTTCCCCAGGCTGCCGATCAGGTCGACCAGGCCCGGCTCGCCGAACTCGTCGAGCGCCGCGGCGAAGGTCTCGTCGCCGACGAAGTGGTCCCGCAGGATCTCGCGGCTGAACTGGTAGGCGACCTGCTCGTCGGTGTTCGCGAAGTGCGGTTCGGAGTTCTCCGCGAGCTCGGTCAGCGCGTCGCGGGACACCCCGAGCTCGGCGGCCTTGCCCACGTGCGCGTTCCAGGAGTACTGCGCGTCGAAGTGGCGGGCCGCGATGAGCAGGCTCAGCTCCCGTATGCGCGGATCCAGCGCGGATTCGAACCGGCAGTACGCGCCGAGCGCCTCGACCCGCTCGCAGAGCTCAGGGCTGCGCAGCCAGACCAGGAACGGCCCCCGGGTGCCGCCCCGGCGGGCGGTGATCCGGTCGCTGATTTCCTTCTGGCGAGGAGACAGGTCGGTCAGGGCGGGTAGCCGCATGGCTCACGATTCCCCTCTAGAGGCAGGTGCGATTGCCAGCACATTCTGCGCCACGGATCCGCTTCCGGACCGAACGCTTAGCCTTCGCGTTCTTCCGCCGACGCCCCGGAGCTGGCGCTATACCCTCGGCCGCATGACGGTGATTAAGGCAGCGCAGGCCGAGCGGCTGGGCCGCGGCGGCGGGGTGGTGACGGTTCCCCTGATCACGCGGAAGACCGCGGCGGAGGAGAACAAGATCACCACCGGGATCAGCGTCTACCCGGTGGGGACCGGCGCGCCGCTGCACTCGCACAACTGCGACGAGCACGTGACGCTGCTGGCCGGCTCGGCCGAGGTGGAGATCGCGGGGGAGGTCACGCCCCTGGAGCCGGACGACACCACCTACGTCACCGCGGGCATCGTGCACGCCTTCAGGAACACCGGGGAGGTGCCGATGAAGATCCTCTGGGTCTACAGCTCCGACTACGTGACGCGCACCTTCGCCGACACCGGCCAGACGGTGGAGCACCTCTCAGCCGGCGACCAGATGGTTAAGGCCTAGGGACATCCATCGGCTGGCTGGGCACGATCCGGCGCGCCACTGGTCACTCACGCCCCGCAGGCCCCTCAGCGGGGGCGGCGAGGCGCCGTAGCTTACGCATGGCTGTGACAACGTGCGCATTCTTTGGTGCACGCTGCCGCAGCCATGACATTCCCGTGGAGTGCCTGGCCGCGCCGGCGGCGCCAGCCCCGTGACGCCAGGGGCGGCCAGGGCCTCACGGCCCGGCCCCGGTCCGCCTCCCCGACGTTGCCGTCCCGGGAGGATCACACCGAGTAAGCCGCTTCGATCCCCAGCCGACGCGTCAGGCTGCCTGGACCGATGTGGGCCTTAGACCACACCCCTCTATCCGTCAGAGCGCCACATCGTGACGGACCGGGACTGCGGCGGTCAGGGCAGTATTCCGGGGCCGGAGACGAGGGCGGTTTTCAGGATGGCGGTGCCGCTGAGCACCTGGCCGGCCTTGGCGCCCGCGGCCTGGCCGAGGGTGAGCTGCTGCCCCATCAAGCCGGATGTCTTCGGGTCGAGGATGAGCTCGTCGGTGCCTCCGCCCTGGGCTGCCGGCAGGGTGATGCCGAAGCCGATTCCATGGCGGCCCGCTACGTCGACCGCGTGCTGGTCGACGGTCGCGCCGGGGATGTTACCCAGGGCCCGGTAGAGCTCGGCGGTTAGGGCGGGCGGCATCACGTAGGTGGTGAGCAGTTCCTTGATGACCTCGAACTCGCGGACCGGTGCGGGTCCCCACCCGGGCAGGTGCAGGGCGGCGAGGTACCGGTCGAGCGCGAGCGGGCTGCTTGGCAGCGAGCTCAGGCCGGCGTAGGGTACCGGGATCTTGCCGGACAGCCCGGAAATCGAGTCTCCATGGTCAGAGTGCACGATGACCGGCTGGCCGATGGACTGGCAGCCACTGTCAGGCTTCGGCCCGGGCTGGCCGCACGGGAAGAAAGCCACCTTGCCCTTGGAGAGGTACGCGGCGTTGGCCGCGTCCGCCGTGGTCCATACCTCGAAGGTCACGTTCGGTGCCGGGCCGCTGTCCGGCGAGGAGTACGCCTTCTCCTGCCAGTACACCCACTGGCCCGGCTTCACGTCGGGCTGCGCGCCCGCGGCGGCGGCCGCCCGGTAGGCGAGTTCCCTCACGACCGGGCTGGCGGCGCCCTGGCGGGACGGCCCGCCGCCGTGGGCGGCCAGGGCCACGGTCACGGCGGCGACCGTGGCCGTGGCGGCCAGGCCGGTCAGGGCCAGCTTTCCCCGCCTGCCCGCCGGGCGCAGCCACCGCACGCCCCGGCTTCCCTGGCCGGGAGCCGCGCCGTCGAGCATCCGGGCGCGGGCCCGCACCAGCGTCACGTCATCGGGCGGTGCCACCACCGCGCGGAATTCCTCTAGCAGCGTCATCTCATCCATGCCAAGCTCCAATCTCGTCGGCGGGGTTCACGCCGCCAAGTCCCTCGCGCAGTTTCCGGCGGGCCCGGGCCACCCGGGACGACAGCGTCCCGGCTGGCACGCCCAGTGCCCGCGCCGCCTCCTGGTAGGAGAGCCCGTCCGCGATAAGCAGCAGCGCATCCCGGTCCGCGGTGGACAGCCCCGCCAGCGCCCCCGCTAGGCGGCGGTGCAGCGCCCGGGCATCCGCCCGCCGGACGCTCTTATCGGCGACCGGCTCGGCCACCGGGTCAGCGGTCGGGTCGATCCCGGTGCGGGCGATGGCGCGGAAGAACCGCACCTCCTCCTGCCGACGCCGGCTGATGAGCCGGGTCGCGATGCCATAGAGCCAGGGCCGGGCGCTGGGTTGATCCTGGTCATAGCCGCCGCGCTGGCGGAACGCCACCAGGAAGGTCTCCGCGACAAGATCATCGGCGGCATCCCGGCCCAGCCGCCTGGCGATATAGCCGTGGATCGCCGCCGCGTGCCGGTCGAACACCGCACCGAAACGCTCGGGAACGCGGCACGACTCCGCGATCAGCCCGGAATCATCCGGCTGGCCCCGCTCCGTACCGGGTGACTCGCGAGCGGTCTGCGACGCATGACTCATACCGGGCCTCCGTGGGTTTGCCATCACCCGTTATTGCCCGATCACACCACTTCTCGTCTCGCCGGCCGAGGGCCGCGCTTCCTGTCTAGCGGACGGGGAGTCTGTCTGCGCCGACCGCGGATTCCAGGATCTGGTGCTGGTGGGCGCCGACCGGGACTCCAAGCCCGGGACGGGACCGCCACCGGCCTGATAGGGCCGAACGGAGCGGGCAAGTCCACCGCCCTGAAGCTGATCGCCGGAGCCCTCGTGCCCAGCGGCGGGCAGGTGGTCGTGGGCGCGGTGAACGTGGCCGGCTGGCCGGCCTGCAAGGTGGCCAGGCTCGGCGTGGTCCGCACCTTCCAGCACACCAGCGAGTTCGCGCGGCTGACCGTGCTGGAGAACCTGCTGGCGGCGGCGCCGGGGCAGCCGGGTGACTCGTTCGGCGGATCGCTGCTCGGCCGGCGTCACTGGCGGCCCCGGCAGCGGGAACTGCTGCAGCAGGCCTGGGCGCTGCTGGCGGACTTCCAGCTCACCGCGCTGGCGGACGACTACGCCGGCCAGCTCAGCGGCGGCCAGCGGCGCCTGGTGGAGATCATGCGCGCGCTCATGGCGCGGCCGAAGATCCTGCTCCTGGACGAGCCGATGGCCGGGGTGAACCCGGCGCTGCGGCTGACGATCGAGGAGCACCTGCGCCGGCTGCGTGACGGCGGCCTGACCATGCTGATGGTCGAGCACGAGCTCAGCTCGGTCGAGCGGGTGTGCGACTCGGTGATCGTCATGGCTCAGGGGAAGGTCCTCGCGACCGGGACGATGGCCGAGCTCCGCAACAACAAGGAGGTCGTCGATGCCTACCTCGTTGGCTGAGAAGGGGATCCGCGCCACGCTCACGGTCGCGGGCCTGGCCGCCGGGTACGGCGACACCCCGACGATCACCGGCGTGGACCTGGCCGTCCACCGGGGCGAGATCGTCACCGTCCTCGGGCCGAACGGAGCGGGCAAGAGCACCCTGCTCAAGGCCGTGCTCGGCGTGATCCGGCCGATGGCGGGCACGGTGTGGCTGGGGGACCGGAACCTCGCGTCGCTGCGCAGCGATCAGATCTGCCGGCTGTCCGTCGGGTACGTCCCCCAGGTGCGGGACAACTTTCCCCGGCTGACCGTGCTGGAGAACCTCGAGATGGGCGGCTACACGCTCCCGCGCAAGGCGGTGAGGGCGCGGGTGGAGGAGGTGATGGAGCTCTACCCGCAGCTCAAGCGGCTGGCCGCCCGCCAGGGCGGCCACCTGAGCGGCGGCGAGCGCAAGATGGTGGCGGTCGCCCGCGCCATGATGATCAAGCCGTCGCTCCTGGTCCTGGACGAGCCGACGGCCGGGCTGGCGCCCCGGCCCGCGGCCACCCTGCTCAACGACTACATCGCGACGCTGGCGGGCACGGGAGTATCCCTGCTGATGGTGGAGCAGCGGGCCAGGGAGGCCATGTCGATCTCCGACCGGGCCTACGTGATGGCCGGCGGGCGCGTCGTGCTGACCGACCGGGCCGATGCCCTGCTCGCCCGGCCCGACATCGGCGAGGTTTTCCTCGGGAGGACTGGTGACTGACGCACGCGGACGGAGCGCCTCCTAGCCGGCGCCGCGGGCGCCGGGCGGCACTTCCACGAAGGTGCTCGCGTAGTCCCAGTGCATGTCGTGAGTGCGCGGGGACAGGACGCGTGAGTACAGATCGCCGCGGTCCACGTCCTTGGGCACCGGGGCGAGCGGCCGCCCGTGGGACAGCGCGGTCACCAGCTGGCCGGCGTGCTCTTCGGCGAGGATGGCGCACGGTCTCCACGAGCCGCAGCTTGGCGTGCTGTGCGTCCTCGGTCATCAGCGGGCTGGCCGCGGACTGGGCGAAGCCGCCGTTGGTCGCGATGGCCACGTCCTCCTCGGTGCGCTCGTCGATGACCGGGTCCAGGCGGACCAGCAGGTCCTCGACGGCCTCCGCCGCCGGGACTGACACGTCGACCACCCCGAGACTGAGCACCAGGCCGGGCTTGACCCGCTCCAGCGGCAGCCGGGCCGCCGGGTCAGCCGGGAAGTCGACGCACAGGCGGTGAAAGGGGTTCTCGTCGAGCAGCGTGTCCACCGCGGCGGGATCGTAACCCCGTTCGGTCGTCGGCAGCGGCCCCGTGTCGGCCAGGTCGAGCCCGAGCCGGAACGTGTCCGGAGCCGTGAGCCCGGCCATGACGGCCCGGTCGGCCTCGAGCAGGGCGGTCAGTACCGCGTCCACGTCCAGGCCGACGGCGGTCAGCCGCTCGCGGCCCGCCACGGTGAGCAGCGGCGGGTAGAGCGGGTTCGCCAGCGCGACGTAGGCGACTCCCGCCGCGGCGAGCGCCTGGATCTCCGCGCGCAGCACCGCGGCCAGCGCCGTACCGCGGGCCCGGGCCGCGTCCACGCCGGCGGAGCCGGCCAGGGCCGAGCCGACGGCCGCAAGGTACCCGGGCGAAGGGAGCTGGACGAACACCGGCCGGTCGACGGTGGCGAGCACCGGCGCCACCTCGGCCTCGGCCAGCCGTCCCGTCGGCTGCGCGTCATCCGGCACCGTGCGGCGCCGGGCGGCCGGGATGCCCGCCGCGTCAGCCAGCGGCTGGGTCCCGCTGACCGGCCCGAACCCGTCGACGTGGTCGTACACGACGGACTCGAAGTGCTCGCGGCGGAACTGCCCGTCGCCGACGGCGGACAGGGTCAGCCGCCGCAGCGCGTGCGAGACGGAGGCGGCCGCCTCGGTTTCTGCGGCGGCCAGCGCCCCGGCGTCACCGCTGGCCCGCACGGCGAGCAGCCCGGCCGGCCGCACCAGGCTCCCGTGGTGGTCGATGTGGTACTTGTGGTCGTCGGCCATGGCCGCCTCCGTGCTCGGTCGTCCCCGTCTCAGTGCTTCCGCGTGCCCGCCCACTGCGGGAAGTCAAGGTCGAAGCCGGCGGCCTTGAGCACGTCCTCGCAGATCTGCTGGTCCTCGTCCGGGCTGCCGCCGGAGATCCCGAGGCCGCCCAGGATGGTGTCCTCGCGCTTGAGCGTGTAGCCGCCCTTGGTGGCGACGATGGGACGCTGGCCCATCCGGCCGATCTGGGTGAAGAACACCGGGTCGGAAGTCCGCCAGTTCTCCAGCATCTCGGTCGGCCGCTGCATGACGGCCGCCGAGTACGCCTTCGACAGCGCGATGTCCGGCGTCATCGGCCGGGCGCCGTCCATCCGCTCGATCAGCACGACGAAGCCGCCGTAGTCGACGACCGCGATGCTCAGCGTCTTACCGAGGGCCAGCGCCCGGGCCCGGGCGTCGTCGGCGAGGGCGCGGGCTTCGGCGAAGGGCAGGGTCATGCCGTGAGCGTATGGCGGACGGGAAAGGCGGATCAACGATTCGAGCAGGCAGGCGGCGAACTCTAATGATTCACCGTCGGTTCTGCCGGTTCCGGTAGGGCCGGAAGTCAGGGCCGTCGGGCCCGGGCGGCCGGCGAACGAGGGACGAAAGGCCCTCGGAGACGGGCGGGGCGGCGTTATAAGTTCTAATCAAGAGCAAAACACTGGCGCAGCGGCGCCGAGAGGAAGACGACATGAGCGCGACCATCGAGCCGGTCCGGACCGAGACCGGCGACGTCCTCGCCGACCCCTGGCAGGGCTTCACTGGCGGCCGCTGGCAGGACCAGATCGACGTCCGGGATTTCATCCAGGCCAATGTCACCCCGTACACCGGCGACGCGGCGTTCCTGGCCGGCCCGACCGGGCGCACCCGCGCGCTGTGGTCGCGGCTGACCGCGATGTTCCCCGACGAGCGGGCGCGCGGCGTCTACGACGTCGACGCGCGCACCCCGGCCTCGATCAGCAGCCACGCCCCCGGCTACATCGACCGGGAGCAGGAGCTGATCGTCGGGCTGCAGACCGATGCGCCGCTGCGCCGCGCGATCATGCCCAACGGCGGCCTGCGGATGGTGGAGGGAGGCCTCGCCGCTTACGGGTACACCCTGGACCCGAGCGTCCGGGAGATCTTCTCCCGGTACCGCAGGACCCACAACGACGGCGTATTCGACGCCTACCCGGCCGACGTCCTCGCCGCCCGCCGCGCCCACGTCATCACCGGCCTGCCCGACGCGTACGGCCGCGGCCGGATCATCGGCGACTACCGCCGGGTGCCGCTGTACGGAACCGGCCGGCTCGTCGCCGCCAAGCGGGCCGAGAAGGCGGCCCTGGACGCCCGCCCGTCCACCGCCGAGATCATCCGCGACCGCGAGGAACTCGCCGAGCAGATCCGCGCGCTGGGAGAGCTCGCCGAGATGGCCGCCTCCTACGGCTGTGACGTCACCCGCCCCGCGGCGACCGCCAGGGAGGCGATCCAGTGGCTGTACCTGGCCTACCTGGCCGCGGTCAAGGAGCAGAACGGCGCCGCGATGTCGCTGGGCCGCACCTCGACGTTCCTCGACGTCTACCTCGAGCGCGACCGGCGCGCGGGCCGGCTCACCGAGACCGGCGCGCAGGAACTCGTCGACGACTTCGTCATCAAGCTGCGGATCGTCCGGTTCCTTCGCACCCCGGAGTACGACCAGCTGTTCTCCGGCGACCCGACCTGGGTCACCGAGTCGATCGGGGGGATCGGCCGGGACGGCCGCCCGCTGGTCACCCGGACCAGCTTCCGCTACCTGCAGACGCTGTACAACCTCGGGCCGGCGCCCGAGCCGAACCTGACCGTGCTGTGGTCCCCGGCGCTGCCGGAGGGGTTCAAGCGGTTCTGCGCGCAGGTCTCCATCGACACCAGCTCGATCCAGTACGAGTCCGACGACCTGCTGCGCGCCCGGTGGGGTGACGACACCGCCATCGCCTGCTGCGTCTCCGCGATGGAGGTCGGCAAACAGATGCAGTTCTTCGGCGCCCGGGTCAACCTGGCCAAGACGCTGCTGTACGCGATCAACGGCGGCCGGGACGAGACCAGCGGCGCCCAGGTCGGGCCGGCGCTGCCGCCGCTGGCCGGTGACGTGCTGGACTACGCCGAGGTCATGGCCAGGTTCGACACCATGATGGACTGGCTCGCGAAGACCTACGTCGACGCGCTCAACGTCATCCACTACATGCACGACAAGTACGCCTACGAGCGGCTGGAGATGGCGCTGCACGACTACGGCGTGCTGCGCACGATGGCGTGCGGCATCGCCGGCCTGTCCGTCACCGCAGACTCCCTCGCCGCGATCAGGTACGCCACCGTGCACCCGGTCCGCGACGAGACGGGCCTGGTCATCGACTACCGAACGGACGGGGAATTCCCCGTCTACGGCAACGACGACGACCGTGCCGACGACATCGCGGTGTGGCTGGTGCGCACGTTCATGGACAAGGTGCGCCGGCACGAGACGTACCGGGGCGCCGTGCACACCCAGTCGGTGCTGACCATCACCTCCAACGTCGTCTACGGCAAGCACACCGGCAGCACGCCGGACGGCCGCCGGGCCGGCCAGCCGTTCGCGCCCGGGGCGAACCCTATGAACGGCCGCGACCAGCACGGCCTGGTCGCCGCCGCGCTGTCGGTCGCGAAGCTGCCGTACAGCCACGCCGAGGACGGCATCTCGCTGACCCAGACCATCACCCCGGACGCGCTCGGCCGCACCCCAGCCGAACGGGTCGGCAACCTCGTCGGCATCCTCGACGGGTACGTGGCCTGCGGCGGGTTCCACATGAACGTCAACGTGCTCGACCGCGCCACCCTGCTCGACGCGATGGATCACCCCGAGCGCTACCCGCAGCTGACGATCCGGGTCTCCGGCTACGCGGTCAACTTCGTCAGGCTCACCCGCGAACAGCAGCTCGACGTGGTCAGCCGCACCTTCCACCGGTCGGTCTGACCATGGAGGCCACCGCGGCCAGCCGGCCGCCGGCGCCGGCCGGCCTGGCCGCGGTCACCGGTTCTGTGCACTCCTGGGACCTGTCCACCGGCGTGGACGGTCCCGGCACCCGGTTCGTCGTGTTCACCGCGGGCTGCCCGCTGCGCTGTGTGTACTGCCACAACCCGGACACCTGGACCGGCCGGGCCGGGCGCCGGATGAGCGCCGCCGACGTGCTGGCCCAGGCCGGCCGCTACCGGCGGTTCATCGGCGCGGTCGGCGGCGGGCTAACCGTCTCCGGCGGCGAGCCGCTCCTGCAGCCCGCGTTCACCCGGGCCGTCGTGACCGGCGCGAAGGAACTCGGCCTGCACACCGCGCTCGACACCTCCGGCTATCTCGGCGCCCGCGCCGACGACGCGCTGCTGGATGCCACCGACCTGGTCCTGCTCGACATCAAGTCGTTCGACCCGGCCACCGCCCGGCGGGTGACCGGCCGCGGCATCGCCCCGACGCTCGCGTTCGCCCGCCGCCTCGCCGCCCGCCGCCAGCCGGTCTGGGTGCGCTTCGTCCTCGTCCCCGGCTGGACCGACGACCCCGGCAACGTCGGCGATCTGGCCCGGTTCACCGCGTCCCTGGGCAACGTCGAACGGGTGGACGTGCTCCCGTTCCACGCCCTCGGCGCCGCCAAGTACGCCGCGCTCGGCCTGGACTACCCCTGCGCCGGGGTGACCCCGCCGGACGCCGGGCAGGCCGACCGGGTCCGCGCCGTGTTCACCGCCGCGGGCCTGCGCACGACCTGATCGCCCGCCACCTGCTCAACGCAATCTCGCCAGGTGTCGTCTATGGGAGTGACGCCGACAACGAGAGGCCGCGTTCGACGCCCGTCCACGTGCCGGGCAGGCGCCGGCGGGCCCGGCCGGGCCGCCCTGCCAGAATGGGGGGCAATGCGGTACATCTTGACTTCATCCCCGCCCTGAAGGACGGGGATTCTCAGCCCTCGCGGGCCAAGGTTCCTGTTTCACTGACGGTTGCCTCCCAGCGCTACGCGCGGGGTGGTCTCACACCATCTCCGCAGGCTTGAACCGCCAGCCCGGCGGCACGTATGACCTTCGCCGCGTTCACGTCCCGGTCGTGGAGCACGCCACACGAAGCGCACGCCCACTCCCTGACGTTCAGCCGCATCGTCGCGGCGATCACGCCGCACGCCGAGCACGTCTTGCTCGACGGGTAGAACCGGTCGATCGGGATCACGTCGCGCCCGTACCAGTCCGCCTTGTACTCCAGTTGCCTGCGGAACTCCGACCAGGAAGCGTCGGAGATCGCGCGAGCAAGGCAGTGGTTGCGGACCATGTTGCGAACGGCGAGGTCCTCGATGATCACCGTTTGGTTCTCGCGGATGATCCTCGTGGAAAGCTGATGCAGGAAGTCCCGCCTCCGGTCGGTGATCCGGGCGTGAACGCGGGCCAGCTTCACCTTGGCCTTGTCCCGGTTCGCGGAGCCTTTCTGTTTCTTCGCCAGCCGCCGCTGCGCGACCGCCAGCCGCGCGCGGTCGCGCCGCTCGTGCCTCGGGTTGGTGATCTTCTCCCCGGTCGAGAGCGTGACCAGGGACGTGATCCCGGCATCGATCCCGGCCGCCGTCTCCGCAGGCGGCAGCGTCTCTACCGGGCACTCCACCAGGATCGAGATGTGCCACCGCCCGGCTGCGTCCCGGCTCGCCGTGACCGTGGACGGCTCCGCACCCTCGGGTAGCGGCCGGGACCAGCGGATGTCCAGCGGCGCATCCATCTTCGCCAGCCAGATCTGCCCGTCCCTGTACCGGAATCCCGACGTGGTGAACGTCGCGGACACCCGGGACTTGTGCTTGGACTTGAACGCCGGGTACTTGGCCCGCTTGCCCCAGAAGTTCACGTAGGCGTTCTGGAGGTGCTGCAACCCCTGCTGGAGGGCGACGTTGGACACCTCGTACAGCCACGCCGTCTCCGGCTCGGCCTTCCATGCGGTGAGCATCCGGCAGGTCTCCGCGAACGTGACCCGGCGCTGCTCCTGAGTCCACGCGCGGGACCGCTCGGCGAGTGCCCGGTTGTACACGTAGCGGACGGAGCCGAATGTGCGGTTCAGCAGGCCGGCCTGCTCTGGTGACGGGTGGAAGCGGTACTTGTACGCCCGCTTCACCACCCGAGTACTCATGCTGAAATACTAGCATGCTCACGTTTCACCACCATGGCGCGACACGCCAGTGTCAGGGCACGGGCTATCCCCGGCCTGAACGCCGGGGGCTTGCGCCCGCCAAGCGTCCGGTCATCGGGGCCGGCGCGGTAGGCGGGACCATCGGCGGCCGGCTGTTCTCCAGCGGGCACGAGGTCGTGCTGGCGGCCCGCCTGTCCTGGCTCGACGGCCTGGCACGGCCGCGGGCGCGGCAGCGGGTCGTAAGGGGAGGGACCGCTGCCGTGCCGCCTGGCGCCCCCGCTAAGGCGGGGGCTCGTCATCCTCCGCGGCCCTGGCCTCAGACTCGCGCTTCTCCCACGCCCTGCGCCGCTTGTCAGCCTCGGGATTGTTGCCGTGATCCAGCTGGGCGACCACTCCCTTGACGCCCCTCCCCTTGCCCCTGCGCTGCCGTCGCCGCTGCTCCGGCGGCAGCGACATGTCCGCCACGCGCTTCTTCGCGTTCCCGCGCCCGCGCGCCATCCCCTTCTTCATGCGCCGCCGCCCGGCGGCCAGATCTCCTCCAGTTGGTCCATCAAGCCGCCGAGCGCCCACGAGCCGACAGTCGCCGCGTCAGGATCCCCGGGAACCATGCCGGGCCCGACGACCGCGCTCCAGTAGTCGTGGATCGTCGCGGGCGCGATGATGGGCACCGCGGGGTGGGCCGCGGTGAACAGGCGGCGCCGTTCCGCCGAGCTGAGCGGCCCCGTGTAAGCGGCGAGGCGCGGGCGGTCACTCACAGCCGCCTCCTGGCGCGGGAACGGCGGCGCGGTCCTCCCGCGCTGCCGCGCCCGCCGCGCGCCTGCAGGGACGCCGTGTACCGGGAACCCGCGTCCGGTTACGTCCCGCTGCCGCGCGCCTGCTCACCGGTCCTCCCCGGCGATGATCGTGATCCCGGCGGTTACCTGCGCCGGGCGGAGGTCAGCCCGGAATAGCAGGGCGCGCAGCACCGGGCCGTAGTCCTTGTGGAACTCCGGGCGGACGGCGGCGAGCATCTCCTCCGCCGTGCCGTCCGGATGCTCCTGCCGCCACTGCGTCACCGCCGCCCGGGCCCTTTGCAGGTCCTCCGGCTTGTCCTCGCGGAACCTCATCGCGCACCCCTTCGCGCCTGGGCGCCCCGTCTCGCCGAGCACGGCCGCGCGGCGCACACGGCGCTCAGCCGCAGGCACGCCGGGCACCCGGCCGCGGCGCCCACCCGGTGGTCCCGTCCCAGGGTGCAGGTCATCTCCGGCGGCGGATCCGCCGTCTGGCAATCCAGGCACGTCAGCATCGCGCCCGGGGGCGTTCCCGGCCCGTTCATGGCAGGTCCCTGGGCACCGGCATCGCCGCGTAGTCCGCCTGGATCCGCAGCCGCAGCCCCTCGGCGAACGGATCGGCGAGCGTGCCGCCCCGGCCGTCCCTGCGCGTGGCCGTGCACATGCCGCCGTCAGCGGCGATGTCATAGGCCTCGCCCCAGTGGTGCCTCAGCTCGTCCATCTCGTCCGGCCCGGCCGGCGGCCCGGCGCTCACCGCTGGCCTCCGGATGCCAGGGCGTCACGGACACGGCGCAGGACGGCCGGGCCGACCGCCCAGCCCGCTCCGCTCGCCCCCGGCGCCCGGTGCGCCCCCCGGTACTCCAGGTGCGCCCTGGCCAGCGCGGCCCCCGCCGCCGGACGCCCGGGCAGCCCGCCCGCTGCCTGATGCCGCCCCCCGGCACCGTCCCTCCCTGCCGCCCGTTCCATGCGGGATGCCTCCTGATCGCGTGTGCCTGCGCAGATACCGGCAGTCAACCGCGCACCGGGCGTAATGTGGGAGGTGTGAGCTGTTCACATGGTGCATCCGTAAACAGCTAACACCTGGCGAACATCTCAGGCGCGATGGGCACACACGCAGCATGAGCGGCTTCGGCGATGAACTGACGCGCTTCATGGAGGCGCGCGAGATTGGCGTGCGGGCGCTTGGCAAACGCTCTGGCTATAGCGCGAGCTACATCTCACAGCTCTGCCACGGGCGCAGGAGGCCATCACCCGAGGCAGCTCAGGATCTTGACGACGCCCTCGCTGCTGGTGGTGAGCTGGCCGCCTGCGCCCCGACTGCAACGGCGGTGGATGTTCCAGGGCGTCAGCTAATGATTCCTGCTGGAACGGTCATGGAGATCGCGGCTATTCTCTCGGCGCTTCCGGGTCAGCATCAGCAGACCGTTGGTGCACTGCGCGACCAGGAGTATGACCATCTGGTCGATGCACTTGCGCACTGGGCAGAACAAATGAAACGACGGGACGTTCTTGCAATCCTCGGGGCAGCAGCAGCTGCTGCCGCGTGCGCTTCTCCCCTGCTGGAGCGGCTCGCTCCGGATGAGACGGAACGGATAGTGTTCGCGGCGTCCGGGGCTGGCCGCGCCGATGACGTAGTCGTCGGCCATATCGAGGCTGTGCTGGATCACTGCATGCGGCAGGAAGACGCACTCGGCCCCCAGATCGTCCTGCAAACCGTGCTTGCCCAGCATCAGGTGGTCCACTCGCTGCTCACCGGCGTCTCAAATGAGGACCTACAGGCGCGGCTGCTCTCCCTGCTGGCCAACATCTCGCGTTTCACTGGGTGGGTCCTATTCAACCTCAACGACTTCGCTGGGGCAGAGCACTACTACGCTCAGGCCAGGTCAGCCGCGCACGAGGCCGACGACGACGCCATGTGCAGCATGGTGCTCGCGAACTGGAGCCAGCTCGCTACCTGGGCCGGCGATCCGCGCCTCGGCGTGGAGCATGCGCTGGGCGCAGTCGCATGGGGCCAGCGCGCCGGAAGCAGGCTCCTGGTGTCGTACGGCTGCGATGTCGGCGCCCGCGCCTATGCTGCTGTCGTCCGCCGCTCGTCCAGGGGCGACCGGCGCACCGACCACGCCCGCTGCATGAGTTCCCTCGACCAGGCGCACCGCGAGTTCTCCGAAGCCATGGATGGTGACCCCGGGGCCGGGCTGGCGTACTTCTACGGCGACGGGCAGTACCTGGCGACCAGGAGCAGATGCCTGCTCGACCTGGATGACCCCATCCCGGCGCTCGCTATCGCCCAGCAGTCACTGGCCGTCACGGACTCGTACTTCGTGCGTAACCTCGCGATGACGCGGCTGTTCCAGGCCCGCGCCCACGCCCAGATGGGCGACGTAGACGAAGCCTGCACGCAGGTCGCCGAAGCCGCTAGCCTCGCCCGCCACAACAGCTCGGTGCGGCTGGTAACCGCCATCGTGGAATCCAGGGCGGAACTCAGCCCATGGGAAGGCTCTCCCGAGATCGCCGCCCTTGACGAGCAGCTGCGCGCACATGTCACGGGGGCGTGAACGGCGGAATTTTCTCCAGCACGAGTATGTCGAACACGGGTGCCGGGACCGGAGGGTCCATGACTTTGAAGGAGACCTTCCGCCATCCCCAGTGCCGGTAGATCGCTTGGGTGTCAGCGGCCTTGGGCTGTACTGAGAGCGTCGCACGCTGCGCCCCAGATATGCCGAGTAGTTCATCGTGGATGGCGCGGCCGATTCCACGCCCCCGCCAGTCCGGGAGCACGCCGTAGTCGATCAGCGCGAAGGTGCGTCGCCCGGTCTCACGGGAGAACTCCATGCTGACCGCCTCGGCAAGGTCACTCCACCACCTTGTGTCCGCTGGGAGCAGGAACCCGTAGCCGAAGCCCACGTAGCTTCCCCCAGCCCTGGCGGTCGTGAGGCGGAAGCCGGGACGGGCGGTCATTGCCGGATAATAGGAACGCTGGTTGGCGAACTCCGCCGCATCCCCGCTGAACGGCGGCAGGCTGAATACCGCCTCGTACATGGCGCACACGATCTTGGCCAGCTCCCGCGCCTCATCGCCGTCACAGGTTCTGATATCAACGCCACGCTCAGCCATCAGTGCTCCATCCTTGGTCCCGCGCTGAGTAAACTATGCCCTGCGTGTGCCAACGCGTACGATGCCCCGCCAGGTCCTCGACCGGCGGGGCATCTCCGCCTTGCGGGGGACATTCCTGCGGCTGTGGGGGGTCGGCCTCAGAATCAGCCCGCGCCGCCGTACCCTTGCGCATCCGCGACGGCGGCAGCGTACTTCCTGCCGCCCGCCGCCAGCTGCTTCATGACCAGGAGAGCGCCCTGAACCTGTACCTCGACGCGGTCCGCCCCGCGGGCACCGTGGTGCAGACGGCGCTGCACATCCGGCCGGCCTCGATCCGGGCCGAGACGCTGGCGCTGAAGGACCTGACGCTGACCGGCACCTGGTGCTACCCGGTGCAGGACTTCCCCAGGATCGCGGGCCTGATGGCGTCCGGCCGGCTGCCGGCCGAGCGGGTGATCAGCTCCGTGATCCCGCTGGAGTCCGCCGTGGCCGACGGCTTCGAGCGGCTGATTACCCGCGGGACCGGCGAGGTCAAGGTGCTGATCGAGGTGGGCGCGTGACCCGTCTGGGCGTGTGGTACGACTTCCGCAATCCGGCCCGGTGGCGGGTGCCCTGGCCGCAGCTGTACCGGGAGACCCTGGATCAGGCGGCCTACGCCGAGGAACTCGGCTTCAGCTCGATCTGGCTGTCCGAGTACCACTTCAGCGAGGAGGGCTACCTCCCGTCGCTGATGGCCATGCTGGGCGCGCTGGCCGTGCGTACCTCACGGGCCCGGCTGGGTACCGCCGTCCTGCTGGCTCCGCTGCACCACCCGCTGCGGCTGGCCGAGGACCTGGCGGTGGTGGACCAACTGGCCGGGGGCAGGCTCGACGTGGGGTTCGCGCCCGGCTACAAGCCGGACGAGTTCGCGGTGCTCGGGGTGCCCAAAGGCGAGCGCGGCGCGCGCACCGACGAGACCATCGAGATCTTGGAGCTGGCCTGGCGCGGCGAGCCGTTCTCCTACGCGGGGCGGCACTTCCGGTTCGACCACGTGGTGGTAGCGCCTCCGCCGGCCCAGCAGCCGGGCCCGCCGATCTGGGTGGGCGGCAGCAGCCTGGCCGCGGCCCGCCGGGCGGCCAGGTACCGCACCTGCTTCATGCCGGATTCCGGCGCCGACCTGGACGTCTACCAGGCCTACCGGACGCAGGTGGCCGGCTCCCCGCGGGTGGCCACCAGCCGAGTGCTGTTCGCGGCGCAGAGCCGGGAGGCGGCCTGGGAGATCTGCGGTAACCACTTCCTCTACCAGTTCAACGCCTACCGGCAGTGGTTCTCCGCGGCCGGCGACGACGACACGAACGGGACCGAGCTGACCGACCCGGCGGTCCTGTCACCCGAGCACTACTTCGTCGGCACGCCGGATGACATCCTGGCCGCCATCAAGGAAAGCCGGCAGCGGCTCGGGTACGAGGAGCTGGTCTTCTGGGCCCGGCCGCCGGGCATGCCGATCGAGCAGAGCACCGCGTCGCTGGAGCTGATCGCCCGGCACGTGCTGCCCGCCCTGGCGCAGGCGGCCACGTGGGAGTGAACGCCTTCACGTACGCGGCCCACGCCGACCCGAACTGGCCACGATCATGAAAGCTGGCCGACCTGGACGGATGGGTAACGAGCCTTGAGCTTGGTGTCGAGCGTCGCCAGCGACGCGCCGCTCGCCTGGGCGAATGCGGCAAGGTAGTCGTCTGTCCACAACTTGTGGCTGTTGTCGTCGCGAGCCGAGATGGCACGGAACACCGCCTCGAGCTGGTCGGGTTCTTCGCCCCAGAGCACGCGGTCATCCGACCAGATCTGGTCGATGATGCGCCAGGCTTCGCTTCGCGTGACGGCATCCTCGCCCAGGATGGCGGGGTTGGTGATCAGGCGCAGCAGGCTCATCTGGGTGACCCGGCACAAGATGAGGTCGTCTGACTCCTCGTCGAACCACTGCCTGGCGACGCCGTGATGGGCGTGCCTGCCCCAGGTCGCGGCGAGCCACACGCCCACATCGACCAGGATCACCGGCCGTACCGTTCTATGTCCTCAGCCTCAAGTGCGGCAGCTATGTCGGCGTTGGTAACTTCCACCTTGGGTTCGCTGTCCTGCCCGATCAGCGGGAAGGTAAGCCGGCCTCCGGGGCGGGCTCGCCCGGGCGTGCCCACCTCATGCGCGATCGCACGGGTGAAAAGCTCTTTGAGCGACTCACCGCGCTGCGCTGCTTTCACCTTCGCGGCGCGCATCAGATCTGAGGGCAGGTCAAGCGTTGTGCGCATATTCACATATTAGCATCATGCGCTCACCTAGAGGTCCAGGTACAGGCGCCGGATGCGGGGTTGCCGCGCAGTTTGGCGGCCGGTGACGGAGGCGTGGTCGTAAAGGGGCTGTTATCGCTTCACACTGTTTCTTCCGGATGTCCAACCGGCACACCTTCGGCGCCATATTCGGCCTGGACATGCTCGACCGGACCCGCCGCGAGCACTACCGGAAGCTGGTCGGCGACATGATGGTCAGCTACCTCACTACCCCCGCCGCCTGATCGTGAATTCAATGACAGTGGCGCGCCCCGTCCCGCTGACGCGGGACAGGGCGCTTCCTATCAGGCTGCCTGTCGTACCGGGCGGGTGCTGGCGACCATCCGTGCGGTGAAATCGGCCGTGAAGTGCCGCCACCAGAACGGGTCAAGTCGCGGCGTGACCGGGGGGGCTGGCGCTGGCGTCCCGACGATCCGCTGGAAGATGGCGGCCGCCTCAGCGTCGGGGAGGCGGACGGTGGCGGCCGCCGTGTTCGCGCGGCACGGCGAGCCTTGGCGGCCCGCCGGTCCTGCCTAGCTTCTCGCATCAGCTCTTCGCCGCGCATCTTCACCATCACGAGCATGTAGTCGTCCATACCGGTTACTACGGACGCCGGCCCGTAGTGTTGGGCCCGAGCAGGACGATGGTCCCACCTGAGCGGAGGACAGGGGCAGCCAGCAACCGGCGGTAGCATCCCCTTCGTTGCCGCATCATGCGAAGGAGAAACCCGATGGTGGTGGTACTCGTCGGCTTCATGGGGGCCGGCAAGACCACGGTAGGGCACATCATGGCCGAACGGCTCGGACTGCCCTTCGTGGACAGCGACGTGCTGATCGAGCAGCGCCTCGGACGTGACATCAGGGACATCTTCACGACCGAGGGCGAAGCGTACTTCCGCCAGCTCGAGCACGTCACGGTGGCCGGCCTGGTCCGCGGGCCGGAGGCCGTGATCGCCCTGGGCGGCGGCGCCGTGGAGGATCCGCGCAGCCGGGCTGTGCTGCGTAACGCCCGGGTCGTCTACCTCCGGGTCAGCTATGACGAGGCTCTGTCGCGCGTCAAGAGCGATGAGTTCCGGCCGATGCTGCACCGGCCCGACCTCGACGAGGTGTACAAGCGGCGGCTGCCCGTCTACGAGGATCTCTCCGTCCTCACCGTCGACACCGACGGGCGGCGGCCGGATACCGTCGCCCTGGATGTGCTCGCCGCGCTCACCCGGCTGCCGTCGGCGCCGCCCGGCAGCTCCAGCGTCTTCGTCACCCCCGTTGGCGGGACCTACTACGCCCATGTCGGGCCGCGCCTGATCGACCACGTCGGCAGCCTGCTGCCGCCGCTGCCCGAGGTGGAGCGCGCCCTGATCGTCGAGGCCGCCGAGGACACGGATACCGCGGCCAGGGTCGCCGAGCAGCTGGCCGGGGCCGGCATCCCCGTCCATCGCGTGGCCCTGCCGGACACCCAGGCGTCCAAGACGTTCCGGTCCATCGAGCACCTGGCGGACGTGCTCGCCGAGCACGCCCTGCACAAGGACGACCTGATCGTCGCCGTCGGCGGCGAGGCCATCTGCGATGTCGCGGGCTTCGCCGCCGCCACGTTCAATCGCGGCATGAAGCTCGGCCTGGTCCCCACCACGCTGGTCGCGCAGGCCGACTCCGCGGTCGGCGGCAAGAACGCCATCAACCTCGATCACGGGCGCAACCTGGTGGGTACCATCCACCAGCCGGTCGTCGTCATCAGCGACATCGAGGTGGCCTGCGGCCACGCCGACCGGGGATTCAAAGCCGGCCTCGCGGAAATCGCCAAGCACGCCCTGATCAGCCCCTCGGACCTGCTCGGGCACCTGACCGGCGCCCTGGAGCAGGTGGTGCACCGTGACCCGGACGCCGTCCGGCGGGTCACCACGCGCAGCATCGAGATCAAGGCCGACATCGTCAGCCGGGACGAACGCGAGCAAGGCGACCGGGTGGTGCTGAACTACGGTCACACGTTCGCCCACGCGATCGAGCTGATCCGGGGCTCCGCCGCCGACGACCAGGGCGAGGCGGTCGCGCTGGGCATGATGGCCGCCGCCCACCTGGCCTTCCGCCAGGGCCGCATCCCCGGCGTGGTGGTCGAGCAGCACCGGCACCTGCTGTCCGGGCTCGGGCTCCCCACCCAGGGCGAGTTCCGGCGGCAGGATATGGAGCGGGCCTGGATGCGCGACAAGAAGTACCGGCACGGCGTCCGCTTCGTGGTGCTGAACGGGCTCGGCCGGCCCGAGGGCGGGATCACCGCCGACACCGCCACGCTCGATGGCGCGCTGCGCGACCTGGCCGGCCGCTGACTAGGAAAGGACCGCCCATGGCTAACCGCGTCGCGGCGTCGCTGGCTCCCCGGGACACGCTCAGCGGCCTGCACGACCTCGAGCGCCTGGCGCCCCGGATCGGCCTGGCCGAGATCCGCCTCGACCTGATGCAGGCCTTCGACGTCGAGAAGCTGGTGGCGGGTTCGCCGGTGCCGCTGATCCTGACCTGTCGGCCGGCCCGCGAGCGCGGCGGGTACGCCGGCGCGGAAGGTGACCGGCTGGCTATCCTGCGCGCGGCCTACGAAGCCGGGTGCGCCTACATCGACGTCGAAGCCGACAGCCTGGACAGCGTGTCCGGCTGGGCTGGCTCTGCCACCCGGGTCATCGGGTCCCAGCACTGGTACGGTCACATGCCGGCCAGCCTGCGGGATACTTACCTGGATCTCCGGGACCGCTGCGCCGTCGTGAAGCTAGTGGGAACCGCGCATCGCGCCGCGGACGTGCTGCCGGTGCTGGAATTCCTGCGCGATGCCAGCACGCCGGTCATCGGCATGGCCATGGGCGGCCCGGGGACGTGCACCCGCATCCTGGCCCCGGCTTTCCCGCACTCACTGCTGACCTACGGCGCCGCCACCGGGGCCAGCCAGACGGCGCCGGGCCAGATCACCGTCGACGAGATGGCCGACCGCTATGCCCTCCACCTGGTCAGCGCCGATACCAGGGTCTTCGTCCACGTCGTCTGGACCGACGAGCAAGACCAGGACGTCCTGCGCGCCCAGGACCAGGCTGTTCCCGGCGCCGAGCTCCATGTCAGCCTGGGCACCACGGGCGCGGATGCCCCGGCGCTGGCCGCCCGCCTGGCCGAAACGGTTCCGTTCACGATCGTGTGACCCGGCCGCCCCGCGGGCGGGCGTGCGGCCATCCCGGCCCTGGCCGGCCACTGGACCGCGGCGCCGTAATGCGACGCTGGTGACGGACGCCAGCGCGGCCAGCCGGGCCGCGGCCGCCATGGCCGGGGCGCGCGCGGTGCCTCCGGGCGCGCCGGCGGACAGGGCGCCGGCGGCGCAGCCGAGCGCGGCCGCCTGAGGCAGGGGCTGGCCGTCGAGCAGCCCGGCGATCAGGCCGGCGTTGAAGCAGTCGCCCGCGCCGCTGGCGTCGACCGGTACCACCGGCGGCAGGCTGACCTGCTGGCGTACCGGCCCGTCCGCGCACAGCGCGCCCCGTTCGCCGCGCTTGACCACCACCCGCGGTCCGGCCGCGACCAGGGCCGAGACGGCGGCGTCCAGGCCGCCCGCACCCGCCGGTCCCGCGTCAGCGAGCCCAGCGCCAGCCAGGCACAGCGCCTCGGCCTCGTTCGGCAGCAGCACGTCAGCCTGCGCGATGGCGGCCGACAGGCGCCCGTCGCCCCATCGCCCGGACGGATCCCAGTTGGTGTCCAGCGACGTGGTGGCTCCCGCCGCCCGCGCGGCCGCCAGCAGGCCGGCCAGCCCGGGCCCGAGGGAGCCCTCGAGCAGGAAGTAGGAGCTGGCGTGCACGTGGCGGGCGCGGGCGAGCAGGGCACCGGGGACGTCCGCCGCGGTCAGCGAGGCCATCGCGCCCAGCGCGGTGAGGATGGCGCGGTCCCCGCCCTGGGACAGTGCCACCGTCATGCCGGTCGGGGTGCCGTCCCGGACGGCGACGGCGCTGGCGTCGACGCCCTCGGCGGCCAGCTGGTCCAGCATGAAGGTCCCGGCCGGGTCGGCGCCGACCGCGGCGACGAGGGCGACGCGGAGCCCGAGCCGCGCGGCGGCCACCGCGGTGATCGCCGCGGAGCCGCCGGTGACCATCGAGATGCTGCCCACCAGCTTCTCCTGCTGGCCGAAGGCGGGGGTCACGTCGTCGCCGAGGACGAGCACATCCGGGTTGCAGTCGCCGAGCACCACCAGGTCCACGTCATGCGATGACAACGTCGACCCCGGCGTCGGCCAGCCTGGCCGCGTCCTCGGCCTCGATGCCGGCGTCGGTGACCAGGACGTCGATCTCGGCGGGGGTGCAGATCCGGGCGAAGGCGCGCTGCCCCACCTTGGAGCTGTCCGCCACGATGATCACCTTGCGGGCCTGCCGGCCCATCAGCCGGTTGATGCTCGCCTCTCCCTCGTGGTGCGCGGTCGCCCCGGCCACGGCGTCGATCCCGTCGACGCCCAGGATGGCCACGTCGAGGGTGACCTGCTCCAGCACCCCGGTGGCCAGCGGCCCGGTGAGCTCGTAGGACTGCGGCCGGGCCACCCCGCCGGTGGTCACGATCTTGATGTGCTGCCGGATGGCGAGCTCGGTCGCGATGTTCAGCGCGTTGGTGACCACGGTAACCGTAGGGGAGGGACCCGCTGAATTGAGATCCGAACGGGTGGCCAATGCCCTGGCCACTTCCGTCGTCGTGGTCCCGCCGTTGAGGCCCGCGACCTGGCCCGCCCTTACCATGCTGGCGGCCAGCGCCCCGATGCGCTGCTTCTCCGAGGGATGGCGCTCGGTCTTGTAGCGCAGCGGCAGGTCGTAGTTCACCCCCTCGGCGACCGCGCCGCCGCGGATCCGGGTGAGCATCTGCTGGCTGGCCAGCTCGTCGAAGTCCCGGCGGATGGTGGCCGCGGACACGTGCAGGGCCTTGGCGGCGTCCTCCACCTGGAGCTGGCCCGCCGCGGCCAGCAGCTCAAGCAGCTCATTCCACCGGCGATAACGGCTCACCGGCGCCTCCTCCCCAGGCTCCGACGACCTCGGCGCTGATCACACCGAGCAGCCGGGCCACCTCGGGCGTGACCGCGTCGCGCCCGGCCGAACCATACCTCCTGGGATCAACCGCCGCAGAGTCGGCGGACAGGTAATCCCGGACCGCGGCGGTGAATACCTTGTTCAGCCGGGTCGCGATATTGATCTTCGTCATCCCGGCCCGGATCGCGGCGGCCAGATCCGGGTCCGGCACGCCCGACGAGCCGTGCAGCACGAGCGGCACGGCGACGGCGCGGCGGATCCTGGCGATGAGGCCGAGGTCCAGGACCGCGTCCCGGGTCAGCATGGCGTGCGAGCTGCCGACCGCGACCGCCAGCGCGTCCACCCCGGTGGCCGCGGCGAAGCCGGCCGCCTCGCCCGGATCGGTGCGGGCCAGCGGCGAGTGCGCGCCGTTCTTGCCGCCGATCTCCCCGAGCTCCGCCTCGACCCAGATTCCCCGGTCGTGGCACCAGCGGGCCACGTCGCCGGTGGCGCGGACGTTGTCCTGGTACGGCAGTGCGGCTGCGTCGTACATGACGGACCCTAGGCCGAACCGGGCCGCCGCCCGGACCAGGCCGGCGCCGGTGGCGTGATCCAGGTGCACCGCGACGGGCACCGCGGCCGAGCCCGCGACCGCCAGGCAGGCGCGGGCGATGGGTTCCAGGGCCCCGTGGTAGGCGGCGCAGTTCTCGCTGATCTGCAGCACCACCGGGGCGCGGGCCGCCTCGGCGCCGGCGACGACCGCCTCGGCGTGCTCGATGCCGATGACGTTGAACGCGCCCACGCCGCGGCCCGCGGCCCGGGCCGGCCCGATGATCTCGCCCATGGCGGCCAGCGGCATCAGCGGACCTCCCCGACCGTCACCGTGCTCAGCGCGCTCGCGTAGTCGGCGGGGCTGAACTCCCCGGCAACCGGGGCCGCCGCGGTCGCCGCGCCCAGGGCCGCCGCGTGCCGCAGCCGCTCGTCCCACGGGCGGCCGAGGACCAGGCCGTGCACCAGGGCCGCGGCCACCGCGTCGCCGGCGCCGGTCGCGTTCCCGGCTACCACGGCGGACGGCCTGGCCTGCCAGCGGCCGTCCCCGGTCGCGGCCAGCAGCCCCTCGGGGCCGAGCGAGGCCACCACGGCCTGGGCGCCGGTGGTCCTGAGCCGGCTGGCCGCGGCCGCCACCTCGGTCCGGTCGGCGCCCCGCGCGGTGGACAGCCGCCGCCCGGCCAGGGCCTCCAGCTCGGCCAGGTTTGGCTTCACGATGGCCGGGCCGGCCGCCGCCCCGCGCAGCAGCGCCTCCCCGTGCGTGTCGAGCAGCGCGGGCACGCCCGCCGCCGTCGCCGTCTCGATCAGCATGGCGTAGGTGCCGGCCGGCTGCCCCGGCGGCAGGCTGCCGGACAGCACCACCGCCGCGGATCCGGTCAGCGCGCGGGCGTACCGGACGCCGAACTCCGCGAACTCCGCCGCCCCGACGGCTGGTCCCGCTTCGTGGAACGAGGCGGCGGCGCCGCTGCCGTCGACGACGGTGAAGGTGCGCCGGGTCTCGCCCGCGATCCGGGTGAAGGCGGCCGGTATCCCCAGCTCGCCGAGTCCCGCCTCCACCCCGGCCCCTGTGATCCCGCCGGCCAGCCCCACCACCAGCACGTCCACCCCGAGGGCGTGCAGCGTACGGGCCACGTTCAGGCCCTTGCCGCCGGGACGGGCGTGCACCGCGCTGGGCCGGTTCACCCCGGCCCAGTCGACGGCCGGCACGTGATGGGTGACGTCCAGGGCCGGGTTGAGGCAGACAACGACGATCACGGCGCCCCTCTCCCGGTTCAGCGCGGCTCGAGGATGACCGAGCGGGCCAGGTTCCGCGGCCGGTCCGGGTCGAGGCCGCGGGCCCGCGCCACCGCGACGGCGAGCATCTGCACCCGGACCAGCTCGGCCAGCGGGTCCTCGTCGCCAGGCCAGGCGGTGCCACCGGCCGCGGCGATCTCGTCGGCGAGCCCGTCCGGCGGGGGCCCGAACAGCCACACGACGCTGCCCTCGCCGGTCACCGCGATCGGGCCGTGCCGGTACTCCATGGCGGGGTAGGCCTCGGTCCACATGCCGGCCGCCTCGCGCAGCTTCAGCGCGGCCTCGTTGGCCAGGCCGTAGGTCCAGCCGGTGCCGAGGAAGGTGAACTGGCGCGCGGCCAGCAGCCCGGGCGGCAGCGGCGTGGCCAGCACCCGCTCCGCGGCGTCGGCCGCCGGGGCCGGATCGTGCCCGAGGTGCGCGCGGAGCAGGGCCAGCTCGGTGGTGGCGAACCGGGTCTGCACCACGGATTCCTCGTCCGCGAACCCCAGGTCGATGACGTGGTCCGCGGCCTCCGCCACCGGGGCCCACGCGACGGCGGTGATCGCGACCGTGGGCACGGTGCCGCGCAGCCGGTCCAGCAGCTGCATTATCTCGGTGGTGGTCCCGGACCGGGACAGCGCCAGGACCCGGTCGTAGCGCCGACCGGGCGGCATCTCCGAGGCGGCGAACGCGTCGGTCTCCCCGTGCCCGGCCTCTTCCCGGGCCGCCGCGTAGGACTGCGCCATGAACCAGGAGGTGCCGCAGCCGACGACGGCGACTCGTTCCCCGCGGGCCGGCAGGGATCCCGCCACGTCCGCGGCCAGCTGGCCCGCCTGGCGCCAGCAGGCCGGCTGCGAGGCCAGCTCCTGCTCGGTGCGGGATCCCGCGGCCGTATCCTCCTGCATCGCTGGAGACCGTCCAAACTCCTTGCCCATCACTGGTTCCCTTCTGAAGCCATGGCGGGTCACGTCCCGGCCAGCCCGGTGGCGGCCACGGACCGGATGAAGTAGCGCTGGGCCAGGAAGAAGATCGCCAGCATGGGCGCGAGGCTCATCACGTTGGCCGCCATCAGCAGGGTCCATTCGGTCTGGTGCGCGCCCTGGAAGGTGGCCAGGCCGAGCGGCAGCGTCATCTGGTTCGTGGACGTGACGGCGATCAGCGGCCACAGGAAGTTGTTCCAGGAGTCAAGGAACGTCAGCGCGGCCAGCGTGGCCAGCGCCGGCGTGGCCAGCGGCAGGACGATCCTGATCAGCACGGTGAGCCGGCTGGCCCCGTCGACCCTGGCCGACTCCTCGTACTCCAGCGGCAGCGTCCGGAAGAACTGACGCAGGAAGAAGATGCCGAACGCGGTGGCCGCGTTCGGCAGGATGAGCGCGCCGATGTGGTTGATCCCGACGCCGGCCAGCACGTGCACGCCGAGCCACTTGACGATGATGAACTGGGGAATCATCGTGACCTGGAACGGCACCATGAGCGTGGCCATGATCACCGCGAACAGCGCGGTCCGGCCGAGGAAGCGGAACCGGGCGAAGGCGTACCCGGCCAGCGAGCACAGCACCAGGTTGCTCAGCACGGTCACCACGGCGACGATCGCGCTGTTCAGGAAGAAATGGCCGAACGGCGCGCTGGCCAGGGCGTCCGGGTAGTTGGCCAGGCGGAGCTGGTGCGGGATGAGCACCGGCGGGAAGTGCAGCGCCTCGGCTAGGGGCTCCACCGAGGTGACGAGCAGCCAGCCGAACGGGAAAAGCAGCACCAGCGTCGCCGGGAGCAGCACCAGGTGCCACGGGCTGAACGGCAGCCGCCGCCGTCGCCGGGCCGCCGGGACCCCGCCGCGGCCGGAGGACCGCACCCCGCCGCGCGCGGGCGCCGAGGTCGCCGTCATGACGTGTAGTGCGTGTACCGCCGGCCCACCCGGAACTGGATGACGGTGACCACGATGATGACGAGGAACAAGAAGTAGGCGATGGCCGACGCGTAGCCGAAGTTGAACTGCTGGAAGGCCTGGTTGTACAGGTAGTAGACGAGCACGGTGGTGGCGTTGAGCGGGCCGCCCTGGGTGCTCAGGTACACCTCGTCGAACAGCTGCATCGCGTTGATCGTCAGCCAGACGGCCAGGAACAGCGAGGCCGGGCTGAGCAGCGGGAGCGTGATCCGGCGGAACGTGCGCCACGGGCCGGCCCCGTCGATCGCGGCCGCCTCGAGCAGCGGCTGCGGGATCCCCTGCAGCGCGGCCAGGTAGATCACCACGGCGAAGCCGGTCCATCCCCAGATCGTCATGAGCACGATGACGTAGAGCGCCTCGGACGGCGAGTTGAGGAACTGCTGCGGCGGGATGCCGACCTGGCCGAGGAAGTCGTTGACCACCCCGTAGGACGGGTCGAACAGCCAGATGAAGACGATCGCCTCGCTGATCGTGGAGATCGCCATCGTCGCGTAGGCGGCCGTCCGGTAGAACGCGATGAACCGGATCTTCCTGTTCATCGCCACGGCCAGGAACAGCCCCGCGAGCATGGTGCCCGGCACGAACAGCGCGGTGTAGATCAGCGTGTGCTGGATCGCCTGGGCCACTACCGGGTCGTGCACCAGCTGCCGGTAGTTGGCCAGCCCGGCGAACGGCGTGCTCGGCGTGAGCAAGTTGTTCCGCTGGAAGGACAGCAGCGCCGACCAGATGATCGGCGCCATGCCGAACAGGGCGATGATCGCGACGCCGGGCGTGACGAACGCCCACCCGGCGAGCTGCTCCGAGCCGATCACCCGCCGGGCGGCGCCGGGCCGCCTGGGCTTCGCTGGCGGCCGCCGCGCCAGAGCGCCGGAAGCCGTCACCTCAGCCCGCCGCCAGGGCCTGGTCGACCTGCTGGGCCGCCGCGTGCAGCGCGGCCTGCGGCTGGCTCTTGCCGAGCAGCACCGACACGATCATGGTGCCGAGGATCTGGGAGATCTTCGGGTACCGCGGGATCTGCGGCCGGGCCTGCTGCACGTTGCCCAGGTTGGAGATGAACGTGGCCATCCCGGGCACCGCGGTGTTCATCTGCTGGACCACCGAGGCCTGCTGGCCCACCGACTGCCGGATCGGCAGGTCCCCGGTCTGCACCGCGAAGTATTTGTCCTGCGCAGGGGCGGTGAGCCAGAGGAGGAACTGCTCTGCCGCGGACACCCGGGACGAGCCGTTGTTGAAGACGACCCAGTTGTCCGGCCCGGAGATGGTCTGGTGCCCGCCGCCGGTGCCCGGGTAGGACGGCATGACCTGCACGCCGTATTTCACGTTGGGGAAGACCGCCAGGTCCCACGGCCCGGTGACCAGCATCCCGATCTTGCCCGAGTTGAACAGGTTGGTGTAGGAGGAGTCGCTCGGGTCCAGGTACATCGACTTGTCGGTGACGGCCATGGTCCGCAGCGTGTTCAGCGAGGCCAGCCCGGCGGCTGAGTCGAACGCGGCCTTGGAGTTGTCCGCGGAGAGCAGCTGGCCGCCTGCCTCCCAGAGCAGCGACTCCCAGTGCCAGACGGTGTCCTCGGTGCCCGGGGTGACGTACGCGGTGCCGTACTGCTTGATCGCCGGGTCGGTCAGCTTCTGCGCGTCGGCCTCGAACTGCTGCCAGGTCCAGTCCGGGCCCGGCGGCTGCAGCCCGGCCCTGGCGAACAGCGTCTTGTTGTAGACCACGGCCAGGTTGTCCACCAGCGCCGGGATGCCGATGACCTTGCTGTTGACGGTGGCCACGGCGCGCTCGCCGGTCCAGAAGTCGTCCCAGTTCACCCCGGGCCGCCTGACCACCTGGGTGAGATCCACCACCTGCGGGATCTGGGCCACGTTGGGCGCCCACGACCCGTACAGGTAGGCGATGTCCGGCGGGCTGCCGCCGCGCACCGCGGTCAGCACCTTCTGCAGCGTGTTGTCGCTGTTGACGTACAGGCTGTTGACCTTCTGGCCCGGGTGCTGCGCCTCGTACTCGGCGACCAGGTGGGCGAAGGCCTTGGCCTCCACCTGGGTATAGCCCTCCCAGACCTGGATCGTC
>WNGL01000401.1_pt1 | contig 70418 bp, 63 predicted proteins | sample 5400591 | NCBI WGS metagenome assembly WNGL01 (sample SAMN13153377, study PRJNA577476) | soil metagenome | isolation source: 80 cm soil or saprolite under Garry oak tree replicate 1 | place: USA:California | collected 2016-06-15 | reverse complement strand
CGGTGAGCCAAGAGGAAGCGATGCGGCTGGCGCAGGGACTGTATCCTGGCGGACCGTCGCTCTATCAGCGCCGGCCGTCGGGCTACCCATATCGGCCGTACGTATATTACGGCGGGCCTGTTTACTATCGTCCGTATTACGTGACGGGCGGGTACTATTACTGGCGGTAAGACAGGGAAGCACGGTGCAGGACGGCGTGCAAGACGCTTGTAAGACAGGCGTGCGGGCTTGTAAGACAAACAAGCGGAACGATATGGCGGCGGGCATTTCGAGCTGGGGATGCCTGCCGCGCATTTCGGGACAGCATTTCTTCTCGCTGGTGGCAAGGCGGCTTTCACCCTCGTAATCCAGGGCTCCGGTTCGTCTATAATGACTGTGATCGCATCGAGCGAGAATTGCGCTTTCATGGGAGACACCCGACCCCGAAGGATCACCGATTTCCGGGGAACGTGGTACCACCAGTTCGCGCGTAGAGAGTCGAAGGCTTAAGTCCATCCATGATTCGTTTCCTGCAGAAAGACAATCGCTTAACCAAGGCACTTTTTGTTGTCATCATCGGCGCGGCATCTGTTTCGATGGTGGTTTACCTGATTCCCGGGCTTACGGGGCAGAGCGCGGTTTCCGCCGACACGTATGCGGTGGTTTATCCGCATTGGTACAGTCGCTTTCTATCAAGCGGCGAGGCCATTACCCAGGAGAAGGTGACGCAGCAGGCCCGCCAGCAGCTTCAGCAGCGGAATCCGCAGTACGCCTCGAACCCGATGATTGTGAGCCTGTTTGAGCAGCAGGTAGGTCAGCAACTGGTGCAGCAGCAGATACTGCTGGCAGAAGCCTCAAAACTGGGAATCACGGCGACGAGTGAAGACGTGTTGAATTATCTGCATCAAGGGCAAGCCGGGCAGGTGCTCTTTCCCAATGGCCAGTTCATCGGCAAGGATCAGTACGCATCTCTCATTGCCACGCGTTTTGAAATGTCGGTCGATCAATTTGAAGAGAGCGTGAAGCATGACATCGCCATCCGGCGGCTGGAGTCGCTGATCACGGCAGGTGTGACGGTGGGCGACAAGGAAGCGCGCGAGCTTTATCTGAAGAACAACGTCAAGATCAAGTTCGACTACGCGGTGATTTCGGGCGACGACATTCGCAAACAGATCAATCCATCGGACGCCGATCTGGAAGCGTTCTTCAAAAAGAGCGGTGCGCGGTATGCGAACGCGGTGCCTGAACAACGCACCATCACCTATTTCGCGTTCACCCCGAATGATGTTCCCGGCGGCGTACAACAGCCGACGCAGCAGGAGATTCAGCAGTACTACACCGCCCATGGTGCGGAATACTCGATACCTGAGCAGGCCAAGTCGAGGCATATTCTGATCAAGGTGGACGCGGGTGCGGACGCCAAGGCTGGAGCCGCTGCGAAGGCGAAGGCGGAAGGGATTCTGAAGCAAATCCAGAGCGGTGCGAACTTTGCCGATCTGGCCAAGAAGAACTCCGACGATCCGGGGAGCAAGGATTCAGGCGGTGAACTTGGTTTTGCGCAGCGCGGCCACATGGTTCCGGAGTTTGACAGCGCTATCTTCGCTCAGAAGATTGGCGATACGAAGATCGTCAAGTCGCAGTTCGGCTATCACATTGTTCAAGTGGAAGAGCGGCAGTCTGCACACACGCAAGCGCTGAGCGATGTGCTGCCCACGATCCAGGCCACGTTAAAACTTCGCGCGCACCCTTACATCCGAGGCCCTCAAGAATGGCTTGCAGAAAGCGGCGGAAGCTCACCACCTGCAGGTTGTAACTACTCCGCCAGTTGGGGCGCAGGGAGTGATTCCATCGCTGCCGGATGGCTCGGGGTTGATCAGTCACGCTTTTCAGTCGAAGCAGGGCGATCCGCCGCAGTCTGCGCCGACGGGTGAAGGCTATGCAATCTTCCAGGTCACGGGCGTGACCGCGGCACACGCACCGAGCTTTGCGGATTGGAAGAGCCATGTTGCCGATGACTTTCGCAACGAGCAGGCGCCTGCACTGCTGAGCCAGAAGACGGCGGAACTGGCGGCGAAGGCAAAGTCGTTAGGTGATCTTGGCAAGGCTGCCAAGGAAGTTGGCGCAACTGTAAAGACGAGCGACCTGGTGGACGAGAGGGGCCAGGTGCCCGATCTGGGCGCAGTAGGCCAGGTGGCTCCGCAGCTTTTTGAAATGACGCCGGGCACCATCAGCGGGCCCATTAACGGCGGGCGCACTGGAGTGGTGGCAAAGCTGCTCGACAAGCAGGAGCCGAACGACGCGGAGATTGCAAAGAATCTCGATCAGACACGGGACCAGATTCTGGAACAGAAGCGTCAGGAGGCTTTCGGAGTTTTTGCGAACAGCATCATCAGCGATTACAAGAAGAAAAATCGCGTCCGCATCAACGCCAAGCCACAGACGCAGCTGCCGGGCATGTAATCCGAAAAAGATTCCTGGAGGGATCAGGCCCGCTTCCGCAAGATGGAGGCGGGCCTTTCTACTGCGCTCAGGCTTCTTCAGCGGGGCAGGGTTCGGAAGCGGCGCTCACGACCGCGACGTTCTCAGGCCGAGAGGGCAGGTTGAGCAGGACGAGTCCGGCCAGCACCACCGCAACGCCAGCGAAAGCGGTCCAGCGAATCTCTTCGCCGGCTACAAATCCCCAGAACAATCCCCAGATTGGCAGCAGGTAAGTGACGGCGACAGTGCGTGTGGATGAGATTGCGGCGAGCAGGCGGAAGAACATCAGGTAAGCCAGGCCGCTGCCGAGAACGCCGAGGGTGGTGACGGCGGCCAGGGACTTCAAGTGGACAGCGGTTGGATGGGGCCCGAAGAGCGCCAGAGGAAGCAGCACGATGCCGGCCAGAGTCAGTTGGAAGGTGGCGATCACAACCGGTTCTACTTCATGGAGCCAGCGCTTGGCGGCGACCGCACCCGCGCCGTAACTGAAGCTCGCGATAGCAATCAGAATCACACCAAAGAGAAATCCGTTGGAGCTTGCGCCCGCAGTGGAGCCGGAGGAGTGGCCGTAGACCACGCCGAGCACGCCCAGAAAACCGAGTACGACCCCGAACGCCGTCAGCCGCGTTGCTCGGGCGCCTCCGGTGGCCAGACCCAGGAGCAACGCCCAGATGGGAGTGGTGGCGTTCAAAATGGCCGCAATGCTGGAGGGCACAGTCTGTTCGCCCCAAGCGAAGAAGCTGAAGGGGAGGGCATTGTTGAGCACAGCGACGGCCAGGAGTGGCCCGAGAAGCTTGAGCGGCGGCAGTTTATGCCGGCCCAGCTTTAGCACTGTCCAAAGCAGCAATGATCCGAAGGTCAGGCGCCCGACCGCGACCCATACAGGCGGAAGGTCCTCTCCCGCGAGCTTGATTAAAATAAACGACGCACCCCAGACCGCGGAGAGCAAAAGCATTTCGATTACGTGCCGCAACTTCATGTGGTGAGTCTCCCGAGGCCAGCGTCAATATCCACTATGGGAAAAATACAGGTGGAATCTTCCTGGAAATTGCCGGCTTTCACTTTAGATACATGGGCCCGACAATCGACGCGACGAAAGATGAAGATGGCTACCATCTCTGGCGAAGATGGGTGTGATCCGGTCCGCGAGTGGCGGGGCCGAGATATGTTTCATGGGGACAACTGTCATGGGTGGGCGTTCCATCGATAATGCAGACATGGAGTTTCAACGCTCGTCAGGGGTTCTGCTTCACATCAGTTCACTGCCTTCGTACGGAGGCATCGGCGATCTTGGTCCCGCGGCGCATGAGTTTGTGGCGTTTCTCGCAGCAGCGAAGCAGCATGTGTGGCAAGTGTTGCCACTTTGTCCCACGGGATACGGCAATTCGCCGTACGCCGGGTCGTCGGCATTCGCGGGCAATCCTTCCCTGATCAGCCTTGAATATTTGTCGGACTGGGGCTGGATCAGCGGCAAACGAATCGGCGACCTCGCTGGACGCACCGGCAATGTGAGCTTTGAAGGAGTGGAGCAGCGCAAGTTGCCGCTGCTCTATGAAGCGGCGCGAAACTTTCTAGAGCGTGGTCCGCACGATGCGAAGCTCGTTGACCAGTGGGGGGCGTTTCAAGAATTCTGCAGCGCGGAATCGAGTTGGCTGACCGACTACGCTCTTTATGCAGAGCTACGACGGAAGTTCAATACCGGCGCATGGACCGACTGGCCTGAACCGATTCGCCGCCGCGACCCGCAAGCGCTGGCCCAGATTGCTGCCGAAGCCGGACTCGCACTGGCGCAGGAGCAGGCGCTGCAGTTTGCGTTTTCGGTTCAGTGGAATCAACTTCGCGAATCCGCTGCCGAAAGTGGCATACGCATTCTTGGCGACGTGGCCATTTTTGTCAACATGGACTCGGCCGATGTGTGGGTGCATCCGGGCATTTTTGAGCTTGATGAAGACTTGAAGCCGATACACATCTCTGGTGTTCCGCCGGATTATTTTTCGCCGACGGGGCAGCGATGGGGCAATCCACTTTATCGCTGGGAGATGCTCGCCATGCGGGATTTTGACTGGTGGGTGGAGAGGATTCGCCGGTCTCGGCAACTCTACGACATCGTGCGCCTCGACCACTTCCGCGGCTTTGAAGCGTACTGGTCGATTCCGGCGGACGAAGAGACAGCGGTAAATGGCGAGTGGATTCAGGCGCCGGGGCTGCAACTGTTTCGGACGCTGGAGAAAGCTCTGGGGCCCTTGCCGCTGGTGGCGGAAGACCTTGGCCTGATTACTCCAGAGGTGGATGCGCTGCGGCTGGAGCTTGGCATGCCGGGAATGAGGGTGCTGCAGTTTGGATTCAGCGACAAGGGGGCGCACATGCACTTGCCGCATCAGTTCGCACCGGGAACTGTGGCTTACACCGGCACCCACGACAACGACACCACGCAAGGTTGGTGGAAGACGGCACGGGAGCAGGAACGCGGCGCTGTTGAGGCGTTGGTTGGGCCGGTGAACGATCGTCCTGCATGGCCGCTGATCCGCGCCGCTGCCGGAAGTGTGGCAGAGATGGCGATCATTCCGGCGCAGGATCTGTTGGAGTTTGGCTCGGAGGCGCGCATGAATACTCCGGCGGTGCCATCGGGAAACTGGAGTTGGCGGGTGCCGGAGGGAAGCTGGACGCCGGAATTGGCGGCGCGGCTGGCGGAGCTTGTGGATGTGACTGATCGCGACAACGACCCGTTGGGCGAGGCGGAGGAAGAGCCTGCGAGCAAAGCATAGAGTGGCTGGGCCGAAGGTAGCCGGGTAGTTTCCGGTATCCGCGTTTGGCATTATCTATCTGACACGCGAATGCTCCTCGGTAGTGCGGATTCAGAAATCCTTTTGGCAATTCGTCCACTCTCGACTCAAACTGCATCTACTCTAAGCGCAGCGCAGTTAAGGGATCCACTCTTGCTGCGCGGGCTGCCGGTACCGCGCTTGCTAATAGAGCTACGAGTGCTACACCGAGAATCGCGAACATATAGCTCGCAATATCGAGAGACTTCATTCCGTACAACGAACTCTCTAGTCCCTTGCCAGCGGCCATAGCCAGCGGAATCCCTATCGCCACCCCGGTCGCCGTCAGCACGAGGCTTCCGCGTAATATCATCCATACCACCTGCAGGCGTTGCGCGCCCAGCGCCATGCGCACACCGATCTCCGCTCTGCGGCGGCTCACACGATACGCAAGCGTTCCGTACAAACCTGTCGCAATCAACACCACGGCCAGCATACCGAAGCAGCCCGCAAGGCGGGCAAAGAGAGCCTCTTGTGCTATCGACTGCTCAAAAGCCGCGCTCTGCGACATCGGCTCCAGCAACGGCATGTCGGGATCAATCTGCGTGATCACCTTACGCACCGTCGGCAACATCGCCATCGGTTTCCCCGGCACACGCATCTCGATATTGAGCTGATTCACCGCGCCCTCTTGCATGAACACGGTCCATAGCATCGGCATCGGCTCTTCAGTGATGCTGGTGTACTTGTGATCTTTTACCACACCCACAATGCGTACAGTCTCGTGCCCCGTTGGGTCACTGAGTACGTGGCCTACCGCATTCAACGTGCCTACGTACTTCTTTGCGAAGGTTTCATTCACGATCAAAACTCCGGGGGCGGATCCAGAATCGGCATCGGAAAAATCTCTTCCCTGCACAACCTGTACACCCATTGTGCGAAAGTAGTCCGCGCCTACCGTGTTCCTTCTGTAGCTCGCCTGTTCCGGCTCTAGTCCATTCGGTTTGTGCCCATCCACGAGCACACCGCTGTCGTTGCTGGACCACCCAGAACCAGGTCGTTGGCTAGCCATCGAAACGCTCTCCACTCCTGGGATCGTTCGCAGCCTTTGCTGCAATGCGACAAAAAAGGCAATTCTCTCCTCCTTGCCATGTACATTCTGTGGATTTATACCGAAAACCAGCAAGCCTTCCGGCTTCTGTCCAAGAGGAGTCTTCAACAGGTTGCGCAACGTACCCAATAGCAACCCCGCACCCACCAGCAACACCACGCACATGGCAATTTGCGTCACGATGACCGCATTGCCTGCGCGCACCTGCTGCGAACTTGCCTGTGACACTGGAGCAGAGCTACGCAGCACCATCTCCGGCCCACTCGACATCGCCGCGCGCAACGGCGCCAACCCAAATACCAGCGCAAGCAGAAGCAGCACACTCAACGTGAACCACAACACCAAGCCATCCGGCTGCAGGTTCGATTCAATTTGCGCCCACGAACCCAGAGCGCGTGTCGCGCCCAGTGCGAAGAGCCATGCCGCAGCACCGCCAAGTGCGACGAGCAAAAGGCTCTCCGTGAGTAACTGCCGCGCAATCTCCTTTCGCCCTGCGCCGAGTGCAAGTCGCAAACTGAATTCTCTCTGGCGAGTCGAATTTCGTGCCATGAGCAGCATGACCACGTTGCTCATCGCGATCAGCAGAACCAGTCCCACCATCGCCATCAACATCTTCAAGGAGTGTCCAAAGGCATCTCCCTGGCCGTCAAATTGCCTGGCTTGATTGAACCAAAGATGGTACGTTTCATCTCCCGCACGCTTCTGTCGAATGCCTGTATACGCTGCTCGTTCAAAAATTCCCTGCGCCTTCGCCAACGCCTGTTCGTGGCTCACCCCCGATGCTGTGCGGACCATCAGTTTCATATCCCAGAGGTTTAGCTGTGTCAGGTACATGCCTTGCTCTGCCGGTGCACCCCAGGCATTGAACTCTGGCCTGCTCTGCAGCGGAATCCAGAAGTCCAAAGGCAGGCTTCCCTCAGTACCTTCAAATCCATTCATTGCAACGCCGACAATGGTGAATGGAAACGACTTGATATACAGCGTCTTTCCAACTACATCGCGACTGCTTCCATAGTGGCTGACCCAGAAGCCATGGCTGATCACAGTCACAGGCGTATGGTCATCCTCGTCCTTTTGAACAAAGCCGCGGCCCATCTTCATACCCACTCCCAGCCCGCTGAAGTAGTTACCACTCACCATGTCGCCCGCAGCCTCCTCCGGTACCGTGCCAACCCGCACCGGGGTCTTGCCGCTAAAAGACATGGGAATGAAGGCCATGACCTCCTGCAATCCGCTCTGCTCGCGTAAAGCTCGATATATGGGATAGGAAAAGGAGGTGCTGCTTGAGTTGCCGGTCTGAGAGGCACCGTCTGGCCACCCCGTCGTGTGTAGGTAGAAGACACGCGAAGCGTCTTCTACGGGCAGCATCTTCATCAGCACGGCATGCATCACGCTGAAGACGGCTGTATTCGCGCCTACTCCAAGCGACAGTGTAAGTATGCACACAATCGTGAATACGGGTGTCTTCAGCAACTGCCGCGCGCCATACCGCACTTCCCGCCACAAATTCGCAAAGAACATCGTGGTCCTCAATTCTCTCTGTCGCTGTTTCAGTAGAGTTGTATTGCCAAACTGCAGCCGCGATGCCCTCGCCGCTTCCTTCGCGCCCATGCCCTCACGCTCAAACTTTTCCGCAAGCATCTCCAGATGCAAACGCATCTCGTCGTCAAGAACACTGTCCGCCTCCCGTTGCGCAAACAGTGCTTTCAGCTTTGCCAGGAATGTCAGCGCGCGATCAGACACATTTAAACCTTTGCCTCAAGGGCCAGCACATGGCCAATCACCGCCGAAATGCGTTCCCAGTTCTCGGTCTCGACGGCAAGCTGTTTCATCCCGCGCTTGGTGATGCAGTAAAACCGCGCACGCCGGTTATTCTCAGAGACGCCCCACTCACTTACGATCCAGCTCTTTTGCTGCAGACGCAGGAGCGACGTGTAGACGGTACCCTCGTTCAAGGTGAGCACATCTTTGCTCAACTGCTCAATGCGCCGTGCAATGCCAAAACCATGCAATGGGCCCAAAGCCTGCAGGGTCTTGAGGATCATCAGATCCAGCGTTCCTTGTAAAACCTCGGATTTGTCCGCTGCCATGTCTGCTCCTATGGATACTGCAAAGAAGATAACATCCACTCCTATGCAATGTCCACAGAAGAGATGTACGCAGTCCTTTGGCAAAATGTTCCCAACGGCCGCAGTTTTAGCGGCAGGATGATCACATTAGCCGACGAACCAACCTGAAAGCCGTTATTTGTACTGTAAAGTCGGCTTGCATTCATTGATGTCGCCTTGCCGGCAACTCAGGTGGCGACACCAACGCAATATCAACCGATTACAACGGCCACCCGGGCAGCGGCACAGAAACTGTGATTCTGTGAAGTTGTGATCGGACGGCGGATGCTGGGGCTTCAATCCAGCCGAACGTCCGTTTTGTTCCCGAACCCATCCTTGCTATCCTTGGCCCACATGGAAACGGCGGCGATTCAAACCCACGGACTCACGAGGCGCTTCGGCGCATTGACTGCCGTGGAAGATGTCACGTTGAGCGTGGCGACGGGGCAGTTTTTCGGATTTCTGGGACCGAACGGCGCAGGTAAATCGACCACGATCAAGATGCTCACCGGCCTGCTTGAGCCGAGCGCGGGGACCATGGAGATTCTGGGCCAGCCGTTTGGGTCTGGGGCCCTGGATCTTAAGCGGCAGATAGGGGTCGTTCCCGAGGGGATGGCGCTGCTTGGACGGCTGACCGGGCCCGAGTATTTGCGGTTTGTTGGCCGAATGTATGGTCTCGACCGCGTGACCGTCAATCAGCGAACTGAAGAATTATTGGAGTTCATGAAGCTTGCCGATGATCGACGCAAGCTTATCACCGATTTTTCGCACGGTATGCAGAAGAAGCTTGCGCTTGCGGCAGCGGTCATTCACGGCCCGCGCGTACTTTTTCTCGATGAGCCGTTTGAAGGCGTTGATGCCATCGCCGCGGGAATGCTGAAGAGCATGCTGCAGGGGATGATCAATCGCGGGGCGACGATCTTTCTTACCACACACGTGCTTGAAATCGTGGAGCGGCTCTGCAGTCATGTAGCGATCATTCACCAGGGGCGGCTGGTGGCGAATGGTTCGCTGGAACAACTGCGCGCCGGCGTGGCCAGCACGCTACCCGGCACGGAGAGGGAACAGCGGCTGACCTTGGAAGAGATTTTTCTTTCGATCGTAGGAGCAAACGGACAGGACCAGGCGACGGAGCTCTCATGGCTGGCGTAGCGCAACCACTCGAGGGGGACATCGGCGGTACCGGCCCATTGAGCCGTTTGGCGCTTGGACAGTATGGCGCACTCGCGTTTATGCGCTGGCGCATGCTCAACAACAGCGTTCGCTCAGTGCAGGGCGTTTTCGAATTGGGCGCGCGGAGCATCGCATTTCTGCTTTACGGTCTGCTTGGATTTGGGTTGGGATTTGGTTTGGGCTTAGGCGCGTTTATCATGACCGAGCACGATAAACGGCAGTTGTATCCAATCTTGTTCTGGATAGTGTTTGGAGTCTGGCAGGTGTTGCCGATTGCCCTGGCCTCGTTTCAAGAGCAGTTCGATCTCAGCGGTCTGCTTCGATTTCCGGTGAGTTTCCCATCGTTTTTCCTATTGCAGCTTGTATTTGGTCTGGTGGATATTCCTGCTGTCCTTGGCGGTCTCTGCTGCCTTGGCATCGGCATTGGAGTCACGCTTGCACGGCCCGATCGATTGGTTTGGACCGTAGTGGTGCTGACGGTTTTCGCTGTATTCAACATTTTGCTCGCGCGAACAATTTTTGCGTGGATCGATCGCTGGCTATCACAGCGGCGCACCCGAGAGATTGTGAGTGCGCTATTTCTGTTGCTCATGCTCTCAATGCAACTGCTGAATCCGGCACTGCGGCAACAACGGCATCACGGTCCGCGGAAGGGCAGGAACCATGCAGATCAGCATGCCGTGATGGCGGAAACCCCGCCGTGGGTCCGAACTGCCGGTATCGCGGTCGAGTGGCTGCCGCCAGGCCTGGCTGCGAACGGGCTAAGGCGAGCTGTGGAGGAGGACCCGGGCGCGGCTCTTGGAGCGCTTGGAATGCTCGGACTTTACATATTGATTTCTGGCGGCATTCTAAGTGTGCGGTTGAGGTCCGAATACAGTGGCGAGAATTTAGGCGAGGCGCCGGTGCTCAAGAAAGCGACAGAGAACGATCGGAAGTGGCTCATTGACGGTTCGGGTCCAATTGCCGCAGTGATCGAAAAAGAGATTCGCACCGTTCCGCGCTCGATGCCGCTGCTGTTTGCGATGGGCGGCCCGCTGCTGACTGTGCTGGTGATTGCATCTGTCATGCGCAACACCACTCCAGTTTCGGGGCACCCTTTTCTGCTGGCCTATCCGATGTGCGTGTCTTATGCGCTGCTTGGATTCACGCAGATGATTTACAACAACATGGGTGCGGAAGGAAAAGGGATTCAACTGCTCTTTCTATCTCCGACGCCGATCAGGAAAGTGATATTGGCCAAGAATCTGTTCCATGGGATGCTCTATGCGGTGGTTGCAGTGCTGGCCGGAATTTTCGCCGCTCTGCGCCTCGGCATTCCTACTCCGGGGTTGCTGGCGGCGACTTTCGCATGGCTGCTATTTGCGCTGCCCACAAATCTCGCAGCGGGCAATGTTCTATCTCTTACCATGCCATACCGGTTAAACCTTGGCCGCCTGTCGCGCCAGCGTGGTTCTCAAGCCAGCGCGCTTGTGAGCATGCTTATTCAACTGGGGGTGATGGTCGTTGGCGCGGGCGCCATTGAGCTTGGCGCGTCGCTTGGGAAGATTTGGCTGGCCGCACCGATACTTCTGCTGCTTGCGGCAGTAATGTTCTTTGTCTGGATGCGCGTGCTGAGCAACGCGGAGGCATTGGCCGGCCGCAACCGGGATGCGCTGGTTGCGACGCTGGCAAAGATTGAATGACGACTAGAACGGTATGTCGTCGTCTGAGATTTCGGCGGATTGGCCGTAGTCTTCCTGGCCGGCGGGCGGTCGCTGATCAAAGCCGGCCGTCGAGGCCGACGAACTTGCAGGACGGCTATATCCCCCGGAACTTGCCGCGCCTTCTTCCCGGCCGGAGAGAAGCGAAAGATCGTTGACGATGATCTCTGTGCGGTACACTTTCCTGCCCGCGTGTTCCTTGTCGTCCCAATTGCGCGTGGTGATGCGACCCTCAATGAACAGCTTGTGCCCTTTCTTCACGTAGTCGCGAACGATCTCGGCCAGGCGGCCATAGGCAACAATGTTGTGCCACTCGGTGCGATCCTGCCAGTTGCCCTGCGCATCCTTTGTGCGGTCGGTGGTTGCCAATCCAAAATTGGCCACCATGGTGCCGCCGCCCGTGGAGCGAATTTCGGGGTCTTTTCCCACATTGCCCAGAAGGATGACTTTATTGACCGACTTTGCCATATGCGTGCTCTCCAGTAAGGGGAAAGAATAACAGACCGTCAGCCTCGGCGGACGATGGAGCGATTGCGCAGCCACTTGGCCACGCCCAGGGTCAGGAGCAGGCCGCCAAATGGAATACACATGAGGGCCACAATCAGAGCGAACCAACCAGAATTCGTGCTTGCGCCGGTGGGCGAGAAGCCACCCAGCAGAAGTTCGAGGAGCAAGGCCGCGAACAAACCCGCTCCCACCATGGACGATCCCCACTTCAGCAGTTGCCGAGTGCCGTCGTTGGCCGGAACCGGACGCTTTGAATTGGGAGTGCGCTGGCTTGCGGGCATGGTGTTCACTGTCCTTGCGCCAGGCGCAGCATTGCGTAAGTGATGACTCCAGTGACTGAGACATAGAGCCAAATCGGGAACGTCCAGCGAGCCACTTTGCGGTGTTGCGGGAACCTGCCGGAAAGGGAAAAGAAGAACGTCACCAGCACGAGCGGTAGAGCAATTACTGCCAGCACGATATGACTGGCCAAGAGCGGCAAATAAACCATGCGCAGTGCCGCGTGCGCCGGGTAACGAACGTCGCCGTGCAGATAATGATGCAGGATGTAGCTGACGAGAAACAGGGTGGAGAAGGCGAAAGCCGTGATCATCGATGCGCGATGGGCAATCATGCGGCGGGCGCGAATGAAAGTGTAGCCAATGAGCAGCGCGATGGCGCTGAGTCCATTTAGAAAGGCATTGAGCGCAGGCAGAAACGGCAATTGCACACGTGCGCTGTCTGCGGCGGGGTGCTGATAAATCAGCCAGAAGAGAAACAGCGAGGCGGCTGCGCTAACGGCCAGAATCGCCAAGATTGCAGGCCGCGTGCTGGATCGGGAACCGGATGTGGCCGCTGCGGTGGTCATGGGTTCCTTAGTGCCTCGCGATCGCGCAGAGCATCAGCGTGGTCAGCAGGAGAGGTAGGTAAATCACGCTTACCTTGAGCAGATCTCGCGCTACCATGCGGCTTTCGGTCTCAGAGGTCGCGCGCAGAATGCGAGTGAAGCGAACGGTGTAGGAGAGATAGAACAGGCCGAGCGTAGTGGCCAGCGCCGCGTAAGTTGCGCCTGCCATTCCCAAGCGCCACGGAGCCAGACTGACGGGAATCATCAGGACAGCGTAAAAGAGTGCCTCGACGACGGTGGACCAGCCATCCGGCTGTACAACAGGCAACATGCGAATGCCAGCGCGCGCATAGTCTTCGCGATAGAGCCAGGCGATGGCCATGAAGTGGGGAAACTGCCAAACAAAGAGGATGGCAAACAGGGCCACGGCGGGCCACTCAATGCGGCCACGCGCGGCGGTCCAGCCAAGCAGCGGGCCCATGGCTCCCGGGAATGCGCCAATAAACGTGGCCAGGCTCGTTACGCGCTTGAGCGGTGTGTAGATGGAGACGTAGCAGAACGTCGTAAGCAGCGCCAGAGCCACGGTGAGCAGGTTGGTGTGCAGCAGCAGCCACCAGGAACCGACTCCAAGTGCGCCGATGCCGGCAAGGATTCCCTGGACGAAGGAGATGCGGCCGGCGGCAATGGGCCGGTCCGCGGTGCGAATCATCAGCGCATCGGTGCTGCGTTCGAGGGCCTGGTTGAGCGCGCTCGCGCCGGCCGAAACAAGCCCGATGCCGACAAGGGTATCCAGCAATCCTCGCTGCACGCTCGATATCCCCGACTGCATTGAACCCAGATAAAAGCCTGCCCACCCGGTGATGACCACCATACCCGTGACGCGTACTTTGAACAGTTCGCGGAGATCGTGAATCAGGGTGGCCGTGGTGCCGGGTCTTGGCGCATGAAGCGTATGAGCAGAACCGTGCGCGGCAGTTTCAGCCGTTGCGGCAAGATCTGCGGGATGGACGGCCTGGGAGGCGGGAGTCATAAGGATGGACGAGGAACGCGGCGTGGGCGCCACGTATGCGTCGACGTCTGTTCTGATGATACCAAGCGGGGGCGCGTCGCAAGAAACAGAAGACACCGGTCAATCGGCCAAAATTGAAATGACCACTGAAACGACAACAAGAAGTTTCAAAATTCGGTCGCAGCATGCCGGCCGAGGAACATGCGATGGTGAATCAGTCTCACATTGCGAGGAACAGCTTTGCGTGGTGTTTCATACTGACTCGGAGGATGGGTTTGCTCGATGAAGCTTTATGGCTGCGCGATCTGCGTTGCGGCTGCCTTGCTGGGTATCGCACAATTGAGCGCTCAGATGCCCGGCCAAGCGCCGGCTTCGGAAATTCCGGAGGCGAATCCCGGGCGGCCTACTGTTGCTACTCCTGCAACCTTGACGCCTGTGGGTTACGTTCAGTTTGAAAATGGCGGCCTTTACGCCAGCACCTCGCCTGGGGTCAAAAGCCAGTTTGGAATCAACCAAGTCACAAAACTTACGGTCGCGCCACGGCTCCAGTTTCTAGGCTTGTTTTCGCCGTTCGCCTACAGTCACGGTGTTAAAGGCGACGGTTCTGGAGAGGGGAACCAGCCGGGGAGTATTGCAGCCGGCGTGCAGGCGGTTGTGCTGCCGGGAGAAGGCCTAAAGCCGACGGTGAGTTTGAGCTTTATTCACACTTTCTACTCCGGTACCGCTCCGGATCTCGACGTCGGCAGCGCCAGCCAGAGCGCGATATTTCTATTGAGCGAGGATATTGACGGCTTCCATTTTGACGTAAACGGAATGTTTTTGGAACAGACGCAGGACAAACTCCGGCGCGGACAATTTGGACAGACTGTATCTGTGTCTCACCCGTTGGGTCCGTTTGTGGTGGCCGGAGAGCTCTGGCATTTTACTCAGCCACTCACGCGCGGAAACGCCGTTGGCAATTTGTGGGCCCTGTCCTACGCAGTACGCAAAAAACTTGTAATCGATGCAGGATTCAACCGAGGCCTGACCTCATCCTCGACGCAGTGGGAGGGGTTTGGAGGATTCACTTATTTACTTCCACGCCCGCTTTGGAAATCTCACAACTGAGGAGAAACGCGTAAGCCCGCAGCTTGCAGGATGGCATCCGCGACTTGCTCTGGGGAGGGCGAGTCGGCGGGAATAGAGACGTGGGCGGTGCGATAGAGCGGGAGTCGCCGCTGATAGCGACTGGCGAGGTTCGCCTGATCGGCGAGGACGGGGCGTGCGTTTTCGGTGCCGCTGCAGCGGGCGAGCGTTGTTGCCAGCTCCACCTCGAGGTGGACGAGAAAGGTTTCGGATGAGGTCAGGAGCAACTCACGCGTTTCCGCGCGTTCGACGGCTCCGCCCCCAAGCGCAAGCACCAGCGAATCAGCCGTGATGAGGCGGGCGATGGTTGCGTGTTCGCGATCGCGAAATGCGGATTCGCCTTGGCTGGCGAAAATCTCTGCTATGGCCGCCCCGGCTTCCGCTTCAATCACGTTATCTACGTCCACGAATTTCCATCCCAGGCGAGCGGCCACAATTGGCCCGACGGTGGATTTGCCTGAGCCCATGAAGCCCGTGAGGATGATGCGGCGCGGTGGGCTCGCGGTACGCGAATCGGATTGAAGAGTAGATGCCAAGTGAGTATCTGAGGGAGAAGGTCTGCTTAGTCAGTATATGGAAGCAGAGACATCGGTGTTCAGCCGAGCACCATCACCACGGCTCCGGCGATGATGAGCAGTCCGCCCACGACGGCAGGTCCAGTCAGCTTCTCGCCCAGGAGCAACCATGCGAACACCATCACGAGAGGCACGCTGAGCTTATCGAGCGGCGCCACGCGCGATGCAGGGCCCAGTTGCAGAGCGCGAAAGTAGCAGAGCCACGACAGGCCGGTCGCCATTCCCGAGAGTGTGAGAAACATCAGGGTGCGGCGGTCGAGCAGACGAAGCTCACCATGCTTTCCCAGCGCAAGCGCTATGCCCCAGGCAAAGACCAGCACCACGGTGGTGCGAACGGCGGTGGCGAGGTTTGAATCCACGTGAGCCACGCCCACTTTTGCGAGCAGGGCAGTAGCGGCGGCGAAAAATGCTGAGAGCAGCGCCCATCCAATCCATGTCATGGGGCTATGGTAAGCGGGCGAGGCCCAAGTGGCGGTGCTCTAGACTTGAATTCATGGAACCTGGACAGGTCAGCAAGACCGCTCTCGGAGTGGCGATTCGCCGGGCAGCGCACCAGCTGATCGACCATCCTCCAGTTCTGAACGATCCGATTGCGGTGCGGTTGATTGGTTCGGAGTATCCCCGGCACATGGAGCGAGCCATGCACCGGGTGGCGCGAGACTTTCGCGCATTCATGGCGGTGCGCAGCCGCTATACAGAGGACCACCTGGCAGCGGCCGTTGCAGGGGGCATAAGCCAATACGTGGTCCTTGGCGCGGGGTTGGACACCTTTGCGTATCGCAATCCATTCGCTTCGTTGCGCGTGTTTGAAGTGGATTTTCCGGCAACGCAGGAGTGGAAGCGAACGGTGCTGCACAAGGCGGAGATCGCAGTCCCCGACGGCTTAACTTTTGTGCCGATGGATTTCGAACACAAGTCGCTTGCGGAAGGCTTGACCGAGGCAGGATTCAATGCGGATTTGCCGGCATGTTTTGGCTGGCTGGGTGTCGTTCCGTATCTGACGCCGGAGGCCTTTCGCGCAACCCTGGCGACCATTGCTCAACTGCCAGCCGGGACCGCTGTGAGCTTCGACTATGTGCTTGCACCGGAAACTCTGACGCTGGTTGGCCGCACCGCTTTCGACAGGTTGGCAGGACGAGTGGCTGCTGCAGGGGAGCCATTTCGACTTTTTTTCACGCCGGATAAGTTGGAAGCGGAGCTGCGTCGAGCGGGATTTCACCGGGTTGAACAGCGGGATTCAGAACAGCTCAACGAGCTGTATTTCAAGGATCGAGCGGACGGTCTCAAGCTGTCAGCCGTGCGGCTGGGCGTGGTTGCTACGGCATGGGTGTGAACAACGCACCTGCGCGTGCGGCACGTTAAGATGAATCATGCGCCCGCGCATTTGTGCGTTGTTCTTATTAGTCCTTGTGGTTTTCGAAGGCTGCGGTTACCACAGGCTCGGCGCGGCCACTCATTTGCCGCCGGACGCGCACACACTTGCGGTGCCGGTATTTGCCACGCGCACAGAGGCGTACCATACCGAGGCGGTGATGACGAACGCGGTCATTCGCGAATTTGCGGCGCGCTCGCGGCTGCGCGTGACTCCGTCTCAAGGCGGAGACCCTGACGTTGTGCTGCATGGGACCATTCTCAGGGAAGTAGTGGCGCCGCTTACGTACAACACTTCAACACAGCAGTCCTCGAGCTTTCTTATCACGCTGGTCGTTTCAGTGATTGTGACCGGACGCGACGGCAAGACTCTTTACGAGAATAAGAATTACGTTTTCCGCGAGCAGTATCAATCCACCACCGACCTGCCGACATTTCTGGATGAAAGCCCCGCGGCGGTGGAACGTCTCTCGCGTGATTTTGCGCGAGCGCTGGTTGCGGATGTCCTGGAGGGCTGGTAGAAGATCATTGCATTTGCGACAACCTTTGCACAGGCGGGGCTGTCGCTGGAGCCCCGGGGAAGGTATTCTGGACGCGCATGACAAATGCGTCCATGATTCTGACACCTAGGAGAATAGCCCTTTGAGCGGTTCGCGCTGGGGTGCGGGGTTTAGTGCCGTTAGCCGGTTTGTGTCGGAGATCGGTGCCGCGGCTGCCGGCAATGGTCCGCTTCGTCCGGGGTATGTGCTGGCCGGTGATGAGCTGTTCCTGTTGGACCGCTGCCGCGAGGCCGTGCTCAAGGCGTTTGTGCCGGGCGACCTCAAGGATTTCTGCCTCTCGGACCTCGACCTAAGTTCGACCTCCATCTTTGAGGTTTTGGATCGCGCGCAAACTCCGTCGCTCATGTCGCCGTTTCAGGTGATCTTTGTGCGCAACGTGCGGCAGCTCTACACCCGGGGAGCGAAGAAGGACGAATTCGCGGCGCTGGAGCGGTATTTTCGCTCGCCGAACCCACAGGCGCTGTTAATTTTCGTTGCCGATTTTCTGCGCATCCCGACTGACAACCGGCGCATGGAAATGGATGACAAGAACCGATTTGAGCGTCTTAGCGAGACGCTCGGCGAGCACTGCGGCATGGTTGAGCTGGCGCGCGTTAGTGAAGAAGACGCGATGCGCTGGGCGGCGGCCACGGCGCAGGCCGTCGATACTCGCATGGAGGCGGATGCGGCGCGCGAACTCGTGGACGCACTGGGCGCCGATATGATGCTGATCGCTTCGGAACTGGAGAAGCTTCTGCTCTACACGTTTGGCCGCGGCCGTATCACGCTTGGTGATGTCGAAACCATGGTTCTGGCCGCCAAGCAGCGCTCGCTCTATGAATTGACCGATGCAATCAGTTCGCGCAACACTGCACGCGCGTTAGCCCTGTTGCATGGGCTGCTCAACAGTTCCGATGCGGGAGAGGACGCAGCGATCGGCCACCTCTATATGCTGGCTCGCACTTTCCGGCAGATGCTTGTGATCCTCGAAAAGAACGTACGCGACTCGCGGGCGATCTGGCAGGCACTATGGCAGGGCTTTCGCATGCCGCCGTTCGCAGCCGACGATCTGATTCGCCAGGCTCGCCGATACAAGAGCCGCCGCGAACTCACGCGGGCTCTTCGGCTGATTGCCCGCGCCGATCTGGAACTGCGTTCTTCGCCGCCGGACAAGCGCCTGGTGCTTGAGAGGCTGGTGTACGATCTCGCCTCCGAGCCAAAGACCGCTCCGCCGTCATGGGCATCCACGCAGTTGTCGTTCGAGGGATAGGGTTCTTAGCGGTTTCCGCGATCGCCGAGCCACGAAACTCCCGAGTCGAGTTCACCGGTATTGCGGAATTCGAAGGCAGATTCGAGGGGGTGGGGGGAAGGGGTGGCTAAGACGGGAAGTTGGTCTCTGTCAGAACCTGGAGCTCAATAGACGCCACGCTCATTGAGCCAAGGTCCGTACTGCTGGTCGAGAACCTCGATGTGCTCGATATACCACTCGCGCAGGAAATGGAGTAGAGGCTGAAGGGGAACATCCTCACTGTGCCTTGCGTGTTCCAGCTTGGCCTGGAGCTGGCTCATGAGGTGTTGGTGTGCGGAACGGTGCTCAGGCAGGCCGGGATAGCCCTGCTGTTCCAGCAGCATTTCTTCGTTCTCGAAGTGCATCTGGGTGAACATGATCAGCTGTTCCAACTGGTCGCAAATCTTTCTGTGATCGCTTCCTCGCACCAGCATCTGACGCAATTCATTCATTGTGTCCATCAAGATGCCGTGCTGGTCGTCCATCGCCTTTACGCCGACCACGCATTCGTGACTCCACGTCAGAAGGGTCACATGAACCTCCACTTCCACCTTGCAGTCTAGCGGCTCGGGAGCGAACCTCAATGCCGCGATGGTGGTGGTAGATATGCGACTTTAGACCTACATTACCGGGTGGCTCACTCCAGGATCACGTCTGGTTGCGGCTCATTGCCTCGGGTGGTCAGAATGATAGCGGCGCCCAGGATGAGGGCTCCGCCGAACCAGGCGTACGGTCCAAGGTGCTCCCCCAACAGTTTCACTCCGAGCCATGAACCGAGAGCGGGCTCAATATTCAGGAAGACTCCGGCGCGCGATGCTGGAACATGGTGGATGCCCCAGTTCCAAAGCAGGGTCGTGGCGGCTGTGCATGCGATCCCGCTGATTGCCAAGGCGACCCATACGGTTGGGCTTATATGGAAGAACGGTGGGGGCTGAACCTTGTGCGCCCACCACGGGTTCAGGAGCAATGGTCCCAGAATCCAAATCGCCAGCATCACAGTCCCGCTGAGAATGGTGTAGGCAGTGACGACCGGGGGGCGGTGCGACTGCATCAGCATCTTGCTGAGCAGAATCCAGGTCAGGGCGGTGCAAAGCGAGAAGACCACCATCAGGTCCCCCACGAGTGTCGGCTCGCCTTGAGCGGCCGGACCTCGATGGCCGCCCAGCACGATCAGTGCCGCACCGACGGCGGAGCCGGTCAGCGCCAGCCAGCCAATCCTGTCGAGACGTTCGCCCGCGAAGAGCGCGGCTGCAGCCCCAAGTAATACCGGCATGCAACCCACCATCAACGAAGCGTGGCTCACCGTGGTTCGCGCCAAGCCGTGGAACTGGATCAGGAACTGAATCGGAACGCCAAAGACCGCTGAGATGAGCAGCAGCCGAATTTCACTCCACGTGAGGCGAACGCGGTTGAGCAGCGCCACCGGAAGCATGCCGAGGCAGGCAAAGAGAAAGCGGTAGAGCACCATATGCTCCACGCTCATTTCGTCATCGACGAGGACCTGTCGCTGGGGACCCCGGTCAACCACCCCATCGACCAGGACCTGTCGCTGGGGACCCCGGTCAACCACCCCATCGACGAGGACCTGTCGCTGGGGACCCCGGTCAACCACCCCATCGACCACCCCGCGCAGAGGGCACCCGGTTCCCGCCTGTCGCTGGGGGGCTCGGTCAACCACCCCATCGACGGGGGCCTGTCGCTGGGGACCCCGGTCGTTGGTTTCATTCTTTGCCATACTTTCTTTAATGTCGCATACATGGCGGGAGCCCGATCCCTGCACAAACTCCGCGGTATCGGCGAGAATAGCTGGTGATGGTGAAATGGTTTTTCCCGGCCGGCTTGTGGCGGGCTGCTTTTTGGACTCGAGCGGGCCTTGGGCTCGTGACTGCGGCGTGGCTTTGCATGCCCTCCTGGGAGCAAGCACAGAGCGGACTCTTCTCCCATAATAAGAAGCATGCGCCCCAGGCGGAAGCCAAGCCCGCCTTTACTTCTTCTCAGCCACCAGCCTTCGAGATTCCGGTGGGGCCGCTTGGATTCTTCGCTCCTGGCGCCATCTACCAGGGCCAGCGCGACAGCCTTGCCTCGCTTGACTTCCTCGACGAGAATCGGCTGTTGTTCACCTTTCACGCTCCCGGATTGATGCGCCGCAATGACAAAGGCGACGACAGCTTGCGGCAGATCCGAGCCGTGGTGCTGACGCTCCCACAGGGAACCATCACCGCCGAAGCCCTTTGGACGTTGCATGATCGAGGGCGCTACGTGTGGATGCTAAATGACGGCCATTTCGTGCTTCGCGATCAGAACGATCTTCAGTTGGGGGATAGGACGCTGGAGTTGAAGCCCAAATTCCATTTTCGAGGGCCGATTTTGTGGCTGGAGATTGATCCCACCCAGCAGTGGCTGGTGACCGACTCCCGGGAGATCGCTGAATCCAAACGGAGCGTCAACGATGTTCCCAGCCCTGCTTCGGCACTTGCCACGATTACGAGCGACGCACCGGAAGCTGCCGACAACCCCGATATCATTCTTCGAATACTCAGGAGAACGACCGGGCAGGTCATGCTGATGAGCCATGTGCGGAGCACGGTCCACTTGCCTGTTAACAACGAGGGATACCTCGAGACACTTCGCGGAAAGGGCCGCGAGTGGGTCTTGAACCTGAATTACTTCACAGGCGGCAGTCGGATCATAGGCAAGATTGACTCAGTCTGCTCGCCCTCGCTCGAGTTTGTCTCGCAGAACGAAGTGCTTGTGACGACCTGCAACCCCGACGGAAGTCACTGGCTGGTGGGCATGGCGATCGATGGGCGGCATCTTTGGAATGCGGCCTCGCCTCGCACCGAGATTTGGCCTCGCCTCGTCATGGCGCCCGACGGGTTGCGACTGGCGCGAGAATCTCTCCTTGTCACGCATCCAGTAGATGCTCTTTCGCCCCTGAGCTTTGACGACGTGAAAGGACAGCTCGTAGAGGTCTATGACGCGGCCGACGGAAGGCTGGCCCTCAAGGCGCAGGCCAGCCCGGTGCTCGATGGAGGCGGAAATGTGGCTATTTCGCCCTCCGGAAAGCGAGTAGCCATTGTCAATGGAGGCGCCATCCAAGTGTATGAACTGCCATTGCCGGCGGCGTTGCCGCTGGAAGCAAAGCCGGCGGTCCATTAAGCAGGTTTTCAGATTTTGCAGCCGCGTGTAAACTTGGCTGCGGAGGTTTTTTTGGCCACGGCTGTCGTTCACTATACGGCTGCGGCGGTCACCGACCGCGGCCGAAAGCGCCCGTCCAACGAAGACGCCTTTGGGTTCTCAGTCGAGGCTGGAGTCTATGTCGTCTGTGACGGCATGGGCGGAGCGGCGGCTGGGGAGATTGCCAGCACGCTAGCGGTCGACGAGATTCTTCGCAAGTTTTCGCACCCGGTTGAAAACGGGCAAGTCACACTTCCGACCGCGGCCGAGAAGGCCATCTTCGCGGCAAATGAAGCGATCTACTCCCGCGCCCAGCGCAACCATCGCCTGAGCGGCATGGGAACCACCCTGGTGGCGATGACGACTCGAGATCGGCAAGTGTGGGTGCTCAACATCGGCGACAGTCGCTGCTACCGGCTTCACAATGGCCTGCTGGAACAGCTCACCCAGGATCATTCGCTCGTGGAAGAACAGGTCCGGATGGGACGCATGAGCCCCAATGAGGCTCTTCGATCACCCCTGAGAAATGTCATCACGCGGGCGCTGGGGACTCAGTGCCAGGTAACGCCGGACATTTTTGAGCTTGAGGCGGACCCGGGCGACCTGTTTCTGCTCTGCTCCGACGGTCTGACTCGGGAACTCTCGGATAAGGTCATTCAAGCGCTGCTGGCCCGTGATCTGCCCCTGGAGACGCTCTCTGCGCGCCTGGTTGAGGCTGCCAAAAAGGCGGGAGGGCACGACAACATTACCTGTCTCCTGGTCAGGGTGGAAGCGTGAGAGCTGGGGCGGCTCATGCTTTTCGTTTGAACCATAGATTGTGGATATTGAGCCGGGATATTCGTTTGCTACCTATCCTAATTTGAATTCCTTGTCGTCCCTGGCAAGGCTACGCGCCATGACACGATTCGCAACCGGAATTGAGGAGTTCTGAGATAGCGGTGAGCATTAGCGAGGGGTGAACCGGTTTCGCGAGTATCTCGAACTCGTGTCCCTCACTTTTTGCTTTCTCGACTAGCAGTTCCACCGACGGCTGCCCAGAAAACAAGAGAGGGTGGCAGTTGGGATAGCGCATTTTGAGCACAATCGCCAAATCAATTCCATTCATTTTGGGTAGCATCACATCGAGAATTGCCACATCGGGCTGCCATTCAGCCAGCGATTCGATTGCGTCTTCAGCGGAGCCCTCAATTCGAACTGCATATCCTTGATTAGACAAGATTAGTCCAAGGGTTTCGGCAACAACCTTCTCGTCTTCGACGACGAGTATTCTGGTTTTCTCCCCGTGATCGCGCATGGTTTGGCCTCTCTCGAGGGGGCATTCATCCCACCCGCTATTACTCGCAAAGATGCCGTCGAGAGTTACTGCGGTTGGCTAGGAAACGCGCAGAAAATGGACGAGTTTCGCTGTCAAGTACGCTCCATCTCTGGCCCGCCGGGTGCTTACTCCTTGGCGGGAGTAACGAGCTTTCATTACCGATTTGCGTTTCCGGCATGTATCCAAGGTGGCAGTACAAGGGGCCGGATTCTGCACCTTTGCGCCATTGCTTGAAGCCCTTGGAATGAATAACTTCTAGACATTCAATTCACCGATCTTGTTGGTTTCGAATGCAACGCCAGCCCTGAGTTGATTTGCTGGATTCGACTGGATTTGAGGACCAAATGCCGATTCGAGAGCATCGTCGCAATCTTGTACCGGGCCGAAAAGCACCTTGGTTAACGGTCCACATAGGCCACTTCGGTCACGCAATCGGTCACCAGGGCCACTTCGGTGAGTCGTTGGAGTCGCCAGAGATGCCGAAATTTTCACCGTTATCCTGCCGCTTGTTTGAGAACACGGCGAACCTGGGCCTGACCTTTACCGAACGTTTCCCGCGACTAACCTTTGCAGTGATCGCGGTGGCGCTGTTTGCGTTCACAGCCGCGGCGGAATATGAGTACCTGCGCGCGGCAGGATTCTATTGGGCTATAAATATATGAAAATAAAGGAAGAATTCACTCAAGACGAATGGGCCAAGGTCAGGTCGGCCTCGGATGCCGATGTCAGCAATTCCATGTTTTTATTGGATTGGATGTCCGATGCGGACGGGTCTGGAGCCTCGCTGAAGATCAACTTGCGGGCGGCGGTAGAGAAAGCATCGGCCTGGAAAAACTCCCCGTTGAAGTGGTCACTTTAGAGGCTGTTCTTAACTTTTGCCGCTCGTGGGAAAGTTAAAAGCATGCTCTACGGCAGAACTAGAAAAGGTGTGCCGTTCGAGTCCTGTGGCAGTTTGCCGCTCCCTCGATCCCACGGACAAAGACCTGTCCGCGGGCATCAAGGTGTCAGGCGGAAACCGCCGCGGCCGTCAGGCGGATGCCACGCGACGAAGGGCAAGAACCCGCTCCCTGGCGGTGGGTGCGGGAGAAGCGCCTGCGCCGCCGCGGTCGCCGCCGCGCCCGACCTTGAACGAACCGACGAGGCTGGCGAGTTCGCTGGCGAAATTGGAGAGGTGATCGCATGCTTCGACCGATTGCTCGGAACTGGCCGCGGTTCGCTGAACGATGGTAGCGATCTCGCTCACGTTTGCAGAAACCGCTTGAGTGGAATAAGGAGCTTCACGAATCCTGAAAATGTAACAAAGACGGGTTATAGACAACTTAGCTTTGCGGTTACGAAGCCCCGGCCATTCCTTAGTTGTGAATTGTCTCGAGATTACTGAAAGGATATTAGTTGTCCTAATATCCTGTAATTACTTTAGATATCTATCTATACTCGCGATTGCAATGTGATATAGAGCAATGGGGGGAGATTGCCCGCTGTGTCTACCTTCAGTGTCTTACTGTGGATTGGAATCGTCGAACCCGCCAGAGTGTTGCACATGGTTGAACCATGACTGCTTCAGGTCCAGTTCTGATCGGCTCTTACAACTACTCTCTCGTTGCTCTCTCTGTTTTAATTGCGATCCTCGCCTCCTATTCCGCACTCGACCTCGCGGGACGCGTAACCTCTGCGCGCGGCGGCGCACGTCTTTTGTGGCTGAGCGGCGGCGCCATAGCAATGGGAATCGGTATTTGGTCAATGCACTACGTGGGAATGCTCGCCTTTCGCTTGCCCATGCCAGTGCTTTATGACTGGCCCACGGTGTTGCTTTCCCTGATGGCTGCAATCCTCGCCTCTGCAATTGCCCTATTTGTGGTGAGCCGCGAAAAGATGGGATTGTTTTCAGCATTGATCGGCAGTATTTTGATGGGCATCGGCATAGCGGCTATGCACTATATCGGGATGGCTGCAATGCGGATGACAGCGATGTGCCATTATTCCGGGCCACTCGTGATACTTTCGGTCGGTCTAGCCATTGCGATTTCATTTGTGGCGCTGTGGTTGACATTCCATTTCCGGAAAGACGCGGCCGTCTGGAGTCTCCGGAAGATGATCGCCGCATCCGTGATGGGCGCTGCGATTCCGGTGATGCATTACACCGGCATGGCCGCGGCAACATTCACGCCCTCGATGTCCATTCATTTGGACCGCACCTCCGCCATCAGTGTCTCGGCTCTCAGTGTGGCGGGCATCAGTATGGTCACGTTGGTTCTTCTCGGAGTGGTGATACTCGCGGCGCGGATGTATCGGGTCTATTGGACCGATCGACAGTTGCTGGCGGCCTTCCTGGAACATATTCCGGACAACGTTTATTTCAAGGATCGTGAGAGCCGCTTTATGCGAGTTAGCAGGGCGGGAGCGAAACATTATGGATTGGACGATCCGGCGCAAGCCGTAAACAAGACAGACTTCGAAATGTTCAGTTTGGCGCACGCGATTCCGGCGTTTGATGACGAACAAGAGATGATCCGCACAGGCCGGTCGATTGTGGGGAAAGAGGAAAGGGAGACCTGGGCAGACGGTCGCGAGGCCTGGGTGCTCACCACAAAGGTACCGCTCAGGGATAGGCAGGGTCAGATCATCGGCACGATGGGAATCTCCCATGACATTACCGACCGCAAACGTGCAGAACTGGAGTTGCAAGAATACAAAAACCATCTCGAGGAACTGGTCGCGGCACGAACCGCGGAGCTAAGTTTGGCGAATGAACAGCTTGCGCGAGATAACGCCGCTCGCCGATTGGCTGAGCACGAGCTGATCAGCAAGGCAGAAGAACTGGCTCGCTCCAACGCGGAACTCGAGCAGTTCGCGTACGTGGCATCGCACGATCTCCAAGAGCCGCTTCGCATGGTTGCCAGCTACACTCAACTTCTGGCACGCCGCTATAAGGGAAGGTTGGATTCCGACGGAGACGAGTTTATTGGTTTTGCAGTAGACGGTGCAAACCGGATGCAGCAACTGATTCGAGATCTCTTGTCCTATTCCCGCGTCATAACCAAGGGAAACCCTCTCCAGCTCACAGTGGCTGATGCCGCCTGCAAAGATGCCCTTGCGAATTTGAAAAAGTCGATTGAGGATTCCGAGGCTGTCGTGAAGGTTGAGCCTTTGCCTACTCTTATGGCCGATGGTACGCAGCTTACGCAGTTGTTTCAGAACCTGATCGGGAACGCCATCAAGTACCGCAGTGGAGTTAAGCCGGAGATCTGCGTTGCGGCAAGACCGAATCACAATCACTGGGTCTTTTCCGTTCAGGACAACGGGATTGGCATCGAACCACAATACTTCGAACGCATTTTCCAGATGTTTCAGCGGCTCCACAGCCGCGGCGAATACCCGGGTACTGGAATCGGCTTGGCTATTTCCAAAAAGATCGCGGAACGTCACGGCGGAAGAATCTGGGTGGAATCAGAGCCTGGGCATGGATCGACATTTCTGTTTTCCATTTTGCGGACAGAGGGGGTGGAAGGTGAATTCCAGGGTCATTGAAATCTTGCTAGTCGAGGACAATCCGGGAGACGCTCGGTTGACCTTGGAAGCATTTAACGAGGGCAGAGTGCTGAACAATATCACGGTCATTGGGGACGGCGTTGAGGCCCTTGCGTATCTTCGCAGGGAGGATGATTACGCAAATGCCACGACGCCAGACTTGATCCTGCTTGATCTCAATCTCCCCAAAAAGGACGGACGCCAAGTATTGGAAGAGATCAAGGCTGATGAGAAACTGAAGACGATTCCCGTAATTGTCTTGAGTACGTCGGCGTCGCGTGAAGACGTTGAGCGGTGTTATGGCTCCCACGCAAACTGCTACATTACCAAGCCAGTAGATTTGGACCAGTTTCTGCATGTGGTTCAGTCGATCGAATCCTTCTGGCTTTCACTAGTCAAGCTGCCTTCATTGGGATGACGCAATGACAACTGGTATGACAAAAATTCTGTTGGTTGAGGACAATCCAGGAGACGCGCGCCTGCTGCGGGAAGCCTTGGTGGAGATCCCTGAATCCCGGTTTGAACTCACTCACTGCGAAGCCCTAACGCAAGCTCTTGAGGTTCTCGAAAAGAGTAAGCCTGATGTTGTCTTGTCTGACCTCGGGCTCCCGGATTCCCAGGGGTTGGAGGCCGTACGCCGTATTCATGATGCGGCCCCGGATGTGCCTTTGGTGGTGCTGACAGCTCTGAAGGATGACGCCTTGGCGCTGCAGTCCCTGCAGCAGGGAGCTCAGGATTACCTGGTAAAAGGACAAATCGACGGCAGCACACTTTGGCGCGCGGTGTGCTACGCCATGGAGCGGCAACGCATACAACTGCTGCTGCTCACGCTCGCTCTGATCGATGACTTGACCGGACTCAATAATCGAAGAGGCTTCATGGCTATGGCCGAACAACAAATGAAGCTCGCATACCGTACTGGGAAGGCTATTTTTCTTGTCTTCGTCGATCTCGACGGTATGAAGCGAATCAATGACACCCTTGGCCATCAGGAAGGGAATCGTGCCCTGGTGGACGCCGCCCGAGTGCTCAAGGACTCTTTTAGGCAATCCGATGTCCTTGCGCGGATAGGAGGAGATGAGTTTGCTGCCCTAGTCGTTGACGGAGTGGAAAACAGCGGTGAGGTGATTCGTAATCGAATCCAGCAGAAACTGATCGCTCTTAATACCAACCTGGGTCGCCGTTACAATCTCTCCTTTAGCATCGGAATCGTCGCGGCTGACATGACTCAGCCCGCCGATCTTGAACTGCTCCTGTCTCGAGCTGACGCAGCCATGTATCAACAAAAACAGGAGAAGCAAGCCTCGCGTGAATTTTCAGGAATTACCGGGACGAGCCTTTTACCGCAAGATGCCAATACTGCAACCTAGAATCGGGGAACAGCGGCAAGGCTAAAGGAGGGGATCGGGTAATTCATCTATTTCTGAGAAGTCAAAGGTTGATTTTGCTGGTCGGGGCGGAGGGATTCGAACCCCCGACCCTCTGCTCCCAAAGCAGATGCGCTACCAGACTGCGCTACGCCCCGACGTTATTTCTCGATTGTATCGCGGAACGGGGTGCTGCTGAGAGACGCGGGAGAGACGCAGCGAGGTTCTAGTTACGCACGAGCCAGGCCAAGAACCAGACTACGAGAGCGATGGGGATGGCGAAGACGAGGGCCATCGCGCAAGCCAGGACGAGCAGGAATGCCCAGTCTTTCCAGGTGTGTTGGCGTGGTGCTCCGAGGTGGCGTTGGAGGAGTTGAAAGTTGCGGCGGTTGGGCTTCCAGGCGATATCGAAAGCATCGCCGAGCAGCGGGATTGAGCCGATGAGCACGCCGATGCCGAGGTTGACGGCCATGCGCGCAAGGGAGATGTAGGGGGCTCCGCGAACCCACGCGGCGATGGGGATGATGAGCGAGAGCAGGCCGGCGATCACATCGCCGAGGCCGGGGACGAGGCCGATGATTCCGTCGATGCCGAAGCGGATGCCGGTGAAGGGAATTCGGAAGGCTTCGTCGAGGAGGATTTCGAGTCGTTGGAGGGTGCTGTCGCGGAAGATCCAGGCGCCACGAACCCAGCGGCCCGGCGGCTCGACTACTCCCTCTGGGCGGGGATCGCCGGGAAGGCTGGAGCGTTGCGGACTGGAGTTAAATCTGGGCATTCATTGGGTAGTGCCCGGTTGCCCGATCCGTCGCGCATGGGGTTTGCCATGGGGCGTGGCGCAGGGTGCAGATACCTTGTTCGATGCTACAATCGTAAGGGTACATGGCGGCTATAGTTCAGCGGCAGAACGCCTGACTGTGGCTCAGGATGTCGTGGGTTCGATCCCCACTAGCCGCCCCAAGTCGCACCCCGCGAGATGCCATGAGCCTGGTTCTTAAAGTTACCGAGCTTACATGAGCCCAAAAATCCCCCAGAATCTCAATTTGATGGATCCGGCGGCGATGCTGAAGGCCGGTTTGCGACCGTTTGAGCCACGGCTTGGGTTGACGAACGGGCATTTGCAGACCATTGTTGGGAATTATCTGCCCCGGCCGGTTTTCCCATGCGCTTCGGTTTCAGAGACGGTGGAGGTGGATCCGTCGGATGGGAGCCGGGTTCTGTGCCATTGTGATTGGCAACCTGAGGCTTTACGGGCGGGCCGGCTGACCGTTCTGCTGGTGCATGGCCTCGAGGGGTCGTCGGAGTCGCGGTACATCAAGGGGATTGCAGGGCGCGCGTGGACGGCGGGGTGCAATGTCATCCGCATGAACATGCGCAACTGCGGCGACACGGACGAACTGACGCCGACGCTTTACCATTCGGGATTGTCGGGCGACGTGGGAGCGGTGATTCGGCATTATGCAAAGCACTATGGACTGGAGCGAGTAGCTCTGATGGGCTACTCCATGGGCGGCAATCTGGTTTTGAAGCTGGCGGGGGAGTGGGGGAATCGTGCGCCGCTGTGTGCGGTTTCGGCGGTCTGCCCGGCAATTGATTTGGCGGCTGGGTCGGACGCGCTGCATGAGCCGGTGAATCGGCTGTATGAGTGGCATTTTCTGCGCGGTCTGCTGCGGCGATATCGGCGTAAGGCTGCGCTCTATCCGCAAATCTACGACCCGGAAATCGCGAGAGGCGTGCGTTCGCTGAGGCAGTTCGACGACAAGATCGTGGCGAGGTATTGTGGATTTCGAGATGCGGACGATTACTACTACCGTGCGGCGAGTGCTCGCGTGGTGGAGGGCATTGCAGTGCCTACGTTGATCCTGCGCGCGTTTGACGATCCGTTTGTACGGCTGACGGCGGAGACACGCGAGGCGCTGATGGCCAACGAACAAATTTTGCTGGTGGAGACGCAGCATGGGGGGCATTGCGCGTATCTTTCGCGGGATCGCGGCAACGATATTCACTGGGCCGAAGCAACCGTGATGCGATACTTGCTGCAGTTTAGCGGCGAATCTGATGCAGCTCGTGAGGCGAATGGAAGCTGATTGGCAGATTGAGATTGGCGGAGACGCACCAGTCATCGAGGCCTGCTGGTCGGGGTTCGTGGACCTGCGACGTTTCCCGACCAGCGTAAGGCGATTGCCGGAAATTCGCGAACTTCCCGGGTTGGCCGAAGCGCTGAAGCGGCTGAATGCGACATCTTCGCCGATGTGGACTTCGAAGTGCGATGTCTGGGGAGAGATTGGGCGCGACGAATTCGATCCGGACGAGCTGGATGCGCCGCCCGGAACCGAACTGCACGCGATGGCGTGCTATATCGATCTGCTGCCGAAAAGCGATGAGCATTGGACCGCTGGAGAGATGGCCATTGCCGCCTGCAAAAGCATTTGTGCCCGGCTGCAGGCGATTGGTCTTCGGTGCTGCCGTGTCGATTTGGTTATTCGGCGCGTGTTGATCGCAGCCGAAGTGGATGAACTCGGAGTTACCGCGTATCTGATCGCGTGTGGTCCTTCGGCGGACCAGGCGAAGGAAGTGCTTTCCTCGGCCCTGGATGCTCTTGCGGATGCGGTTGCACCTGTGGCCGCGCCCGAAAAAGCGGTTCAAAAGCTACAATGAGAAAGCATGGGCGAGTAGCTCAATCGGATAGAGCACCGGCCTTCTAAGCCGGGGGTTGTGGGTTCGATTCCCGCCTCGCCCACCACGCAATCTCGGAACCATTGAGTATTTGATTGGTTCTTCACCGCATTTGCCTGCGGAACACGCCGGCTCTCTCGCATTCAAGATATTTTGCCAAAGAGGCGCTCTATGGTGTCGCGCTGGAAGCCGAACATGCGATGTTCTTCTCTGCTTTGAAGCAGGACAATCTGGCTGCCTTGAAATCAAAATTCCAGTTCCCGCGAGAGAGCGATCTGGTCAGCTCCTATCTGGCCCTGGTGAGGCGGAGAAGCTCATCGCAAAAAGTGTTGGCGAATTCGAATTACTGGCGATTCAACCATTTCGCAGTGAAGATGGCAATGGAAGCGAGCGCAATTCCGCCTAAGACATCGCTGAAGTAATGCCAGCCGGTGCTCATCGTGGAAAAAATGATTAATGCGGAAAGCGCTGCGGCGGGAATGCGCAATGGACGGAAGGCCCAGAGCGCTTGAACGCAGAGGATCGCCCACATGACGTGGAACGACGGAAAGCAGATGGGGCCGGATGCGTGATGAAGATAGGCAGCAGGATTTCTCAGCAGAAACAGATCAGCCTGGCACTTTGCCTGGCCCGGTGTCGCGGCGAGGTTGTAGCCATACCAGGGTCCGATCGCCGGAAATAACGCAAAGAGCGGAAGACCGACTGCGAATGCGACGACGTTGCCCAGCAGGAATTGCTGCGCTTGTTTGACCTGACCGGTCAAGCCTGGCAGGAAGGACGAGAGTAATAGCATCGGTGTGAGCAGGAGATAGGTCTTTGTTGCAACCTTTCCAATCCAATGCTGTGAGGACCATCGCATGATCGCGGGCACGCTCACGCCGAACATGTCGTCGAGACGGATGAAACTCACATCCTTAAGGTGCAGTCCCGCGCCCATTCGTGCGGCGATATCCACGGGAAACGGAAGAAGGGCCCAAAAAAGCATCACCCAGGGAATTGTCAGCGCTGCATCGCGCATGGCGACCTTGCCTTTTGTGTGCCAATAGACTGGAAGAAACTGCAGAGCGGCGATCAGAAATATTACTGCGATCGCTATATGGCTCTCCTCCGGAGCCTTAATAGTAGTCAGTCTGTAGCCCACGATCGAGATGACAAGGTAGGCTCCAAAGGCAATGGCCATTTGGAGATGAAATTTCGGGATCGACATGATTCGAAGCCGAAGCTTGGCTGATTGCCCGCTATTCAAGTCCGAGACCGTGCGCGCAGGTGGGCTGATGTGGATCTCCTCTTAGGGGCGAATTCCCTCCATCATACAGCGCTTCCAGTGAGCTCCGGTGCTTGCATTCGAGACTCCGCAAACGGTTTTCAGGTCTCTTTTGTAACCCTGCGCCGGCCCCCTTTGACAACCTCCGGAGGCGGCGGAGCGCGCTTCCTTTTTGGGGCCCTCTTTATTACCAAATCTTTGCAACCGGGGTCTGCCCATTCGTATGCGGGCGGATGTATGATTCGTGCTCCGCGTTCCCTCGGCGACATTGGCGCGGAATATCCCTGGAGGATCTCGATGGCGACATTAACAACAGTGCATCCGGGTAGGCTCAGCGACCAAATGAGCTTTCGCCCTCGCTACGGCAACTTTATTGGCGGCAAGTGGGTTGAGCCTGCTTCCGGCCAATACTTTGAGAATGTAACTCCGATCACGGGCAAGACATTTTGTGAGATTCCACGCTCGAACGCCCAGGACGTTGACCGCGCCCTCGACGCAGCGCACGCAGCGCGCGAGGCGTGGGGTCACACCAGTCCCACCCATCGGGCGATCATCATGAATAAGATCGCCCAGCGCATGGAAGACAACCTCGAGATGCTGGCACTGGCCGAGACATGGGACAACGGCAAGCCCATTCGCGAGACTACAGCAGCCGACTTGCCCCTTGCGATCGATCATTGGCGCTACTTTGCGGGGTGCATCCGCGCACAGGAAGGCACCGTCTCCGAGATCGACCACGATACGGTTGCCTATCACTTTCATGAGCCGCTCGGGGTTGTAGGCCAAATTATTCCGTGGAATTTCCCGATTTTGATGGCGACCTGGAAGCTGGCTCCGGCATTGGCTGCGGGCAATTGCGTCGTGCTGAAGCCCGCAGAACAAACACCGGCCAGCATCCTGGTCTGGGCTGAGCTGGTGGGCGACCTGCTACCGCCGGGAGTGCTCAACATCGTGAACGGCTTCGGCCTAGAGGCGGGCAAACCGCTGGCCTCAAGTTCGCGCGTGGCCAAGATCGCTTTTACCGGCGAAACCACGACCGGCCGGCTCATTATGCAATACGCCAGCCAGAATCTGATTCCTGTCACGCTGGAGCTAGGCGGCAAGTCCCCAAACATCTTCTTCGCCGATGTCTGCCAGGAGGATGACGACTTCTTTGACAAGGCGATAGAAGGATTTGTGATGTTCGCGCTCAACCAGGGCGAAGTATGCACATGTCCAAGCCGCGCGCTCATCCAGGAGAGCATCTACGACAAGTTCATGGAGCGGGCGCTCAAACGCGTTGCAGCGATCAAGCAGGCCAATCCGCTGGAGAGCGACACCATGATTGGCGCGCAGGTTTCGAGCGAGCAGATGGAGAAGATTCTCAGCTACATCGACATCGGCCACAAGGAAGGCGCGGAGTTGCTGGCCGGCGGTGAGCGTGCCCATTTGGGCGGGGATCTGGATGGCGGCTACTACGTGCAGCCCACGGTCTTCAAAGGACACAACCGCATGAGGATCTTCCAGGAAGAGATCTTCGGGCCGGTGGTCTCGGTCACGACATTCAAGACCGAAGCCGATGCGCTCGAGATCGCAAACGATACGCTCTACGGGCTCGGTGCAGGGTTGTGGACCCGCGATGCGAACCGCTGCTACCACCTGGGGCGCGGCATTCAAGCTGGGCGCGTGTGGGTCAACTGCTACCACGCCTATCCTGCTCATGCGGCGTTTGGCGGCTATAAGCAATCGGGCATCGGCCGCGAAACACATAGCATGATGCTCGACCACTATCAGCAGACGAAGAACATGCTGGTGAGTTACAACCCGAAGAAGCTTGGCTTTTTCTAGACCACGGTGATGTCATGTCGGAGTTACCAAGCCAGGTGCTGGCGACGGACCTGGCCATCCATCTTGTCCGCGTCCTGCGCGAAAAGCACGGGCCGCTGATGTTTCACCAGTCGGGGGGCTGCTGCGACGGCAGCTCCCCGATGTGCTATCCACGCGGCGAGTTCATCATCGGCGATGTGGACGTCCAGTTGGGCGAGGTGGATGGCGAGCCGTTCTACATCAGCCGCAGCCAGTTTGAGTACTGGAAACACACTCAACTTACGCTCGATGTCGTTCCTGGCCGCGGCGGCATGTTCTCGCTCGATGGTCCTGAGGGTCTCCGGTTCCTCATTCGCTCGCGGGTGTTCGACGACAATGAGATTCGCGAACTTCGCGAGGCTGGCCGCATCTAATCTTTGGCGCCGGATGCGGGTGGAGCCGCCATCTTCATTCCATTGGAGCAATCGCAATGTCAGAGGTCGTGATCGTTTCGGCCGTTCGAATCCCGCTGGGCAAGTTTCAAGGCTCGTTGCAGTCATTTTCTGCGCCGCAACTGGGCGCGCTCGTGGTGCGCGAAGCTGTTCGCCGCGCCGGCGTGGAACCCGCCCAAGTTGACGATTGCATCATGGGCTGCGTTTTGCAGGCTGGACTCGGTCAAAATCCGGCGCGGCAGGCTGCAATTTTTGGCGGTCTGCCGCCCGAGGTGGGCGCCCTGACCGTGAATCAAGTCTGTGGCTCCGGACTGCGGGCGGTGTCGCTGGCAGCACAAGCCATCCAAACCGGCGACGCAACGATTGTGGTGGCGGGCGGGATGGAGTCAATGAGCAATGCGCCGTATCTGCTTCCACAGGCCAGGTCTGGGTATCGCATGGGTAACGGCGCGATGGTGGACGCGATGATTCACGACGGCTTGTGGGATGTTTATAACAACTTTCACATGGGCGCTGCCGCGGAGATGGTCGCGGCAAAGTACGGCATCTCGCGCGAGGAGCAGGATCTCTTTGCCGCTGAGTCGCATCGCCGCGCGGCGGAGGCCACTGAAAAGGGCCGTTTTCGGGACGAGATCCTGGCTGTGACACTGCCGCCCGCAAAGAAGGGTGAGACGCCGCGCAGCTTCGACGCGGATGAGGCTGTTCGGCCCGGAACCACTGCAGAGATTCTCGGCCGCCTCAAACCGGCTTTCAAGAAGGGCGGCACCGTGACAGCGGGAAATGCTCCGGGAGTGAGTGATGGAGCTGCCGCGGTGGTCGTTACAAGTGCGGAGCGGGCGAGGGAACTTGGAACCGAGCCATTGGCAATGATTTGCGCCCAGGCAACGAGCGGTCGTGCCCCGGAGTGGTTCAGCCTGGCGCCCATCGAAGCGGTGCGGAAGGTTCTGGCCAAGGCCGGTTGGGCGATCGATTCCGTGGATCTGTTTGAACTGAACGAGGCTTTCAGTGTGCAGGCTCTTGTAGTTATTCGTGAGCTTGGCCTCGATCTCGCGCTCGTCAACGTCAACGGAGGTGCGGTGGCGCTTGGGCATCCCATCGGAGCCAGCGGCGCGCGCGTGCTGGTGACCTTGCTTTCCGCGATGAAACAACGAGGGGCAAAGCGAGGCGTTGCGGCGCTGTGTCTCGGCGGTGGGAATGCCGTCGCCCTCGCCGTTGAACGGCCTTGACTTTGCAGACAGGCGGCGGACTCGATTCCGCCTCCCCGAGCTGTTCGGAAACGAACACCCGTCATCGGAACCGGTCACCGAATTTGTGATCATCGTTCGAAAATGAACAGATAAGCCGTTTGTTTTCTGCTGCTCAGCGGAACTCATCTTTGGCACCCCAAGTGCAACTCTCTATGCGTGATGGATATCGCACGCCCAGATTTGAAGAAGCAAAAGACGCGCCGGATGTTGGTGTGGGCAGGCTTAGCGGTGGTGGTCCTGGCGGTTGCAGTCGTTCTGGTGGCTCGGCTAAAACCAGCGGCGCCGACGGTCGACGCCTCAACTGTTTGGCCGGACACGGTCAAGCGTGGAAACATGATCCGGCAGGTGCGCGGATCGACTGGGTCCCTGGTCCCACGCGAGGATTCGATCGAGCTTATTCCCGCGCAGACCGACGCGACCGTGGTCCGCATCCGCGCTTTGCCCGGCGCACAGGTCACTCCCAACACAGTTCTTTTGGAACTGGCCGATCCTCAGCTCCAGCAACAGGTGCTCAACGCGCAGTTGGCCCTCAAGGCGGCCCAGGCCGACTACAAGAGCCTTCAAGCCACGCTGCAAAGTACCTTGATGGACAAGAAGACTGCAGCGGCCCAGGTCAACACCGATTACACGCAGGACCAGTTGCAGGCCCAGACCGACAAGGCGCTGTTTGACCTCGGAGTTATCTCCGGCGTGGCTTATAGCAAGTCAAAGAACACGGCCGACCAGCTCGCCACCCAGCACCAGCTCAGCATGCAGCAGCTCGATGTGAATGAGAAGGCGATCGAGGTCCAGCTTGCTTCCTCACAGACCAAGGTCGACCAGGCCAAGGCCCTGCTCGACCTCTATCAGAAGCAGGCCGCAGCCCTACAGGTCAGGTCCACAATCTCCGGGACGCTGGCGCAACTCCCCACGCCGGTGCAGGTAGGCCAGCATGTGACCGCCGGTACTTCGGTAGCCGAGGTGATCCAGCGCGACAAACTCAAGGCAGCGCTACAGGTCGCCGAGACCCAGGCGCGGGATATCCAGATCGGCCAACCTGCCTCCATCGACACGCACAACGGTGTTATTCCTGGTCATGTCACGCGAATTGATCCCTCGGTATTGAACGGAACGCGCACCGTTGACGTAGCTCTGGATGGGCCGCTTCCGCCGGGAGCGGTGCCGCAGTTGAGTGTGGATGGGACGATCGATCTTGAACGGCTGACAGACGTGCTTTATGTGGGTCGACCGGCGCTGGGCAACGAAAATGCAACGTTGAGCCTGTTCAAGGAAGATCCGGACCACAAGGGCGCTGTACGCGTGCCGGTGAAAGTTGGGCGCAACTCGGTTAACAGCATCCAGGTGCTTGATGGTTTGAAAGAAGGCGACACGGTGATTCTCTCCGACATGTCGCGCTACGACAACGTGGACCGCATCCGCCTGGAGTAAGAAGACAGAGACCAGGCACGAGGGACGAGTGATTACGCATCTGCGATCACTGACAACTGTTCACTGACAACTGACATTTACAAGGGGGATTGGATGGCAAACGACAAGCTGATTGAAATTGAAGACCTCACCAAAGTTTTCTATACCGACGAAGTGGAGACTCACGCGCTCTCCGGCATTCACCTCACCATCTCGCGTGGCGAGTACGTGGCCATGTCCGGCCCGTCGGGCTGCGGCAAGTCTACGCTTCTATCCATCCTGGGCTTGCTCGACACGCCCACGGGCGGCAAATACCTGCTCAACAATAAGCCCGTGGAGAATCTCAGTTTCGGAGAGCGTTCGCGCATCCGCAATCAGGAGATCGGCTTTATCTTCCAGAGTTTCAATCTCATCGGCGATCTTACGGTTGAAGAGAATGTCGAGCTGCCGCTGACCTATCGCGCCGGCATGCCTTCAGCGGAACGCAAGAAGCGCGTGAAGGAAGCGCTTGAACGCGTGAACATGGCACACCGCATGCGTCACTATCCCGCACAACTCAGCGGCGGTCAGCAGCAGCGCGTAGCCGTGGCCCGCGCATTGGCAGGTTCGCCTTCGATCCTGCTGGCTGATGAGCCTACCGGAAACCTGGACTCGAAGAATGGCGAAGCGGTGATGCACCTGCTCGCAGACCTGCATCGCGAAGGCTCGACGATCTGCATGGTGACGCACGATCCACGTTTCGCGAAGCACGCCCAGCGCGAAGTGCATCTGTTCGACGGCAAGGTCGTTTCCGAGGACGAGCTGAAGAAGCTGACTGAAGAAGTGGAGGCCTAAAGTGTTTGGTCAGGACCTGCGCTACGCAATTCTCTGTTAATCGCCACCTCTTCACAGTGATTGTTGGTCTGGTGGAAGGCGGCGGGCTCGAAACGGCGGAGTTCGGTTTGCTGGTCGGAGGGCGTGGGAACCTTCTTTGCGGTGCGTGTGCTGCGCTCCATGCTCTTCGGTGTCACTGCTTTCGATCCATTCAGTTTTGCCGGTGCGGCAGTCGCGCTGGTCTTGACGGTTCTTCTGGCGGGTGTGGCGCCCGCGCGACGAGCTGCCGCGATCGATCCTATGCAGGCACTCCGATCTGAATAGTTGCAAATGTTTCACAAACCGACGGAGAGGAAACGCAATGAAAAACTTGTGGCTGGACATTCGCTACGCATTGCGGCAGTTGCGCAAATCGCCAGGTTTCACGCTGACGGCGATCATCACGCTGGCTCTCGGCATTGGCGCCAATACCGCAATCTTTACGCTCGTGCAGGGGATCCTGCTACGCTCGCTGCCCGTCCCAGATCCCTCACGCCTCTACCGTATCGGCGACAACGACGATTGCTGCGTTGAAGGTGGATTCCCCGGAAATGCCAGCGATACAGGCGATTTCACCATCTTCTCCACCGATCTCTACCAGTATCTCCGCAACTTAACACCGGAGTTCGAGCAGCTCGCCGCAGTCCAAGCCGGTCAGTGGCAATGGAGCGTCCGCCGCGGCAATGCGCCAAGCAAGTCCTTGCGTGCCGAGTTTGTATCAGGAAACTATTTCACCACGCTGGGCCTGCGCGCCTATGCAGGCCGTGTGTTCGCTGACAACGACGATACACCCGCGGCCGCGCCAACCACTGTGCTCAGCTATAAAGCGTGGCAGGGTGAATATGCTGCCGACCCCGCCATCGTTGGCTCCACCATCTACATTCAGGCTCGGCCCTTTACGGTCGTCGGCGTGGCGCCCCCCGGCTTCTTTGGAGATCGCATCTCCGACAGTCCGCCTGACCTGTGGGTGCCTCTCCAGACCGAACCTTACATTCATGGCGATACTTCCATCCTCCATCACCAGGAATCGCATTGGCTCTATCCCCTGGGACGCGTGCGTCCCGGAACCAACATCGGAGCGTTGCAAGCAAAGATTTCCGTCACGCTGCGCCAGTGGCTCTATACGCGTCCCATCCTCACAGCTAACGGCGGCGGCGCCATCATCCCCAAGATGCATGTCGTGATTACGCCCGGTGGCGGCGGCATTCAGAACATGCAGTTGGAAACAGGCAAGGGCCTGAAGATGCTGATGATCCTCTCCAGCGTGGTTCTGCTCATCGCCTGCGCCAACATCGCAAACCTCCTGCTGGCCCGCAGCACATCGCATCGCTCCGCCATAGCACTGCGCATGGCGCTCGGTGCGGGACGCACTCGTGTCACTCGTCAGATTCTCACCGAAAGCGTGCTCCTCGGTTGCATCGGCGGACTTGTTGGATTAGCCGTCGCTTACCTCGGCTCGCACGCAATTCTTGCCCTGGCCTTTCCCGATGCGCGAAACATGCCCATCGACGCCAGCCCATCCCTGCAGGTATTGGGTTTTGCATTTCTGGTCTCTCTCCTGACCGGTATCTTGTTCGGAACTGCGCCCGCGTGGCTATCGTCCCATGCGCAACCCGCCGAAGCGCTGCGAGGCGCAAATCGTTCTACGCGGGACCGCTCATCGCTGCCACAGAAAGCTCTGGTCGTGATTCAGGCGGCCATGTCGCTCGTTCTGTTGGCCGGCGCAATCCTGATGACCAAAACGCTTATCAATCTTGAGCATCAGAACTTCGGCATCGCCACCGCAAATCGCTATGTGCTCCACTTTGATCCGGCTGGTGCTGGCTACACCATCGGCAGGCTTCCCGGCCTTTACCGCCAGATCGAAGATCGCTTCGCGGCGTTGCCCGGTGTCATCCATGTCGGCATGGCCCTCTACAGTCCACTGGAAGGCGACAACTGGGGCGAGTGCGTCATTCAACAGGGCCATCCCGCACCCCGCCCCGGCGACCGCTGCGGCTCCTCCTGGGATCGCGTCAGCACGCATTTTCTCGATTCCGTCGGCGTGCCCATTTTGCGCGGTCGTGAATTCACCGAGCAGGACACGGCCACTTCGCCGCAGGTAGTCGTCGTCAATCAGACATTCGTCAAGCGCTTCTTCCCCAAGCAGGACCCCATCGGCCAACACTTCGGCATCGACTTCCCCCAGTACTCCGGAAGCTTTCAGATTGTCGGTGTCTTTGCGGACTTCAAGCTGAACAATCCGCGCGAAGAAGTGCATCCCGTCTACCTGCGTCCGCTCTCACAGCAATTTTCCGGCTACAAGGAACCCGAGATGAACTCCGGCGAAACACAGTCCATGTTCATCAACTCAATCGTCCTCAACTTTAATACTCCGCAACAAAGCCCCGACGCGCTTATCCGTCAAACACTGGCCGGCATTGATCCCAATCTCACCGTCATGGATCTGCGCACACTCGGCGCGCAGGTTGCAGGCAACTTCAATGAGGATAGGCTGGTCGCGCAACTATCGAGTCTCTTCGGAATCCTTTCGCTCATTCTCGCCTCCGTAGGCCTTTACGGCGTCATGTCCTACTTCGTCGCGCGCCGCACCAGCGAAATCGGAATCCGCATGGCGCTCGGCGCTACTCGCGGCAGCGTGATTGCTATGATCATGCGCGGCGTGCTCTGGCAGGTGCTCATTGGCCTCTGCATTGGGATTCCCGCGGCTCTTTATGCAGGCTATCTGATGAAGAGCGTGCTCTATGGAGTTGGCAGCTACGACCCATGGGCTCTCGCCGGAGCCCCTTTCATGCTCGCTCTCTGCGCGGCCGTTGCCGGCTTCATTCCCGCGCGCCGCGCCGCATCCATCGAACCCATGCAGGCACTGCGCACTGAGTAAGGAGAGACGGAATGAACACGCTCCTCAACGATCTTCGCTACGCGCTACGCCAATTGCGCCGCTCGCCGGGTTTCACGCTCACCGCAATGCTGACGCTGGCGCTGGGCATCGGCGCGAGCGCGGCTGTTTACAGCGTGATTCAAACCGTGCTGTTGGAGCCGTTGCCATACGCCAATCCAGATCGGCTCGTTGGATTGGCGTACACCTTTCCTCATGAAAGGCCTAACGCTGAACAGGCTGGCACCACCGCCGATTTCGTGCGGGAGCATGGTCCGGAGTTTTCTTCCGTTGCAATCATGGACGACTCCGGGCCGGCGGTAAATCTCTCTGTCGACGCGGGGCACGCACTCCAGGTCAATTCTCTCCGCGTCTCCGAAGGATACTTCCGAACCCTCGGAGTGATGCCGGCGCTGGGCCGCGCCTTTCTTTCCGAAGAGGATCGGCCCGGCGGTGTAAAAGCAGTCGTGTTGAGCAACAGCCTCTGGGCACACCTGTTCAACCGCGACCCTGACCTGGTGGGTCGCGCAATCCGTATTAACCAGGAGACCTTCACGGTGGTGGGCGTAATGCCTGCCAGCTTTGCGGTAACGGCCGAGACCGCCCCCGGCGTATTGGGCACTCCCGATCTTTGGCAACCGCTCCAACTCAGCTCGAAAGATCCCGGCTATGACGGCGACAACTACGAGATGATTGGGCGCTTGCGCCCGGGCGTAACGCTGGCGCAGGCGCAGAGTCAGCTAAGCACACTGAATGCGCCCTTTTACCAGGAGAATCCGAATTACACAAAGTGGTTCGGTCGCGGCAATGAACTTCACGAGTTTCGCATTTGGAAACTTCAGGATGTGATTGTCAGCCAGGTGCGCCGCAGGCTAATCACAGTAATGGGTGCTGTATTGGCGGTGCTTCTCATTGCCTGTCTCAATCTCGCCGGGCTCATGATGGCGAGGACGATGCGCCGTTCACGTGAGATTGCGCTACGGTCGGCACTGGGAGCCTCTCGCGCAGATCTGGTGCGTATGCTCGGATGCGAAGGATTGTTGTTGGCCGCTGGCGGTGGCATCTTCGCTCTGCTGGTGGCGCGCATTTCGGCGCAGGTGCTGCTCCATGCGGCCCCACTGCCGATTCCTTCGCTGCGCGGAGAGCCCGACCTAATACTCATGGGCGCAGTTGTGTTCGTGGTTGCGATCGCCGCCACTGCCGTCTTCTCCATGCTTCCGGCCTGGATAATTCTGCGCAAACGTGGAAGAGAGATGCGGTTGGGTGGCCCATCGCTGGGTGAAACTGTATCTCACGCACGCATGTCTCGATTGCTCATGGTCGCGCAGATCGCATTGGCAATGGTACTTGTCTCCACTGCGTCGGTGCTGCTTGGAACCTTCGTCAAGCTGCACTCATTGCCCTCAGGTATTGAACCGAAGCAGCTTTCGGTATTTCAGGTCGAGCTCAAGGGCGGTCACTATGCCAATTCGCGCCAGACCACTCAGTTTGTCTCAGCCGTTCTTGAGAATCTGCGCCACGCACCAGGAGTGGATCGCGTAGCTGCTGTAAATGGCCTGCCGCTTGATCGCGGGCTGAACATCGGAGGCAATCCAACTGACCGCCATGATATTCGTCAGATTGTGGAGTTCCGTTCGGTCACTCCGGGATATTTCCAGACCATGGGAATTCCGCTGTTGTCGGGCAGGGATATCTCTGACAGCGACCGCGCCGGAGGCGATCTGGTGATCGTGATTGGCGCAGAGACAGCTCGGAGATGGTGGCCTGGGCGCTCCCCGATTGGCGAGTCCATCAAGATTGGCGGCGAGAAGAACTGGCGCATCATAGGTGTTTCGGCGGATGCGCATACCCACTCCCTCGTCGAGACCCGCAGCATCGTCATCTACGCACCGATGAGTCAACTTACCGATGAGTTTTCGGGAATCATAAATGGATGGTTCCCGACCAGCTTTGCGATTCGCACGGTGGCAAACGTGAATCTTGCAGCGCTGGTTCACCGGGCCGTAGAGTACGCCGATCCTGAAATTCCTGTTTCCCGCTTCACTACTATGCAAGCGGTTATTGATTCGACGATCGAGGAGCCGCGATTCTTTTCGCTGCTCGCAGGTGGCTTCTCGATTTTTGCGGTGGTTCTCACTGTGATCGGTCTTTTCGGTCTGCTCAGTTTTCAAGTGACGCGGCGGACCCGCGAAATTGGCGTACGAATGGCACTAGGTGCGGACCGCACGGCCATCTTGTGCGCATTTCTTGGGCGCGGTCTCGCGGTGGCTTGCGCTGGCGTCACATTAGGATTGGCAGCGAGTTGGATGATGCGACCAGTGGTGGGCCATCTGCTTTCGGACGCAGGTGTCAACTCCGCCCAAGGTGCAGCAAGCGTAATCATGAATGGCGCAGAAGCAGCCGCCTTGGCTTCGGTCGCGATTGTATGCGCCACTTTGGCTGCAAGCTGGTTCCCCGCGCGCCGCGCTGCTTCCATCGACCCTATGCAAGCCCTGCGTACTGAATAAGGAGAGGTCACGATGAATTCGCTGCTGCAAGACATTCGCTACGCGCTTCGTCAGTTGCGCAAGTCGCCGGGGTTTACGCTCACGGTCGTCCTCACGCTTGCTCTCGGCATCGGCGCCAATACAGCGGTCTTTACGCTTTTTGATCAGGTGCTGCTGCGCATGTTGCCGGTGGAGCGGCCCAAGGAGTTGGTACGCTTCGAATGGTCTGGAGCGTTTCAGGGCTCGATGAGCAGCTTTGGTGGCGACGGCCACAACTACTTCTCGTACCCAATGTACAAGGATCTTCGGGATCAGAATCAGGTCTTCTCGGCTATTCTGGCTGCCGATAAGGCGCAAGTCGGCGTTTCGTGGCACAACCAGGCAGAGAATGAAGACGCTGAAGTAGTCACCGGGAATTATTTTCAACTGCTGGGATTGAAGCCCGCCGTTGGCAGGCTCCTCACGCCGCAAGACGATACAGCAAAGAATGCGAATCCGGTGGTTGTGCTCAGCTACAACTACTGGAAGACGCGTTTCGGTGCATCGCGCGATGTGGTGGGCCAGACCGTGCTGATTAACGGCCACCCCTTTACGATCCTGGGCGTTGCGCCTATCAACTTTGATTCGGCAATTGGCGGTTACAAACCCGGGATTTTTGTTCCCGTCAGCATGGTTGAGGTCGCCATACCCTGGAGAGCGCCGATCGATGATTTGAACAATCATCGATCTGTCTGGCTCACATTAGTGGCCCGGCTCAAGCCGGGCGTCAGCAGCGCGCAGGCACAGGCGAGCCTGGGACCTCTCTGGCACTCGCTTCGTGTAAATGAACTAGCTCTCTATAAGACAAAATCGGAACGATTTAGAAAGAACTTTCTTGATCTGTCGCAACTCAAGGTTCTCGACGATTCGAAAGGGTTCTCTCCAAATCGTATTGACCTGGAGAAGCCGCTCATCATCCTGATGAGCATGGCCGGCTTGCTGATTGCCCTGTGCGCCATCAATGTCGCAACGTTGCTCCTTCTTCGAGCGGCAAGCCGGGCGCGTGAGATGTCAATGCGCTACGCTTTGGGCGCCAAACGAACCCGCATTATCGAACAGTTGTTCGTCGAGGGAGGTTTGCTCGGCCTAACGGGCGCTGCGACAGGGCTTGTGATGGCGCCTCTCGTTGCGCAATCGCTCGTTCGCATCATGACCAGTGCCGATCCCGGCGCCGAGCCCTATTCTGCTGCAATCGATTTGCGCGTTCTGCTGTTTACGCTCGGGATCTCTCTGCTGGCCACGCTCGTGTTCAGCATCGCCCCAGTAGTCCACTTTCTGCACCCCGATCTGGCCAACGCCTTGCGGCAAAATGCTGGGACAGCGTCGAAGAGTTCGCAACGATTTCGCAAGCTGGCGGTGGGCGCACAGATTGCACTCAGTGTACTTCTGCTTGGTGGTGCGGGGCTTTTTGTCCGCACGCTCGACAATCTGCGTCATCAGCAACTTGGCTTTGAAACGAAAAGCCTCGCTACGTTCTTGCTCGATCCAATGACGTCCGGCTACGGCGAAGATCGCGCCCCGCAAATCGTCACCGATTCGCTTGAGGCGCTACGGCGCACTCCTGGTGTGTTGTCCGTCGGGGCCACTACGGATCCGGAACTGGCGGGGGACAGCAATGGCTCCAACTTCACGGTACAGGGCTACAAGGCGGCGGAAGAGGAGGACATGACCTTTGAACATCCGCGCATCACGCCCACCTATTTTGCTACGTTGCACCAACCGATCCTGGCCGGCAGGGAATTCACTGCCACTGACGCACAGGGCCAGCCGAGTGTAGCAGTCGTGAATATGGCTCTTGTGAAACGCTTCTTCGGCTCTCCACAGAACGCATTGGGCCGCCAAATCGCCGAAGGCGCGGGAGACGATATCAAGTTCAGCACCATCGTTGGCGTCGTCGGCGACATCAAACACTCCGATCTGCGCACTCCGCTTGGGCCCGCAGTCTATCAGCCTTACCTGCAGCAGAAGCATCCCGGAGGCGTCGTAGTCTACGTGCAAGCCAGGTCAGCGCCAGAGTCCATCCTTGCAGCGATCCGGCAGACCATCCACCAGGTTGACTCGACATTGGTCGTGGATGGCCTGCGCACGATGGAAGCTCAAGTTGATCGCAGTGCATCAGACGAGCGCGCGCTGGCCTTCCTCGCGATTGGATTTTCTGGCCTGGCCCTGCTGCTTGCTGCGGTGGGTTTGTACGGAGTATTGGCATATTCCACCGAACAGCGCACCCGCGAGATCGGAGTGCGCCTTGCGCTTGGAGCGCCGCGTTCAGGTGTCGTCCTGCTTGTGGTGCGCGAGATGGCAGCGATTGCCGCCGCTGCCACGGCGATTGCACTGCCCTCGGTCGTGGCCTTGGCGCGCCTCTTTCGCAGCCAGTTGTATGGCGTTACCACGTTCGATCCGATCACACTCTGCGCAGCGGTGATCTTAACAGTCTTGATGTTGTCTTTGGCATCGGCTCTGCCTGCGCGTCGCGCCGCTGCTGTAGAGCCCATGCAGGCATTGAGGACGGAATAAATGAATTGGGCAAGGAGGTCCGTACGATGCAAATGATTTTGCGAAACTTGCAATACGCGCTGCGTCAGTTGCGCAAGGCGCCCCTGTTCACTCTTACCGCTGTGTTCACGCTAGCGCTGGGAATCGGCGCCAACACGGCCATTTTCACCGTGGTTTACAGTACGCTGCTTGCACCTATGCCGTATCCGCAGCCGGATCAACTCGTGATGGTGTGGTCGAAGATTCAGGGCAATCGCAATGGAATTGCGGCGCAAGATTTTGTGGATTGGAAGAATCAAAGCAAGTCTTTTCAGGACTTGAATGCCTGGACTGGCGGCAGTTTCAATTTGGCCACTAAAGACCAGCCGGAATATGTCGAGGGGCAATTCACAACGCCCGGCATGTACAAAATGATGGGCGTGAAGTTTTTGTATGGCCGTGATTTTCTACCGGAAGAAGGAGTCGCGGGCAAGGAACGCGTCGTTGTTCTAGTTAACAAGCTGTGGAAGCGGCTTGGCTCCGATCCCAATATTATTGGCAAGCAAGTCAAGATTGACGGAGCCCCGTATTCGGTGGTTGGCGTGATGGCTCCAGGGCAGCCCGACCGGCTGGACCAGTGGTTGATTGCTCCGCTCGTATTCAAGCCGGAGCAGCTGAATCACGACTTTCATTGGCTACTCGCTATGGGACGACTCAAGCAAGGTGTGACCATAAAGCAAGCGCAGGCCGATATGGATGCGGTCACGGCCAACATAGCCCAGGCATTTCCCAAGAGCAATAAAGGATGGGGCGCGGCTGTCGAACCGCTGAAGAACGACTTTTTGCCGAAGGATCGAATTCAGACGCTGTGGATGCTGCTGGGGGCCGTGGGGTTTGTGCTGTTGATTGCATGCGTGAATGTGGCCAATCTGCTTCTGGCCAAAGGAATGACGCGGCAAAAGGAGATTGCAATACGGTCATCTCTTGGGGCTTCAAGGAAAGAGATCTTCGCGCAATTCCTTACGGAGAATTTGCTGCTTGCTTTGATTGGCGGTTTGTTGGGAGTCGGAGTGGGCGCAGTTTCGCTGCGCTGGCTTGTAGCTTCGATGCCACAGGGCACTCTTCCATCGGAAGCACAGCTCAGTTTGAATCTGCCGATTTTACTGTTTACCTTTGCCGCCTCCACGCTTGCGGGTCTGCTCTTTGGCTCTGCGCCAGCCTGGTACGCAATGCGCGTCGATCCTGGCGAATCTCTCAAGGAGGGTGGACGGACTGGAACGAGCACAGGGCGTCATCGCTTGCGGAAGATGCTTGTCGTCGGCGAATTTTCTCTTGCTCTTGCCTTGTTGACTGGCGCAGGGCTTGCGATTCACAGTTTCTGGAATCTGACGCGCGTGGATCTTGGCGTCAACACTGTTCACATTCAGACATTTTCTCTGCCTGTTCCCGATTCGCGTCCCAAAGATCCTGCGCTGATCAGGCTTTACTATCAGCAAATGCTGACGAGCCTGAAGTCGGTCCCCGGCGTTCTCGATGCTTCGGCGTCGGTCGGATTGCCATTGGAAGGGCCGGGCTTCGGGATGCCATTCACCATCGCAGGGCAGCCAGAGTTTGCAGATCCCTCTCAGCGACCCGGCGCTGGATTTGGAATGGTAACGCCGGACTATTTCAAAACATTCGGAATTCAGGTGACGCGTGGCCGATCGTTCACGGAGCAGGACAATGTCAGTAGCGTCCGCGTGGCTATGGTCGACGAAGAATTCGTCAGGAAGTATCTCAACGGAAAAGACCCGCTGCAGCAGCGCATCAACGTGGAGGAACTGATACCCGGCGTTACCAAGCTCGGACCGTATATCTCCTGGCAGATCGTGGGCGTCTTTCACAATGTACGCGCCGGCGGCTTCCGTCAGGACTTTCCTGAGATAGAAATTCCTTTCTGGCAAACTCCGTGGCCTTCTGCAAATATCGGAGTGCGCACTGCCGGCGATCCGGCGATCATGACTAAAACCATCGCAGCCGCGGTGCATGCCGTCGATCCGCAGATCGCACTGGCCCAGCCGCGCACCATGGAAGAAGTCAAGAGCCTGATGCTAGCCGGTGACCGCTTCACGATGACACTCTATGTAGCATTTGCTCTGGTGGCGCTTTTGCTGGCTGCGGGCGGGATCTATGGAGTGATGTCCTTCACGGTGGCTCAGCGGGAGCATGAAATTGGTCTGCGCATGGCATTGGGAGCCAGTCGCGGGAATGTTGTGAGCCTTGTGCTTAAAGAAGCCCTGGTGTTGGCGTTTCTTGGACTAGGCTTGGGTCTTGTCGGTGCTTTCTTCGTTGGCCGCGCCATGCAAAGTACGCTTTATGGAATAGGCTCGTTGGACCTTGGAGCGATTGCGGCGGTGGCGGTTGTGCTTTTGGGTGCATCCTTGTTGGCCAGTTGGCTGCCCGCTCACCGCGCCGCCGGGGTGAATCCAATGAAAGCGCTGCGCGCTGAATAACTGCACGGAGTTGAATGGAGACTCACGATGCTGTCGATTCTTCAGGATGTTCGTTACGCGTTGCGACACATGCGCAAATCGCCGGGGTTCGCTTTCACGGCGATTGCGGTACTTGCGCTGGGTATCGGCGCAAATATCGCGGTCTTCACCATCCTGAACGGAATCCTTCTGCGCCCGCTGCCCTATGCGCATCCCGACCGCATCGTGACCATTAAGGTGGCCGATTACCCGATGAGTTATGCCAACATGCTGCAGTTACGCGATGCCGTGGGTCAGAAGATGCACGTCGGCGCTGAGATGGGTGATGGAATGGCCAGCGTCGTAGGTCCAGGGGGCCGGTATCAGGTGCAGCAAGTCGCCGTGACTGCAGGCCTCCATACGATGCTCGGCGTCCAGCCGTTTCTGGGACGAAGCTTTCGCGAAGACGAAAACGATCCGGGGCGCGCTCAGGTCGCCCTGCTTGGTGAGGATACCTGGCGGAAGCTCTACAACTCCGATCCGCAGATCATCGGAAAAACTATCACCATCAAAGAAGAAGCGTATACGGTTGTGGGCGTGATGCCTAGGGGGTTTTCGTTCCCGTTTGGCGATGAGATGCAGATATGGTCGCCCGCTTCGATTGACCAGGCCGGAAAATCCGCCATGAGTGGCGAGAAGGAAATGTGGGGAGACCTCTACGCGCGGCTCCCGGATGGAATGAGCACTGCGCAACTGGCCGCGGATTTGAGCCGCGCGCAGGCGGTGATTTCAAAGCAGAATCCGTGGGGAGCCCTGCCGTCACGGATTGAGGTAACTGCGTACCAGGATTCGCTGAACCACGCAGCCCACAAGCCGCTCATGCTGCTCTATGGAGTTGTCTTCGGGATATGGGCGCTTGCTTGTCTCAATGTAACCAGCCTCATGTTGGCTCGCGCAATCTCGCGTATGCGCGTACAGGCTATTTGCTCCGCATTGGGCGCCAGCCGTGCGCGCTTGCTGCAGCAATCGATCGTGGAAAGTATTTTGCTGAGCGTCAGTGGCGGTTTCGTTGGTTTTCTACTCGGCGAAACCGCGATCAAGCTGATGTGGCGTCAGATCAACCACACCCTTCCCCTGACTCGAACCATTTATGTGGAATGGAGAGTGTGGACCTGCTTCGTGGCTCTCACGCTGATCACTGCTGTTATTGTCGGGGTTTTCCCTGCGTTGCGCGCCACTCGGCGTAGCGTTTCGGACGGTCTTCACGGCACGGCTACCACATCGTCGGCAAGCCAAAATCTCGTCCGCGAGACGCTAGTGGTCGCGCAACTCGCACTTACGCTGGTCCTTCTCGTGGGTGCCGGCCTCTTTCTTCGCACCATTCATGCACTCCGCACAGTTCCTCTCGGATTTTCGCAGCAGAATGTGCTCACTGGCGGGCTGATTTTGAACCAAGCCAGGCAGCCTGATAAAGGTGGAGAAAGTGGGCAGGCTAATATTGTGAGCAGTGCATATATGCCGTTGTTGGAGCATCTACGCGCAATTCCCGGCGTCAATGTGGCGGCACTCAGCTCGGTACTTCCGCTGCGCGCGGAGTTTTCCGTCCACGTCATAACCAGACTCGACAATAAGGAGCTTCCCTTTGACCAGTCCCCAAAAGCAGACGCACGCTTGGCGTCAGCGGGGCTTGTGGAAGCGCTGGGTATCCCCATGGTGCGCGGCCGATTCTTTGCTGACAGCGACACCGCGTCTAGTCCAGTAGTGACTGTCGTAAATCAAGCTTTTGTCGATCGCTATTTGAAGGATCAGGATCCCGTTGGCCACACGGTTTCCATGGGCCAGGGCCGGCTCGGAGAGATGCGCATCGTTGGCGTCATAGGCGACATGAAACAGATAAAAGTCACGGAGGCTACAAAACCGGAAATCTACTTTTGTCTTGCGCAGATTGAGCCCGGAACGCCGCTCTACGGAATCGCTTCCGCATTCATGCAGGTCGCCATTCGTGGCGACATTCCTGCCGATACTCTGCGGACGCAATTTGACAAAGCATTGCACGAAGTCGCGCCAGACGCCACTACCACTGAAGTAAAGACGATTCACGAAGCGGTCGAAGATTCCTTCGGCAGTCAGACGCTCATCGCGCATCTATTGGAGAGCTTTGCCGCCCTCGCGCTCGTGATCGCCTCAGTTGGCCTCTTTGGCCTGCTCTCCTTCGCTGTTGCGCAGCGCACTCGCGAGATCGGCATTCGCATCGCGCTCGGAGCGCCGCAAGGCAGCATTCTCAGTTTGGTGTTGCGCAGTGCGCTTCTGCTCGTTGGCATTGGATTGGCTATCGGCGGTCTGCTGGCATGGTTTGCCGTCAAGTTCGCCAGCAGCTATATCTACGGCGTTCACGCGCACGACGCCCTCACATTCATAGCGGTGGCGCTTCTGCTAATGGCTTCCGCATTTGTCGCTGCTTGGCTGCCCGCGCGTCGCGCCGCTGCAGTTGACCCCATTCTGGCTTTGAGATCGGAGTAACAGAAAACCATGATCGAACTGAAAAATGTTGAACGCAGTTACAAGACCGGCCACGCTGAAACCTGGGTATTGCGCCGCATTGGCCTGACCATCAAGGAGGGCGAGTTTGTCACCGTGATGGGACCATCTGGGGCAGGGAAGTCGTCCCTCCTGAATGTGCTCGCCTTACTCGACGATAGCTGGCTCGGCGAGTATTGGTTCGGCTCCACGCCGGTGCACTCATTGAATCGCAAACAGCGCGCAGACCTGGCTCGCACCCGCATCGGCATGGTCTTCCAGAGTTATCATCTGCTCGACGATCTCACCGTTGCTGAGAACATCGATCTTCCGCTTTCCTACAAAAACATGCCCTCAAAAGATCGAGGAGGCATGGTCGCCGACATCCTCGACCGCTTTCAGATTGTGGCCAAGAAAGACCTGTTTCCCAACCAGCTTTCCGGCGGACAACAGCAACTGGTGGGCATCGCTCGCGCGGTTGTCCACGCGCCGGCATTACTGCTGGCCGACGAGCCAACCGGCAACCTGCACTCCACGCAGGCGCGCGAAATCATGGAGCTCTTTCGTGAACTCAATCGCGCGGGCACAACGATTGTGCAAGTAACCCACTCCGACGAAAACGCCCATTACGGCAAGCGCATTCTCGAATTACGCGACGGCTGGCTCACACGCGATGAAACCCTGCAGACCAACCCCACGGAGGTCGCCGCACAGTGAAGGAATCCCAAGTGAGTTATGTGCAAGCAATCCTAAGCCATCGTGTTCGCACGCGTATCCAGGCCTTCACCGCGATCTTTCTTCTGCAGGTGAACATGGCGCTGGCGGTTGAGCCTGTATCCTCGGCGGCTGCAGTACAGGCACAGGCACAGCCACAGCCACAGGCCAACACGCCCGCCAGTGGACCTCTCCAGACTGCCAAGAGCTCTGTCCCTTTTGACGTGATGCTGCGCCATTCCCACAACCCGGCCGATGCCTATCGTGGCAAGGTCGCACCGGCGCCCAGCATGGCAAACTCCGCGCGCCTTGACTCGCTGGTACGCGATGGAAAGCTCTATCTCTCGCTTCGCGATGCCATCGATCTCGCGCTTGAAAACAACCTCGACATGGTTATCGCCCGCTTTAACCTGCCCATCGCCCAAATGGATATCCTGCGTACCAAGGCCGGAGGCCAGGTGCGCGGCGTCAACACCGGTGTAGTGTCGGGAACACCTGGCGGCGGCGCGGGCGGCGCGGGCGCCGGCACTGGCGCTGGAGGTACAAGCAGCGGCGCCGGCGGTGCGGGCTCGGGCAGCAACGGACAGGTGCTCTCCACGCTCGGCACCGGTTCGAATGTATCGAGCTACGATCCGTTTATCACTGCCAAGGTTTATAGCGACCATACCTCGCAGTTGCTTACCAATAGGCAGCTATACGGAGTCCAGGTCTACAAACTGAATACCAATCAGGGCGACATGAGCTTCTATCAGTCCTTCCCCACAGGTACGTATGTTGAGGCGGACTGGTTTAACAACCGGACCACCTCGAACAGCCCAAACAACGGGCTGAATCCTCAGCTTTATAGCAGCGCACGCTTTATCATCGATCAGCAATTGCTGGCCGGTTTTGGAACCGGGCCAAACCTGCGCTTCCTGCACATTGCCAAGACGAATCAGAAGATTTCTGACATCGCCTTTAAAGCCCAGGTCATCGCCACCGTCACTCAAATCTGCGATATCTATTGGGACCTCGTGAACGCCTATGATACCGAACAGGTGGGAGAGCGCTCCGTTGCCTTCGCCACACAGACGCTCGATACCAGCCGCAAGCAACTCGCGGTGCAGGCGATTCCGGAAATGGACGTGCTGAAAGCGGAAAGCGAATTGGCGACGCGCCAGCAGGATCTGACCGTGGCGCGCACCAATCTCGAGCTCCAGGAACTTTACATGAAGAATGCGATCACGCGAACTCTCGACAATTCGATTTTGGAAGAGATGCCCGTGGTGCCCACCGATCACATCGCAGCACAGATCAAGCCCGACACCGAGCCGGTGCAGGACACGATTGCTGCGGCACTCAAAAATCGCACGGAGTTGCAGGTGTCGAGCCTTGACCTTGATAACCGCGAGTTGAGCCGCAAGACCGCTCGCAACGCGCTATTGCCGCAGCTCGACCTGTACGGTTTCTATTCCGGGACAGGGTACGGTGGCCTTGCGAATGGGAACAGCACTGTCGTCGCACCGGGCGGATATGGTGGTACATTGGAGAACGCCCTCAATAACTCATCGCCCGAGTATCAGGTGGGTTTCCAACTCACAATTCCGCTGCGCAACCGAGTCGCCAAAGCCGATCAATATCGTACCGAACTCGAATACCGGCAGTCCCAGGTCTACTTTGAAGAGTTGAAAAAGCGCATTCGCATCGAGGTCCGCAACGCGCGTTATGCTCTCGAACAGGGAGCAAGCCGCGTAGATGCGGCTCGCAAAGCCCGCGATTTGTCGCAGCGCACACTCGATATCATGCAGAAGGAGCAGAAGCTAGGCGTGGGATCGAATCAACAGACACTTTCAGCCGAGCACGATCTCGCAGTGGCAGAGTCTGCCTTGGTTACCGCCGAGACAGCTTACGAAAAGGCGCGCATCGAAGTTCGGCGCGCCACCGGGTCGGTGCTGGAAGAATACGGAATTTCCATTGCCGATGCAAAAAGCGGCGTGGTGGAGGCGGACCATCAGCAAGAAAGATAAGATCCGAGTTTTAGTTGCCGATGATCAGCCGCACATCCTCGAGGCCGTGGAGCTATTGCTTGAGCCGCAGGGCATTCAGACGGACTGCGTGCGTTCGCCACAATTGCTGCTTGAGGCATTGGGCCAGGCAGACTACGATGTTGTGCTCATCGACCTCAACTACACGCGCGACACTACGTCAGGCCAGGAGGGACTTGATCTTCTGGCGCGCTTGCGGGAAATCGACCCACGACTCCCCGTGATCGTCATGACCGCGTGGGGAAACATTGATCTCGCCGTCGAGAGTATCAAGCGCGGCGCACGCGACTTCATCCAGAAACCGTGGGAAAATGAACGCCTGATCAGCCTCGTTCGCGTGCACGCAGAGCTGCACCAGGCTCTGCGCCGTGCGCGCCAGCTTGAGCTTGAGAACCGCCTGCTGCGCGCTGAAGGGATGCCGGAATTCGTCGCTGGAGCTCCTTCGATGCAGCCCGTTCTTGAGCTTATCGCCCAAGTCGGGCCCTCGGATGCCAACGTGCTCATCACCGGCGAGCATGGCACCGGCAAGGAGATCGTGGCCAAGCTGCTGCATGCGGCTTCACCTCGATCTCGCATGGCCCTGGTTGCGGTTAACGCCGGCGGCCTGCCCGAAGGCACATTCGAAAGCGAAATCTTCGGACACGTCAAGGGTGCATTCACTGATGCGCGCACAGACCGTGTCGGACGATTCGAACTTGCCAATGGGGGTACGCTCTTTCTTGACGAAATCGCCAACGTGCCTCTGCGCCAGCAAGCCAAGCTGCTGCGCGTGCTGGAAAGCGGCGAACTCGAACGCGTCGGCTCATCGCAAACCCGTCGCGTCGACGTTCGCGTGCTGTCTGCCACCAATGCCAATTTGCCTGAAGAGGCCAGGAGCGGTAACTTCCGCGAAGATCTTCTTTTCCGCATCAACACGGTCGAGATTCATCTGCCCGCGCTGCGCGACCGCCGCGAGGACATTCCACTGCTGGCGACGCATTTCCTCGCCCGCAATCGAACTCGATATCGGAAGCAGGTAACGGGATTTTCACCGGCTGCAATGCTGCAGATGATGCAGTATTCCTGGCCCGGGAACGTGCGCGAGCTCGAGCACACGGTCGAGCGCGCCGTTCTGCTCTGCCGCGGGGAGCAGATCGAACCGTCCAATCTTGCCATCGCCTCCGCGCGTTCGTCCGCGCCCAATTTTGAAAACATGAGCATTGACGAAGTCGAAGCGCTGCTGATCCGCAAGGTGGTGCGTCGCTGCGATGGTAATATTTCGCAGGCAGCCGAAGCTCTGGGTCTGAGCCGGGCCGCCCTATATCGCCGCATCGAAAAATATGGCCTATGAACGGAACGCGCGCAAACGCAAACGCTCGGCAATTCGCCGAGTATGGCTCTTTTGCATGCTGCTCGCGCTGCCCTCGTTCCTGTTTGCCGGCATTCTTCTGTATGAGCGCAAATTCACCTCCGGTCCGGCCATCCTCCTGCTTCTCTGTCTGGTGATCTATTTTGCCCTGGTCGCAGCCTCGCTCATTGAGGGCATGATGCGCCCGCTCCAGACACTCTCAAACGTGGTTTCCTCCTTGCGTGAGGGTGACTACTCTTTTCGCGCACGAGGCGCCGCCTCTCGCGATCCCCTTGGAGAATTGGCGGCCGAAGTCAATGCGCTTGCCGACCTGTTGCAGAAGCAGCGGGTACGCTCGCTCGAAGCGACTGCGCTGCTGGCCCGCATTCTTGAGGTCATGCACGCGCCCTTGTTCGCCTTCGACCGCGAATACCTCTTGCAACTGGTGAACAATGCCGGTGCGCAGTTGCTGGGGCGTCCGCTTTCCCGCTGCTTCGGCCACACCGCGAGCGAACTCGGCCTCGACAATCTGCTCGCCTCAGCGGATCAGAGCATCCACTCCTTCGGTTCAAAGCCCACGCGTTGGCTGCTGCGCAAGGCCTTGTTTCGGCAGGATGGTGTGCCCCACACGCTTCTTTTGCTGGCCGATGTCAGTCAGCCGCTCCAGGAAGAGGAACAAATTGCGTGGAAGCGCCTGATTCGCGTGCTGGGCCACGAACTCTCGAACTCGCTCGCGCCCATCAAGTCCATCGCCGGCAGCCTTCTGGCGCGCGCGGAAAACATCACTGGCGACGAAGCCACGGTGCGCGATTTTCGCCGCGGACTTGGCGTGGTTGAGAGCCGCGCCGACTCGTTGCACAGATTTGTGCAGTCCTATCGTCTGCTTGCCCAGTTGCCTCCGCCGCATCTCAAGCTCGTTGCCGCCGGACCGTTGCTTGAGCGCGTCGCGCTTCTTGAACAACGGATTGCGGTTCAGATCGATTCGGGACCAGCTCTCACGCTCAATGCCGATCCCGATCAGCTCGAACAGATGTTCATCAATCTGCTTACCAACGCCGTTGACGCGTCCCTTGGCAACGGCGCAACGGTTGTTCGCATCAATTGGTGGCTTGCGGAGTCATTCCTGTCGGTTGCCATTGAAGATAGCGGCCTGGGAATCGCCAATGCCGAGAATCTCTTCGTACCGTTTTACACGACCAAGCCGTCAGGCAGCGGCGTGGGACTGGCGTTGGCGCAGCAGATTGCCCGTGCTCATGGCGGAGAGATTCGCCTTGTCAATCGCGAAGACGGGCCCGGCGCGCGCGCCACCATTCGCCTGCCGATTGCGTAGATTTCACCCTATCTTTCGATGGGTATGGAATCTTCCTGCGGCGTAATCTCGGTGGCTACCACGCAGTTGCGGCCACTGTTCTTGGCCCGATAAAGGGCCTCGTCGGCTGCTTGAATCATGGCCTCGTGGTCCGAAGGGAAGCCTGACGCAACTCCAAAGCTGGCGGTTACTGAGAATGCCTTAACGCCTTCCGTAATGGTTGCGGCCTGCAACGTCACCCTCAGATGTTCAGCGCGTGCGCGTGCGGCAGCAAAGTCTGAGCCGGGCAGAATCAGCAGGAATTCCTCTCCGCCATAGCGCCCCACCCAGTCGTAGCTTCGCACCGCGCGCTGGAATATGGCGCCGGTTTCTTTGAGGGCAATGTCGCCTGCCATGTGCCCCATTGTGTCGTTGACGCGTTTGAAGTAGTCCAGATCGACAAGGATAATACTGACCGGCGATCCGTCCCGCTGCGAACGATCAACCTCTCCACGCAGCCGCTCGACGATGATTCGATGGTTCCACAATCCTGTCAGACCGTCGTGCTCTGCGAAGTGGCGCATCTGTTCCCTCGTCCGCACCAATTCTGTCTTTTCGCGTTCCAGGTCGACTGTGCGGCCTCTGACAGCCTCTTCAAGGAGCCGCTTTTGCCGCATCAGTTGGCTGACTCGCCTGCGCCACGCGTAGACGAGAAGGGCCAGTACAAGCAGGGCAAGCGCAATCTGCGCGTTGCGGTTCTGCCACCAGAGCGGCACGATCGTGAAGGACAGAGATGCAACAGGCGACACGGCGCTGCCTGCCGCATTTACCGCGGCCACTTCGAACCGGTACTTCCCCGGGGCGAGATGCCTGAAGCGCACTGTCATTTCATGCGTATCTTCCCAGCCCGATCCCTGTTCTCCGATAAGTCGATAGCGGATGCCGATATCCTGCGTATCTTTGAAAGACAGCAGAGCCATTGAAATGACCAGCGGGTTGTTACTCCACTTCACGTTGGCGCCGTCGCTTAAGGTCACCGAGCCCATGCTCACTTGCGAAAACGCAGGCGGAGGCGGTGAGCCGCCCAGGGCAGCCTGCGGCGCGATCAGGTGGCTTAGCCCGCCTGAGGTGCCGATCCACATACTGCCGTCGCGGTCTTCAGTCAAGGCAAAGCTGTCGGTGTCATTCCAGATCAGCCCGTCTTCCTGAGTGAAATTGCGCCAACGGTGGCCATCGTAGACCGTCACACCGGCATCTTCGCCAACCCAGAGCCAGCCGCGGTGATCCACGACCATTGAGACAACCTCTTGCGACATCAGCGGCGGACGGCCAATGTGCTCCGCCTCAACAATTCGATAGCCGCTCACGCGCATCCGCATGAGATCTTGCGAAGGTCCTGACGCCCAGAGGTTCCCCTTCCAGTCGATGGCAATCAAGTCAGGCTTTGCGCCTGATTGTCCAGGATCGATGTGGTGCCATCCGTTGCCATCTCGCAGAAATATTCCCTGGTCCGAAGTTACCCACAGGTTTCCGGCTGGGTCCATGGTCATGTCGGTAATGCGGAGCGATCCTTTTCCAAAAGCCGCGTCCTGTACCGGCTGCGGTTGCTGGCCCTTCGCTGCCGGGTCTATCTCGAAAAGTCCGGTCAATGTTGCGATCCACATCCGATGAGGACCATCCGACATGAGACCGTAAACTGCGGGCACCTTCCATTGAGCTCCAATTAAGGTGTTTTGATCGATGCGGGTCAAGCTGCCGGCCATACTGCCCATCCAGATGGCGCCGTCCGTGCTCACTTCAAGCGCTCCCGCGCGCCAGGTCTGGTTTCCCGCCGCTTTCCACACCTTTGGGGTGTTGCCTCCCTTGGGAATCCAATTCAATCCCGATTCGGTGGCGACCCACAACCGGCCCTGGTGGTCGCGCATCGCTGCCCACACCAGGTTGTCACTCAGTCCATCCGCGGCGGTATAAGCCTCCCAGCGATCCTCGCCAACCCACCGCAAGAGACCGTGACCGACCACGCCCATCCACACCGATCCTTCGCGATCGACAAAGAGATTCTGCAACTCGAACGGCGAGATTCCATTGCGCTCTGTCACCACGCGCCAGTGGTCTTTTTCCCATAATGCGAGCGAAGAGCCTTCCGCCGTAAGGATCCGTCCCTGCGAATCTTCCGCCAAGGTGGGATAAGGCTCCGATGCCCCAAAGCCGGGAACATCGCGAGATTCAAAGTGACTCCCGTCCGGCGGCAACTCCCCTACATGCAAATTGCCGCGGATCCAGAGGTGCCCGTTGCGGGCAACCTTCATGTTTTGCCATTGCTCCTCGGGCAGACCGAGAGAAGCGCGCATCTGCGTCGTCTTGCCGTTTGCCAACCGGCATAAGTCTTTGTCGCAGCCATACCAGAGCGAACCATCAGGTCCGTAGGTCACGCTCCACACATAGCCGCCTTCAAGATTCAGAGATTCGGCAACCCACTTGTCCGTATCGATGCGACGCAGCAACAGGCCCTTGCTGCTGGTTGCCGTGACGACTTGGTCCGGCTTGATCGAGGCAAAAGTCGTTCCGGTAGGGTGCGAAAACTCGTTTACTACAACTGGAATCGGAACTGAGGCGAATACACCATCGCTGCGTTCAAAGTAGATTCCTGCGGCCGTTGCTACCCAAAGTGTGCCATCTGGTCCCGTATAGATTGTGTCGATGATGCGGTCCGGAATTCCCTCAGCCACGCCGTACCGCTGAAAATGGCTCCCGTCGTAGCGGTAGAGGCCATTTTGTGTGCCGACCCAAAGGTAACCAGTGCGATCCTGTCCGAGGGACGTAATGTTCAGATTTCCCAGCCCCTCGATGTACTGACGGAAGCTGTAATGCTGTGCCTCGCACCCCGGCGCAGCCAGGCAGAGCAGCACAAGACTCGTGGCTATTTGCCACAATCTGTTGCCCGATTTTGATATCTGAACCCGCAAAGTCCATTCTTTCTTGATACTTGGAATTCGGGAGGTATAAGGTGTCTATCCCAGTGCTTCTAAAGACTCCGTAATGATTCGATTGCTTGCGTGCTTCTCGACACCCGAATCCTCGTTTTTCAGTCACCCAAATATAGCCCGCAAGTTACGGAGCATATATGACACTTTCGTCTAAACCCTTGTGGAACAAAGGTACAGGGGTAACCTCCCTTTACCCAGCAGCATAGGAAGAGGATATGAAGACGGAACGGGATGCAGACGATCTGCCCGGGTCCCCTCAATCGCAGATGAGGGTGGTCACCGGAAAGTCCATTTCCTCAGCGGCTAACGGCATGGCAGCTTCCGCGGGCCTCTCGGCAAAAAATGCGTTCACCTGTGCCAGAACCTCGGCTCCGGTGCGGGCATGGTAGATGGCGCTGCGAAGCCTGGCGCCGCCCGACACTCCGTGCGTAAACCAGGTCGCGAACTGCTTCATCTTTCCCGCCGTCTCTCCGAGGCGAGCATCTCGGGGCAGATCCTTCGTGGCTTCAGCCTCGGCGAGCAGCATTTGAAAATAAGACCGAATCATCCGATGCCGGTCTTCAAAGGTCGGGCGGTCGCAAGTCCCGGACGCCGTGTATTGCGCGATCTGTCTGAAAATCCATGGGTTAGCAGCTGCGGAACGCCCAATCATTACCCCGTCACAGCCTGTCTGCGCCACCATTGCCACCGCATCTTCCGGAGTGCGAATGTCACCATTACCAATCACTGGAATTTCAACCGCTTGCTTGACGGCGGCGATCCACTCCCAGCGCGCCTGGCCACTGTATCCCTGTTCGCGCGTCCGGGCGTGGAGCGCCACGGCATTCAAGCCCTCCGCCTCGGCAATCCGGGCGAGTTCCACGCATACGATCTGCATATCGTTCCAGCCCATCCGGAACTTTACCGTGAACGGGATCGTGACCGCCTCGCGCACCGTACGGAAGATCTCGGCAATGCGCGGCAGATCGCGTAAAAGACCAGAACCGCCATTGCATCCGACCACGCGCTTGGCAGGGCAACCAAGGTTCAGGTCCACGGTGTCAAAGCCCGTATCCTGCACAATCCGTGCGGCTTCGGCCAATGTCTTAGGGTTGGAGCCAAAAAGCTGGGCTCCGATCGGATGTTCGTCATCATAGAAGGTCAGATAGCGCCGCCGCTTTGTCTCCCGCATGCGCGAAAGGCCGTCGGCCGACGTGAACTCTGTCATCAGCAGACCGCATCCCGATTGCGCATTGGTGATTTCCGCGTCGACTGCCGAGGTTCGCGAGTCGGCGGTAAAGAGGCTCGCGTGACGAATGAAGCGCCGGAAGACGGTATCGGTGACACCGGCCATGGGCGCGAGCACGGTCGCTGGAGTAACGACAATCGGGCCAATACGCAACTCGGCGGGGACACGGGCGCCTTCGGGCATCGCGTGCTCCTTTGGATTGTCCCAATCCTTCTTTACCGTGAATCCCTTGCCCGCCATATCTTTAATCCTGAACGAACGTGGGCCTCCGCCTTAGCGGAGGCCCAATCGAAACAGCCGTCTGCTCTGGCCTCGCTACTTCGCGGGAGCAGCCTCGCCAGCCTTGGCATACTTGCGGCGGAAGCGCTCAACGCGGCCCGCGGTGTCTACCAGGCGCTGTTTGCCGGTAAAGAACGGGTGGCAGTTTGAGCAAATTTCCACGTGGATGTCGCCCTTGTGGGTCGACCGGGTCTCAAAGTTGTTTCCGCAGGCGCACATCACGCGCACCGCAGCATAATTGGGGTGAATCTTTTCCTTGGGCATCTTCGGAGACAAACCTTTCCTACAGTTCTTTTATTGTAGGTCGATTCGCGTTGTTTCGCAATCTCCGCTACTTCCTCAGCGCCTTCGCAATCCCTGCCTCCACCAGCGGCGCCATGACTTCGTAGCCCGCCGGCAGCGGATGCACACCATCGCCGCTCAGCTTCGCCAGCAGCCCGTCGCGCTCATCCTTCATGGCCGAGTGGAAATCCACATATACGTGGCCATGTTTCTCGGCATAGGCCTTCATCCAGGCATTCATTGCGTCGATCTTCGGCGCAGGCGTCAGTCCGGGTTGCCACGGATAGTCAAAGGCGGGCAAGACAGAGCAGAGGACAACACGAACGTGGTTGGCAGTGGCGATCTCGGCCATTGCGGCAAGATTAGCTTCAGTCTCCTCCAGCGTCATCGGCCCGGTGTTGCCGGCGATGTCGTTGGTGCCGGCGAGAATCACTACGACTTTGGCCTGCAAAGCGATCACGTCCTGGTGGAAGCGCAGCACCATCTGCGGCGTAGTCTGGCCACTGATGCCCCGGTTGATGTAGGGCTTTGCGGCAAAGACTCCGCCGGGCGCATCAAAATGCCACCCTTCCGTGATGGAGTCGCCCATGAAAACAACACGCTTTTCTCCCGGCGCGGGCGGACCCAGCTTCAAATCGGCCTCCTTGAATCGTTCGAGCCAGGGAAAATCGGTCAGCATCAGCCGATCATGCTTGCGCCAATAATCGTTGTCAGGATGCCCCGATGCCGTGGTGGGGGCGGGCACGGTCTGCGCAGGTGCGGGCGCTTTGGTCTCCGGCACATTTCCTGGCTCCTGCGCCGTCATCGCGGCTGGTAGAAACACTGCGGCAAAAGCAAATGCGGCAACGGAGGCACGAGTTGCGACTTGATTCACTTGGGTCTTCTCCCTCGATTTGAGTGCTGCGGAATCGACAACCCATGTTAAACCTGTGCGGCGGGGTTTTCTGGATGAAGCCGCGGAATCTCGGCCCGCGCCTTTTCCACAATAGCGTCCGCCTTCCGCACCGGTTTGTCACAGCTCCTCATGCGCTAGGCTTGAAGGAGCGATGAGCAATTGTCCAATTTGCGATGGGGTCGGTCTGGTTCGTGTCATGTCCGAGGCGGGATTGTGGGTTTCGCGCGCGTGCGAGTGTCAGGAATCGGAGCGCGAGGAGCGGCGGTTGGCTGCCGCTCACATCCCCGAACGATATCGACGCTGCACCCTGGACTCGTTCGACCCGGCATTCAAAGGCGCGGATGCCTCGCTCGGCAAGGCACTTCTTACCGCGCGCAGGTTCGTTGAGGAATATCCGGCCGATACCGCGGGAAAAGGCTTGCTGTTCACAGGGTCCATCGGCGTGGGCAAGACCCATTTGGCGGTCGGAGTCCTGCGCCGCCTTGTCAGAGAGCGCGGAGTAAAGGGGCTCTTCTGCGACTATCGTGAACTACTCAAAGCGATCCAGAACAGCTATAACCCGCAGGTCAACACGACTGAATTGGAATTGCTCAAGCCGGTTTTCGCCGCCGAGGTCCTGGTGCTCGACGACATTGGCGCGCAAAAGCCCACTGAATGGGCCTGGGATACCGTTGCCCTCATTCTCAACACCCGCTACAACGACAAGCAATCGACAATCATCACCACCAACTACCCGGATTTGGCCGCAGGCGCGGGGTTCAAACCCTCCTCGGACAGCAAAGCTCCTGCGAGATACGACGACACCCTCGGTGACCGCATCGGTGACCGAATGCGCTCCAGACTGGCCGAAATGTGCGTTCGCGTGGAAATGTCCGGCGAGGACCTCCGCCAGACCACCGAGCGCGCTCAGTTCGCGTCAAAGTCAAGAATTTAAATTCCCGAATCTAAATTTCCGGTCACATTTTTCATTTCCGGTCACATTTTTCTACTCTTCGACGGCTGCCACCCCAGCAGGTTTATCCTTGCCGTGTCCCTCGCTCGAAGAGGTTCGCATGCGGAAGTCGCTTGAATTCGCCGGACTGGGAATGTTGGCAGTCCTCTACTGGATCACCTGGGCTGCGCTCTCCGGCCCCCACCCGCTACCCCCGAGAATTCCCACCCACTTCGATATCTCCGGAACCCCCAACGCATGGGGTTCACCGAAGATGCTTCTCCTGCTGCCGATCGTCGCCAGCGGCGTCTACCTGCTGATTACAGTGTTGGCCGCCATACCGGCTGCATTCCACTATTCCATCCGAATCAATCCCGAGAATCTGCCCGGCCTGCAGGAAAAAACCCGCCTGATGATCTCCTGGGTCAAGCTTGAGATGATCTGCCTCTTCGCATACGTTCAGTGGTCGATTATCCAGGCAGCGCGCGACAGCCAGTGGCATATGTCGCCGCTGTTGGTTCCTGTGTTCGTGGTCGTTGTGTTTGCCACCGTCGGATGGCACCTGGTCTCAATCCTGAGCGGCGCGAAATCGGGCAGCGGCTCAATAAAGTCGCTCTAGATTCTTCGCGAGAGCAGTGGTGGGAATGCCCGATCAGGTGCGGGCGCCGGTGCTCAGAACACCCAGACACTGACCAGCAGAGTCACCATGGCGGCCACCGTCACGGCCTGGTAGGCCAGGTCCTCTTTGCGGTGAGCTCCGGGTACCCTGATGCGCTGAGAGCGCTGATCGGAAACATGAGCGGGAGAGGTATGGTTCATGTTGCGGCCTTTCCATAACTCGCATCAAGATTCTGTGTGCTTCGAACCGTCGCGCGCTATGTGTCCTTATTTAGATACAGTTCTTGTAGTTTGTGTATCAAACAAAAGTGTCAGTTTCGTGGTTACCCACGTCACCGCTTGCGGACACGCCCCAGCGTCTCCGCGGCAGCATGCGCAAGCATGGGCAGATTCTCACCTCAGCAGCCGAGCCGGTGTGCGTGCTCAGCCCTCGGATGTGGTGGGATCGATGATCGTCGAGACTTCAGAGATCCGATTGGCAGGAAAACCGCCCTGGAGGGCGTGTTCTTTAACCAGTTCCTCGTTCGGAGCGATGTAGACGCAATAAACCTTGTCGTCGGTCACGTAGCTGTGGACCCACTGAATCTCCGGGCCGAGCTTGCGCAACACCCCGCACGATGTCTGAGAAATCGCTTTGAGCTGTTCTGGAGTCAATTTGCCGGCGCCGGGAATCTCGCGCTCGATCACGTACTTGGGCATGGGAAACCTCCGATCAGGGGAAAAACTGGCAGCCGCGACAGTGTACCCGTTCGCCCTGCTCCGGTGAAACAATTTCGTGGAGACAACCTCACCGGCAGTGCTCCACATCCACAGAGGGCAGCTTGTTGGAGCCCCCGAGTTGGCTGCTGAACGCTTATTGATCGCACAAGTCTTTTGGAATCCGGAAAACAGGTGTAGAATCCGCTCGTGAATACCGGACCGGAACTCGTGCCCAAGCTGGAATCGCGGGAGCGCAATTGGTTGCCAATGGCCATCGCTGCCGCTGCCGTCGTCCTGGTTGCCGTGGTGGTTATTTTTGCTCTCGAACACGGTAAGGGCGGAGCCAAGGTTACGCCCATCTCGGCAGCCGCTGACCCCTATGCCGCGAGTCTGCCCATCACCGGCCTGGTCATGAGCGAGTCAAGCAATCTGGCCGGCGGCAAAGTCACCTACATTGACGGTCATATTGCAAACACCGGCAACCGCACCGTGACTGGCATTGGCGTTCAGGTGCTGTTTCGGAATGTAGCCAAAGAAGTGGCGCAGAACGAAACCCAGCCGTTGAAGCTGATTCGCATACGCGAGCCGTATATCGATACGGAGCCGATCTCCGCTGCGCCGCTGCAACCCGGTGACCAGCACGATTTCCGCCTGATTTTCGACGCCGTGTCGCCGGATTGGGATGGCGCCTATCCGGAGCTTCGCGTCGTCCGCGTCGATTCGAAGTAGCACCGTCCCCGGAATTACTCGGTAAGAGTTACCGCCCGCTGTAAAAATTACGTTACCGGCCCTGCGGAGGGAAGGACGGCCATGACCGTTGTATCGACCCTATGGTCGCATAAGGCATTGATAAAAATAGGTTTATATATTTCCACATCGGCACTCCACCCTTTGGCACGCTCCATGCACTAGGTAGTGTCGAGCAGCAAGACCAGCTCACCCGCAGAACGCTTGCGGCAATCGTTTTTCAGGGGTTAAAAAAAAATGAAAAACCAAATTACAGCAACACACTCGTTCCCCGGCCAGTTAGCCTTGATTGTTCTGGCGTCAGCGATCGCAATTCCCGCGATTGGGCAACAGACACCGTCTTCGGACACTTCGCAGACTCCACCCGCCGCTGCCGCACAGCAGGCTCCCACCTCGACTCCGCCGGCTACGGTCACCACACCGCCGAAGGAAGAGAAAGAGGGATTCTGGGGTCGCGTGAACCCGATGGCGCGCAAGAAGTGGGTGAAGAAAAGAATCGATCCCATGAACGATCGGCTCACTGAGCTTGATCAGGTCAATGCCAAAAACGCTAGCGACATCAAGGATGTTGATTCCCGGGCGCAGGCCGGCATCAACAAGGCTCAGTCGGCCGCGGACGCAGCCAACCAGACAGCCAACACTGCTAACGACCAGGCCAAGAAGGCTGGTATGACCGCACAGACAGCATCTGGGCACGTTGATACGTTGAACACCACCGTCAATGGCCTGGACACCTACAAACCAATTAGCGACGTCGAAGTTCCGTTCCGTGGCGGCAGCCCCGTTCTGTCAAAGGCAGCCAAGGAGCAGCTCGATCAGATGGCGACCAGCTTGAGCGGTCACCAGGGTTACATCATCGAAATCGAAGCTCACTCTCCTGGCGCGGGGGCGTCGGGTATCGCGAGCTCACAGCGCGAGGCTGAAGCGGTGAAGCGCTACCTCGTTTCAGAACATCAGATTCCCGTCTACCGTATGCACTCCGTAGCATTGGGCAATGCCAAAGTCGTCGAACAAACCGACCAGGCTACCGCCACTGCTCCGGTTGACCCGAACGCTCCAGCCCCGAAGCCGGCACCGGCTCACAAGGCTCGCGTTGTAAACACCGTGCATATCAAGTTGATGGAAAACAGTTTGGCGGCCCAAGACACCACATCCCCCCATGGTATGGCGTCTTCGACCGGTGCGGAGCGGCCGTAAAAGGTCGCACAGCCACCCCCCCTGAGGCTACCTTCCGCACCAGCGGCTACCCCGCCGTTGGCCGCCAATAAAGCTCTCGCAACACGAGAGAACCAAGGCAACTTGGCCCCCGTTAATGACGGGGGCCGATTTTTTTGTGCAGACAATCCGCCCTGAAGTTCTGTCGCCATTGCCCACATTTCTTGATCTCGGTGTCTAAAAGTCTAGTACCCGAATCATGCGGAGGGCACCTTGGCTCTGAATGTCTTTCGCCCCAAACGCATCGTGAGCCTTTCATGGTTTGTTGTTGGCGCGTTTGTGGCACCAGTCGTCGCATTATTGCCCCAAGCGGCAAAACCGCCGGATACCCAACCAAGGATCAGCGACCAACCTTTAACGTCAGATCAGCTTGCGATCTACCGCGAGATCCTGCACGGCTGGATGGATGACCAGAAGCACCCGGTTCACCTCTCAATTCAGACAGTGCCGCTGGAAAAGGACAGTGACGACTGTGCGAAGAAGGTGTCTTTGGAGAAGATTGATCCGCTCTTGATCCACCGCTTTCGCAAAGAAGATGTTGAGCAACTCGGTTCGAAGATGATTGAGCTCGTAGATCCGGATGTGCAACGGAGAGAGGTTGAGAAGAATGATCCTGGAAAGGCCATTCGCAGCGGAGTTACGGTGGATGACGCAGTTAATAACGGCTTCGCTCATGGCCTCGTTACGCTCAGTGAAATCCGCTTCGATCAAAAACACGAGTTGGCAATCGTGTGGTATGGCTTTCGTTGCGGAGGGCTTTGTGGGAATGGCGGGACTGCGGTTATGGAAAAGAAAAATGGGGTTTGGCAAAACAAAAGTTATTGCAGCATGTGGGTGTCGAGGGGAAGCGGTTTCCAGACTTTAGCCGGGCTGGCGGCCATTAAAATCAATTCATATGGAAATCGCCGATAACAATGCTGCCGTCCTTGAGACCATTCTCGACGGCAACCGGTTTGTGCGCGCATGTCTGCGCCGCCCGGTGGATCGCACACCTGTCTGGTTTTTGCGCCAGGCTGGCCGCTACATGCAGGAGTACCGCGACGTTCGCAAGCACCACACGCTGGTGGAAATCTGCAAGCAGCCTGAGCTGGCCTCTGAAGTCACCATCACCGCAGCGGAAAAGCTCGGCGTCGATGCGGCCATTATTTTTGCCGACCTATTGTTGCCGCTGGAGCCCATGGGCTTGCCCTTCGAGTTTCAGGCGGGCGAAGGCCCGGTGGTTCACCATCCGGTTCGCACCGCGGAGGACGTGCGCGCGCTTCGCACCGATCGAGCCGGCGACCTGGCCTATGTCGCTCGCGCCATCGAGAAGGTTTCGGCGCACTTTGGCGATCGTCTCGGCATCATCGGCTTTTGCGGAGCGCCATACACGCTGGCCAGTTACATGATCGAGGGCGGCGGTTCGCGCAATTACATTCACACCAAGCAAATGATGTACGGCGACACGCTGTCGTGGCGGCTGCTGCTCGACAAGATCGTGAAGGTTCTCGAGGAATACTGCCTGCTGCAGGTTCAGGCCGGCGCAGACGTCATTCAGATTTTTGATAGCTGGGTGGGATCTCTTGGACTCGCCGACTATCACGACTATGTATTGGAGGCTTCAAAGCGTCTGGTGCGCGCGGTCCAGCAGATGGGAGTGCCGGTGATCTACTTTGGCGTGGAGACGGCGGGCCTGCTGACCGAAATGGCTTCAACAGGCGCGGACGTGATCGGACTCGACTGGCGGCAGCCCCTCGATGAGGGCTGGAGCGCCGTGGGTCACAGCCACGCGGTGCAAGGCAATCTTGACCCCATCACTTTGTTCGCTCCGCCGGAAGTGCTCGAGTTGCGCGTGAAGGAGATTTTGCGCGCGGCAGCCGGACGCCCCGGCCACATCTTCAATCTCGGCCACGGCATTGTTCCAGAAACGCCGGTCGAGAACGTGCAGGCCGTGGTGCGTATGGTGCGCGAGTTCCGGCTGGAGGAAGCTAATGGCTAAGCAGGCCGTGCTGCTGCTCGCGCATGGCACTCCGGAGACGATTGAGCAGATTCCCGAATATCTGCGCAACGTGGTGAGCGGGCGGTCGCTGGCTCCGCAGGTGATCGAGGAGATTCAACATCGCTACTCTCTCATTGGCCGCAGTCCTCTCACCGAACTGACGATGGAGCAGGGAAGGCTTGTGGAGGCGGAGCTGGCGGATGGTTCTGCACAAGCGATTCGGGTGTATGTGGGAATGCGCAACTGGAAACCGTATATTCCGGACGTAGTTCGGCAGATGCGCGAAGATGGAGTTGAGGAAGCAGCTGTGATTTGCATGGCGCCGCAGAACTCGCGCACCAGTGTTGGGCTTTACAGGCGGGCAGTGCAGGCGGAAGCCGGAAATCTGCGCATCGACTTTACCGAAGGATGGGCGCAAGATGCATTGCTCGCGGACGCATTTGCGGAACGGCTTCGGCCCGCGATCTCGAAGCTTGCGGCGGAGACGGGTGAGCCGGTTCCTGTGCTGTTCACGGCACACAGCGTTCCTCTGCGCACGGTGCAGCAAACCTCCGCATCGGAAAGCGAGCCGCGGCTTTGGCCGGGCGAGGGAGCAGACCCATACGCGGAAGAAACCAGGCATACAGCCGAACTGGTGGCGGCGCGCGTTCCCGAAATCGGGCAATGGTGGTTTGCTTTTCAAAGCCAGGGCGCGAGTGGTGGTCCGTGGATCGGTCCGACGGTTGAGGAGACGCTGACGGCGATTGCCGGTGTGGGTGTCAAGAACCTTTTGCTGCAGCCGATTGGATTTCTCTGCGACCATGTTGAAATTCTTTACGATATCGACATTGCTTTCAGGCAGTACGCGGTCAACTTGGGAATTCGCCTGGAACGGCCCGAGTCGTTGAATGCATCGCCTACTCTCGCTCGCGCGGTTGCCGGCCTTGCGCACCAAGGGTTGACTCGGTTACAAGGATGAAGCGAATCTTCAAATAGAGAAATGGCTGCGAAGACTTCAGAGAGCGCCGCTGACGGCTCAGTGCCCCATTGCGCACCCTGTTTTCTGACCGGCTAAAGGTTATGGATGTCGAGCACCGCCGTGTCGCACGCAGTTTCAAACCGCCCCGCTCCACGCTGCCCCGATTGTGGAAGGCACGGCATGCGACGGCTCGCGCGCTCCGGATTTTTGCAGCGCAAACTCTTTCCGCTGTTCGGCTACTATCCCTGGGAATGCCCAATCTGCCGAAAGATCAGACTCATTCGCCTGCGCGGCAAGCGAACAAGACGCAGCAATTAGGGAAAATACCATTCAACGGAGTGCGGGCGCGGCAAATTGTTCCACGTGGAACAATCCTGAAAATGTTCCACGTGGAACATCGACGTCTAGGTATTACGTTGGATGGCTTTGGTCCGCGGAGTTTGCAGAAAATTAGGACCTATTATGCTTGCGCGGTTGCAAGACGTTTGATGGTGACGACAGTGATGTCATCGGATTGGCCAAAGCGCACTGCCTGTTCAACGATTGCGGCTGCAGTTTCTGTGGAGATCGCCTTGGCGCGATTCGTCGCGATTTGAAGCTTATTTTCGCAGCATTTGCTTCGCGATGAAGAGCACATTTGCTGGGCGCTCGGCGAGCCGGCGCATGAAGTAGGGATACCACTCGCGTCCGAACGGAACGTAGACGCGGACGTTGTAGCCCTCTGCAACGAGCTGGCGCTGAAGGTCGCGCCGCACGCCGAAAAGCATTTGGAACTCGAAGTGCGCCGGCTCGATGTTGTGCTCGATGGCAAACGACTTGAGCGCAGCGATCATCTTCTCATCGTGGGTTGCGAGGCCGTGATAGAGGGGGCTTTGGAGTAGCAGGCAGCTCAGTCGAACATAATTCGAATCGACATCGGACTTTTTGGGGAATGCAACCTCGGGCGGCTCCTTGTAAGCACCCTTGCACAGCCTCACGGTGATGCCATCGGCGAGCAATTGCTCAATGTCGCTCTGCGAGCGGAACAGGTAGGACTGAATGACGATGCCGATTGCGCCGCGCATGTGGTTCTGTGCATTCACTCGCCGGACGATGTCCATGGTGATCTGGGTGAGCGAGGAGTCTTCCATATCGATGCGGACGAAATTCTGCGTGGCCTTGGCATGCTCTGCAAGGTTGGCCGCGATGCTTTCGGCAAGCTGAGGATCTTGCGTGAGCCCCATCTGGGTGAGTTTCACGCTGATGTTGGACTTGAGCTTGCGCGTGGCAATTTCGTCGAGGAGCCGATGGTAGACGTCGGCAGCGCGGTGAGCCTCGGCCGCAGAGGAAACGCTCTCGCCGAGGGAGTCGAGGGTGACGAACATGCCCTGACTGTTCACCTGTTCGGCTACGCGCATGGCGTCTTCGATTTCAAGGCCGGCGACGAAGCGCGAACTCAGCTTGTTACCGACGGTGGAGCGTTCACTGAAGCTGCGGAGTGGGCGATTGTGAGAAAGCGCAATAAAAGCGGAACGTAAAATGGCCATCCATTACCTTGCCGGCGGAGGTCTGGGGTGAGGCTCTCGGGCCGGACAAACCAGTGTCGCACAGAGGGGCGGGTGATTCCTGGACCGGTTGTCGGTGCCCCACCCATGCCTTGCCACCCCGCGGACCACGCATTATAAAAGGGCGCCCCTTTCCTGTAAGCTGCGGTTGCTGTGCTGAGCAGACAACCAAAGCCAACAGGGAGGAACACCCAGATGAATAGTGTGCGATATGTCGGTCTCGATGTCCACCGGGACACGATTT
>WNGL01000810.1_pt1 | contig 70578 bp, 73 predicted proteins | sample 5400591 | NCBI WGS metagenome assembly WNGL01 (sample SAMN13153377, study PRJNA577476) | soil metagenome | isolation source: 80 cm soil or saprolite under Garry oak tree replicate 1 | place: USA:California | collected 2016-06-15 | reverse complement strand
GACGGTGGTGACGGGCGTGGAGATGTTCAAGAAGCAGCTGGACGAAGGTCTGGCCGGGGACAACGCCGGTCTGCTGCTGCGCGGCATTGCCAAGGAAGACGTGGAGCGGGGGATGGTACTGGCCAAGACCGGATCGATCACGCCGCACACGAATTTCCGTGGCTCGGTGTACGTGCTGTCGAAGGAAGAGGGTGGCCGTCATACGCCGTTCTTCAAGGGGTATCGTCCGCAGTTCTACTTCCGCACGACGGATGTGACGGGCGTGGCGGAGTTGCCCGAGGGCACCGAGATGGTGATGCCGGGCGACAACGTGGAGCTTGCGGTGGAGCTGATCACGCCGGTGGCACTGGAAAAGGGCCTTCGCTTCGCGATCCGCGAGGGCGGACGCACGGTGGGCGCAGGTACGGTTTCGGAAATTACGAAGTAGACGGTCACCCCAGCGACGAAGACCTGTCGCTGGGGACCCCGAAAAAGCTGGCCGCGTCGGGCGGATCGCCCTTCGGGCGCATGCTCAGAACGCGGCAAGCGAAGCAGGGATCAGAGGTCGGGGATCAGAAAAACGGATCTCTGGTCTCTGACAGCTGACAAACTGGCAGCAATTTGCTGGCAGAGGAAGATGGAAAAGCATGGTGGGACAAAGGATTCGGATTCGGTTGAAGGCATACGACTATCGCGTGCTGGACACCTCTACCGGCGAGATAGTGGAAACCGCGAAGCGCACCGGAGCAACGGTGGCTGGCCCGATTCCCTTGCCGACGATCAAGAACAAATATTGCGTGCTGCGTTCGCCGCACGTGGACAAGAAGTCGCGCGAGGCATTTGAGATCCGCACGCACAAGCGGCTGATCGACATTCTCGAACCGACCCAGCAGACTGTAGACGCGTTGATGAAGCTCGATCTGCCTGCCGGTGTCGATGTAGAGATCAAGGCCTTCGAAAAATAGGCACCTGCGGTGCGGCAGACGCGCCTTGGGGCGCAAGAATATTGCTTAGCTGACGCGAAGCAGTAAAAGGTCCGGAAGGACCCCGGCAGTGCGATGAATTCAACATCGCATGATGAGGTGAGGAAGACATGGCAGTTACTGGGATTTTAGGAAAAAAGATCGGCATGACGCAGGTCTTCGATGAAAAGGGCGACGTGCACCCGATCACGGTGTTGCAGGCGGGCCCATGTGTGATTACGCAGCTGAAGACGCTGGCCAAGGACGGCTATGACGCCGCGCAGATTGGCCTGGTGGAGTTCATCAAGGCCAAGAACGTGACCAAGCCGCAGGCGGGGCATTTTGCCAAGACCGAAGCGCCTCCGGTGAAGGTCATCAAGGAGGTGGCGATCATTGCCGCTCTTGAGGGCGAAGAGAACACCAAGGCCGGCGATCGCGTGCTGGTGGATATCTTCAGCGATGCAAAGTTTGTGGATGTGATTGGTACCTCCAAGGGGCGCGGTTTTGCTGGTGTGGTAAGGCGTCACGGCTTTGCCGGTGGACCGAAGTCGCACGGACACATGTTCCAGGTGCAGGGCTCGATCGGCGCATCCAGCTTTCCGTCGCGCGTGTTTCCGGGGCAGCGTATGCCAGGGCACATGGGCGCGGAGCAAGTGACGGTACGCAATCTGCGCATTCGCGGCATCGACGTCGAAGAGAACTTGTTGATGGTCGAAGGTGCGGTACCGGGATCGCGTGAGGGCTATGTATTGATTTCAAAGGCGAAGACTCCGCCGCGCGAGCGCCGTGGTTTTGCCGGATCCGGCACGGTTGATCCGTTGAAGGCTTCGAAGAAGGCCGGCGGTAAGCGCAAATAGCCACCTGCGCCACCTGCGGTGGGGCTGATCGCGCCCTGACGGGCGCACGAGAGATTGAAAGCCGGGATAAGTAATTCCGACGACGGAAAAGATTTAGGGCTGAGAGAGTTCTCAGCGGAAGAAGAAAAAGATGGCAAACATTGATGTGTTGAATCTGAACGGTGAAAAGGTAGGCTCGCTGGAGCTGGCCGATGCGGTATTCGGCCAGGTGAACGAGGCTCTGCTGTGGGAGGCTGTGAAGCACTATCGCGCCTCGCAGCGCCAGGGCACGCACAAGACCAAGAGCCGTACCGAAGTCGCCGGATCGGGCAAGAAGCTTTGGAAACAGAAGGGCACGGGCCGCGCTCGTATCGGTTCGGTGCGCTCTCCTCTGTGGCGTCACGGCTACACGGTTCACGGACCCCAGCCGCGCAGCTACGACTACGCGTTTCCGCGCAGGAAGCTGCTGGGTGCGCTGCGTTCGGCGCTGGCTTCGAAGCTCGCCGATGGAAAGCTGACGGTGGTCGATTCGCTGGAGTTGAAGGAAGGCAAGACCAAGCTCTATCGCCAGGCGCTCGACAAGCTCAACGTGACGCGCACGGCACTGCTGGTGGAGAACGGCAAGACACTCAGCCAGGGACTGATGCAGGGCGCACGCAATCTGAAGGGCGTGGAGCTAGTGCTCAACAACGAGGTGCATCCTTACGATCTGCTGCGGTATGAGCGGGCCATCTTCTCGAAGGCCGCGATTGAGCAGTTGACTGAGGCCCTCGAGAAAAGCGTGTCGAAGCGCAAGCTCGCCGCAGAGACGGAGGCCGCATAATGCCGACTCTTCATACAGTGATTCGCCGCCCGCTGATTACAGAAAAGGGCCTGAGTGTTAAGGAAACCGAGGGCACGCTGGTGTTTGACGTCGCGCCCGATGCTTCAAAGACCGAAGTAAAGCAGGCGGTCGAGGCTCTCTTCAAGGTGAAGGTAGCCGCTGTTCGCACTGCCAATGTGGTTGGCAAGGAACGTCGCCGCGGGAAGTACGCGGGCTTCCGTCCGGATTGGAAGAAGGCTTACGTCCGGCTGAAGGCCGGCCAGAAGCTGCCGGAGTACGTGAGCAACCTGTAGGGACAGTGGTCAGGGGCAGCTCAGCAGAGAAGAAATATCGGGACCGGCACGAGAGGCAGGTTCCGGAAAAGACGTGAGAGGCGGATCGGAGTTTTGGCCGGCTCTCAAGGACAAAGACGATGGCAATCAAGACATACAGACCGATTACGCCGACCCTGCGCTTCAAGACTACGCAGGTGAACGACGATCTGACGACGGACAAGCCGTACAAGCCGCTCCTGACAGTCAAGCAGCGCACGGGCGGACGCCGCAACACGGGCGACCTGACCATCCGCCACCATGGCGGCGGACATAAGCAGAAGCTTCGCCTCATCGATTTCAAGCGTGAGAAGTATGGCGTGCCGGGGCGGGTGGCGACGATCGAATACGATCCCAACCGGTCGGCTCGCATTGCGCTGGTGCACTATGCCGACGGCGAGAAGCGCTACATCCTGCAGCCTGTGGGGCTGAAGGTTGGCGCGACGGTGAGTTCGGGTCCCGAGGCCGACATTCTGGTAGGCAATGCGTTGCCGCTGAAGAATATTCCTTCGGGCACCACGGTGCATGCCATCGAACTGCGGCCTGGCAAAGGTGCTCAGATGGCGCGTTCCGCAGGCACGCAGGCGCAGCTGGTGGCCAAGGAAGGCGATTACGCCCTTCTGAAGCTGCCCTCAGGCGAGACCCGCAAGGTGCTGGTGGAGTGCATGGCGACCATCGGTCAGGTTGGCAACACGGACCACGAAAACATTTCGATCGGCAAAGCGGGGCGCAATCGCTGGAAGGGCATTCGGCCCACCAATCGTGGCGTCACCATGAACCCGGTGGATCACCCGCACGGCGGCGGCGAAGGCAAGACTTCGGGCGGCCGTCATCCTGTGACCCCGTGGGGCCAGCCGACACGCGGATACAAGACACGCAACAACAAGCGGACCGACGCCTTCATCGTCAGCCGCCGCGCGAAGTAAAAGGGCAGCCTTTAGCTACTAGCTTCTAGCTACTAGCTAAATGCCGTGTACGGAAGATTTAAAGCAATAGCCGGCCCATAGCGGGAGCGATCTAAAGCTAGGGGCTAAGAGCTAGAAGCTAGGAGCTGAGTTCTATGGCACGTTCGACAAAAAAGGGTCCATTTGTGGATGCGCACCTCACCGTCAAGATCGAGGTGCTCAACCAGGCCAACGACAAGAAGGTTGTGAAGACCTGGTCGCGGCGTTCGACCATCTTTCCCGAATTCGTAGGTCACACCATCGCCGTTCACAACGGCAAGAAGTTCGTTCCGGTGTATGTCACCGAGAACATGGTGGGACACAAGTTAGGTGAGTTTGCGCCGACGCGTACGTTCAAGGGTCACACCGGTGGCAGCGCGAAGTCTGCGGAAGCCGCAGCCAAGCCGCGGTAAGGAAGCAGCCTTTAGCTGGTAGCTCCCAGTTTCTTGCCAGTTTTTCGGCAGAACTGGAGTTTGTTAGGGAACGGAAGAAGCCAGAAGCTGGTGGCAAAAAACCAGTAGCTGATTTGAGGACAGACCAATGGCAGTCGAGACAAAGGAATACCGGGCCGAAGCTAAGTTCCAGCGAGTGTCGCCGCAGAAGGCGCGGCTGGTGCTGGAGCTGATCAAGGGCCGAGGGGTTCAGGAAGCGCTGGAGACGGCGGCCTTTACGAAGAAGCGCATCGCTCCGGTGATACATAAGTTGCTGGTGTCCGCGGTGGACAACGCGAAGTATGTGTCGGGCGAGCAGGGCATTGATCTGGACGTGGACAACCTTTATGTGAAGCGGGCAATTGCGAATGATGGACCGCGCATGAAGCGCATTCGTCCTGCGCCGATGGGCCGCGCCTATCGCTATCAGCGCAGGCTGACGCACATCATTCTGTCGGTGGCAGAGCGCGATGGCGGCAACGGTCTGGTGACCAGGGCTGAGGAGCCAGAGGCGGCGACAAAGACTGGTGCAGCGAAGAAGACGGCGGGCAAGAAGTCAGCCGCGAAGAAAACCGCGGCAAAGAAATCAGTTGCAGCGAAGAAGCCGGCTGCAACAACCAAGAAAAAGGCCACCAAGTAGGCCTAGAGGTTTGAGGAAAAAAGCATGGGACAGAAAGTCCATCCTTATGGATTCCGTCTGGGAGTGAACAAGCCATGGCGTTCGCGCTGGTTCTCAGAGCGCGATTACGACAAGCTCCTGGTCGAAGACGTGAAGCTCAAGGCTGAGCTGCGCGAAAAGCTGAAGGCTGCCGGCGTGAGCTCGGTGGAAATCGAGCGGCCTGGCAACAAGCTGCGTTTCCTGATCCGCACCGCCCGGCCGGGCATCGTGATTGGCCGCAAGGGCGCGGAGATCGAGAAGCTCAAGACCGAGCTTGGCAAGCGTACCAGCCGCGAAGTGTTCATCGACATCATCGAGGTGAACAAGCCGGAGCTGGATGCCCAGTTGGTCTCGGAGAACATCGCTCTGCAACTGGAGAAGCGCGTCAGTTTCCGCCGGGCAATGAGAAAAAGTGTGGATTCGGCACTGCGTTTCGGCTGCAAGGGAATCAAGGTGCGTGTTTCGGGCCGGTTGAATGGCAACGAAATCGCGCGGTCGGAGTGGTATCTGCAGGGGCGTCTGCCGTTGCACACCCTGCGTGCCGATATCGACTACGGGTTTACCGAGGCGCACACCACGTACGGCGTGATCGGCGTCAAAACGTGGATCTATCGCGGCGACATTTATGAGCAGAAGCGCCGCCAGGCTCCACCGGTCGGGACGAGCGTGTTTTAAAGGCAGCTATGAGCTCCTAACCTCTAGCTTCTAGCTAGCGTGTTGGGAAGTTGGGCTGTCGTGGAAAAGGTTTGGAGCTAGTGGCTAGAAGCTAGCGGCTAGAAGCTGATTTTGAGGGTTTCGTTATGTTGATGCCAAAGAAGGTGAAGTTCCGCAAGCAGCAGAAGGGCAAGAGGCGCGGCAAGGCCTGGCGCGGCTCTTCTCTGTCTTTCGGTGAGTACGGTTTGAAGGTCATGGAGTGCGGTTACATCACCGACCGGCAGATCGAAGCCAGCCGAATCGCCATGACTCGTTTCATCAAGCGCGGCGGCAAGATCTGGTTGCGGTTGTTTCCTGACAAGCCAATTACCAAGAAGCCGGCCGAAGTGAGAATGGGATCGGGCAAGGGCGCGCTGGATCATTGGGTCGCTGTGGTGCGGCCGGGCAAGATCCTCTTTGAGATGGAGGGTGTGGCACCGGATGTAGCGCAGGAAGCGATGCGCCTGGCGTCGAACAAGCTGCCGCTTCGGACGAAGTTTGTCATGCGGCCGGGCGCCGAAAAGGTAGTTGCCGCAGCCAAGTAGGACAGTTGAGATTGGGTGGAGTTGAAGTTCGTACTTTCCCACCCTTGCCGCAATAACAAAGACGCGGCAAGGATGGGCACCCAAATGAGTGGGAAGCGCCGCTGGTTCTGAAAAGGGACTTGCCGAGCGCCGGAGATAAGAGATGGAACTCGCAAAGATTCGTAGTTTGAGCGACGACGAGCTGGTGCACCACGAGAACACCTCGGCAGAGCAATTGTTTCGGCTTCGCTTTCAGGTTTCGATGGGGCAGAACGACGGAGTGAAGAAGCTTCGCCAACTGCGCAAGGAGATCGCGCAGGTCAAGACCGTGGTTCGTGAGCGCGACTTGAGCATTCGCGGCGCCTCGCATGACGCCACTGCGGCGAGCGCGAAGTCAAGCGCAAAGGGAATTGCCAAGGCAAGCGCGAAGACGACTGCCAAGGCGAGCGCAAAGAAGGGAGCCGGTAAATGACGGCGGCAACTGAGAAGGCACAGGCGCCAGCGGCATCGCGGCGCAACGAGAAGGTTGGCAATGTGGTCTCGACCAAGATGCAAAAGACCATCGTGGTCGAAGTCGAGATGCGCAAGGCCCATGCGAAGTACAAGCGCATTGTGCGCAGCACCAAGAAGTTCTATGCGCATGACGAGCAGAGCTCGGCGCGGCTGGGCGATGTGGTGCGCATTCGCGAGACCAGGCCGCTGAGCAAGCTCAAGCGGTGGTCTCTGGAAGAGATCGTTCGGCGTTCATCGCTGAGCCAGGTTGACGACACGGCTGTAATAGCCCCGGTCGAGACTGCCAAGTAAGCGGGCGAGCAATAAGGAGAAGATTCCATGGCTGTGCAAATGAGAACTATGCTCGCGGTGGCCGATAACTCCGGCGCGCGCAAGCTGCAAGTGATTCTGCCGCTGGGTGGAGGGTTGGGCAAGAAGGCCGGACTCGGCGACATCGTGACCGCAGCGGTGAAGGAAGCTTCGCCGGACGGTACGGTGAAGAAGGGCAAGGTTGTGAAAGCGGTCATTGTCCGCACCCGCAAGGAGCATCGGCGCCGCGACGGAACGTATATCCGGTTCGATGAGAATGCCGCGGTGGTGATTGACGACGCGCATGAGCCGGTGGGAACGCGTGTGTTCGGGCCGGTGGCCCGCGAATTGCGTGAGAAGAAGTTTTTGAAGATTGTTTCGCTGGCCCCGGAAGTGGTTTAGCTGCAGGGATCAGGTTTCAGGGATCAGTTTTTGGAGAGAAGATGCCGAGTTTGAATATTCGCCGCAACGATGTGGTCAAGGTGCTGACCGGTTCCGACCGGGGTAAGACGCAACGGGTACTGCGCGTTTTCCCTGACAAAGGAACGCTCCTTGTCGAGCATGTCCGCATGATCAAGAAGACGGTTTCGAGCAAGACCGGAAAACGGACCAAGGGTGGAATTGCAGAGCAGGAAGCGCCGATCAATATTTCCAACGTCGCGCTGGTTTGCTCCAATTGCGATACCGCGAGCGTGGGATACAAGAAGGAAGGCACGAGCAAGATACGTGTCTGCAAGACGTGCGGGCAAGAGTTGCCCACCAAGAAGTAGTCATCTAAGCCGGCGCGGAATCGGACGAAGTCCAGTCGTGCGGCGAGCACTTCCGAAACGGTAAACGGGTCGCGAAGGCAATCCACTCCGAAGACCGGAAGAAAGAGAGCAAAGGAACATGGCAGCAAGGTTGAAAGAGAGATACGAGAAAGAGATCAAGCAGGCTCTGCAAAAAGAGCTGGGCATCGAGAACCAGATGGCAGTGCCGAAGCTGGACAAGATCGTCATCAACATGGGGCTCGGCGAGGCCACGCAGAATACGAAGCTGTTGGACCCACTGGTGGGAGATTTGACCACGATTGTCGGACAGAAGCCTGTGACCACGAAGGCGAAGAAGTCGATCGCGGCGTTCAAGGTGCGCGAGGGCATGTCGATTGGCGCGATGGTCACACTTCGCTCCGACAAGGCCTACGAGTTTCTCGATCGCCTGATTTCGACGGCGCTGCCTCGGGTCAGGGATTTCCGCGGTGTTTCGACAAAGAGTTTTGACGGTCGCGGCAACTACACGCTCGGCCTTCGCGATCAGCTGATTTTTCCAGAGATTGACTACTCCAAGGTGGAAAAGCTGAAGGGCATGAACATCACGATTGTGACGACAGCGAAGGACGACAATTCTGCGAAGGCGCTGCTTAAGCACTTCGGAATGCCGTTCCGGCAAGGGGCGTAAAAACAGCCTCTAGCTGCTAGCTTCTAGCCTCTAGCTTTTTCGAGGTGGAACGAGCTTCAGAGGCGAAACGAGTTTGCTTTGTTTCTTGCGCATGAAATCAGCAGCAGCGAGGAACGGGCTAGGAGCTAGAAGCTAGAAGCTGATAGCTGGGTTGAAGAGGATTATGGCAACGACTGCAAAAAGAGTGAAGGACGCGCGGAAGCCGAAGTTCAGCTGCCGCAAGCACAACCGGTGCCAGCTCTGTGGGCGACCGCGCGGGTTCCTGCGCAAGTTTGGCATCTGCCGCTTGTGTTTCCGGGCGCTGGCGCTCAAGGGAGAAATTCCCGGCGTCGTGAAGTCGAGCTGGTAAAAGATAGTTGTCAGTGAACAGTTGTCAGTGGTCAGTTTGTAAGTGCTTAAACTGCCCGCCAAGCGAAGCCGAACGGTTTCAGACTGACCACTGATCACTGAACACTGATCACTGAACACTGATCACTGTAGTGACATTCCCGCTGGTTTCCGCTGCGGCGGACGAACGGGGAATGAAGGAGAAGGAATGAGTCTGACCGACCCAGTAGCAGATTTTCTGGCGCGGATCCGGAATGCGATCCGGGCGCGTCATCAGAAGCTGGATGTGCCGGCTTCAAAGCTGAAGACCGAGATTGCCCGCATTCTCAAGGAAGAGGGATACATCTCGAACTACAAGACCCAGGAAGAGGAAGGCAAGCTGATTCTCCGCGTGTACCTGAAGTACGGCGGACAAGAAGCGGCCATCCGCGATCTGGCGCGCATTTCGCGTCCCGGCTGCCGTGTGTATATCGGCCGCGACGAGATCAAGCGCGTGCAGGGCGGATTGGGCATCTCGATCATGACCACACCCAAGGGCGTTATGACTGGCCGTCAGGCGCGCCGCGAAGGCGTAGGCGGCGAGTTGCTCTGCGAAGTGTGGTAAAGACACAGCTACTAGCTTCTAGCTCCTAGCTTTTCGTGCAAAGCCGAGAAGCGTAAATAGAGCGAGATGAGCGCTAGAGGCTGGAAGCTAGCAGCTTGAGGCTGCTTTTCGGGCTGCAGTGGAACGATGGGAGATTTCATCGGGACTCGCAAGCCAAAGAAGGATTGAATCGATGTCGCGTATTGGTAAGAAACTGATTCCGCTGCCCGCGGGCGTGAAGTACAAGGTTGAGGGCAACACCGTTTTGGTCGAAGGGCCGAAGGGCAAGGTTTCGGCATTGGTTGCCGATGGCATCTCGCTCGAGACCAAAGATGGAGTGCTGCATGTGAACCGCGCAAGCGAAGATAAAGCCGCCGTACACGGGCTGACGCGCGCACTGGTTTTCAACGCGGTGCACGGAGTGACCAAGGGCTGGACGAAGGAACTGGATATTGTCGGCATCGGCTATCGCGCCGAGTTGAAGGGCAAGGGCGTTGTGGTGTTTACGCTGGGGTATTCGCACCCGATCGAGGTTCCGCTGCCAACAGGCATCGAAGTCGCCATCGACCCCAAGCAAACGCATCTCACCATCTCCGGAATTGACCGGCAGAAGGTGGGCCAGGTGGCGGCGGATATGCGTTCGCTGCGCAAGCCGGACCCGTACAAGAACAAGGGCGTGCGTTATTCGGACGAGAAGTTGAAGAAGAAGGCCGGTAAGACGGGCGCGAAGTAAGCTACTAGCCGCTAGCTTCTAGCTCCTAGCTGTTGGTCTAAATTGTGGAGCCTCGACGAAGCGAGTTGAGCTAGAGGCTGGAAGCTAAGAGCTAGAAGCTGAATTTAACCGAACGGGGCCGCAGGGCTGCCCCGCTGATAGGAAAGAGAAAAAGATGATTACGCAGACCAAGAGAAACGCAATTCGCCAGCGCATTCACTCGCGCATTCGCGCCAAGCTCGCCGGTACCGGGGAGCGGCCGCGGCTGAATGTTTACCGTTCGCTCAACCACATCTACGCGCAGGTGATTGACGACCAGAAGGGCGAGACGATCGTTTCGACTTCAACGCTGGCTCTGAAGCTGAAGACCGGCGGGAATGTGTCGGCGGCGAAAGAGATTGGCAAGGCGATCGCAAAACGCGCCGTTGAGAAGGGCATCAAGAAGGTGGTCTTCGATCGTGGGGGTTTCCTCTATCACGGTCGGATCAAGGCATTGGCCGAGGCAGCGCGCGAGGCTGGCCTAGAGTTTTGAGCACCTGCGGTGCGGCCAGTGTTTTGGTCAAATGTTTGGGCAGATGGGCAAGGTTTTCCAAGGCTGGTTCCAGGGTGAGCCGTCCGGAAGGACAGACGAGAGAGCAATGATGATTTCGAATAAGAAACTCGATGCCAACCAGTACAACCTGAAGGATCAGGTGGTTTCAATCAACCGCGTGACCAAGGTGGTCAAGGGTGGCAAGAACATGTCGTTTGCCGCGCTGGTTGTGGTGGGCGACGCCGCTTCGGGCGTGGTGGGTTACGGTTCGGGCAAGGCCAAGGAAGTTCCCCAGGCGATTCGCAAGGGAATAGAGTCGGCCAAGAAAAACCTGTTCCGCATCAACCTGACCGACACCACGATTCCACACCAGGTGCTGGGCCGTTTCGGCTCGGGACAGGTGCTGTTGAAGCCGGCTCCGGAAGGAACGGGCGTGATTGCTGGTGGGGCGGTGCGCGCGGTGATGACTTCGGCGGGTGTGCAGAATGTGCTTACCAAGAGCCTGGGCACGGCCAATCCGCATAACGTGATCAAGGCGACGTTCGATGCTCTGATCCAGTTGCGCGACATTAAAGACGTGGCCAGCGCACGCGGTAAACAGGTTGAGGAGCTTTAATCATGGCCGAGACAAAGAAGATTCGCATTCAGTACTACCGCTCGGCCATCTCCACGCCCACCAAGCACAAACTGGTGATCAAAGGGCTGGGCTTCACGCGGCTGAATCAGATCGTCGAGCGCGTGGATAACGAATCGGTTCGCGGCATGGTGAAGGCTGTTCCGCACCTGGTTCGGATTATTGAGAACTAGGTTTCAGGTTTCAGCGATCAGGGGTCAGCGTTTCGGAAATCCTGCTGATCCCTGACAACTGATCCCTGATCCCTGCTTTTACAACGCGAGTCGGCCGGATTTGAAACCTGGCCGGCGCTACAGCGAGGAAATCATGGCAAAGAATCTATCGAATTTACGCGCGCCCAAGAAAGCCAATACCGGGCGCAAGCGTGTGGGCCGGGGCATGGGATCCGGCATGGGCAAGACTTCAGCTCGCGGCCACAAGGGCCAGGGCTCTCGCTCGGGCTTCAGCCTGATGCGCGGTTTTGAGGGCGGCCAGATGCCGCTGCACCGCCGTCTGCCCAAGCGCGGTTTCACCAACATCTTCCGCATCGAGTACACGGTCGTCAATCTTGACCGTATCGCAGGGCTTGAAGTGAAGGAGATCGGCTTGGACGACTACAAGAAGCTGGGGCTGGCGTCGAGCAAGAAAGCGCTGATCAAGGTTCTCGGGTCGGGCGAGCTGACCACGGCGATCACGATCCATGCGCACAAGTTTTCCAAGTCGGCGGTCGAGAAGATCGAAAAGGCCGGCGGCAAGGCTTTGGTGGCGGGTACTCCGGTCACAGCGTAAGCCGCTGTGTCGGGGAACACCGCACGAGCTGCTTTCCGGGTTGCAGAATGGGACCTGGAAGATCGGGCATCGAGGTTTCCCACACTTGCCGTAGATAGCCGTAGAGGCGGACGACAGGAATGGGTAACTCAGAGACGGACCAGGCAGAAGGCCCGGGTGGTTCGCCCTACAATGGTCTTTGGCAAGGATTCATCGGCGGTAAACGCCTGAAGCGGAAAACCAAACATGCTTGACAAGTTTCTCAATATCTTCCGGATTCCTGACCTGCGCAAGCGGGTTCTGTTCACGCTGGGCATTCTGGCTGTCTACCGGCTGGGCGCGTTCATCCCCACTCCGGGCGTGAACGCTCATCAGCTCGAACTGATGTTTAACCAGCAGAGCGGTTCGGCGCTCGGGCTGATGGATCTGTTCGGCGGCGGCAACCTGCGCCGCATGACGATTTTCGCCCTTGGCATCATGCCGTACATAACCGCCTCGATCATCTTTCAACTGCTGACTGTGATTTATGAGCCGCTGGCTCGCATTCAGAAAGAAGGCGAGCTTGGCCGGCGGAAGATCACCCAGTGGACGCGCTACATGACGGTGATCCTGGGCGCACTTCAGTCCATCGGCATTGCTGCGATTCTTACGAAACAGGGACTGGTGACGGACCCGGGTCCCGGCTTCATCTTGATGACCGTGCTCACATTAACCACGGGCACGGCATTCATCATGTGGCTAGGCGAGCAGATTACCGATCGCGGCGTCGGCAACGGCATGAGTTTGCTGATCTTTGCCGGAATCATTGCGGGCCTGCCGCACGGTATTGGCGAACTGCTGTTGAAGGTTCAAACCGCCGCCTGGGGTTCTCTCACCATCTTTGTGGTTCTGCTGATCGCGGTTGGCATGATCGCGGTGGTCGGGTTCATTGTGTTTGTTGAGCGATCGGAGCGGCGAATTCCGATCCAGAGCGCGAGGCGGATTGTGGGCCGGCGCATGATGGGCGGCCAGTCGAGCCATTTGCCGCTAAAGGTGAACTCGGGCGGCGTGATGCCGGTCATCTTTGCCAGTTCCATCCTGTCGGCACCGCTGATGCTGAGCCAGTTTGAAATGGTCCAGAACAATCGGTTCTTCCAGCCGATTCTTCAGGCTTTGGCTCCCGGCTACCCATGGTACGAAGCTCTGTACATGCTCGGCATCATCTTCTTCGCGTATTTTTACGTGTCGATTGTGATGAAGCCGGATGATATTGCCGACAACTTCCGCAAGTCGGGTTCATTCATTCCCGGCATCCGGCCGGGCAAGCGGACCTCCGATTTCATCAACGACATTCTTACCCGGATCACACTGGTGGGCGCGCTCTATCTCATTGTTATTTCCCTAGTGCCGACCTTCCTGATCTCGGGTATTCGTTTCGACAAGATTTTTCTGATTGGCAAGTTTTTTGAGAGCTTGCCAAACTGGGCAACACACGGTTTGGGGGTCAATTTCTACTTTGGCGGTACTTCGCTGCTCATTGTAGTGGGTGTCGCCATGGACACTGTCAACCAGATCGAATCGCAGCTGATCATGCGCCACTATGACGGCTTTTCCCCGCGTTCCGGTCGTATACGCGGAAGGAAAACCTGGTAATGTCGTTGTCTGCAAGTACTGAAAGTGCAGTAGAAAGTGATAAAGGGGCGGCAAGAATGATCGTCCCCGGACCAATTCTTTTGCTGGGAGCACCGGGAGTAGGAAAAGGTACCCAGGCAAAGGAACTCGTGCAGCATTGGGGGATTCCCCAGATCTCGACCGGCGACCTTTTGCGGGCCAACGTGGCTGAGGGCACGGCGTTGGGCAAGGCGGCCAAGGAGATCATGCTTCGGGGAGAACTGGTCCCGGACTCACTGGTGAACGAGATGGTGGCGGTGAGGCTTCAGCAGCCGGACACCGTCAAAGGTTACATTTTGGATGGTTTTCCGCGAACTCTGGCGCAATCGCACTGGCTGGATGGGCGTTTGGCAACCCAGGCGGAGACACTTCCGGTGGTTGCTGTCAGTATTCAAGTGGACTATAATCAGTTATTGCGCCGCATTACGGGACGCAGGAACTGCCCAGTCTGCCAGCGAATTTATAACATCTACTCGAACCCACCCCAGAGGGCTGGTTTTTGTGATGTGGAAGGCGCGCCGCTGGCCCAGCGAGCCGATGACACGGAGAAGGTTTTCGCAGAGCGCATGCGCGCTTATGCGGCTCAAACCGCGCCTGTTGTTGAGCACTACCGGGAACTGGGACGTTTTGCTGAAGTGGCAGGAGACGGGCCGATAGCCGCAATTGCGGCTGGAATTGTTGCCGCCGTCGAGCGGCTGCGCGGGTAGCGCAGCGCGCGAGCGGGATTTTGTGCGTGCAGTGGAAAGGGAAGGAAAGGGAATTGGTGACGTGGCGGTCGTACTGAAGTCATCGCAAGAGATCGAGAAGATGCGCGTCGCGGGCAAGGTAGTTCGCGAGGTGCTGGAGCTGGTGCGCAGCCAGGTGAAGCCGGGCGCGACCACTCTGGATCTCGAACGGGTGGCGGAAGCGAGGATCGCTGAGTTGGGCGCGAAGCCCGCGTTCAAGGGGTATCACGGATTTCCATGCTGCTTGTGCACTTCGGTCAATAGCGAAGTAGTGCACGGCATTCCATCGAAGAAGCGGGTTCTGAAAGAAGGAGACATCGTTTCGGTGGACTGCGGCGCGATTGTGGACGGGTTCTACGGCGACGCTGCAATCACAGTACCGGTGGGCAAGAAGATTGCGCCGGACACGGCGCGGCTGCTGCGGGTGACGGAAGCGTCATTGCATGCGGCCATCAATGTGGTTCGGCCGGGAGCTACGCTGGGCGATGTAGGCGCGGCCGTGCAGGGAGTTGTCGAGGCCGAGGGATTCTCGGTCGTAAGAGATTTTGTGGGCCATGGCATCGGTTCCCACATGCACGAGGATCCGCAGGTGCCGAATTTCGGGCAGGCGGGTCAGGGCATGCGGTTGCGCTCTGGGATGGTGATTGCCATTGAACCCATGGTGAACGCCGGCAAGCCGGACGTGAGGGTATTGCGGGACGGCTGGACGGCAGTTACGGACGACGGAAGTATGAGTGCTCATTTCGAGCATACGGTGGCGGTTACCGACACCGGGGCGAAGGTTCTGACTGAATAATTTATTCAGTCCAAAACTTGAAGGTGCGGAAGCACCAGAAGTGGATACAGTTTGTCGAAGGAAGACGCGATTGAGGTCATGGCAACGGTCACGGAGACGTTGCCCAACGCCATGTTCAAGGTGAAGCTCGAGACCAATCACGAAGTGTTGGCTCATGTCTCGGGAAGGATGCGCAAGAACTTCATCCGCATTTTGCCGGGCGACCGCGTGGCTGTGGAACTGAGCCCATACGACCTGAATCGCGGGCGAATCGTGTACCGCTACAAATAGGGTTTCATAACCGCGTGTTGATAGGATGCGCGGAGAAGGGCAGTAACGAATGAAGGTCCGTGCATCAGTCAAGAAGATTTGCGTGAAGTGCAAGGTCATCAACCGCCGCGGGGTGGTCAGGGTGATCTGCGAGAACGCAAAGCACAAGCAGCGCCAGGGCTAGTTGAGCCTGGCACACGCGGAAAACTCTATTGCGATTTGGCCAGGGGCTAGTTAGCTTGATTCAAGGCTTGCGATGAACCCCGTAGCCACCCCAGCGACGAAGACCCGTCGCCGGGGACCCCGGAGAAATCCGCATAACCCGTGCGAGCCGGTTGAGGCCGGAGGCACACGAACCGAAGCGGCAAAGGAATAAGCATGGCACGTATTGCTGGCGTCGATCTGCCCCGCAACAAGCAGGCTCGGATTGCGCTCACATACATTTTTGGCATCGGTAATCCTCGCGCGCTCAAGATTCTGGGGAAGGCAAACGTAGACGCCTTCAAGAAGATCCAGGACCTGGGTGAAGAAGAGGTTAACCGCATCCGCCAGGTGATTGAGGACGAAGGGGACGTTGAAGGCGATCTTCGCAAAGACGTTCAGATGCATATCAAGCGCCTCATCGATATTCAAAGCTACCGCGGCAATCGTCACAGACGGTCGCTGCCTGTGCGCGGACAGCGCACCCACACCAACGCCCGTACCCGCAAGGGACCGCGTAAGGGCACTGTGGCCAGCAAAAAGAAAGCGACGGCGAAGACCTAATGGCGAAACCAGAGAAGGCCGCAGCCGGCAAAGCTGGCAAGAACAAGAAGTTCAAGAAGCGCGAGCGCAAGAATGTGCCATTTGGTATTGCTCACATTCAGGCCTCATTCAACAACACCATCGTTACCATCACCGATCCGGTGGGCAACACTCTGAGCTGGAAGAGCTCGGGGTCGCTCGGGTTCCGCGGATCGCGCAAGGGAACGCCGTTTGCGGCGCAGCAGGCTGCATCGAACGCGGCCGGCATGGCTCGCGATCACGGTTTGCGTGCGGTGGATGTACGGGTCGCCGGTCCGGGTTCGGGCCGCGAGTCGGCAATCCGCGCGCTGGCTGCCGCAGGCATCGAGGTGCGCTCCATTCGCGACGTAACGCCGGTGCCGCACAACGGCTGCCGTCCGCCGAAGCGGCGCAGAGTGTAAAGACAGTTGTCAGTGGTCAGTGAACAGTGATCAGTTGTTCGTGCTGAAATCAGCGATATCAACTCCTCACACTGACCAGACGACTTGCGGTAACAGATGCCGGGATCAGTTGAGGCTGCGGATTGCGGCTCCCAAAAACTGATCGCTGACCACTGTTCACTGTTCACTGTAATTGGGCCGGGAGGAAATGTCCTCCGGACACGTAAACCGGCCGTCATCCGAAGTCAGGAGAAGAAATGGCTCGTTATACCGGAGCAGTCTGCCGCCTTTGCCGTCGCGAAGGCACCAAGCTCTTTTTGAAGGGCACCAAATGCTTGTCCGATCGTTGCCCGATCGAGAAGCGCAACTTTCCTCCCGGAATGCACGGGAAAGATCGCAAGGCCAAGATTGTGGGCTACGGCCTGCAACTCCACGAAAAGCAGAAGGCCAAGCGTATGTACTTTACCCTTGAAGGCCAGTTTCGCGAGTACTACGAGAAGGCCAACCGCGCCACAGGCGTTACCGGCGAATTGCTCATTCAGCAATTGGAGCGTCGTCTGGACAACGTGGCCTTTCGGCTGGGTTTCGCAATCTCGCGCCGCCAGGCCCGGCAGGTCGTACGTCACGGACATGTGTCGGTGAATGGACGCAAGGTCAACATTCCTTCCTTCCAGGTGAATGTGGGCGATGAGATCGCGATTCGCGAAGTAGCCAAGAAGCTGATCATCGTGGAGCAGGGTGCGCAGTACGCAGCGCAGAATCCCGTTCCCGCATGGCTCGAAGCGAACTTTGAGACCTTCTCAGGCCGCGTGCTCAGCTTGCCGAAGCGCAAAGATGTGAACCTGCCGATCAATGAACAGCTGATCGTCGAACTGTACTCTAAGTAACAGTGAGCAGTGAACAGTGAACAGTGATCAGTGACTACCCATTCGGGCTATGTTACTGAACACTGTTCACTGACCACTGTCCACTGCATTTCAAACGAAGGAGAACTTGCGCGGCCGCCGCAAAATGCATCGCGACGTACATGCCGCGCGGGAAAAGAGACTCAGATATGCTTTGGAGAGGATTTCAAAAACCGAAGCGTTTGGCAGTGGATGCCGAGACGCTTTCTGACACATTCGGCAAGTTCAGCGCGCAGCCCTTTGAGCGCGGATTTGGCACAACCATCGGCAACGCCCTGCGCCGCACCCTGCTCAGCTCGATCGAGGGCGCCGCTGTCACCGCAGTTCGTGTTGAAGGTGTGTTGCACGAGTTCCAATCGATCGCCGGCGTGGTTGAAGACGCGACCGACATCATTCTGAATCTCAAGCAGGTTCCATTCAAGCTCGCGGGCGACGGTCCGAAGGCGCTTTATCTGCGCGCCGACCAGCCTGGCGTGATCACCAGCGGCATGATTGAGGCCGATGGCGACGTGGAGATTCTGGACAAGAACGTTTACATCGCCACCGTCTCTGAAGGCGGCAGGCTGGAGATGGAAATGCGCCTGAAGCGTGGCCGCGGTTACATCTCTGCCGACAAGAATTTCGACGCGGATCTTGGCCTGGGCTTCATTCCCGTGGACTCGGTCCATTCGCCTGTGCGCCGCGTGAACTACGTTGTGGAAGCAGCTCGTCTGGGCCAGATCACCGACTACGACAAGCTCACGCTCGAAGTGTGGACCAACGGGGCCGTGCTGCCCGCCGATGCTGTCGGTCTGGCTGCCAAGCTGCTCAAGGACCACATGAACATCTTTATCAACTTCGAAGAAGAAATCGAAGCTGAGTCGCGCAGCGAGAGCGGTCACGCCATTCTTCGCAACGACAATCTCAATCGCTCGGTCGAAGAGCTTGAGTTGTCTGTCCGCAGCTACAACTGCCTGAAGAACGCGAACATTCAAACCATCGGCGAGCTGGTACAGAAGACCGAAGCCGAAATGCTCAAGACCAAGAACTTCGGCCGCAAGAGCCTGAACGAGATCAAGGAAATTCTCGCGCAGATGGGGCTTTCCCTGGGCATGAAGATCGACGAGAGCGGCAACGCCGTTCCCGGGCCGACCAGCATTCCTCCCGCCACCGCATTGGCCGCGAACTACGGCCACTTCGACGACGAGGACGAGCCGCTGGATTCGGTCGATCTGCAGTTGCCTACCGAGACGGAGAACTTTTAAAGACAGCTATGAGCTTCTAGCCTCTAGCTGCTAGCTATTCTGTACGAGATCCGGAAGGCCGGTTTCGTCATGACTAGGCTAGAAGCTAGTAGCTAGGAGCTAGAAGCCTAATTCCGAAAGAGAGTTTCACATGCGCCATCGCAATGCAGGATTCAAACTCGGACGCAACACCAGCCATCGCCGCGCACTGCTGCGCAACCTGGTCACGTCCGTCATCGTGGAAGACCGCGTTGAGACGACCGTGGCCAAGGCCAAGGCGGTTCGTCCTCACGTGGAAAAGATGATCACACTGGGCAAGAAGGGCGACGTGCACTCGCGGCGCCAGGCGCTCAGCTTTCTCATGACCGACGCGGCTGTCGAGCGGCTGTTTGACACAGTGGCTCCGCGCTACGGCGACCGTCAGGGCGGCTATCTGCGCATTGTCCGCACGGGCTTCCAGAAGGGCGATGGCGCTGAGAAGGCATTCATCGAACTGCTGGGCGCTGAAAAACAACTTGAGGTCAAGCGCCAGAAGCGCGATGAAATCAAGGCCAAGAAGCGGGCGGAGCTCGAAAAGCAGTTGGAAGAAAGCAACAAAGAAGAAGGCAAGAAGGAAGAAGGCGGCGAAGAGGCTGCGTAAAGCGGCTCTTTGACGGTTTCTCGCCTTCGGTTGGAAGGCTGGCACGGGCGCATCCCTCGCGGGATGCGCCCGTGTTTGTTTTTGGGGCGCTCTGGTCTGAGTTTCATTTCTTTGGAGGTAGGCTCGAATTCTTGGATCAATTCGTCTTCTCGGCCTTCCGGTTGTAAGCTGCGGACGAAGGAACTTCGAAGTTTTTTTTCGCTGCGGGCCGAACTTTCTCGCTCGCGAACCCGAATAACAGGTTGGAGAGACACATTGGCCGACGACCGCGACATGTGGAAGAGGATTTGCGCGGGAGACCTGATGAGCGTGATCGGCGACTTCGACCACAGACGAACAGGGGCGGACGTCGGCGTTCGATGTTCCGAGGCAGGGCCGTTTCTTGATCTCGCAGTTGCCGCTGAAAGGCGGAGTTGAGGCGAAAGTCGCGATGGGTCGCGTTTCGTTCGAGGACGGCGGCCACTCGTGGGAATTCCTGAGCGGTGTTCCCATCTGCAGCGCGGACCACATCTGGGTCCTGCGTCAACCCGATTTCAAGCTGAAGACAGCGGGCGAGACCGGCGACCACGTTGCCTTCGGCAATCCGAAGCTGGTACAAACCGCGCAGGGCGAGTGGGTTCCTACTGGCCACCAATAACTGAGGGTTCTTCATATAGCCGTCGGGCGTCCGCTGCGGCGGACGCCCGAGTCTGTTAGCAGCAGATCACTCACGCTACTTACTTCGTCGCTTGATGTGCCGTCATGCCGCGCGGGCGAGACGCTTGGGCCAACGGAGGTGCAAGAGAAGATAGACAAGCAACTGCAGCACGATAGCGCCGGAGCAGTCGAGCAACACATCGGAGGAGACCCCAGTTCGATTGGGAAGGAACGATTGGTGGAACTCATCGGCGCCGGCTACCAGGGCGGTTCCGAGCAAGGCGAGGGTCGCGTCGAGCAAGAAGCTAGAGCGGGGCAAGCTCATCCACCATGCGCGCAGCCACAGCAGGCCCATGGTCCCATAGCCGAGAAAGTGTCCGGTCTTGCGGATCAAGTTGTGCAGAACGGCCCATTGGTTGTTCGCTACGTGACCGAAGATGTATTCGTAAATCCAACGCAAAGGGTTATCGGTGCGATCGGCTCCGAAGAACTCAGTCGACTCCAATGCGATGACGCAGATCGCTACAGCAACTGGCAGCCAAGCACGAAGCCAGTATTTAACGGATGGCCTGTCGGAAGAGGATGAGGGGGATGATGAGGAGGAACTCAATCGTGCAAGCCTTCCTGGCGTCGTTGAGGTGACGGCTTCGTCACACTTCCCGCGCGTCCGGGCCGAGAGCGCGCGAGTAAGAAAGCACGCAATGCACGATCGCGGGCAGCGGGGAGCGATCTATTCAACGTGGTAGTTGGGCGCTTCGCGGGTGATGATCACATCGTGCACATGGCTCTCGCGCAGGCCTGCGTTGGAAATGCGCACAAACTGTGCTTTCTCCTGCAACTCTGCGATGCTCGAGCAACCCAGGTAGCCCATTCCCGAGCGAAGGCCGCCGACGAGCTGGTAGACCATGGATTCAAGGGGCCCACGATAGGGAACGCGCCCTTCGATTCCTTCGGGGACAAACTTGGCGAGGCGGTTCTGATTGGAGCGCTCGCGTTGTACGACGCCTTCGGAGCCGATGTCCATTGCCAGATCTTCTGAGCTCTGGAAGTAGCGCTCTCCCGAACCTTGGCTCATCGCAGTGAGTGAGCCCATGCCGCGATAGCTCTTGAAACTGCGTCCTTGATAGAGGATCGTTTCGCCCGGACTTTCGTCGACGCCGGCGAACAAAGATCCGATCATGACTGAGCTGGCGCCGGCGGCGATGGCCTTTGTAACTTCCCCGGAGTACTTGATGCCGCCGTCGGCGATGACCGGAATACCGCGCTCACGGGCCGCGCGCGAAGCCTCGGCAATGGCGGTGATCTGAGGCATTCCGGCGCCAGTGACCATGCGCGTGGTGCAGATGGATCCTGGGCCGATTCCAACTTTGATTGCGTCGGCGCCGGCATCGATGAGGGCCATGGCGCCTTCATACGTGGCGACGTTGCCGGCAAGCAGACCGATACTGGGAAAGCGCTTCTTTACTTCGCGCACTGCATCGAGCACGCGCGAAGAGTGGCCGTGCGCGGAATCGATTGCGAGCGCATCCACGCGCGCGTTTACCAGCTCTGCCGCACGTTCAAGATAATCCCCGGTGGCTCCGATGGCTCCGCCGACGCGCAGGCGGCCCTTCTCATCTTTGCTGGCGTTGGGGTATTTCAATTTCTTCTGGATGTCTTTAACCGTGATGAGGCCCTTCAAGTTGTACTGATCGTCGACCACAAGGAGCTTTTCAACGCGATGTTCATGCAGGATCAGTTCAGCCTCTTCGAGGGTCGTGCCCACCGGAACCGTAATCAGGTTCGTCTTGGTCATGACGTCGTCGACGGGAACATCGGTGCGGGTCTCAAAGCGCAGGTCGCGATTGGTGAGGATGCCAACCAGCCGCTTGCCCTGCGTGACCGGCACGCCGGAGATTTTGTAGCGCCGCATGACCTCGAGAGCATCGCCGATCATCTGGTCGGGGCCGATCGTGACCGGGTCCACGATCATGCCGCTTTCTGAGCGCTTTACCTTGTCGATCTCACCAGCCTGATCGCTGATGTTGAGATTGCGATGCACTATGCCGATGCCACCCTGCTGTGCCATGGCGATGGCCATGCGCGACTCAGTCACCGTGTCCATGGCAGAGGAGAGCAGCGGAGTGTTCAGCGTAATGTCGCGGGTGAGCTGGGTCTGCGTGCTCACTTGCGCGGGAACCACCTCGCTGTATGCGGGGACCAGCAGCACATCGTCGAACGTCAAAGCTTCAATGAGAGTTTTGGCTAGCATAATGCTCAGATGCGTCCGGCGGGCCAAGGACTCTGGTCAGTGGTGCGGCGGGCGCTTCTGACTATTGTATCGGAGGGGGGCAGGGCTGGAGGCGCAGTCACGTTGCATCGGCGGCATTCGCAAGCCTTGCGTCCGCTCCTTACAATCCGCGCGTTACTGGCTGCGTTGCATTACACGCCCACGGGGAAGGGTTTGGGACTCGACTCGTCGGTGTTTGCGCCGGTGCGCCAGCGCTCAAATCGGCCTTGGAGCAGGCTCATCAGGCCGGTGTACCAGTACCCCAGCACGAACAGAATCAGGAACGGCGCGGTGAAGTAATTCTGATTGGAGAAGGTATAAACGATCGCTGCGAGGAAGTAGCATCCGATGAAGAGTTCGATCCACGGAGCAAGCACCAGGCGTTTGCGATATTTGGCGGCCTGCGACTTTTCTCCCTTTACGGCGACGCGATACTTGGGCGTGCGAACGAATGCACTCTTGATGCCCAGCAACGCCTCCATCACAGCCTTGGTATTCGTGACCGTGAGGCCGATGCCGAGCGCCATCAGGAAGGGGAGATAGAGAAACGTCCGCATCCAGGTTTTGGGATAGAGTTCGCGCTGGCTGGCCAGGTAAAACACGGCGATGGAGGCTGACGATGCCGTGAAGAGCGGCACATCGATCAGCAGCATCTGGAACCAGCCTTGGTAGAAGCGGCAGATCATGGCTGGAATCAGCAGTGCCGACATGACGATCATCAGCGGATAACTCAGATTGGCTGTGAGATGGTAGACGGCCTCGATCTTGATGCGTCTCGGCACATTTGACTTGAACATCATGGGAAGCACTTTGATCGACGTTTGAATCAGTCCTTTGGCCCAGCGCGCCTGCTGCGTCTTGAAGGCTGTCATCTCGATGGGCAATTCGGAAGGGCACTCGATTTCGGGCAGATATTTGAATTTCCAACCGGCCATTTGCGAGCGATAGCTCAGGTCGGTGTCCTCAGTGAGCGTGTCGTGCTGCCACCCGCCGCCGTCTGAGATGGCCTTGCGCCGCCACATGCCGGCTGTGCCATTGAAGTTGAAGAAGTCGCCTGAGCGGGCGCGGGCTCCGTGCTCGAGAACAAAGTGTCCGTCGAGCAGGATGGCCTCGATGCGGGTGAGGAGGCTGTAGTCGCGATTGAGGTGGGTCCAGCGGGTCTGCACCATGCCGATTTCGGTCTCTGCAAAGTGATGAATCACCTTCATCAGCCAGTCGGTTGGGGGCACAAAGTCGGCGTCGAAGATGGCGACGAACTCGCCGCTTGCCACCTTGAGGCCGGCGTCGAGGGCTCCGGCTTTGTAGCCGTGGCGGTTGGTGCGGTGAATGTAGACGATGGGATGGCCCAGCGCGGCGTAGCGTGCGACGATGCCGGAAGCGACTTCCGTTGTCTCGTCAGTGGAGTCGTCGAGGACCTGGATTTCAAGCTTGTCAGGCGGATAATCCATGGCGCAGACGGCTTCAATCAACCGGTCGATTACGAACTGCTCGTTGAAGATGGGAAGTTGAATGGTGACGCGTGGCAGTTCGTCGAAGTGCTTTGATGGGTTGGGGTTGTAGTTTTTGCGGTATTTGAAATAGAGATAGCACAGCGTATAGCGATGGACACCGTAAAGCGCCAATACGATCATCACCGCGAAATAGGGAAGCAGCAGCGCCAGGTCAAACCAGTTCCAATGGTAGAGGCCACGAAAGGTCGGGTCTGCAAATTGAGATTTCAGATAGTGGCGCAGGCCGGTCTGGGGGGCAAAAGCAAGGTACGCCGTTGAACGCAACAATAGCCCGCTGAGCAGGTTGGAGGAGAGATTCAGGCCGGCTGCAAGCGCTGCGAACAGGGTGGTGCCTCCGCGAACGGGACTACGGCAATTGTAAGCGAACGGGGGCTCGGGAAGTATTAGTCAGACAGGCGCTGCAGTTTAACCAGGATGGCTGGTCTTTCAGGATCCAATACCTGGATCGACTCCGAATCATCCAGGCCGGAATACTTCTTTGCGGTTACATAGTGAACCCGCTGAAGATATCGGCCACTCTGGGCATCGAAAACGTAGACGTTGATCTCAAAGTGATGGGCAGCGAAGTGCGTCTCTTTGGCTTGAAAACCCCAGACAAAATCAGCGGTCACAAGGACCGGAAGGCTGGAGAACCGGGGTAGATGCCAGACTCTGTATTCACTCTGGTTGGTGAGTTGTACTACTGGCAGGAGGTTGATGAATCCTTTGTTTTGTTCTTTGAGGAGCGCGAAGTCGGTCAAAGTACCGCTTCCGCCACCCGAGAAGGTTGCTGTGAAGAGAATCAGATCCTTACCGTTGAGTTTGGCTACGGTATGAGCCTCGGGTTCGAGTCCAAAGGCGTATTTCTCGCTGGGCGGTGTGTAGCACTTCCCCTTGCTCGTCGCTCCCAGGCAGATTTGGGCGGAGGTCGTGGGAAGGCCATCGGAATCCAGCTTGCCAGCCGAGAGGCGATACTGAGCGAAGGATGCAACCGCAATAGCGTTCGCAAGAAGTCCAATCGATATAGACGTTGAAAGTATTCCGTGCCTCAACACTTGCTCCTTCTTATCCGGCGAAGATCCTCCGGCAAATGGTCCTGGCGTCGCTGCTCAAGAGTACACTCGCTTTCTGCCGATAACGAAATTTGCCCTTCTCCTTCCCTTTGTCGTAATGTTTTCTGTTAGTTGGAGATAACGCATGACGCCTGTGTCCGTCTCAGCCATCGTTGCCGCCAAGGGTGGTAGTTTTCTGCTAGAGAATCGCACTCCGGTTGAGGTTTTTACACCCGAAGACTTGAGCGAGGAACAACGGCAGATGGCGGCCACTGCCGCTCAGTTTGCCCGCGATGAGATTTTGCCCACGACGGCGGACATCGAGGCTAAGAAGCCCGGTGTGCTGCCGTCCCTCATGCGCAAGGCGGCCGAGCTCGGGTTCGCGTCGGTCGATATTCCCGAAGAGTATGGCGGCATGGGAATGGACAAGACCACTTCAACGATCATCACCGACCATCTTTCTGTCCTCGCGAGTTTTTCGACGGCGTTTGGCGCACACATCGGGATTGCGACGCTCCCACTCGTCTGGTACGGCACCGAGGAGCAGAAGCGGCGCTATCTGCCGCGGCTTGCGAGCGGGGAATGTATCGGGGCCTATGGACTGTCTGAAGCCAGCTCCGGGTCAGACGCAATGAACATTCGCGCACGGGCTACGCTCTCCGCAGACGGCAACACCTACACCCTCAACGGCGAAAAGATGTGGCTTACCAACTGCGGTATCGCAGGGCTATATACGATTTTCGCCAAGATTGACGGAGAGAAGTTCTCCGCATTTCTGATAGAGCGCGACACGCCGGGACTCACGGTGGGCGCGGAGGAACACAAGCTGGGTATTCGTGGATCGTCGACGTGTCCGCTGGTGTTACAGGAATGCAAGGTGCCTGCTGCGAACTTGTTAGGCGAACCGGGCAAAGGGCACCACATCGCCTTCAACGTGCTCAATGTGGGCAGGTTCAAGTTGGGTGTTGCGTGTGTCGGCGGAGCGCGTCATGCGCTGAGTCACACGATTCGCTATGCCAAGGAGCGGAAGGCCTTTGGGAAGCCGATTGCGGAGTTCGGGCTGATTCAGCGAAAGATTTCAACGGCCGCGACGCGGCTCTATGCCGCGGAGAGCATGGCTTACCGCACGGTTGGAATGATTGACGCAAGCCTCGAACAGAATGGCGAACAGGCCAACATCTCGCCGCGTGAGACACAGCGACGCATCGAGGAGTATGCGGTGGAGTGCTCGATCCTGAAGGTTTATGGATCGGAGATGCTCACCCTGGTGGCCGATGAGTTGATCGCAACCATGGGCGGCTACGGCTATGTTGAGGAGTATCCGGCCGAGCGGTTTTATCGGGACGCGCGCATCAATCGGATATTCGAGGGCACCAACGAGATCAACCGGCTGATCATTACCGGATGGCTGATGAAGCGGGCTCTGAGCGGTGAGTTGCCACTGCTTGGGGCCATAAAGACCCTGATGGATGAAGTGATGCAGCCGCCCTCGTTCGATGCGGCAGGCGATTCGGGTGAGGTACTGGAGCGCGAGACTCAAATGCTGGCCGGGGTGAAGAAGATCGCTCTTTTCTCGGCCGGGGTGGCGAGCCAGAGGTTCATGACGGCGCTGCAGGAGCAACAGGAAGTGATGGCCGACCTGGCTGACATCATCACGCAAGTCTTCGCGCTGGAGTCGGCGCTTTTGCGGGCAAGGAAGCTGGCAGCGGCCGGAAGAGGTCCGGCTGGCGCTGCGTCGGCCGAAGTCGCAGCGGCCATGACAGGACTGCTGGCCGACGAGAGTCTGGCTCTTTCAGAGCAAGCGGCGCGGCGCGTGCTTGCTGCCTGCGGCGAGGGCGACTTGCTGCGCACTCAGTTGGCAATCCTGCGACGGCTTGCAAAGTCTACGCCGGCGAACGTGGTTGGCCTGAGCCGCACGGTAGCGCGCCATTGCATTCAGTTGGGGAAGTATCCGTTCTAAGCGTGGCGACCTACGGCAAAACCAGAGATGTTGTGGCCTCTTGAATTCTGTAGAAGGTCGCCGCTCCCTGATGGTCGCGTCGACTTTAGGGTTAAGGTTTCGAGATACAGCGTCTCTGGTTTTGCTATAGAGCCACAGGGTCTGACGAGCTGTGGTTAATCTACGAGGGATAGGCTCCTGCAATATAGCCTTCCAGGGCATGGATGGTCTGCTCTTGACCGGAAATCACCCACTTCACCAGATCGCCGATCGAGACGACGCCCATTACTGTGTCGCCTTGCAGCACCGGGAGGTGGCGAATGCGATTTTGGGTCATCAGGGCCATGCATTCATCCACTGTGTGCTTCGGCGTCACAGACATAACCGGGCTGGACATAAGTTCCCGAACCTGGGTCTCACGGGAATGATGGCCTTCCAGGATCCCTTTGCGTGCGTAGTCACGCTCGGAAAGTATGCCGACGAGTCGATTGTTGGAGCAAACGAGCAAGGCGCCGATGTCGTACTTGGCCATCATCTCGAGCGCTTCGTAGACAGTCTGCTCGGGTTCGATCGATAGCACCCCCCTGGCTTCGCCCTTGCACCCGAGCAAAACCCCAATCGTGTCAGTAATCTTCATTCGGACCTCCTGGCGAGCTTGCCGATAGGCGGAAACTATAGCCGATCTATATAGCTTGTGAACAGCACATTAATTGCCCGTATTTTTCGAGTGTGGAAAAAACGGAGCCGATTGAAGTTACGTCTATCTCGGTAGCGGCCTTCCGGTTTGAGGGCGCGACTCCATGGCCGGTTGCCCGCTGGATTTAAAATGGAGGCTGGAGTTGAGCTTCCCCTTGAGAACAGGTGAATCTCAACGCTGCTTTCCAAAACGGAGAAATATCCCCATGCCTTTGATGAAGACCTCGAATCCAGCCTTGAGCGACAAAACCTTCCGCGATCTCGCCGGCAACCGTTTCGGAGGCGCCATCGACGCGACCGACCGGATGACGTTGAACGGTACCGTGAACAAAACCGGCTTTTTGCTGGTCTTTGCTTTCGCAACCGCGGCATGGACATGGCACTCGTTTATCCAGACGCGAAATCCTGCGGATGTAGCGCTGCCCCTGATGGTCGGGGTGTTCGGAGGATTCATTTGCGCCATGGTGACGGTTTTCAAGAAAGAGTGGTCGCCGGTGACTGCGCCGATCTATGCGCTGCTCGAAGGGCTCTTCCTGGGCGGCATCTCCGCCATGTTTGACCTGCGGTATCCCGGTATTGCTATTCAAGCCGTGGGGCTCACGTTTGGCACTCTCCTGGTCTTGTTGATGGCTTACAGTTCGGGGCTTATCAAGGTCACCGATAAGTTCCGTATCGGAATCGTCGCTGCTACAGGCGGCATTGCGCTTTTTTACCTGCTGCAGATGGTTCTGGGTTTTTTCGGCTTCCGCTTCATCGCAATCAATGGGTCAGGACCCATTGGGATTGGGTTCAGCCTCTTCGTTTGCGCGATCGCCGCGCTGAACCTGGTGCTCGACTTCGACTTCATCGAGCAGGGCGTGAACTTTGGCGCACCCAAGTACATGGAGTGGTACGGCGCGTTTGGCATCATGGTGACGCTGGTCTGGCTGTATCTCGAGATCCTGCGTTTGCTCTCGAAGTTGCGGAGCCGGAACTAGGGGCTGGGATTACCGTACCTTGCCAAGTGGCGTACCCCCCACCCATACTCTGTAGAGAAGTTCCTTGTTTTCAGGGACCTGCAGACAAGGTTGCGCTGCAAAATCCTCTTAACATTGGACTTAGCCGCAGAATCCTCTCAGGTAAGGACTTACGGGTAATTTTGGAAGCGATCTGCGGGTTTCATGTCGCATTGCGGTATGGGGCGGAGTTTGGACGGGCATGCAATAGCGCCTCTCGGCTCGATCTTCAACTACCAGTGTGCGCCGATGGTGAGAAATTATCCGCAGGTGGGAGCGATGTCCGCTGAAACATCAGCGCCGGTTGAGGGTGAAGTTGTGGCGCGACGGCAATCGAACGACGAGCCTATTGCAACGGAGTAGCCGTCAGTGTGACTTGCATGCTTCCCTTCGTGTCCAGCGAATCGGACGTGAAGACGACGGTTGCCTTCCTCAGCGGCACCAGCACTGGCGCCTGCCAGCGATTGTTTCGAATGACAGGCGTGCCGACCTGACTGATTCCAGTCGGCGTCGCGAGGCTACTGACATCCGCGGAGAGTTCGATGGACAGCTTGCCTTCGACTTCGCGCGTGTTGTGCACGTCGAAATTGATCCCAACATCTATGTACTGATAGGTCGTCGGCACCCCGTTGTTCACAGTACCGGACGCAACCGGAACCCTGGATCCGGTGCGAATCGAAACGCCGCGATTGGCTCGGTCCGTATTCGTCGTCATGGTATACGAGCGGCTGTTCACAGCTTTTCCGTCCGCGCCGAGTTCCTGCACAACAAACTCCAGGTGATAGTAGTGGACCGGCGGCTCCGGCGCCTTCGCTGCTTCCGCGGATTTTGACGCCTCCTGAGCACGTAACTTTTGAGCACAAGAAAACGCCAGAAGCAGAACACAGCAAAGCATTGTCAATTTGCGCATGATTGTTCTCCCTAGTTCTTGCCCTCGTCGGGCGGTGAAAGTGGCGGTATGGCGATGGCAGAAATCTGTAGCGGCGCATCGGATGGCTCGGGTTTTCCAAGCGCCTGTTTCCTCACGTCAGGGGGTTGGTTGGCAAGAACGATCAGCGCCTGCTCCTGCTCATTGAGGGGCCTGGGAGTGGGGAAAAGGTCGAGTTTGGGGCGCGCAATATTCCCGTTGCTACCGGCGACGCGATTGTCCCGCGTGTGCCAGCGGTGAGCCCCTGCGCCGGGAATCGTCGCGGCGTGAATTGCTTCCGGAGGCATGACGCGCATTGTTTGGCTGTTTGCATTTGGCGTCACGCGTGGCGGCAGATCGTGCATGGCATGCTGCTCCGCATTTCGATGCAGCGCGAAAATGAGGATAAGACAGGCTGCAACCGGCACTGCCGCCGCCCACCACATCAAACCCATGCGCCGCGCGGGCGCCGTGCCCGCCTCTTCTGTCACGCGCGCCAGCACTCGCTGCTCCAGCACTCGCTCCTCCAGCCCAGGCCGGGCGCGGGCGTCGGCATAGCTGGCCACGGCGGAGTCGATCAACTCATCGAGTTCGTCATCCCGCATAGCGCGTCTCCGGTCTTCGGCTCTCCATTGCCTGCCATTTCTCGCGCAGCACCTGTCGTGCTCGTTGAAGCCTCGTACGCACCGTGCCCTCGGGAATGCCGACGATCTTCGCGATCTCGCGCGAGTTCAATTCGTCGAATGCCGAGAGCACCAGCGGCACGCGCAGATCCTCGGGCAGTGCGTCGATCATGCTGTGAATCTTCGACTGCTCGTCGGCAGCGGCAACGGCCAGCTCCGGCCCCATATCTTCCGCGGCTATTTCTTCGGCCCGCGATTCTTCCACGCTGCCTGCTCTCCGGTCTGCCGTTCGCGGGCGAAGATCGACTGCCACGCGCCACGCAACCCGGGCGAGAAAGGCACGCTCGTTCTCGGCGTGTTGCCATCCGCGATTGCGATAGAGCTTCAAGAACGTCTCCTGGACCGCATCCTCGGCATCGTGGGAATTGAGCAGCACCGCATACGCAACCCGAAAGACGAAGCGGGACTGGCGCTGAACGAGCGCCGTGAATTCCGCGTCTGGGTCAGTGAACAAACTCGCGTGCTCCCTCAAGCCGGCACCGGAAAGATCATTCTCCGACGCAGCGTCCGCGATGTACATACCCTAAGACGGGGTACAGGCGCGCGGTGTTCAGATATTTTCGATCGGAGTCATCTCTTGCCGAGATCGTAAACTGGCTGTGCGCCGCCGTTTTGGATGAACGTGCAGGTCGCCTTGCCTGATTCACCGCACACCTCGCGCTGCATCTTGACCGTCTCCAGTTGGATGAACTGCTGTGGAGATAGCCCCATCGCCTCTCGATATGCGTTGTCGGCTTTGGCGCGGCTTGTTTCTGCGGCTGCGCGCTGGTCCTCGGCGAGCTTCATCTGCTGTTCTGTCTGAATGCGCTGCTCTTGCGTAGCGGTTGCGATGCGCTGCGTCTTGACGGAGTCAGGCGGGTTAGCCTTGCCGACGGTCATGGTAACCAACTCGACCGGAAGACCCTTCTGCGTGATGAAGATCGAAAGCTGATCGTGAATCTCGTTGTCGATGTCATCGAGAGCGGTGGTGCTGATCGCGGTCTCGTTCATGCCGCGCTTCCTCACCGCCTGCCGAACCATGGTCTTGAATGGTTCTTCGAGGTTGTTTGCGTACCACTCCGGCCCAAAGGTTCGAATGAGAGTCACAGAATTCGTAACCTTGAGCACCATGATGGCGTGGAAGGTAATCGGAACTCCGTCTTTGGTCATGGTGTCGGGCAGTTCCGTCTCAAATTTCTGTGGCTGCATATTCACGTCGACACCGTCGGTGCTGATCGCCGCGTATGCACGGCCAGTCCGCACGGGCTCGGAGTCAACGCCGCCATGCCCAAAGAAGATAGGCTTTTCGATCAGCACCACTTCGTGACCGGCATTTGGCGCATACGAGTGGCATCCGATCATTCCTATGACAATCGCGGCGATGGCCATAAAGGCGAACACACGTGAGGGATTTGCAAAGTGCATTTAGCACTCTCCTTTGCAACCTGTCTTTGGGGACGCTTCAGCATACTACGAAATGGGAGAAGAGGGCCGCGCGCTTTGTGAAAAGAGCACAACCAGCCTGCATAAACGAGAGATTTACGAGAGTTTTTGCTACTTCGCTTTGTCTGAAGTATTCAGATACTCCGGATGATCATGCTCAATTTCGCTTGAAATCTTGCTGCTGAGCTCGCTGAACGAATTTGCGCAGCTGTCATTGAACTCGTCCCTCATTTTTGGCAATTCGGCGTCAAACTTTGCCGCGAGAGCCGAGCTGATTTCAGACTTTTCACCGGCGTTGGTCTTCTTCAGATGCTCAAGCAAAGCATCGATTTCGTCCGGGGTAAAGTGCTTCTCATATCCCTGTGCCGAGATTTCGATGATGCCGTCCAAATTCATCCGCGCAAGCATTCGGTTCGCCCACTCCTCGCTGAACTTCGCAGAGCAAAGCTCGCATTGTTCCTTCATCTGCTTACGGCCGTCTCCGATCATCGCCTTCCACAGGGCAGGCACCTGCTGGCGCGCTCCCATCAGTTCCACAAGCTGGATTGCATCGGCGTGAACCTTCTTGCTATCCACTGGAATTGCGGCCGCGGTATTCGAATCCGCCGTGGGGATTGTTGTCTGAATGGCTTTGTTGTCAGGGGTTTGAGCCTGCGCAGAAAGAATGAGAGCGAGAAAAAGGATTGCGGAATTCATGGCCGAAATTATAGGAGGATGCAGACGCCATCTCTGTATCCGCGCTCACATCGGCCGCGCATCCGCATTACCGCAGTGGTGGGTGCGATCCAAGAAAGCGGCCCGTTTCTCGTGTTGAGGAACGGGCCGCTTTGTTTGGATCGAATGAGTTGACTTAGGCCTTTGCCGAGGTTAATGCGCCCAGATCAGCGGCAAGCTTCTCAGTGGAGAAGGCTTCAATGATGTCGCCTTCCTTCAGATCGCTGAATCCGCCAAGCCCGATGCCGCACTCCATGCCATTGGTGACTTCGCGAGCGTCGTCCTTAAAGCGCTTGAGCGAGCCGATCTTGCCCTTGAAGACCTGCTCATCGCCGCGCATTACCTTGACCTCGGCATCGCGGCGAATGACGCCATCCTGCACGCGGCAGCCGGCGATGGTGCCGACTTTGGGAATGCGGAAGACGTTGATGACTTCCGCGCGCCCAACGTAGTTTTCCTTGAACGTAGGATCGAGCAGGCCCAGCATGGCAAGCCGCATCTCATCCTGCAACTCGTAGATGATTGAGTGCAAGCGAATCTCGACGCCTTCTTGTTGCGCCAGTTCCGCGGCCTTGCGCTCGGGGCGCACGTTAAAGCCGATGATGATGGCGTTGGAGGCGGTCGCGAGCAGCACATCGCTCTCGGTGATTGAACCGACACCGGAGTGAATGACCTTGACGCGCACCTTCTCCGTCGACATGCGAACCAGCGAATCGGCCAGCACCTCGACCGAGCCGGTAACGTCGCCCTTGATGATCAGTGCGAGGTCTTTTACGCCTGCCTGGCGAATCTGCTCTGCCAGTCCCTCGAGAGACACGCGAGAGCTCTTCGCGAGTTGAGATTCGCGCTCCTTCATCTTGCGGTATTGCGCGATGCCCTTGGCCTTGTCACGATCGGCAACGACGAGGAACGTGTCGCCGGAGTCGGGCATGGCTTCGAGACCGAGCACTTCAATCGGCGTCGACGGCCCAGCTTCTTCAAGCGGCCGTCGCGATCGTCAAACATGGCGCGGACTTTACCAAACGTATTGCCGACAATGTAGCTGTCGTTCAAGCGCAAGGTTCCGTCCTGCACCAGCACGGTGGCAACAGCGCCGCGACCGCGATCCAGCTTGGCTTCAAGCACCGAGCCCACGGCCTTGCGTCCCGGCGTTGCCTTCGGAGCCTTGATGTCAGACACGAGGCAGATCATCTCGAGCAGAAGATCCAGGTTGAGCCGCTTCTTGGCCGAGACTTCGACGAACACGGTTCCCTGGTCGCCGGAGCCGGCCCATTCCTCTGGGATCAAGCCGCGATCTGCGAGTTGTTTCTTGACGCGATCGGGATTGGCCTCCGGCTTATCGATCTTGTTCACTGCCACAATGATTGGTACTTCAGCGGCCTTGGCGTGATCGATGGCTTCGAGGGTCTGCGGCATAACGCCGTCGTCGGCTGCGACTACGATGACCACGATGTCGGTCACCTTGGCGCCGCGAGCACGCATACGGGTAAAGGCTTCGTGGCCCGGCGTATCGAGGAAGACGATTTCGCGGCCGGAAGCGGGTGAGCCCTCCTTGGCAAACTTCACTTTGTAAGCGCCGATGTGCTGCGTAATGCCGCCGGCCTCGCCTGCTGCAACGTCAGTCTCGCGAATGGCGTCGAGCAGTGAAGTCTTGCCGTGATCGACGTGGCCCATCACGGTGACCACAGGTGCGCGAGGCACCTCGAGTTCGCCCGTGTTCTCGGCTTCGAGAACCTCTTCGATGGACTGGTTGGCAATCTCTTCTTCGTAGCTGATGACGGTGGCGCCGGTGCCAAATTTGGCAGCAACGTCCTTCACCATTTCCGCGTCGAGCGATTGGTTGACAGTGACGAAGACACCGCGCATCAGCAGGGTGGCGATCAGGTCCTTGGCGCGAATCTCAAGTTTCTCGGCCAGGTCCTTTACGCTGATGCCCTCGGTGACGGTGATCTCGCGGGTAATGGGCAGTGGCTCGTTGCTGAACTGTGTGGCGCCGCCAAAACGTGGCGGCGGCACAAAGCCCTTCATCGGGCCTTCCTTCGTCTTGGGGTACTGCGGGCGTCCACCGCGCCCTCTTGGGGCTGCGCGCTGCGGACGTGGAGCTTCTCCGGTAGGTGGAGCGCCACCCGCACCGGGGCGTGCGCCGAAACCGCCAGGGCGGGGAGCGCCAAATCCGGGACGAGCACCGAAGCCTGGACGGGCACCGGGTGCGCCTGGGCCCGCATAGCCGCCCGGTGTTGTGCGCGTGGGATGCTTGGGGCGCGGTCCTCCCGCAAATTGGCCTTGGCCTTGCGGCTGTTGCCCGGCAAAACCGCCGGGCGTGCGCTGTGGATAGCTGCCGGGCGCACTTGCGGGTCTGCGATCAAATATCGGCTTGCCTCGCTGGATGCCTCCTGCTTGCGCGGTGGGAGCGGCGCTACCGGGCGGCACAATGGGCGCCTTGTACACAGGCCGTGGGCCAGTCTGCGGCATGACTACGCGGCGAATGGGCGGAGCCGCTGGCGGCTGGGGCACTTGTTGGTGCGCGCGAGCTGCCGGGCGCTGCTCGGTTTTTACGTCTGGCGCTGCTTGCAATGAGTCCTTTACGGGTGCGGGAATTTCCGGGGCCTCGACGGCTGGAGCTTCGGAAACCGGCGGTACCGCGGGTTCGGCGACAGGCGCGGGCGGAGCAACAACTTCCACTGTTTCAGGAGCCGGCGAAGCGGCGGCAACCGGTGGCGTCGCGGCTTTAGTTGCTGCGGGCTTTGCGGGTGTCGGCGCTTGCTCGACGGTGCGCGGCTGTGCCGTCGTGGCGGCAGTTGCCACTGGCGGCTTGACTACAACCGCTCCCGGCGGAACGACCGTTACGGCGGGACGCGCAGATGCGGCCGATGCGGGCGCTTTGGCAACCACAGGGCCAGACGGAGGCTTGGACGCAATGGCCGGGGGCGCTTGAGGAATGATTGCGGGCGCGGGGCGGGGCTGCGGCACAACCTTACGCGGTTCCGGACGCGCGGGCGCCACGGAAGGCGCAGCAACAGCGGCAACCGGAGGCACCGGCTTGGCAGGAGCCTTGGGAGCAGCAGGCGCCGGCGTGCGCGCGACGGCGCTCCCTCCGCGTGCTGCCGCTTCCTGTTCCTGCTTTTGGGCCAGAATGGCCTTCATCACGTCGCCGGGCTTGGAGACGTGCGAGAGATCAATTTTGGGTGTGATGGATTGGGAACCGCGAGACGCGCCCCCCGCGTGGGACGTCGACTTCGTCCCGCGCTCAAATTGCGCGCGAACCTTTTCGGCCTCATGGTCCTCTATGGAGCTTGAGTGGGTCTTACCCTCACCCAGGCCGAGTTCTCCCAACACGTCAAGTATCTGACGGCTCTTGACTTCCATCTCACGCGCGAGATCGTTAATTCGAACCTTGCTCATCCGCCTCTTTTCAGAATGTGCTACCCAAAGCCCTTAGTCGCTCATAGCTACCCCATGGCATTGGCAGGTTAAGTTACCGCTATTATCACTTGAATGATGCCTAAAAGCGCGGCACATGTTACGCGCCGCCCTCTTCGTCTTCTTCGGTCTTGCCTATCTCGTTTTGTTCTGCTTCCAACTCGGGAAGATCGATCTCATCCGCGGGTGGAATATTTTCAATCGCCAACTCGGTCGACGTGAGGCTCTCTGATTCCGCCTCTTGCTCAAGCAACGCTTCGGTATTGCGGTCGGCGCCTTCCAGCTCATCATTTTCAGCCGCCGCAGCGCGAAGACTCTCCGCTTCTTCCAGCACTTCGGCGGAGTTCTCCAACTCTGCTTCCGATGTGCCTGCAACCGCTTCGGGGGTCTGGACTTCCGAAGCGCCTTCCGAGAGATTCTCGGTGTCGGCCGCTGCGGTAAGTGCAGCTCCTTCATCGAACCCTTCGGCGACTTCAGGAACGTGGCCCTCTTCGCCCTCTTCAAAGTGTCCGAAGTAGTGGCGTACCGCAACGCTGATGCGCTCCAGCGTTTTTTCGCCGATGCCGGGGATTTCCTCGAGCTGTTCGGGCGTCATGTCGGCCAGGGACTCCACGGTCGTAATGCCCGCGGCAACCAGCTTCTGGATGATTCCATCGCCCAGTTCCGTGACCTGCTCGATCGGAGTCGAAGGACCGCCTGTGAGAGCCTGCATCTGTTGCTCCACTTCCTGGCGCTTTTCCTCTTCGCTCTTGATGTCGATCTTCCAGCCCAGCAGCTTGGCCGCGAGACGAACGTTCTGGCCCTTCTTGCCAATGGCAAGAGACAGTTGGGTGTCGTCGACGATGACTTCGAGCTGCTTGTCGGTAAGGTCCGAGATGGAGACGCGGCTGACCTTGGCCGGCTGCAGGGCCTTCTCGGCAAACGTCGTGATCTCTTCGCTGAACTCGATGATGTCGATCTTCTCGCCGCGCAGTTCGCGAATGATGGACTGCACGCGCATGCCCTTCATGCCGACGCAGGCGCCGACGGGGTCAACGTCCTTGTCGCGGGACTGAACCGCTATTTTTGTGCGCTCACCGGCTTCGCGGGCAATCGCCCGAATGACCACGGTGTTGTCGTAGATCTCCGGTACTTCAGACTGGAACAGGTTTTGTACCAGCTCTGGCGCGGCGCGCGAAACGATTACCTGCGGCCCTTTGGCGGCTCGGTCCACCTTGAGCAGGACCACACGGACGCGTTCGCCGATGGAGAACTGCTCAAGCCTCGATTGCTCGCGCTTCGGGCAGCGAGCTTCGGCCTTGCCGAGGTCGTAGATCACGTCCTGGCCTTCGACGCGCTTGACCGTGGCATTCAGGACTTCTTTTTCGCGGTGCGCGTACTCGTTGAAGACGGTGTCGCGCTCGGCTTCACGCACCTTCTGGAAGATGACCTGCTTGGCCAATTGCGCGGCGATGCGGCCCAGGGGACTGGTGTCGCGATAGAGGCGAATTTCGCTACCAACCTCGACACCGGGCGCAAGCCCGTTCGCTTCAGTCAGCGTGATCTGGTTCACCGGATCTTCAATTTCTTCTTCGTCAGGCACCACGGTCTTGAAGATGTAGGCGGTGATCTCGCCGGTTTCCTTGTTCAGTTCCCCGCGCATGTTTTCCTGGGTTTTGTAGAATTTGCGCGTGGCGAGGGCGATAGCCTCTTCCACGGCTCCGACGACAATCTCGGGCTCGATACCCTTCTCGCGACTCAGGAGTTCGATACTTTGATACAAGGCGCTGGCCATACTCTGCTTACTTTCTCGGATTGTTCCGGCGGCTGGCCAAAATTGGCCTTGCCGCTTGATTGAATTGTTTTGGTGGTGGCTTGGATCTTAATCCGCGCCCGGCACTCGAACAGCTAACCGACCAGTGCCTATATCTCTGGAATCAGCTCTGCCTTCTCGACGTTTCTCAGAGCAATCTCGATGGTGTCGACACCTGCTTTGCGGCTTTTGCTGTTCTGATGCAGGGCGCCCAGATCGAGCGTGATGCTCTCGCCAGCGCCTTTCTGCAATCGTCCCCGCCAATGCCGGTTGTTGCGAATCGCCTCGAAGGTTTGCACCTTGACAAGGCAGCCCGCAAACCGCTGAAACTCTTCCGGTTTGCTCAACTTGCGATCCAGTCCCGGAGAACTGGCTTCCAACGTGTACTCCGTGCCCGGAATCAAGTCTTCCACGTCAAGAAGCACTCCAAAATCCTGGCTGAAGGCCGCGCAATCTTCGTGGGTTATGCCGGAAAGCTGGTTGACGCTTAGCCGGCCCTCTACGAGTCGCTCGGGAAGTCCCTCGCGCCGCGCCGCAATTTCTGTTTCCAATCGTTCGCGCCCCTCTGCATTCTTTTCGAGGAAGACACGCAAAACACGTTCTTTCGACGGCCCGGCGAGCTCAACGTCCACCACGTCCAGTCCGTGTGATGCAGCAACTCTTTCCGCCGCAGCCCGAATTTCATCCAGCTTTGTTGCCATCGTTCCCGATACCGCGAATCACCCAACGCTCTGGGCTCTGTCCGTTGCAACCCTTTAAGCAGCTATAACTTGCCTTGGGTTATCCTTCCGGGATCTCCCGGCCCACGCATGGCCAATTCCGGAAGGAGTTTGCTCCAAATAAAAAGTGGGCTGTGAGCCCACTCATCTCTCCGCCAGCCGGCGACCCCACGGCAAACCAGGCGGACAAACTCGTCTGCATCCTTAGCATACGGCGTTTTCTGTGGAAATTCAACGTGCCAAGCGTCCCGAAGACGCGATTTTAACTACCTGGAGATGGAGCAGGCGGGTCCTGAAAAAGCAACGGCGTGATCCGGGTCACCTCTGTCCCTGCGAGAATCCTGCACTGGAAGTTGTAAATGATTACAATTCGATGTTGGAGTTGCACAGTAGAAGGTGCATCATATCCTGTAACTATATTGCAATCAATCGTTTAACTGCATGGCTCGCGAGCGGCAGCACCCTACCACTTAAGAGGAGCATTGTTCCACGTGGAACAATTGAATAATGAGAAAGCTCAACCATGTGCACATTCATCCAGCGAACCGTGGTCAAAGTAATCTCCACATTTCTCCTAGCGGCAGTCGGCACGGTGGGGGGGTATCTGCTGGGACGCGCCATTGCCGTTCGGCAGGCTGAGTTGAGACTCGATCAATATGCAAATAAGATTCTGACCGAGGGCGCAACCTCGACTGCGGAGTCGCGGGCGGTTTTGGCGAAGATGAATACTTCGCAGCTTCCTTTGTGTTCAGACGCTGAAATCGGTTACTTCCGCCAACTGATTTTTGAATCGCAGTATCTTAAGGCCGGTGGCCGGATGCGTGGGGGAAGAATTGAGTGTTCGACCATGGCCGGACGCGAGGGCCAACTTCAGGCGCAGTACCAGCCCAATATTTCGAGGCAGGATGGGACGAAGGTCTATCGAGATCTTGCGCCGTTCAAGGTTGACGATCAAACCGTCATTGCGATTCAGATGGGCGACTCGTTTATTGTCTATAACCCATTCAACATGAAATCGCTGACGGCGCTGCCGATGCACTACGCGGTTACGGCGATCGACGCTCCCAGCCGGCAGACGGAACAGATGCTGGGCGATTTGCCTGGCGCGCAAAATTCAATTCTCAATAACGACGGCAGAGCACGGGTGGGTGACAGCCTGTATGCGACTCGCTGTTCCCGCGAGTATGCGACGTGCATGACAGCCTACATGTCGATTCCCGACGCTCTGCGCGGCAGCCGCGGATATTTCCTGGGGTTCATGATTCTTGGAGGTTTCTTCGGCGGTCTGTTCGGGTTCATGTGCCCGTTTCTTTACAGCCGCAACAAGAGCTTGGAACATCAGCTCATTCGCGCCCTTCGCGCGGACGCGCTCTCGGTCGCGTACCAGCCGATCGTCGACCTGGCCACTGGGAAGATCGTGGAAGCCGAAGCGCTGGTGCGCTGGACCGACGAATATCAAACTTCAATCAGTCCAGATGTATTTGTGAGGATTGCCGAGTCGCGAGGCTTTGTGGGTGAAATCACGAAGCTGGTAGTCCGTCACGTTATGCGCGATTTTGGCGGAACATTGCGTGCCCGTCCCGGATTTCGCGTCAACGTGAACATCGCTGCGTCGGATCTCGCCGATCCTCAATTCCTGCCCATGCTTGAGCAAGCGATTGACGGGGCCGAAATTTCGTCGAGGAATCTGGGGATCGAGATTACAGAAAGCCATACGGCTCGCCAGCAAGTTGCGAAGGAGACGATTCTTCGCTTGCGGCAGAAGGGCCACTACGTTCACATCGATGACTTCGGCACTGGTTATTCGAGCCTTGCTTATCTGCACGATCTCTCGGTGGACGCGATCAAGATCGACAAGGCGTTTACGAAGGCCATCGGAACCGATGCTGTGACGGTTTCCATTCTTCCGCAGATTCTGACGATGGCGGAGACGCTCAAGCTGCGGGTGGTAGTGGAGGGCATCGAGACGCAAGCGCAGGCAGACTATTTTGCCGCCAGCAATCAGAACATTCTTGGCCAGGGCTGGCTCTATGGCCGCCCGGTCCCGGCGCGCATATTCTTGCAGATATTGGATGAGGAAGAGAAGGCGTTTTGCGGTAATGTGCAACTTGAGGAAATACCAGCAGGTGCAGTCCACGCGTTCTGATCGCTAAGCGCGAAAAATTGATTCAGGCTCTCCTGGTTCCCTTTTCCCTTCACGATGTTTGGCACCGGGTACGATGACGGGCGACAATAGCGGGATGAAAGTGTTTCGATTTGTGGCCCTGGTTCTGCTTGCCGGTGCTGTGGCAATGCCTTCGCTGAAAGCTCTCGAAAAACAGCCTGCGAGTGATTACCACGCGCGGCGTGTGGCCCTGGCGGCAAAGCTGCATGGCGGGATCGCAGTGTTGTTTGCGGCGGAGGAACCTGCGCTCGACTTCGATCCTTATCGTCAGGACTCGGACTTCTACTACCTCACGGGGTGGAATGAGCCGGGGGCGGCGCTGCTCGTGGTTGGACAGAGCGAGCAGCCCGGACAAAAGCGGGCGTACAAGGAGATTCTCTTTCTGCCGACACGCAATCTGCGCATGGAGAAATACACAGGCGCGAAGCTGGACGCGGCCTCGCCGGCGGTGACTGTGTCTACCGGGGTCGACGAGGTGCAGGACATGACTGCGCTGCCGGGCGCTCTGAATCGGATGCTGTCTCCCGACCTGAGCCAGGCCAGAAATATCTGGACACAACCAAGAGTGAAGACGGCAGAGGCGCTTGTGGCTTTCACGGCGGCGACACTCGGCATTGAAGCGCCATCGACTCGCGACGTGACGACGGTGGTGATGCCCCTGCGAGAAGTGAAAGATGCAAGAGAGGTCGAACTGTTGAAGATGGCGTCGACGGCATCGATCGCCGCGCAGGGAGTGATGATGCAAGCGGTGAAGCCCGGAGTGACGGAGCGGACCGTGGCCGGCAAGATGACGGCGGCGTGGCTGGAGCAGGGATGCGAGCGGCCCTCGTATGCGCCTATTGTCGGGTCCGGCATTAACTCGACGACGCTGCACTACTCCGACAACTCGCGCACCTTGGAGGACGGAGACATCGTGGCGGTGGATGCGGCATGCGAGTACTCGATGTATGCATCTGACATCACGCGCACAGTGCCAGCGAATGGGCACTTCACCGCGCGGCAGAGAGAGATTTACAACATCGTGCTGGGCGCGCAGAAGGCGGCAATGGATGCGTTTGTTGCGGGGAAGTCTACCATCAACGATCGCGATCGCAAGGATCCGAATTCGCTGGACACTGCGGCATACAACTACATCAACGCGCACGGAAAAGATCTGCATGGCGAGCCGCTGGGGAAATACTGGCTGCATGGACTGGGTCACATGGTGGGCATCGATGTACACGATCCGGCGGAGTATCCAGCGGTGCTCAAGCCGGGCATGGTTTTCACCATTGAGCCGGGTATTTATATTCCCGAAGAAAAGATTGGCGTGCGCATCGAATGCGATTTCCTCGTAGGGCCAGACGGCAAGCTGATTGATCTGGATGCGGACCTCGCACATACAGCCGACGAAGTGGAAGCGGCGATGCAGGGGAAGTAACGTCCACAAGGGTAAAAGAGGGGTGGCATGGACCCGCGCGATGAAATGGAAACGAATCAACTGGAAGTGCTGAACCGCGCTTTTGCCGAACAGCTTTTGGCTTGCCTCGAAGAGTGCGCGCGGGGAAGGCGCGGCTTGTTCTCTGATGTGGAGCTTGTGGGGGACGATGAAGAGCACCGCGCGTGGCCAGAGGCCGCGCGGCTGCGCGAATTGGCAGTGGCCTTGCAGGGTGTCTTCGCGCAGCAGGAAGAGCGCAATGCGCTGTGTGATGAGTTTCTCGATCTGTGTTCGATTCACGGCGAGAGTCATCCTGGCGAACCGCGATTGGCGCGGACGTTTCTTGCTCGCATCGAACGAGGCGAAGTGGGAACGCCGACGCAATCGGAGAGAAATCCGTGGTGATTCTTCGTACATTCCTGGCGCTGCTGGCGGGCTTCGCCACCATGGCGATGTTGGTGGCCGTAATCACCGCGCTGCTGATGAAGCTCACGCCCGATTGGGTCGGCGAACAGGGCAAGCCAAAACCCGGATATATTTTTGTGAATCTTGGCTATTCGTTTCTGGCAGCCGCGGCGGGCGGGTTTGTTACTGCATGGGCAGCGCAGAGAAATCCCCTGATCCACGTATTGGCGCTGGCCCTTGCGGTGCTGGCCCTGGCGGCGCTCAGCGCGCTGCAGCAAAGGGGGAAGCAGCCTATCTGGTACATGTTGACGCTAGTGGCTTTGTCGCCGCTGGGTGTGCTGGCTGGGGGAATGGTGCGACTGAGGGTACTTGGAGTGTTGTAGGCGGTTCTTGTGTGCTGTTTCGCGGATTGAACGGCAAGGGTTAAACAAGTGCTCTCCCACCCTTTCCGCACATTACGCGGAAAGGATGGGGCACCCAGGCCACATTGTTCATGGGGAGGAAAAAGTCAAAGAGTCCTTACCACCGAACACCAAACGTTACAGGAATGATTTTGGTTTCGGCACCGACGGTCGTGGTTCCCAATCCGTTGGGCTCCGTCGTGACGGCGGGAGAATCCACATTGAGGTAGCGCGCTTCGGCAAATAGTTTCATGTTGCCGTTGAACCTGTGAGCGATGCCCATGCCTACATTCCATCCGCCCTGATTGCTTGAGAAGTGGCCGACGACAACATTCTCTGTCGTGATTCCGCAGAAGTAGTAAGTGCAGTACAGCACTTCCTGAGGATCGGTGAAGCTGGTGACTTTACGGTAGAATCCTCCTCCGCCGGTGACATAGACGTCGAAGCGTCCCTTTGGCACGAGGTCAATTACCGGATCGAGGGTCAGCGACCAGATGTGGGCGTGGCCACCAGTTGCCCCGGCTTCAGCGATAAGCTGGCCCGGGAGCTTGTCATCGATGAACTGGTATTCCGTCATGAGGCTGAACATCGGGTTGAAGCGATACCCGACACCCGCCGTGAGATTACCTCCCCAGGTAATGTAAGGCGAAGAATCTTCAGTCGGCGCCGAAAAGCCTCCGCCAGCCTCAAAGGCCAGGTGGCTATATACATTGCGACGACCGGCGTAGCGATCATACTGACCGCCACCAGCGCCATTTGCACCGGAGGCTCCGGGCAACGCCGCGAGTAAAGGCATTTCTTCATCGCCAACAAACTGCAACGAACTGGAACTTGATTCGGTGGCTGCTGAGGTAGCTGAACCAGTGGAGCCTGAGTTGGAAGAGTCGTGGAAGCTTGTGGATTGAGCGCTTGCAGAGGCGAGGGAAAAGGCAATCGCAGCCGAAAGCATGGCTACATTTCGCATTCCTGATATACAGCGAGAGGAAATCATTTCTGTACCTCATTCATAGATGGATGTATTCACGCGGAACACGTTCGTTTTTCCGTAGAGACTTAGACTCCATTTCGAGCCCGAAGTTGCTTTGAACGTAGAAACACGAAAGGCGAGAGAAAGTCTCTGGCCTCTCAAAAGAATCTGCGGTTGCCGGCTTATCCCTGGATATCGAATTGCTCTGGATGCAGAGTTGCGTCGCTCTTAATGAGAATGTTCTTGCTGATGAGTTCTTCGAATTCGGTAATCCAACTTGCGTTGTTTGCCTTGAGGACCTTGACCGTCTCTGGATTGACGCGGAGCAACACATCGGCGCCCTCAAAGTGCTTCTTCATCTTGCGCAGCTCGGTGTAGATTTCGTTGCAGACCGTGGTCGGGCTCTTGACCATGCCGGTGGCCTGGCAGGTTGGGCACGGAACGCTGAGAGTTCTCTCGAGCGATTGCTTAACCCGCTTGCGAGTGATGGCGACCAGCCCAAAATCATTAAACTGGAGGACCTTGGTTGGAGCGCGATCATTCTTGAGAGCTTCTTCGAGCGCAGCCATCACCTTGAAGCGATTCTTGCGCTCATCCATATCGATGAAGTCGATGACGATGATGCCGCCCAGATCGCGGAGGCGAATCTGGCGAACGATCTCCGGAATCGCATCGAGGTTGGTCTTGAGAATTGTGTCTTCAAGCCGCGCGGTCTTGCCGACATATTTTCCAGTATTGATGTCGATCGCGACAAGCGCTTCGGTTTGATTGATGACGATTGAGCCGCCGCTCTTGAGCCAAACCTTGGAGCGCAGCGCCTTGGAGATTTCATCTTGAATGCCGAAGTGCTCGAAGAGGGGAACCTCTTTGGTGTAGAGCTTGACGCGCCGCACCAGTGACGGCGAGAAGCGATTAAGGAAGCGCACGATGCGCTCGTAATCGGCCTCGGAGTCGACCCAGATGGAAGAAAAATTCGAACTCACCTGGTCGCGAAGGATGCGCTCGATCAACGAAAGATCGTGATAGATAAGCGCGGGGGACTTGGAGCTGTCGGAGCGCTGCTTGATTTCGTTCCACAGATGAATGAGGAAGCGAAGGTCAGCACGCAATTCTTCTTCGGATGCGCCTTCAGCCGCGGTGCGAACAATGAATCCGCCGGAGGCTTCGCCACGCTCGTGTGTCAGGATGCGCTTGAGCCGTTGGCGCTCTTCGTCGGATGCGATCTTGCGGCTGACTCCAACGTGCGTGACGGTGGGCATGAAGACCAGAAAACGTCCCGGCAATGCGATGTGGCTGGTGATGCGAGCGCCTTTTTTGGCGATGGGCTCCTTGGCAATCTGAACGAGGATTTCCTGGCCGGGCTTGAGGAGGTCGCTGATGATGGGCAGGTCGGAGGTCTGCATGGATCGGCGCGAAGGTCCGCGCTGATTGCCTCCACGGCCTTGACCGCCGGGTGCTCCGCGGCCGCGACGGCCACGTGTGCTGCGCTCACGGCGGGGCTGAACCTGGCCCTCGGTTGCGGGCTGGCCTTCGGCTGAGACGGGTTCTTCATCTTCGTCTTCTTCTTCGCCGTCGAAACCTTCTTCCTCGCCGTTCTTATTGTCGAAGTTCAACTGAATACGGTGATCGAGATGAGCCTCCTGCAGCATTTCTCCCAGTTCGCCGGAGCGAATTTGAGTTTGCAGGGTTTCTTCTTCGTATTCATCGAGGTCGTGCTCTTCAATCTTGTGGTGATGATGAGGAGCCTCGAACTCTTCCTCATCGATGACTTCTTCTTCGACGAGGCCGCTGCCGGGAGCGAATGCCGATACCGATTTCACGGCTGGGGGCTTGGCCTGCGCGGGAGGAAGAGGCGGTGGCTCGTCCTCTGATTTTTTCTTCTTGCCGCCGAGTCCGAAGAGTCTGAAGCCCGCGGGCGGGAAGGGGTCGACATTGTGAGAAGCGCTGCGATCGCCTTCTATATCCGCGGATTCGCTCTCAGAACCCTGGTGTTCGACTGGCTCATCGTGTCCGCGCTCTGTGACCACTTCATCCTCGCTGGTATTCGAGGATGCCAGGGGTTCGTCTGCGACCGGATCTCCCAGCACTGCGGAGAGATCCGACGAACCGGGCGCTGTCTCGCTGGTTTCTTCGAAGAAGTCGTCTTCGGCAGACGCAGCGAAATCATGCACGGGTTGCGTAAACGCGGGCTCGATTGCGTGATGAATTGCCGAGGCGGTCATTTCGTCGACCAGGGCTTTTTCTTCGATTGCGTCGGCGGATGCGGCTTCGGGCTCGGGCTGGCGGGTGCGATGCTTCGAGAGGGATTCGCCGGGTAACAGGCCGCTGCCGTCCCACTCAATTGGGGCGTCGATCAGCGAGGCGGGCTTATAGGTGCTGGCAGGGCGGGCAGGCGCCGGCGCTTCCGGCGCGGACTTCTGCGCAGTTTCTGCCGGAGAGCTTCCGTACTTTGAGAGGGACTCACCGGGTAGGACAAAGGGCTCGGGGGCGCGGACACCACGGGGTGCACGCGGGGTTGAATCGTATGCGTGAATCTCACTTGCCAATTCGGTTTCGGGTTCAGCGGCGACGACCTCGTAAGTTGGTGTGGACCCCTGAGTTTCAGTGGGAAGTTCGGCTTCGCTGCTACCACCAGAGCGACCGCCACGGCGGCGACGGCGTCCACGCCAGCGCTTTGCTCCGGGTTCTCCGGTCGATTCGTCGGGGCCATCGGATTGCTCGGAAGCCGGAGCAGGAAGAGGAGGGGTGAAATCCGCGTCGGCGGACTCAAGCGCGCCTTCTGCTGTAGGGCGGCGTTCGCGCACGGGACGGTCCTGTTTTTGCTCGGATCTTTGACCGGGGCGCTGGCTGCGTTCCTGACCGTTGGTGTGCCGGACCTCGCGGGGCGCCTGAATGCCACCGCTGGCCGCGGCCTTTTCCAATTCGTCGGTCTCTTCCGAATCTTCCAGTTCCATGAAGTCGGTTACATAGAGGAATGCATCGCGTTCGAGACCAACATCGACAAAGGCGGACTGCATGCCGGGCAGAACCCGGGTGACACGCCCGTTATATATGGAACCCGCCAGGGTGTACTCGTTTTCGCGTTCGTAATAGATTTCCGCGAGCAGATCGTCTTCTAGAATTGCAAGCCGCGTTTCATGCGGCGTGCTGGATATACAAATTTCTTTTGCCATCGTGCCTTTCCGCCCAGCGGCGTCTGCCAACTGGGGCATTCGGCAAGGAGAGATGGAGACAGGTGCGGGCGGGAAGGTTGGGGATGTGCGGGTTGGATGACCTGAGCATTGCTGTTTTGGCTGTCTCTACGCTGTTGTCGACCGCACCGTGGGGCGGAGAACTGCAGCGGATACTCAACCGTGCGAGCATTGCGATGTGGCGATCCGATAACAGAGAGTTTGTGGCCAACCGGGCCGGAGATTCCGATGCCAGCGACAGATATTTGTCGCTAATTTGGGAATTCGGCGGGGCCGTTCCACCGCTGGCGAGTGCACGACCGTACCGCGCTCCGAAGAAGGAGCGTAAAAGCTCCAACATCTCTGCGCGTCCCGTGCTACCTATTCTCTGCCAACGGCTTGCCCGTCTCTGCGTGCTCATGAACCCAATCCTGCCGGGCGCGTTGTCCATCGGGACCTGGCCGGCGTTCGCATCTTCAGAAACTCTGGGCACCGGAGCCTTCTGTTTGAACCCTTCGCGATAAAGGGGAGCGATGAGGTTCGGCAGCTATAGACCGGTCACAGCATTTCTGACGATGCTGTAAATACTTGAAAAGTTTACTCTTGTGGTCCGGACCTTCCCGGCTGCCGCAAGAGGTGAAGCCGTGCAATCTTGCTTTCGGCCCGAAGGCCGAAACGCTCTCAGTTTACGAACCGGCGCATGCGCACGTTCATCACCACGCCTAGCGCGAGGAAGGTAAACAGCACCGAAGATCCTCCGTAACTCATTAACGGTAAAGGGATTCCGGTGACTGGCATAAAGCCAATGACCATGCCTACGTTGACCGCGATCTGGAAGGTCAACACAGCCACGATTCCCATAATAATGAGGGACCCGGGCAGGTCGGCGGCTGTTTGAGCGTTTTGAATCAAACGCATCAATATGGAAAAGTATAGCAGCAGCACAAAGACAGCGCCCACGAAGCCGTGCTCCTCTCCAAAAGCGGCAAAAATGAAGTCAGCGTGGGGAATAGGCAGGAAGTCGCCCTGCGTCTGCGTGCCTTTGGCTGCGCCTTTGCCCCAGATGCCGCCGGAGCCGACAGCAATCAGAGACTGGCGTATCTGGTAGCCGCTGCCTTTGGGATCGTTGTCAGGATTGATGAAGCTGGTAAGGCGTGCTTTCTGGTAGGGCTTGAGAACCTTGCCGCTGGTCCATGCGCCAGCAACGAGTACAGTTGCGCAGGTCACGAGGATCAGGGATTGGCGGATGTTGATTCCGCCGAGAAACAGGCCCGCGATCAAGATGGGTGTGTATGTCAGCGCGGTCCCCATATCGGGCTGAACAAGGACCAGCAACATCGGAAGGCCGACCAGCGCGAAGGACTTGGCAATGTCTCTCCAAGTGAGGCTGCGACCGCCCAGGTTGGCGAAGTAGCGTGCCACGGCCAGGATAAGAATCAGCTTTACCCACTCGGATGGCTGAAAGTGCATGGGACCAATCCTGATCCAGCGCCGCGCGCCGAGCACTTTTGTTCCCACCAGCTTCACCGCCACCAGCGAGATCAGGCAAACGCCGTAAGCCCAGGGAACCCAGTCGATGAGCTTGTGGTAGTCGATCTTGGCGAAGATGAACATGGCAATCACTCCGGCGACGATCCAGTAGATCTGCTTCGTATGGAAGCCGACGTACTTCGTATGGAGCGTGGCGGAGTAGATTTCGAAGACGGAGATCGTGCAGAGCAGGGCCACCAAGCCGAACAGCGACCAATCGAAATCTCGAAAACTCATGAAGCGGCGCATCGGGCTCATTGTGCCTTCCAGGGACGGATGGGCAGGGCTACACCGAGTTGCGATGGCCGCACACCGGGATGAGATGGCTTGGATGGCGGATGGGATTGCGCTTGAGCTGCGGCTTGGTCAACGATGCCGGTGGCGTCGACGTAGAACCGTCCGGCATGCAGCTTGGTTGTGGCTGCTTCTTTCGCGTCGCCCCTGGTGTCAGGTGTGGTCCAGACGGCGCCTACCTCGACTGGCGGCGGAGTCGGGGATTTGGGCGGGATGAGATTGTGAGCCAGGCGGCGTTGCTTTTCTACGTATGCCGACACCACTCTAGCGCCAAGGCGGGCGGGGTAGTAGCTGAACTCGCCGTTCTGCCAGAGAACTGCAACCACCAGTTCAGGATTGCGGCGAGGCGTGAGACCAACGAACCATACATTCGGCCTGGTGTTGTGGCCTTTATTGGTGCGGCCGAGGGCCTCGTGGCTCATGACCTGCGCGGTTCCGGTTTTGCCGGCCAGATCAATTCCTTCAAGATGTGCGGAGCCTGCGGTGTGGAAATAGCCCGGCTGAGTTACTTCGGCCATTCCATCGGTGATGGTGACCCAGTTTTCAGGATCGATGGGAATGTTGACGTCTCCGGAGCCGGGCAGGATTTCGACCAAGTCCTTGCGGAAATCGCTTGGAAGCTGATCCTGGATAACGACGTGCGGTCGAACCAGATGCCCGCCCGATGCGATGCCGCCAACGATGCGCGCCAGTTGGAGAGGAGTGGCTTCAACCGCGCCCTGGCCGATGGCGACGTCGAGTGTTTCATCCGGATACCATCTGCGGTGATAGTTCTTCATCAGCCACTGAGTGGAGGGCATGAGGCCGGCCTGCTCGCCCGGCAAATCAATGCCCGTCTTCTGGCCGTAGCCAAATTGAGTAGCGTATTGGGAGATTTTGTTAATGCCGAGCCGGTCTCCGAGTTGGTAAAAATAGGTGTCGCAGGAGTAGGGAATCGCATTGTGAATGTCGACGGCGCCGTGTTTCTCGTCGCAGTGATGGAAGAAGCCGTATGGGCCCCATCCGCCCGCACAATTCACCTTGAGAGTTTGTGCGACGCCTTCCTGTAATCCAGCGACGGACATCAGGATCTTGAAGGTTGATCCGGGCGCCAACTGCGCCTGAATCGCCTTGTTCATGAGGGGATGATCGGGGTCGGTGATGAGCTTGTTCCACTCGGCGCGGTCAATGCGGACGGCGAAGGCGTTGGGATCGAAGCTGGGCCTTGAGACAAGCGCGAGAATTTCGCCGTTGCGCGGATCCATGGCAACGATGGCGCCATTGCGGTCTCCAAGAGCCAGTTCCGCCGCGCGCTGCAGATCGTTGTCGATGGTGAGGCGGAGGTCCTTACCGGGAACGGCGTGTTGGGTGCCGAGGTAGCCGACTTCGCGGCCGTGGCTGTCGACGATTACATCGCGGGAGCCGTCCTGACCTCGAAGCAACTGATCGTACATCTCCTCAACACCGCCCTTACCCACGACGTCGCCCGGTTCGTAGGCGGCATATCGGGTCTGGTTCAGGTCTTCTTCGCTGACCTCACCGACATAGCCGATGACATGAGAGGCGAAGCCATCGCGAGGATAAAGCCGGCGTTCGCCCTCGATGGTTTCGAGTTCGGGAAGTTCATTGCGATGAGCCTCGATGAAAGCCTGCTCGTCCGCAGTGACGTCCTGCTTGATTGGAATGGGTTGATATCCAGGCGCGGCGCGATAACGGCGCAACGTGGCCTTCAACTGCTCGAGGTCGAGATGAAGGCCACGCGCGATCTGAGGCAAATCGGTATCGATGTTGCGGTTCTGTTCGCGCACCAGAAAACATGAGACCGAGGGGTAGTTGTCGACGATGAGGCGATTCTCGCGGTCGAAAAGCTTACCGCGTCCGGCCAGCACCGGCACCTTGCGAATGCGGTTTTGCTCGGCGAGCACCTTGAAGTTCTCCGCGCCGAGGATCTGGAGTCTCCACAGGCCTGCGGCGAGCGCCAACATGAGCGCCAAAATGCCGTACTGCACTACCGTCAGCTTGACGGTGGAGAGTTTTTCGCCGCGCGTGACCTTCTCAAAAACCATTTGCGTCTGCTTTTAGGATACCGCTTTGTTGATTGTGCCTCGACCCAGCCAGCGAACGGATCCAGAACTTCCCGGCGTAGTGAAACGAACGTACTCAGTCTCGAATTTTGACCCGGTCGAGCAAGGGAAAGAGGAACAATGCAATGAGTGAGTTGCCGATTGCCTTGTACAGTTCCGCGAGCCAGTTCGACTCGATTGCCATTCCCAGCAGGAAGCGATAGACGAAGAAATACGTCACGCTTCCAACCAGAGAGAGCAGGAATGTGAGAAGCAGGCGGATAGTATGGCTTTCGACGTTGACCAGCATGCCGACGGACGCCGCGAGGTAGCCTACGAGCGTCTTGGCTATCCCGTTGATGCCAAGGGCGTGGTGAGTAAGCGCATCTTCAAAGATGCCGAGCGATCCGCCCATGAGCGATCCCTGAATGGGGTTGCGCCGGCTCAGCGCGAAAAACACCGTGACGACCAGAGGGAGATCGAACCACGCATAGCGGCCGAGGACGCGCGGCAACCACGCTTGCAGCACCAGGGCCGCGAGGGGCACTAGCGCATAGACGAGGACCGGGTAGCGATGAATCTCGAAGTCGCGGCGGCTCTCTGCGGAAAGGACCGACATGGCTATTGTGCCCTCTCCGGTGGAGTTGTGGTCTTGGGCGTTTCCGATGCGGGCGGAGAGCTTTTGCCACTCGGCATCGCGGGCTTCTTCTTCGGAGCTGCGATGGGAGGCGGCGTGCGGGGAGCTACCTCCGGAGTTTGTCGCTCAACGTTGGGCGTCGCTGCATTGGGAGTTACCGCGGAACCTGGAGTGAAGCGGTCAGGGTGTAAAGGCTGAGGGGGATGAGCGACAGGATTCGGGTTCGAGGTGTCGTTCAAAGGCTGGTCGTCGGCTGGAAGATTGGGGTCGATGAGGCCGGGTAACTTTTCGGCCATGCCTTCCGACGCCTTCTTTTGAGCCGCGGCTGCGGCTTCATCGCCCTTGAGAGCTTCGCTGGTGGCGATGTCCTTTTGTTGATCGGGCGGGAAGCGAGGCTCCGACGAAGTGATCACCAGCACTTCATCGAGGCGGTCGAGGTGCGCGGCAGGTTTGATGAGGACATTGATGAACCCGTCGCGATCGGGGTCGCGCAAGACTTTTTCAACGGTGCCGACGGGGAGGCCGCGTGGAAAGATCTGGTCGCCGCCTGCGGTGAGCACTTTTTCGCCGGGCTGGATTCGTTGGTCGGCAATGATGTCGACAATCTGCAACTGGCCGACCACGTTGCCTCGCAGGATGCCGCGAATCCGCGTGGACTCAAGAATGACGCCGGCGCCGCTGGTCTGGTCATTGATAGCCAAGACCTGCGCGCTGTGCGGAAACACGTCGCGCACCTTGCCGACGATGCCATCGGGCGTAATCACTGCCATGTCGCGATCGAGGCCTTCACTCTTGCCTTTGTCGAGGTAGAAGACGCGCGACTGGTCTGTGCCGCTGGAGCCGATAGCTTGGGCCGCCACCGTTTTGAAGATGTATTTCTGCTGGAAATTGAGCAGGGCCTGGAGGCGCTGTCCCTGCTTTGCGTCTTCAAGCAGCGCCGCCTGCTCAAGTCGGAGCCGGTCAACGGTCTTCTGCAAGTCTGCATTCTGCCGGCGCACGTGGCGGAGGTTTACGTAGTTTGACCAGAGGTCTGAGACACCAAGCTTGGACGAATGAAAGAAGCGCTCAGGAGGAGAGACGATGGCATTGGCCCAGAGCCGGATGAGGGAGACGCTGCGTCCATCGCCGGGATCTGCGCCGACCTGGTTTGAACGCGAGCGGCGAACCTGCATGGCAAGGCCAAGGATTTGCGCTACCAGCAAAGCCAGCAGCACGAGCAGGTTCCGATAACGAACGAAAAGCGATTCCATGACCTAAACTCCGGCCGCTTTGCCGGACCAGCGAAAACAGCGGGAGTAGCTTCAGTGTAATGAAAAGGTAAGAATCCCGCTGTCTTTTGAAGGCAACGGGATTCGATGGATAACGGGGGCCGAAATCGTCAGTCGATCTTAATTTTGCGCAACAGCCGGAAGTCGGAAAGCATTTTGCCGGTGCCGAGTACGACAGATGCCAGCGGATCGTCGGCGACGGAAACGGGCAGGCCGGTTTCTTCGCGGATGCGCTTGTCGAGGTTCTTAATGAGAGCGCCGCCGCCGGTGAGCACGATGCCACGATCACTGATGTCGGCCGACAGCTCTGGAGGGGTCCGCTCAAGCGCTACGCGAATGGCGTTCATAATTACGGCGATGCATTCGGCGAGGGCCTCGCGAATTTCGCTGTCATCGATGGAGATAGTTTTGGGCACGCCTTCAATGAGGTTGCGGCCCTTGATTTCCATGGTCAGTGGCTTGTCGAGCGGGTAGGCCGATCCGATCTCGATCTTGATCTGCTCGGCGGTGCGTTCGCCGATCAGCAGATTGTATTTGCGCTTGAGGTAGTTGGTGATGGACTCGTCCATCTGGTTGCCGGCCATGCGCACGGAACGCGAATACACGATGCCTGAAAGCGAAATGACCGCGATGTCGGTGGTGCCGCCACCGATGTCGACGACCATGTTGCCGCCGGGTTCAGTGATGGGGAGACCTGCGCCGATGGCCGCGACCATGGCCTGCTCCACGAGATAAACCTCACTCGCTTTGGCGCGATAGGCGGAGTCCTCAACTGCACGCTTTTCAACTTGAGTGATCTCGGAAGGCACGCCGATCACGATGCGCGGATGCACCAGCATCTTGCGGTTGTGCGCCTTCTGGATGAAGTAGTTGAGCATCTTCTCTGTAACTTTGAAGTCGGCAATGACGCCGTCTTTCATGGGCTTGATGGCCACGATGTTGCCGGGCGTGCGGCCCAGCATTTCCTTGGCTTCCTTGCCTACGGCTTCCACCTCGCCGGTGTTTTTGTTGATGGCCACGATGGAGGGCTCGTTGACAACGATGCCCTTGCCGGCCGCGAAGACCAGGGTGTTGGCGGTGCCGAGATCGATGGCCAGGTCGCTCGAGAACATGCTGAAGAGAGAGCGCAGGCCGTGCGATCGCGAGGTGCGCGATGGATAACCATTCTGTGACATGTCTGAGTGGAATCTACCTCAATTAAGCATTGTACGGCCAGCAACCATGACCGCGGCAAACACCGTTGGTAATGTCCCACGCGGGAAGCTTTGTCAATACCCCGTCTCGGGGAGCCTCGTACCGAACTGTAACCCGATCTCGATTCCGAATCGCGTACCGTTGCGTAGAGAACATACCTCGCGTCAGGGTTGGCCGAATCTTGTAACCTTATAAGGTTGCTCTGACGGTGTAGCTGTCTGGAGCTGGTTCTTCTAACCACCTTTACGAGGTTCTGATGACTTACCCCACGTATCACAATCTGATTGGCGGCGAGTGGATTCCCGCCGCGAGCGGCAAAACGATTCTGAATGTAAATCCGGCTGACGATTCCGACGTGGTGGGCGCGTTTCCCTCCTCAGGCGCCGAGGATGTTGGAAGGGCCGTGGCAGCGGCAAAGGAAGCCTTCGCCACGTGGAGGCTGGTACCAGCGCCGAAGCGGGCGGAGATCCTGATGCGCGCGGGCACCCTGCTGCAGCAGCGCAAAGAGCAGTATGCGCGCGACATGACGCGCGAGATGGGAAAGGTGCTGGCCGAAACGCGCGGCGATGTGCAGGAAGCGATCGACGAAGCTTTTTACGTGGCCGGAGAGGGAAGGCGGCTCTTTGGCCAGACAACGCCGAGCGAGCTTCAAAACAAGTTCGCCATGAGCGTCAGGATGCCCGTGGGCGTTGTGGGGCTGATCACTCCGTGGAACTTCCCCATGGCAATTCCGAGTTGGAAGTTGTTTCCGGCGCTGGTTTCGGGGAACACCTGCGTGATCAAGCCCGCTACGGACACGCCGCTCTCGGTTTACAACCTGGTGCAGGCGCTGGTCGATGCGGGGCTGCCGCCGGGCGTGGTGAATATTGTCAGCGGCAGCGGCGGGGCTACCGGCTCGTCGCTGGTGGAGCACCCGGACGTACGCGCCATAAGCTTCACCGGATCGAGCGAGGTAGGCTCGCATGTCGCTCAGCGCGCAGCCGCGACTTTCAAGCCGGTTTCGCTCGAGATGGGCGGCAAAAATGCGCAGATCGTACTGGACGACGCCAACCTTGAGCTTGCCCTCGACGGCGCGTTATGGGGATCGTTCGGCACCACCGGTCAGCGGTGCACGGCGACAAGCCGCATCCTGCTGCAGAAGGGAATTGCGGCCAAGTTCACCGAAGAATTTGTGACGCGCGCCAAGAGCTTGAAGATCGGAAACGGGCTGGACGAGGCGATTCAGGTTGGCCCCCAGGTCAACAAGAGCCAGATCGAGACCTCAAAGAGCTACGTCGCAATCGCCACTGGCGAAGGCGCGAAGCTGCTCGCAGGCGGCCATCCGCTGACCGGCGGAGATTATGCCAAGGGCACATTCTTTGAGCCAACGGTTCTCGGCGGAGTTACGCCGAACATGCGCATCGCGCGCGAAGAGGTCTTCGGACCGGTGGTGAGTCTGATCGAGTTTGACACCTTCGAGCAGGCGATCGAGATTGCCAACTCCATCGATTACGGGCTTTCGACCGCGCTCTACACGAAGGATGTGAATCGGGCTTTCACGGCTATCCGCGACCTCGAGGCAGGCATTACCTACATCAATGCCCCAACCATTGGCGCGGAGGTGCATTTGCCTTTCGGCGGCGTAAAGCACACGGGGAATGGCCATCGTGAAGGAAACGGAGCGATCGACTTCTTTACCACGTGGAAGGCGGTGTACGTGGACTACTCCGACAAGCTGCAGAGGGCGCAGATCGACAACGCGGAATAACGGCCGGGAGGTTGCTAGTTCAACCGGGCGTGGACAGCGGATAATCCGCCGGCAACGGTGAGTGCGCAGCTTGCGTGCTGATCGCACTTGTAGTGGATGAGTGAGTAGTTATTTGCCCAATGAGCCGCGGTGGAGCGCTCGGCGGCGGCCGTGATCAGGAAGCTCTTTCCCTCTTCGGCTTCGAGCACTCCCCGCTGGTGATCGAAGCCAGTGGCCCGATCATCTCCCTGAATGTAGAAGGCGGATAACGGCTTCTTTGGAACTGGTTTTCGCTTCAGAGATGGGTTTTGTTCTTCTTCTGCGTCGCGCTTTGCCTGGGCGGCTGCGCGGGGATCACGCAACGCATCCTGCTCCGCAATCGTGGGAAAGTTCGTGGTGAAATCCCAATAGCTGGCGCGCTTGTAAAGATCTGCAGAACAAGGGAGATCGCCCTGCGCGTTCACGGCAGAGATCAGGCCATCTGAACCGGCCTGGTTCTCAAACATATCTTTTCCGCGCTCTCGGTCCGCTTCCGCGGTTTGGGCATGCTGAATATCGGCTTCTCGTGCTGCATGTTCGGCGGCGATACGGGCGGCTGCATCCGCCTTCTTGCCTTTGGCGGGCGGAGTGTAAGGCGGTGGTGGGGACGACTTCTGGGGAACGAAATGGAAAATGATCTCCTTCCCGCAGAGAGCAAAGCCAGTGGCGTCCAACAACCGAATATTCATCGAATATGGCCCCGGCGGTCTGGCATTTACGAGCGAAAAGCCCTGGGCCTGCGATTGGGCAAGGGGTTCGACTCGCAACTGGTATTGCAGCTTTCCGGAGCGAGCGTTTCCGGTCCATTGTGTAACGAGATGGCCCCTTAGCCCGGATGCGGCCGAGATTCCCGGTCCCATGTCGCCGGGCGCGGCCGTTTCAGCGGGCTTTGGCCGGTTCAAGACCAGGATGGCGACAACGGCAACAGCCAAGAACGCAAACCCAATCAAGACCAGAGGGAATTGCTTCTTTTTGACCGTGACTGCGCCTTCGGCAGGCTCGTCTTCTTCCGTCTCGTAGAACGATGGGTCGTGCAGTTCTGCGCGAGACGGTGAGTGACCCGACTCTCCAACGTCTTCGAGCTCATCGTGTGGCTCGTGCTGGTCAGACTCGAACATGTGTTGCGCCTTTCAGAGTGTGCTCGAAATTCTGCCACGTTAGTAATGCGAATGACAAAGCACTTGCGTAACCTCACTGTACTCCGGGGAGGCGCGAATTCGATGCAGGGGAAATTGACTACATAGGTTCGTGCTACATGCTGCCCGCATCGAGCACGTCGCGAAGCGCGAAGCTGGTTTCGAGACGGGTGACGCCGGGTAGCCTGGATAACTCGTTCTGGTGGAGGCGTCCGTAGTCGTCAATGCCGCCGACGCGGGCTACGAGCATGTAGTCATATTGGCCAGCCATGAGGTGACAACTGACGATTTCCTTGCAGTGGCGGACAGCCGTCTCGAAGGCGCCCAGGACCGAGGCCGACTGTCGCTCGAGCGTGACGCGAATGTAGATGGTCATACGCTTGCCGAGCAAGCTGTCATCGACGAGTGCACGATAACCGCGAATGGCCTTTGAGACTTCCAGCGCCTGGATGCGGCGTGAAGCCGCGGATGCTGACAAGCCGACAGCCTCTCCCACTTCGTAATTTGTGGCCCGGCCGTGACGCTCAAGGAAGCGGAGAATGGCGGCATCGAGAACGTCGAGTTGGGCTGGCTGGGAGGTTATGGGCGATTCTTGCATAAAGACGTCCTATTTTTCACGTTACATTCTCTACAGACCGTTTTACCACGAAAATTGCACACATTGGAAGCCAAATTGGGCATAAGATGTGTGGCAACTGGAAGCCAGTGAAAGTCGCGCGCCGGATACAGCCCTCCCCCTTTTGAATTGAACGTCCGGCGCGCCAACTTCCGGAATGTCCTCCCTCCCCCAGAGAGCATCCGAGACCCATACAGGAGCCAATTCCATGATTATCGGTGTGCCGAAAGAGATTAAGGACAGCGAAGCCCGGGTGGGCGTTACGCCAGCGGGAGTAAAAGCTCTGGCCGAGGCCGGCCACAATGTGCTTGTAGAGACGCGCGCTGGAGAACTATCCGGCTTTACCGATGCCGAGTACCAGGATGCCGGTGCGGAGATTGTTGGCGATGCGGGGCACGTGTGGGGCAAGTCGGAGACGGTCGTCAAAGTAAAGGAGCCAGTCGAGCAGGAGTACGCCTACTTCCGCGAAGGGCTGGTGCTGTTTACTTATCTGCATCTTGCGCCGTTGCCGGTGCTGACTAATAAGCTACTTGATTCCAAAGTGATCGGAATTGCTTATGAGACGGTGCGCGACAAGCAGGGCACGTTGCCGTTGCTCACGCCGATGAGCGAGGTCGCGGGCCGGATGAGCGTTCAAGTGGGAGCTGCTTATCTTGAAAAGGAACACGGCGGGAGAGGCATTCTCCTGGGTGGAGTTCCGGGAGTTCCGCCTGCCCATGTCACCATCATCGGCGGCGGCATCGTGGGCACAAACGCCGCGAAGATCGCGCTGGGTTTTGGCGCCAAGGTGACGCTGGTGGACCTGAATCTGAACCGGCTGCGCGAAATCGACGATCTGTTTGGCGGCCGGATCTACACGCTTGCCTCGAACAGCTACAACATTGCCCACGCCACGCGCGAAGCAGACCTGGTGATCGGCGGAGTGCTGATTCCGGGCGCGACCGCTCCGAAGATTGTGACCCGAGCCATGGTTTCCGCGATGAAGAAGGGTGCTGTGATTGTGGATGTGGCCATCGATCAGGGCGGCTGCGTTGAGACAGCGCGTCCCACGTCGCATTCCAATCCAAGCTATGTCGTCGATGGCGTGGTGCACTACTGCGTGACAAACATGCCGGGCGCGGTGCCGCATACTTCCACACTGGCGCTGACCAACTCGACGTTCCCGTACCTGATGCGGATCGCGAATCTTGGCGCACGCGAGGCGCTCAAAATGGACGCAGGTTTCGCAGAAGGCCTGAATACCTGGATGGGCACACTGACGCATCGCGGCGTGGCCGAGAGTCAGAAGCGGCCATGGACCGCTGCGGCCAGCGTCATCGACTAGTGGAGCTAAAAGGTGGGTCTCTTCGTAACCGGGATCAAATGCAGCATCTGAATCGTCGTTGACGGACCGAGATCAGCCGGCGGCGTCCAGGAACGCAGCACCCACACGACTCGTTTGCCCGGCGTTACTTCGATCGCCTGTACGGGCGCACTGGCCTTGTCAACCGGGCCATTCCACTCGTTCACCCACTGGGTGATCAGCGTGTTCCCATTGCTAAGGTGAGTGGCCGTTTGCATGTTGCTGAGGTCCTGCTCGGGCGCGTCTGCGGCGGTAAATTCCCAAACCGTTTCACCTTTGCGGTTTACTTCGCGTACATATTTACTGTTGTTGCCGGAGATCAGCACATTCCCGTTGGGCATCGGCTCAGCGTCCCACAATCCTGGTGCGTCGACACTCCATAATTGTTTGCCCGTCATGTCGTACTCGACGACTTTGCCCATATCCATGTGTGCAGCAAGGAGCGTTCCCGCAGATGTGAGGCGAGCGCGCCGAAACTGAGCGTGAATGCTTTCCGGGTGCGCCACGGAAAGCGTGAACTCGTGTTGGACCGCGCCGGTACTCTTATTCATGACGATTGCCTTGGCGGGATTTCCATTCTGCACAAAGAGAACGCTATCTTCGCCGTATGGCCGGACAGTGTGGATCTCGGTATTCGGTGGCGCGTCGTGATTCCAAACAACACGGTGTTGCTGATCGATCTCGGTGACAGCGAACTGGTGCGCAAAGAGAATGTTTCCATTCCCCAGCAGCACCGCATCGCTGATCTCGCCCTTGCCGGGATAGGTGTATGACCAAGCGACACGGCCTTGGCGGACGATGAACATGCGCTCCTGCTGCGCCTCTCCGGCGTAGAAGAAGTCGTGACGCGAAAGTTCGGTGTTAGCTGGCGGGGTCTGGGTCTCATGGCTCGCAGTCTGGGACCATCCGGACATAAGACAGACGCCGACGAAACAGCATGGCAGAACCAAACTCCACCGGAATGAGCCCGCAATCTGGCTTCCATTTGCATCGCACATTGTCCACCTCGCGATTGAAGGGGAAGTATACAGGACCACGAAGTTTGTTCATTCGTGTGCACGCGGGATGACACGCAACGCAGGATTTGTGCGGTTGGAGCGGCGGCAGCACTATAATCGCCCCATGCTTTTCGAGGGCGATTCACGGCGGCGGACGGTGCTCTTCCTGGGTTTCGGCGTCCTGCTGTTTTTCGCGCTGCTGGGCGGTCTGCAGGCATTCAACACATCGAACATCCGCTTTCTGAACCCCGAAACCTCCGGTGAGACGTTGGCCTTTACGGGTCTCACCGTGGTCGTCTTCCTGCTGCTGCTCGTTCTTTTGCTGCTACTGCTCAGGAACATCCTGAAGCTTTATGCCGACCAAAGCAGCAGGGCCCTTGGGGCCCGCCTGCGCACGCGCATGGTCCTCGGAGCGGCATTGATCGCACTCACTCCCGCGGTCTTCATGTTCCTGTTCAGTTTCCAGCTGATGAACCGCTCCATCGACAGGTGGTTTTCCCCCAACACATCGGAGTTGCGCGAAGACTCCACCCGCGTGGTGCTGGAACTGGCGCAATACGTCACGAGCAATGCCCGCGTGGAGGCCGAATCCATCGCATTGTTGGAAACGCCGGACCTTGATCCTGCGAAATTGAAAGGTCAACTCGCATCGCATCGCGTCACCCTCGGGAGCGGCTTCGCCGTGGTTTACGGGAAGGACTTGCGGGTGCTGTCCAGTTTTCAGGCCCCGGCGGAGTCGAGCCGGGCGAGCCTGCTTCCGTGGCTCACCGAGGACGCGCAGGAGAAAGCACTTCCTCTGAACGGGCCATTCTCGACCAGCCTGCTGGCGACGGCCCAACTCCGCGGAGAGCCCGTGCTTGCAGTGGCTGGCCAGGAGTACGCGCTTGGCATGTCGAATACCCCTTCAGGCGGAGCGGTGGTTGTCGGCCTCCCCATGCCCCAGGGACTCAGCCAGACGGCCAAGCGAATTCGCTCTGGCGCCGCGGCTTACTGGGACCTGTTTCGTTCTCGCAACAGCATTCGCGCCACGTTCTTTCTGATGCTGCTGCTGATCACCGTTGTGGTTTTCTTTTCCAGCGTATGGCTGGCGCTGTTTCTTTCAAAGCAGATTACGCGGCCAGTGGAAGCATTGGCCGATGCGATGGATGAGATTGCGGCTGGCAAGTATCAGCACCGTGTCGCGTTAATCAGCACTGGGGAAATGGCCGAGCTGGTGCGCTCGTTCAATCATATGGCAGCCGATCTTGACGCCAGCCGGCAGCTCGCGGAGAGCTCGTCCGCGCAGCTCACGGCGGCCAATCTGGCGATTGAAGAACGTCGACGTGAGTTGGAGACCATCGTCGAAACGATTCCAAGCGGCGTTGTGACCCTGGATGGCTCTGGCACCGTCTTGCAGGCGAATCGCGCGTTTGCGGTGCTGATGGGGCAAGAAGAGAATGCAGAGCTGCGCGGACAGAAGCTTGATGTACTGCTTCCCGTTGAATGCACGGAGGATCTGGCAGGCGTGATCCGGCGAGGCCAACGCATGGGCGCCGCATCAACTGAAATCGAATTCCATCATCGGGGCCGCACTATGCATCTGGCGGTGACGAGCGCGCGATTGGAAATTGCGCATGGAAAGCCGGGTACAGTGGTTGTGATTGAAGACACGTCTGAACTGTTGCGCGCTCAGAGACAACTTGCTTGGAAAGAAGTGGCACAGCGAGTGGCTCATGAAATCAAGAACCCGCTCACGCCCATTGCACTCTCGGCTGAACGGATTGGCAAGCACCTCGATCGCGGACAGGCTGATTCGCCGGCGATCATTCGCAAGTGCAGCGAAGTGATTCTTGGATGTGTGGGAACATTGCGCACGCTTGTAGACCAGTTCTCGGCATTGGCGCAGTTTCCTGCTCCGCAGCCGCGCGCCTGCGATATGAACAAGGTTGCAGAGGAAGCATTGGCCCTGTTTGCGGGCCGGCTCGATGGCATCACGGTGCAGCGCAAGCTGGAGCCCGGGTTGCCGAAGGTCCTGGCGGATCATGACGCGATCCGGCGCGCGCTTGCCAATCTGATCGACAATGCGGCGGAGGCCATGCAGGGAAGCCTTCTAAGAGTATTGAGTATTCGCAGCTGTCTCAGCGAGGACGGAGGAGCTGTCGAGGTGGAGGTTGCGGATACCGGGCACGGATTGACCGACGAGATTCGCGAGCGGCTGTTTCTGCCGTTCTACTCCACCAAACAACGCGGCACCGGGCTGGGTCTCTCGATTGCGGCCAAGATTGTGCAGGAGCTTGGCGGGTCTATTCGCGCGGAGAGCAACAGCCCCAAGGGTGCGCGCTTCGTGTTGCGATTGCCGTTGTTGGGGCATGCGGAACAACTTTCGCAAGATGCGGGCGCAAGGACATCGCTCACGGGAACGCACTCATGAACCACATTCTTGTGGTGGACGATGAAGCCGAGATACGCACTTCTTTGGAAGAGATTCTGAGCGAAGAGGGCTACGCAGTGGCCACCGCAGCCACTGCTGCCGAGGCGCTGGTGCTCATTGAAGATGCGCCATATGATGTCGTCCTACTCGACATCTGGCTTCCCGATCGCGACGGTCTCGACGTTCTCGCGGACATTCATTCGCTGGCCCAGGAGAAGCGCCCCGAAGTCGTAATCATTTCTGGCCACGGCACCATCGAGGCCGCGGTCAAGGCCACGAAGCTTGGCGCTTATGACTTTCTGGAGAAGCCGCTTTCGCTGGATCGAACCCTGATTGTGATCAAGAACGCTGCGGAGGCTCGAAGGCTGCGGTCTGAAAACCTGGAATTCAAGCGCCAATTCAGCGTGGGCTCGGTGATTACGGGCGAGAGTGTTCCAGTGAAGGCGCTGCGCCAGCAGATTCGCCTGATGGCGCCGACCAACGGCCGTGTTCTGATCTACGGCGAATCGGGCACGGGCAAGGAACTGATCGCACGCGCAATTCACGCAGAGAGCCTTCGTCGCGAAAACATTTTTGTGGAGCTGAACTGCGCAGCTATCCCGGAAGCCCACATCGAGTCGGAGTTATTCGGCTACCGTCATGGAGCGCAGCCTGGTGGGCCACCCGAGCAGCGCGGCACGCTGGAACGAGCTGACGGCGGATCGCTCTTTCTGGATGAAGTGGGCGATATGAGCCTGAAGACGCAGGCCAAGATGCTCAGCGCCCTCGACGATCAGCTCTTCACTCCAGTCGGAGGCACGCAGCCCTTGCGCGTGGATGTGCGCCTGATTGCCTCAACCAACAAGGACCTTGAGGAAGAGATTGCGAAGGGAAATTTTCGCGAGGACTTGTTCTACAGGCTCAACGTGGTTCCTTTCTTTGTGCCGCCTCTGCGCGAACGCAAGCAGGATATTCCGTTGCTGGCACGCGAATTTCTGGCGGACTTTGGACGCCAGTACGGCAGGCCCCGTATGGAGATCAGCGAAGAAGCGCTGGAGATTCTCGGCCAATACCACTGGCCGGGGAACGTGCGAGAGTTGAAGAATGTGATTGAGCGGGTCATGATTCTCAATCCGCGAACCATGCGCATCGAGCGCAAGCAGTTGCCGCCCCTGACGCACAAGGCCGGCACGCGATCCATGGACGACTTTTCATCGCTGCAGCAGGCGCGCGACTCCTACGAGCGCGAGTACATTTTGAAAAAGGTTGAGGAAGCTCGCAACAACGTGAGCCGCGCGGCCGAACTGCTGGGCCTCGAGCGCAGCCATCTCTATCGAAAGATGAAGGCGCTGGGAATCAGCATCCGCGAGTAGTTGACGGATTATGCCGGAGTCAACCTGTCAGTTGCAAGTCGCTAGCTCGCCGTCCCCCTAATTGCAAACGTCGATCGGTAGCGCCCGCGCGGCGGTCTCTGGCGCGCAAACGCCGCTCCGTCGAGTGCTCAGGCGCGCAAGGATCGACTATCGAAGTTGATGCGGGAACATGGTTCCTGTCCACTACCGGTGAGGTCTTGGGCGCAAGTCCCGCCCCATTGGTCAGCAGCTTGTTGAGGATGGGAAGATTCACCCGCTGTGTTTCCACGAAGTCGACACCGTCGGCGGTCAGAGCGAAATCGGAGTTATCTGCTCGGGTGACGTAACCCTTCTTCATCAGATACCAAGTCGTGAAATCCAGATAATCGCGCGGAAACCCCATGCGTCGTTCAATCTCCGCAAGCGGCACTTCGGGCGCGCGAGGGTTTGCGCGACGGCGGAAATAGAGCACCGCAAGCAACGCCATACGCCGGTTCAACTCGCCTTCGAGGCTATCCATAAAATCGATCGAACTATCCAGAGTGTCAACCTGGGGTGTGTCTCGATTGCAGGTGGCATCGTATTCCGAGCGCTTGGCCGGATCGGACAGGACATCATAGGCGGCCTTGAGCAAGCGGAACATTTCGGCATCCCCTGACTCGCTATTGTCGGGGTGGAGACGGCCCGCCAGATATCGATAGACGCGATGGATCGTCTCGTTATCGGCATGGGGACTGATTTGCAGAAACTCGTAGTAATCGATCATCCAATTCCTTCTCTGCGCGGGCTGTCGGGTCGGGGATTGGGAGGAATTGTAGCAGTGTGGTTCGGCATTCAAAGCATCAAAAAGATTCCCATCCAATTGGTATTTGTTGTTCGGAACCGAACACGCTGTTGTGAAAATGGGCAGGAATCGATCAGGAAGGGGCCGGACAGTTTCAAATAAACCCTTTAACTTGAATGGTTTCATTCAATTTCCCCGCGCCGAAGTTGTGGCTGGGGAATTGCTCATGACTTACATGTGGGTTTCTGCACGGAGGCTGGCCATGGCGTATTTTGAGCGGATTCGCGATGTGGTGTCTGAGCCGTTTAGTCCGGAGGTGATCCGGCAACGAACGGCATCAGGATGGCAGATGGTATCCATCGAGTGGCGGCGCGAGCTTCCAGATTCGGAAGCCCCGCCGGAGGGCGGATTCAGTGAGGACATTCCTTATGGGCTCTGCATCTCCAACGATTGCAAAAGGCTGGAGATCGAGCCCAAGGAAAACGAGGCGCTGCTGTTGATGATGGAGCTGCTGGTCCAAGACTTCTCGTACTCACATATCGTGAGCGATCTAAACGAGAAGGGGTTCAGGATGCGTGACGGGAGGCCGTGGAGCAGGGTGGCCGTCTTCAACATGATTCCGCGGTTGATTGAGGTGGGCCCCCGGTTCTTCTCGACCGAGGAGTGGGACAAGCGGCGGCGCAAATTCTCTCGCGCGAAGTCCCCTGACGTTTAGCCGAGGCTCCGCGGTTTAGGGATTTGTTGTCACCTCTCTATTGGCCCAAGGGAGCCAGGATTGTCGCCCAGGGTCGGATCAATGCGGAAGTCCCATACTGACTGGTTGATGTCAGAGGGCGACAGGATTTCTACGAGCGCGTATTCGCCTATCTTCAGCTGCCTCGCTGGGGAAAGCTTGAGCCAGTGCTTTCCGGGCAGCACTTCGATCCTGGTGGGAATCACGTCTTCTTCTTGCGTGATCGTTCCGGTCGGGCTCATGTGGATTGCCCCGACTATGCGCACCTCTTTACGCTGATCCACCTGAACGATGGCGAAGCCCGACGACGGCGAGTGCGCGCCGTGCTTGCGGTTTGCCAACTCTTTGGCGTTGCTGGTCGGCACAGTTAATGCGTGGGAGAGGACCTTTTCGATGTTGTCCTGTGCGTCGAGCGAGAGGTAGATGGCAGGATCGTTGACATGGAGATGGATCTTCGCCCGCTGTCCCTGCAGTTCCAGACTGGCTTTTGCGCCGGCCAGCGGATTGAGTGTGCTCAGGCCACGACGGTTTTTAGCGTTCATTCCGAGCTCCGAAGGCACCAACTCGACCAGTTCGGGGGTTCCTTGAAAGGTGTCGAGGGCAAATACGCCATCTTCGTCGGGTAATTCAAGGCCTTTGGCGACCTCGGGCATTCGCTGCTTTTGCTCAAGACGCTCGGCGGCTTCCTCTTTGTCGATATCCTCGGCTTCCTTCATGGCAGGGGAACTTTCTTCAGCTTCATTGCCGTGGTTCAGTTCCCATTTGCGGGTGGCATCCCAATCGACGAGGTCGGCGGGGAGTTCTTCCCATTCGCCTGAGCGCTCCAGGGACATATAGCGTACGCGGTCACCGACCACCTGGTATTGCCGGACCAGTTGGTAGGTGCCGTCCTTCAATATCAGGCGATGGTTCTTGGCCAGCCCCGGTGCGTCTGGCTTGACGGTCGCGGACTTCCTGTCCTGCTTATCTTGCCTGGCTTGGGCTTTATCCTGCTTGGCTTGACCGCCGGAGGCAATTGTCACCAGCAGGGCTGTTGCAAGACCCAGGCAAACGCCGCGCCGGAGATGGAAGAAGTAGTTCATTGCGCAACAGTTTAGACGAACCGCCCAGGGGATGGTTTGCGGCCGGTTACCTTGGGTTCAACCTGGAATGTGACGTCTGACGGCTCGCCGCATCTAAGAATGTGTATTCTTGACTTAGGATTCCTTCCCTAAGGACCCAGTTTTGACCGACCTGCAGACGTGGATTCGCGGCGATCGTCGCGGCAAGCCAAGTGCTTATGCCGTGGCGATGCTGGTGTGTCTGGTGCTGCTCGCGCTGCTGACCGTGGTTCAGGTCGCGCACGTGCACGCGGTCGATACGGATGCGGATCACTGCCCCTTGTGCATTGTTCTGCACACGGCGGCCCCTGTCGCTGTTGCCTCAGCAGTAATAGTCCTCGTACAAATTCAGGCCTCGGCGCCGGTCCTTGAGGTCCGCGCGGTCACACGGCATTGGCATGCGCAACTCTTCATTCGCCCCCCACCTACCTCTGATCAGGCGTTGTTGCGGCTCCGTGTCTCAGCCTGATTTTTCTAACAATGCCCACAACGGGCACGATTTCGAAAACTCCCCAGGCCTGACCCGAACCGGACGATGCCACCGTTGCACTGACGACCCCGTGCGCTTCTGATTGCGCGGATTCTGCAACTCAGTCAACAATTGGAGGCTTTAATGCCGAACAGATTTGGAAACCTTTTGCGCATTCTTTCTTTGGCGGCTCTTTTGATTGCGCCGATCGCCGCATCCGCGCAAAGCGGAAACGCCGGCACCGTGCGCGGCACTGTCACGGATCCTTCGGGGGCCGTGATTCCCGGCGCGGCCGTCCACCTGGTGAATACCCTGAGCGGACTCGACCGGACTGTGACGACAGACGGGTCGGGGCAGTTTGAGGTACCGAATGTCCCGTTCAATAACTACCAGGTCAAAGTCGCGGCACCGGGATTTGGGGCGCTGAACCAGAATCTCACCCTGCGTTCTTCAGTGGGCACGAACTTGAAACTTGTCCTTCAGATTGCCGCGGCTGACTCCACCGTTACCGTGGAAGCTACGGGCGACCTGGTTGAGACGGACCCGACGTTTCATACGGATGTGGATCGCGATCTTTTCATCAAGGTACCGATGGAGAGCCAATCTTCCTCGCTCAGTTCACTGGTAACGGCCACGACGCCGGGCGTTTCGGCCGATTCGAATGGGCTCTTTCACGGCCTCGGCGACCATGCCTCCAATTCATTTTCAGTCGATGGGCAGTCGATTACAGACCAGCAGAGCAAGGTATTCTCCAATCAGATTCCGTCGAATTCGATTCAATCCATTCAGGTGATCTCCGGGGCGCCGCCGGCCGAGTATGGAGACAAGACGAGTCTGGTGATTGTGGCAACGACTCGGTCGGGACAGGGCGTGACCCGGCCGACGGGAAGCGTCACGAGTTCGTACGGCTCCTTTGGGTCCGCGTCAGCGGGAGTGGATTTTGCATACGGCGGAAAGAAGTGGGGGAACTTTGTAGAGGTGGATGGACTGAACAGCGGACGGTTCCTCGATCCTCCAGAGTTCTCCGTCTTCCACGACAAGGGGAACGAAGAGAATGTATTCGATCGCATTGATTACACCTTTACGCCGGCTGACTCAGTTCACCTCGATCTCAATTACAGCCGCTCCTGGTTCCAGACGCCCAATACCTTCGATAACCTGAACGTGCGGAACGTCGTGAGTGGAGGCACCGGCACGGATCCGACATTTGACATTGTCGGCAACGCCGATCAGCGCTCAAGGATCGGAACATTCAACATTTCGCCGACCTACACACGGGTGGTTGGAACTGATTCGGTTTTCAACCTGGGTGCGTTTGTCCGCAGGGACAATTACAACTACTACCCCAGCGGGAATCCGCTGGCCGATTTGGGTCCCGCCAACCTGCAGACGTCGGCAATCGCGCAAAACCGCACGCTTACCAACGCAGGAATTCATTCGGATATTTCGTATGCAAAGGGAGCGCACACGATCAAGGCCGGCGTCCAGTTTGGACATACATTTCTGCGTGAGAACGATCGCCTTGGCGTTGTGGATGCGACTTACAATTCGCCGTGCGTCGACTTGGGCGGCAATTCCCTGGCTGGATACTCCGATCCTTCCCAATGCGTTGGCGGCGGGGTTTTGCAGAATCCAAATTACTTGCCGGTGTTGGCTCCGTATGACCTGACCCGCGGAGGAGGGCTTTTCGACTTTGCCGGCCGCGCGGATGTCAAAGAGACGGCGCTCTACATCGAAGACCAGATCAAGGCCGGCAACTGGATGTTTAACCTGGGCATTCGTGGTGACATCTATAACGGACTCGCAAGCGCCACGCAGACTGAACCTCGGCTGGGGATTGCGTACAACATCAAGCCAACATCAACGGTGCTGCGGCTTTCGTATGCACGCACGCTGGAGACGCCGTTCAATGAGAACCTTGTGCTATCGAGCAATGGGTGCGCAAGTGCCGTGCTGTCGCCGCTGCTGAACTGCAGTTCTGGGGTTGCGAATACTGAGGCACCTGGTTACCGCAACGAATTTCATGCGGGCCTGCAGCAGGCATTTGGCAAGCACGTGGTGGTCAGCGGCGAATACATCTGGAAATACACGCACAATGCATTCGACTTCAGCGTTTTAGGAAACACTCCGATCACGTTCCCAATTGACTGGCATAACTCGAAGATTCCGGGGTACGCGCTGCATGTTGAGGTTCCGGAATTTCATCACATCAGCGCCTACACGGTGATGTCTTCTGTGGCAGCGCGCTTCTATCCACCTCAGGTCGCCGGAGCAGGAGCGACGGTGGGCCAGACCGGTCAACCGTTCCGCATCGATCACGATGAGAAGTTCAACCAGACTACGCACCTGCAATACACGTTCGCGCACGGCAAGTATTCCAGCGGTTTGTGGGGCGGTTTCAACTGGCGCTACGATTCGGGCCAGGTTGCAGGAGCAGCGCCCTGTTTTAACCTTCTCTCGAATGATGCGAACAGCGCTTGCGACGCGACTTCGGTGGTGCTGAACGGCCAGCCCGCGGTGGATTTGAGCGGCCTGACGGCGGACGAAGAGTTTCAGGCGGGACTGATGTGCAATGGATTGAAAGCGACTCCGGGAAACCGGTTGCCGACAACTTGCCCGGCGTCGGAATACTCCTCGTCGCTGATCCATATCCCGGTTCCCAGCACCGGCGATAACGACCATAACCCGCCACGCATTCAGCCACGGAGTTTATTCGATATGTCCGTCGGCAAGAACAATCTTTTCCACGGCGACCACTTCAAAACGGACTTTGAGGTGACGGCGATCAACGTGACAAACAAGTACGCGCTGTATAACTTTCTGTCGACGTTCAGCGGAACGCACTATGTAACTCCGCGGGCGCTGACGGCGAAGGTTACGTTCAATTTTTGAAGGCAATGAAGAAGAGTTGAATCCTCTCCTTTGGTTGAGTTGATGGAACAAATCGGCGTCCCGAGGTAAAGAATCAAGGTCCCTTGTTTTCCACATGGCCGCGGAGTAGGTGGAATGCGAGGCCATCTGTTTCATAGTGGCAAGTCTCTTAAATAGAGTGATTTGAAGTTGCAATTCTGGCCAACCTCGGACTTTTTTAGTTTTGTGTTTCATAGAGCGCTCAAATTCTGCCATACTTGACTGTGCCCACCAGGTACGTCCAATCCCAACATTCCAATAGCGAGGTTGCATCGATGTCGGCAAAGTATGTCTTTGTGACGGGCGGAGTTGTGTCCAGTTTAGGTAAGGGCCTTGCGGCCGCTTCGATCGGTTGCCTGCTTGAGAGCCGCGGACTTCGCGTCAACATGATGAAGTTTGACCCGTATCTGAACGTCGATCCGGGAACCATGTCGCCGTTCCAGCATGGAGAGGTGTTTGTTACCGACGATGGAGCTGAGACGGACCTTGACCTGGGGCACTACGAGCGCTTCACCCATGCGCCGCTCTCGCGCGACAACAACCTGACGACCGGTCGCATCTACGAGCAGATCATTTTGAAGGAGCGCCGCGGCGATTATCTGGGGAAGACTGTCCAGGTGATTCCGCACGTGACCAACGAGATCAAGAACGCCATGCGCAAGGTCTCGGCCAACGGCGCAGATGTGACCATTGTGGAGATTGGTGGGACAGTCGGCGATATCGAATCTCTGCCGTTCCTTGAGGCCATTCGACAGATGCGCCAGGAGCTTGGGCGCGAGAACACGGTGTTTGTGCACCTGACGCTGGTGCCGTGGATTTCGGCTGCGCAGGAGTTGAAGACCAAGCCCACGCAGCATTCGGTCAAGGAGTTGCTCGGCATCGGCATTCAGGCTGACATTCTACTGTGCCGTTCAGATCGCAATCTGAGCCGCGAAATGAAGCAGAAGATCGCCGCCTTCTGCAACGTGGAGGAGAAGGCCGTGATAGGCGCAACGACGGTGCCGACGATTTACGAGGTGCCGCTGCGCTTTGCGCAGGAGGGTGTGGATTCGCTGATCTTGAAGTACCTGCACAGGGAAGCGCCGGAAGCGGATCTGAACGACTGGAAGGCCCTGGTTGAGCGCTGCTACCACCCGGTCGATGAGGTCTCCATCGCCATTGTCGGCAAATATGTGGAGTACGAGGACAGCTACAAGTCGTTGAAGGAAGCACTGACGCACGGTGCGGTGGCGAAGAGCCTGAAACTGAACATCACCTGGATCGAGGCGGAAGGGCTCGAGTCGAAGACTCCCGAAGATGTGAGTTATGAGGCGCAGTTAGAGGGGTTCGACGGGATCCTCGTGCCCGGCGGGTTTGGCAAGCGCGGTATTGAGGGGATGTTGAATGCGATTCGCTATGCGCGCGAAAAGAAGGTGCCGTACTTTGGAATTTGCCTCGGCATGCAGACAGCGTGCATTGAGTTTGCACGGAATGTTT
>WNGL01000272.1_pt1 | contig 70992 bp, 65 predicted proteins | sample 5400591 | NCBI WGS metagenome assembly WNGL01 (sample SAMN13153377, study PRJNA577476) | soil metagenome | isolation source: 80 cm soil or saprolite under Garry oak tree replicate 1 | place: USA:California | collected 2016-06-15 | reverse complement strand
GTGCGTATATCTTCCACACGGATTCTGGGTCACATACGCTGCAAGATTGCTTTCTTTTCCCGTGTTCACATTCCTTCGCCATCTTATACCTACCCCGTACCTGTAAAAGGTACCGTGCTGTTCTGCAATCCCCGTACGCCACCTGGCGGGGGCTGGAAAATTTATTTACCTTCATTTACATTCATTCGAGTACGGACTCGGCGAGACGACCGCTGGGGCGACGTGCACCGGAGGCTCGAAGACTTTCGGATTTCAAACTGCAAGCGAATAGAGTCTCATCTGACCGCGCAAGCAACCATAACTACATCAGCAGCTTAACCGATGACAAATCAGCATGTCACATTGTTACGTCTGCGGTCGGGTGATTCGTTGCACGTTGCGTTTGTTGCAAGCATGCTTTGTTTGCGGGACGCTATTGCTTGGTCGGCTCTATCGGCTCAACAGCGAGCGCCACGACTGAAGACTTGCTCGCGTCGTAGCGTTGAATGAATTGCTGGCACGCTCTCCGAATGCACCAGGACACGGACAGGTCAAGCTCGGTCGCGATGCGTTCGAGCGCCGTTACAATGTCCTCGTCCATTCGAAGTCCGAGAGCGCGATCATGAGTTTTCTTCTTTGCCATGCTTGGATGCTCTTACATTCCCTCCTGTGTGTCAAGAATAATCCTCTAAACGTGTCACAATTGCTCGCAACTGCTATTACATAACTTGTTTAAAATACGTTTGTTACGCCTTTACAAAGTTCACAACGGTAAAGTCGCTATAATCTGCTTGACATATTATAGCTTTTGTGCGAATATACTCATAGAAAGTGAGGCACCATGAAATACTGGCAACCCACTGAATTGATTGCAGTTCTCGACGCGGCGAGGAAACAGTCCGCTCGGAACCACTGTTTAATCCTTCTGGCCGTAAAACACGGTCTTCGCGCTACTGAGATAGCTCAAATTAAACTGACCGACGTTCGCAATGGCCGGATTGACGTGAAGCGCTTGAAAGGCTCTATCCACACGAACCAACCACTCGAATCTGACGAAAATGTCCTGCTCGATGAACATCGCGCTCTGGCAGCCTATTTGCGAGAACGTGAGGACACCGGCTCAGTCTATCTCTTTACTTCTCGCTTTGGCTCCCGCTTTGGCGCTGGAATGACGCGCCAGGCGATCTACAACATCTTCATTGACGCCGCTGCCGCTGCTGGCATCGAGCCTGGCCGACGTTTCCCACACTGCGCCAAACATACCCTCGGGACCCTGCTTTATAAAGGCGGCGCGGACATACTCGTGATTAAGAAAGTCTTGGGCCATCGGGACCTGAAGTCTAGCGCTTGTTACATCGAGCTGACCGCCGACGAAGCGCACTCCAAAGGCACGAAAGCTTTGGCTGCCGTTTTTGCCTAACTGGTCAACAGAACTGATTTGATAGCCCGGCCATCACACGGTCGGGCTTTCGTGTTTCTGGGCCCTCACTTAATACCCTCGCCATCAAACAAGGAAGCGATTCTAGACGGGTATCTCCGCTCGACTGCGTCCAAACATCCTTGGCCAGTGTCGATTTCCGCTTAACTGCTGTGTGTTCTTTCATTTACGTAGGCATTTGGTCATTTCACCGCCTGAAAACTGAATAAACTGACGCATTTTCTATTTTTCGGCGTTCGTAACGAGAGTTTCGGTCCAAGAAATGCCGGACACCGTCCAGATTCGAACCACAAAAGCGAACCACAAAAGCGAACGCCAAATCTGAGCCGTTGCCCAAGTGGTTTGCGCAATGCGCAACCGATATACAACATTGCAGGACCATAAAAATAGCCTTCGCAAGAAAAGGAACGAAAAGGTTTTATAATAGTATGTAAATATATGAATATAGATAAGTTATGACCTTATGCTCTCGGTTGCGCAAAGCGCAAGAAAATAATCGTACCCAAATTTGCGAAGACTTTTTTGTGATTTTTGTGCCTTTTCTTGCGCAAGCTTTTTCTATGATTCTCGAACCCGGAACCACGCTTGGCGACAGTATTTCTAGCATAGCTCCGAGTCCATTTCTTACGTGATTAGTCCTTCGATGCGAGCGATCAGCTTGCCGACATGCTGGCCGGTCGCGTACAGTTCGCCGTTAACGAACAGGTGCCCGGACTTAGCCAGCGCGGCTAGGTCTGCCCGGATGGCAGCGGCAGGCTTATGACGCTGGTAGAGGTCATCACGTACTTGCTTGTATGTTGACGGCCCCCGCTGATTAATCCACTGCACGATACGAATCTGTTCCTTGGTCATGCCGCCGAAGATGAACATCGCGGACTCTTCGCAATAGTCCCAAAGCTTCTTGGCCGCGTGAAAGTGTTCCAGGCCAATCTCGTCTGACAGGTCAATCAGTGCGTACAGCATTGCGATACGTCGGATGTGTGCCGCTGCCCGTCGTGTCATCTTACCTGCAAGCCCGTCCGGCCCGTCGTGTTCAAGCTTTGAGTAGTTGTTATTCCACCACTTTCGAGCCTGGTTGGTCATGGAGATATGCTTGCGTGTCTTTGCAACCTGGACAATCTGCTGAAATTCTAGAATCTCCTGCGCCCAGTCAAGAGGTGGACTACCTTGCGGACAGTCCTTAACGCGGTAAACATAGACGTATAAGAAGCGGTTTCCGAAGCCATTGTCTTCTGCTCCTTGCGGCATTGTTTTCCGAAGTTCCTCGACGGTTGTATCCCCGCTAATAGACACGTGCGGCTCCTCGCACTTCGCGGAGTTAGAGAAGCCATCCCTGGACTTGCCCTTAACTTCGTTGCGCAACGCCTTACCGTCCCAGCCGTCGCGTAAGATAACGGATGCTCGACTCTCCGGCTTGTTTGCAAGCAGAAAGACGCTAGCAATTTCGCCTTCACGAATGCATAGACGTTTGTCCGTCGTGCCCGGAACAGTAACCTCGGTGAAGCCGCCGGTTCTGCTCTGGCGCATTTCTAAAGAAGCATCGCGAACACGATTGATAATCGCCTCACCGTAACCAAAGCCGGATGCAATCCTGTCCGAGAACCAGCCGTAGTCTATGAGCTTAAGTAGTTCATCAGTCGCGTCTCGGCCCGTTCCCTTGCGTGCTCTTGAGCTATCACCGACACGAACCATGAATTCGTTGGTGTAGTGTCTAGTTGCACTAATCGTGAAGTACGGACCACGCCCGATGACCGAACCTAGAGAGACAAGAAAGTCTACAAGCATACCGGCAGGATGCGATTCGTTGTACTTCGCAGCCTTGCGGATTACCTTCCCGGCAGAGCCGTAGAGAATAGAATCGTCCCAGGCTGGACCCGGTTGCTGTGGAAGAGTGTAGACCGGATATTCCTTTTCGGACTCCAGTTCATACTCCTCCTGAGTCATCGCGTAATAGCTATGATTCTCTTTCTCCCTGTCAAACACCTGGATAAACTCGTTCGCCTTTTCTGCACGACGTTCATCGATTTGCTTTTTCAGTTGCTCTTGTAGCTCAGGCGACAGGTTGTACTTCTCACCGGTGTCTATATCCGTTCCGGTTTCGTCAACCCAAGGTGAAACAGTTTCACCGTTAAGTTTGAATCGCAATGAAACAGCCAGGCCCTTACCAAACTTTGGGGCCTCCGGTTCTACTGGCTCAGGCGCTTCATCTTGAGCGTTGATAGTTTCCACGAGTACTTCGTTAACCTTGCGCAACGCTGCGAGCTTTTCTTCGAGTGGGCCATCGGGCACCAAGGGTAATATGATGTCTGAGTCTATGGCTTCCTGAAGTTCTGCATTGGTGCACTCAAGCATATCAATCTCGGCTCGCATTTCGTCTTCGGCAGCGTTCTTAGCAGCAAACTCTTTTGCTTCCTCGGGTGTAATAGAGAACGGGTCGTCTCTAACTTCCGACACCGGCGCAGCAACTTCTGCTTCCGGCTCCGTCTGCAATGTCTCAGGCTCTTTAGCCGGTTGTTCCTGTTCAGCTTTCGGCTGCGGAGCAGTCTTCGCGGCCTCTGCCGCAAAGTCTTCTTGGAGTAGCTCTCTAACTGCCGCACTGCGTAGTTCCATAGCATCCGGAATAGGTAATCCAAAATGTTCTGCAACATCTTGTGGCTTGCTACCCGTTTGTTTCTGGCGGCTGGTTATAATGAATTGCTTTACCTGCTCAACGGTTACTGTAGCGGTGGCGCTCATTACACACCCGCCTTGAGAGCTTCCGTTCCCGCACTCGTCAGTGCTGTAACAATTTCTGTCGCAGCGGCAAATCGCACGCCGACCGCTTGGATTTTCTTATTCGCCGTAAATGCCTCGCCTAAAGAGAACACGACGAATGCTCCGACGACCGGAACTTCACCCTTCGTAAACTGGCTGTGGTGAAAAAAGAATTGTTGCTGCGATGGCGATTCCAGTGGCGAGTGTCGCTCCGTCACCGTAATAAACCCGAAACCCTTCGGTTGATTCCAGAATGTAACTTTTCCAAACATAATTCATTTCCCTTGCACGAATGTCGTGCGATTTAAATTTTCACTTCCTTTCTTAATTGGCGTAACGGGTATCTAAACCCGAGAATCACGGCAGCCAGCCCATAATTCCTTTACGAAACTTGCATCTTCACTTTGTTAAGTTCTTCCCACATCTTCAACTCGGCCTCTTCACGTTCAGCGGCCCTTTCGGCGTTTACTCTTTTTGCTCCACCATCAGTCCACGAAACTCCGCCGTTACGGTGTTTCCATTTGTGCCCTTCATGCAGTTCGCACTTGTGCTTGCCACATTCAGACACACATCTCGGTAAAGTCGCTTCGTGTTCCCTGCGCCTTTTATCGCGCTGAATCTTCTTGTATAAATCCGCCATTGACCACCCTCGATTGTTCTTCTATCGCGGGGTTGGCCCCGACTGCGAACTAAGAAATAAAACTGCACTTACAAACTATTGTTCAAAACCAACATCTGCTAGCTTCTCTACGAAATCATCCACGCTTCGAAGCTCATTCGTGATCGTAGTACAGCGAACAAATTCGTTACTCATACCTTCGATTAAGTTAGCCGCCACACGGGCAGTAAGGAAATCTCGGAAGGCCGCGCACTGCGAATAGTCATCAGTAACTTCGACATGACCATCAGTTACTCGTTTGAGTAGCTTCGAGCCTACAAGCACTACGCTAAAAGGAACCGGGTGTTGTACGCTTTTCTTCCTGGTCCCGAGAATATTCTTTAACCGGTCTACCTTGCGCCAGTCTAAAGGTACTCCGGTCTCATCTTGAAGGCGTTTCATTTGGCGAGCCACGTTCAAATAGTATTCAGCATCATCCTTAGTAAAATCATTTTGTCCGGACAGTGCCGCAGCAACACGGCCACCTGACAACCGATCTGCGATGCCTGCGAAGTTACTCGTGGCGCAGTCAAGCTCTCTCAAAATGTGGTTGATCTGGTTCTCTGCGCTGAGCGCTGCTAATGCCATAATCCCTGCTCCTGAATATGAAGAATTCCTGTCCCGCGTTAATTGCTAGAAAAATCGCCAGCCGTCCGAGAAGGACAACTGGCGTGAGAAAATAGAAGGCCGGAACACGGGACTCCCATGAAGGGAACGTCCGGCCTATAAAATTGAGGGAATGGAGAGAGATATTCTCTCCATATATTAGTGCTGCCAAAATTCTAATAGCCTCAAACCCATCTATACTATTGATTCTACGGCGGTTACCAGCATAGCCCCGTTTATGATAGGCATTTCCGGTGCGTCCGAACGCTTCGAAACATCGCCCGGCTTTGCTGGTTTGTAGACCAGCTTTCCACACTTCCGGCAATATACTTTCACAGCGCCAGAGCACTTCTTCGCGAGTGCATCATGGTCCTGGTCGCACCTTCGTCTTGACTTTGGACGCCACGCCTTAGCCTCGTACCACCGAATGTACGGGACCACATTTTCGCGATGCTCCGTTCCGAAATGGTCAAACCCATCTTCAAATCTTTGTCCGCACAGCTTGCACATCCGACCTTTATCACCTCTGCTGTTATTCTGAACAAACTCTGTGAAGTGTTCTTCCACTTCACCGTTTTGAAGGTTATAGAAGCGAGCATTTCTTTTTCCGATTCTGATGACCTGAACGTCTCTCTTTTTGAAGCTGATACGCTTAGCAAATGTGCGGTCGGTTTCGCGTCCAAGGTCACCCTCATGGTTGTCAGAGATACCTGATGGTTCGACGCGTCTCCCGTGTGGCACCGCATGCGTGAGTTGTGACTGTGCCTGAGGCATAGACGGCCCATACGTCGATGTCTGAGCACCAGCTTGGTGTTCGGTACGCTCGTACAACAACTGACGTGTAGCTTCTGGGTTATCTGCGCAGTATTGAACGAACTGTGATATCTCATCGAGGGATAAGTCGTTCAACCACGCACAAAATTCTTTGTCTTGTTTCCAGTGTTCGAGGATTAAAGTTATCTTAGTTTGCAAATCACCAATTGCTTTGAGCCGAGTTTTAAATTCTTCATCCGATAATTGCGCACGCAATGGAAGTTCGCACATCGCAGCATTGGCTGTTCTTTCTCCTGATGCCCTTTCCAGTTCTGTACCTCCGCCATAGCGGATGAGTCTCGCCTTGCCGCGAGGCGCTTCTTTCATGAATAAGGGACAATGCTCGTCATTGGAAGGGCCATCTATGCGGCGCAAGGCTTTGAGGTTCAGAGGAAATCCAGGATGCTGCTTCGACCACTTCTCAGCGTTCTGGTTTTTCTTTTCTCTGCGCTCTTGTTGCTTTCGCGCTGCTTCTTTTTCTTTGAAGTTCGGATGATCCTGCTTCTGTCGCTCGCGATACTTGTTCGCACGAAGTGCAGCCGCAGAAGGCGCAGGAATAGTCCCAGCTGGAGCAGGTTCCGGCACCTGAGCAGGCTTCGCCGCTAACGCGCAATGTGCGCAGGGATTCGGCATCGGCCTGCCAGGGCGGCTGTGCTTTGGACAATGACGAAGATATGCGGTGCTCATCATTTTCCCGCACCGCGATAAGTGTGTCCCACCGACCCGTCGTTCTCGATTTTGATTTGTATCTGGACTGTTTCACCTGAGTGGCAGATCGCAGATATGCGATGGTGTCCGTCTTTCAACATCAAGTGACTGGAAACGTATTTGAAAACTATTGGCGGCCCCGGCGTGAATTCGCCGCGTTTAATTTTCTCGATGAGCATTTCTGTTGTCTCATCGATAGCCGGGAACGGTTTGACTTCGTTAGGATTAAAGAACTTCATGCCGGCACCTCGCCCGACTTCGCCGCTGTCGGTGAGATTTCGCGAACGACAATCAACGCCCGTTCTGATTCAGACAGACCCGCCCCGAACAATCGAGAGGCGTCCTCTTGCGAATCGGCGTTGATGACGCGTGGGCGGAAGTCTGGAGGCGCGTAGATTTTGAAAATCATGTGCGGTGCCTCGCTTCCGCACGCTCCGCCCAACGCTGGAGTGTCTGACGGCGCACATATAATTTGCGTCCGACTCTAACCACGGGGATTTCGCCCGAGGCGATAAGCCCACGCAGTTGCCACACGGTCAGACCGCTGGCAGACGACGCGTTAGGCAGGTCGAGCAGGATTGAATTACCATTATTTACAACGGGATTAGGTTCCACATGGTAGGTGTTCGCACGTTTCGGGGTTGCATCCTACAAACCCATTGCGGGTGTTCGGTAGTCCCGATTAGTTTGATTTCGTAGCCTGCCTCGTTTCTCGGTTGCCCGGCACTTCTCAGGTCCGCTGGCGACATCGGTCTACGCCGTGTTTACTTCCTCCTAGAAAAAGATGACTGCCCATCTCCGACAGCAAAAAGTATAGTCCTGGTACTTCAACGTTGTCAAGTGGTATTTGCCCCGGTTTGGGGAAGGTGGTACGCCAGTCCTATTGCCGCAAAACCCTAACGCGTGCAAACCTTGTGCATGGCCCAGCTAGACGTTCTTGAACTTCCAAAGAAGCGCGGCAAATACGGCGAAGGCTCCTGCTACAAACGTGAGGATAACAAGCGCTGGGAAATTTCCTTCTACGACAATGAGGGACGCCGACGCCGTCAATCGTTCAGCACAGAAGCCAAGGCTCAACGAGCGTTGAATCGTGCCCTGACCCTGAAGCAAGCGGGGAAGCTGGACGAGCCAGAGACCAGGGTGAAGGTCGATACCCTCGCCGAAGCATATTTGCGCTACATGAAGAATTCCAAGCCCAAGTCACACATGTGGGTCAAACGCGCATGGGATAAGCATCTGGAACCATTCTTCGGCGGACGGTTAGCCGGACGTGTCGGCACTGCTGAACTTGACCGCTACATCGAACAGCGCAAACAAGGCATTCATGACGAGGACCAGGAGCGGAAACGGAACGGCACGATTAATCGCGAGTTGACCATCATGAAGGCAATGTTCAATCACGCGTCTCGGGAACTGGACCCGCCGTTAGTATCGCGTGTTCCAAAGTTCCCGAAGAAGCTACGAGAGTCAGACCCGCGAAGCGGCTGGGTTGACGATGCTCAGTACGAAGCCTTGCAAGACCATGCGAAGGACACATGGATGCGCGGCTTCCTCGCGGTTGCGTTTAACTTTGGCTTCCGCAAAAGTGAACTGCTTGGCCTGAAGGTACGACAGGTTGATTTGAAAGACCGGACGATTCAGCTCCTGCCCGGAACGACGAAGAACGACAAAGGTCGCACGATTCGAATGACCGAAGACGTGTACCAGCGGGTAAGCTCCATGCGTCAAAGATAAGCACGGCGACGATGCGCTTTTCACGTGGGGAGACGGCAGTCCCGTGCGGGACTTTCGGGTAGCCTGGAGCAAAATGTGCAAAGCCGCCAAAGTCGATATTCTTCTACACGACTTTCGCCGTTCCGCGATTCGTAATATGATTAGAGCCGGAGTTCCTGAAAAGACTGCAATGCGAATCTCTGGACACGTGACACGCGCTGTATTCGACCGCTACGATATCGGCTCTGATGCTGACCTTTCCGAGGCGGCGGAGAGAATTGAAAAACGTCGAATTGGACGCAAATTAGTCACAGGAAGGGAGCAAAGCGCAGAGCAGTCTGTAAGTCGTTGATTTTTCATGTGCCCAAGTGGCGGAACTGGCAGACGCGCTAGCTTCAGGAGCTAGTGGCCGCAAGGTCGTGGAGGTTCGAGTCCTCTCTTGGGCACCATTTCTAGAGTCGCAATCCTTCCAATCCGCGACTTGAGCGGGCAGCAAAGCGTCGATAGAGTCTCTGGCGCTCGCAAGAATAATGTTTCTCAATTCTCCTGCGATCTCCTATGAAAATCTTCAGGCGCGCAATTATCCCAGCCGCTTTACTTGTACTCTTCACAGCGCCGATGAATGCCCAGCAAGCGTTTTCCGTATTCGGCATGACGAGGCGCGGAATATCGACATACGCGGAAAAGCAGGGCGCATCGTGCCAGCGATCGTCACGTTCGACGACCCGCACCTTCCCGCGAATACTGCGCTGAACGGAGGCTATCCTACAGCGCGTCTCGACTGGGGAAGCGGTGTCTGGAAAATTTCGCCGCCGACCGGGAAATTCGGCACGTTTCACCTGGTGCTGGCAGATCCAGGGGCCCGTTTAGCGCAATTCCGCTTCTCTGCTCCACGCATTTTCGTTGGAATTGATGTCTACAACGGTGGGGAGGCGGTCGCCAGAACAGCGCGAGCAAATCACTACGCTGCACGCGGGCGAGCTTCGCTGCATTCGCACAGGCTGGACGGATACTTCATCGCGAGTGGAGTTTGAATTTCGCAATGCTGGGCCGCTTCACTTTGACAATCTGGCATACGCACAACCGTAATCGGTTCGATCCGCCGGCAGGTGGGCCTGCGAGGCTTGAGCAGGAATTCTCAGGCGCGCGCGATACGCGGAGTTCTCTCTATTTTTCGCTGTGTGGATTGTCTGACGACCAGCTTTGGCTGCAGTAAAATGCGTTGCGGCGCAATCGGTTCACCTGCTTCGATCAATTGCAGCGCGAGTTTACCCGCCTTCTGTCCGATTGAGATCGTTTGTTGATCGATGCTGCTGAGCGGAATCTTCAGAAACTTGTTGTAGAGAATATTTCCGCAGCCCACGATCGCGACGTCTTCCGGAACGCGCAATCCGGAGTCCAGCACAGCGGCAATTGCGCCGTACGCAATCGCATCGTTGTAGCAAAAAATTCCGTCGGGTTGCGGACTCAGCTGCAAGAGCTTTTTCGTCGCTTCGTAGCCGGTGGCATCACCGAGTTCTTCCACGTGTTCAACGTTGTAAATCAGTTCCGGATCGGCGGACAATCCGAGCTTTGACAACGCGCGCTTGTAGCCTTCCATGCGTCCCACTACAGGGCTCAATCCGCTGCCGCCGATGTGCGCGATGCGCTTGCACCCGATTTCCGCCAGATGGCGCGTCGCCAGTGCTCCAACTTCTTCGTCATTTACGCCGACGAAATGCGCCGCAAGTCCGGTAAAGCTCCTGTCAATCAAAATGTACGGAATTCCGGCTTCTTCCACGCGGCGAAACATTTCGACGGTCCACTGCGCAGATGCCACGAGAAGTACATCCACTCGACGGGCGATCAATTGCTCAACTGCCTGCTTTTCGAGCTTCGGGTCTTGATCGGACGATGTCGTCACCAGCGTATAGCCGGTTCCCTGCAACGCGGAGGAGAGACCGCGCACGATTTCCGAAAAGAAAGAATGCAGAAGATCCGGTACCACGAATCCGAGCAGATTTGTGCGGCCGGTAACCAGCGCGCGCGCCGCAAGATTCGGGCGATAGTTCATCTCTTTGCAACGCTTCAGCACGCGTGCTTTCGTTTCTTGACTGATGTCGGAGTGGTCGCGGAGGGCTTTTGAAACGGTGATTACCGAGACGCCCAGGTCACGGGCGATATCTTTTAATCTGACAGCCATAGAGGAGTTTACCACGTCCTACCGATGGACAGGTAACGTTCACGCTGCGCGCATTGCTCGAGCGCCGGAACTCGCTTGTTTCTAACGCCAAATCGTGTTTGACAATCGGCCGCGGCTAACTTTTAATCGTCGCGTAGTAAAGCGTTCACGGGATTTTCATTTAGGTTACTGTTTTTACCGCACGCTGCTTTTGGGACCACATTCAGTGCGGAATCCATTGTCCAGTTTAGCGACGATCCATGGAGACTTCTCATCTACTTTCTCGGCATTGATGTTGGCACGGGCGGCACACGCGCTCTGGTGATGGACGCGGGCGGCCGCGTCACAGCATCAGGCACGGACGAGCACCAGCCGTTCGCTTCGCCGCAACCCGGGTGGGCAGAGCAGGAGCCGCGCGACTGGTGGCGCGCATGCGGAGCCGCCGTAAAGAAAGCTCTGCAAAGGTCCGGTATTCGCGGAGAACAAATTGCGTGCGTCGGCTTCTCCGGACAGATGCATGGCGCAGTTCTGCTGGACGCTGCCGGCGAAGTTGTCCGTCCGGCGCTCATCTGGTGCGATCAGCGCACTGAAAAACAATCGCGCGAACTCTCCGAGAAATTTGGCACCGATCGCCTGATTCAGCTCACCTGTAATCCTCCGCTCACCAATTTCACGCTTACGAAACTCTTGTGGGTACGTGAGAACGAACCTGAACTCTGGTCGCGCGTGCGCCACATCATGCTGCCCAAGGACTATGTGCGCTTTCGGCTGACCGGTGAACGCGCGATCGATCAGGCCGACGCCTCCGGCACACTGTTACTCGATGTTGCGAAACGCAGGTGGTCCGCGGAAGTGCTTTCCGGTACGGGCATCGAAATAGATTTTCTGCCAGCGCTGTACGAATCGCCAGAAATTTGCGGCAAGCTCAACGCGGAAGGCGCAGCGGCTACCGGCTTGAACCTTGGCACGCCAGTCGTAGCGGGCGCAGGCGATCAAGCTGCAGGCGCCGTTGGAATGGGCATCGTTCGCGCGGGGGTCGTCAGCGCTACCATCGGAACGTCAGGAGTTGTTTTCGCTGCCACGGATCGCCCCGCGCTCGATCCGCGCGGACGTCTACACACATTTTGTCACGCGATTCCAGGACGCTGGCATGTCATGGGCGTTACGCAAGCCGCCGGACTTTCGTTGCGCTGGTTCCGCGACACGTTTGGCACTGCCTCTGGTGGTTCCGGCTCCGCCGCCTCGGGCATTACCACGCGCGATCCCTACGAATTTCTTTCCGAGGAAGCCGCCGCTGCGCCGCCCGGGGCGGAAGGTCTGCTGTGGGCGCCATATCTGATGGGCGAACGTACTCCCCATCTTGATCCCAACGCACGCGGCGCCCTTGTTGGCATCACACCGTCACATCGTCGCGCGCACATTCTCCGTGCGATTCTCGAAGGTGTGGCGTTCAGTCTGAAAGATTCGTTTTCAATTTTCGACGAGATGAAAGTTCCGGTGACGACAATCCGGCTGGGTGGGGGAGGCGCGCGGTCGGCACTCTGGCGTCAGATTCAAGCCGATGTTTACGCGCACGAAGTTGAACTCGTCGAAGCCGAAGAAGGCGCAGCTTATGGCGCCGCTATCCTGGCTGCAGTTGGAGCACGCCACTTCGCCTCCGTCGACGAAGCCTGCGACGCCGTCATTCGCGTTGCCTCCCGCGTCGCGCCAGATCCGGTTTCGTCCGCGCTCCTGCAAAAAAACTATGCCGCCTTCCGCCGCCTCTATCCCGCCCTGCATTCTCTTCAGTAGCACAAACGTTGCCTTTTTTTCTTCCTCGCCAAAACTTTCAAATAATCCGATTCTCCTGCTACACAGGCACCTGCGTTACTGTATCTGTTCCATGCTCTTTGTAGCCCGCCCCACTGACCAGGAAATCCACGCGCGCCTTGCCACGCGTGAAGCGATGCCGTTCTCTTACTCAGAGGTTGGCGCAACGCAGTCGACTCCTCCAGCGAGCTACCGTATCAACCACATGCGCGCGATGCTCGGCAAAGGTCAGGGCGTTCACGCACGCGCTGTCAACGCGCTGCTCTCCTGGCGACTTCTCACTGTCGCGGGACTCGAAATCTTCCCATCGCAACCGCCCATGCAGGTGCAAACTAACGTCGCTCTGCTCTCGCGACACTTTGGACGTCTAGGGGGCATTTGGTCGCTCGATTTCTGCCGGGTGATCTACATCCTCGAAGCACAACCCGAAAACGGCGGCGCCATCCGACGCACGGGATTCGCCTACGGCACGTTACCCGGCCATGCCGTGCGAGGCGAAGAGATCTTTTCCGTCGAGTGGCATACCGCTACCGGCGAAGTGTGGTACGACATCTTCTCGTTTTCCCTTCCCGCCAATGTGCTCATCCGCCTCGCCGGACCCCTTGTCCGGGCAGCTCAAAAGCAATTCGCCTCAGCTTCCCTGAGCGCGGCCTCGCACTTGTCGGCGGGATAAACCGGCCGCCGAAATTGCTCAGCGTTGCTTTGCTGTGGCTGCCTCTACCGCGACGGGGCTCGTAAATAAGATGGCATTTGGTATCACGACTCGCCTGCCTTCCTTTGTGGTGATCACGGTGGCCCGAGCCTGGATGTCGTCGACATTTCCTTCGATGCCGGTGACGCTGATGAGGTCCCCTAGTTGAAATGGCTCCTGCGCAACAGAAGGATTCCGGCAAGAAAGTTCTGAAGAATATTTTGGAACGCGAAACCAATGGCAACACTGCCGACCCCAAGCAATTTGATCAGATCACCTGCTCTGAACGATGGCGCAACCACGGAAAATGCAATCAAAAAACCCAGGACAAAAATGCCTGTCTGGACCAGGCGCGCGAGCAATAGAGTTATCCCCTGATGCTTCCTTCGCCGCTGTGCCCACTTCCGCGCCAGAGACTTGCCAGCTGCGGCGAGAAGCAGGAAAAAACATTTGGCAGGAGCGAAATCGCTTCGTTGATGATTTTGACGCCCGTCTTCCAGGCGTTGGAAAAGTCAATTGGCATGACACCCTCCGGTGAGAATGGTCGCGAGGGCCGCCTAAATTAGAGAATACCGGCTTCAGCGCAGGCACGCCAGTAGGCGCAGTGGAGAGCGACAATTCCCGGGAGCACAGGCTAAAGGCCATGCCACGGAAATTTCACGCCTTTTGGCGGCGAGGCCTGAAGGCGGCGCAATACACGCCGCCCAGAACGATCAGCAGCGCGCCCCACCAGACTGGCGCATGCAATTCAGCCAGCACGGTATTGGGAGGATGCGACCATTCCGCCAGCCCGCTGGCGAAAATCAGGACGCCGTACACAGAAAACAACACGCCAACAAAAAACCAAACAGGAATGATGTGATGTTTTTCGCTCATAAGATCACCAGAAAATAATCTGAAGAACAACCAAACCCGCTAGTGCCACGCCGCCCCAAAAAATTGGGCGTTGCAGAATTCCCACTCGTTCTTCTTGTGCAACTTCCGTGAGGCTGTATACCAGGCCCTTCAGTTCCGCGTCCGGCCTTGGTTTTGTTATCAGCGTGACAAGCAAGGTGACGACCACGCACGTGGTGCATGACCACAGCGACTGGTACATGTCTTGTGCCAGACCCTGGGCATGCGGAGACAGCGCGAACACTCCGACCCAACGGTGATCGAATTTCATTGCCGAAAAAATTCCTACGGAAGTAAGCGTTCCAGCGAGCAATCCCCAGAATCCGGCGGCTTTGGTAACACGCTTCCACATCATGCCGAGCAAGACGGTGCCAAACAGCGGCGCGATGAAGAATCCGAAGAGTGCCTGCACATAATCCATAATGCTGGCGAATCCCATCGCCAGATATGCCGTTCCTATGCTGATGAACACTCCGATTAGCGTGCACCAGCGGCCCATCGAAACGTAATGCGCGTCGGGCGCGGTCTTGCGAATAAATGGGCGATAAAGGTCGTAAGTCCACACTGTTGCAAAGGCGCTTACGTTTCCCGCCATTCCGGCCATGAATCCGGCAACCAACGCAGTGATTCCAAGCCCGAGCAAACCAGGTCCGCAGTAGCGAGCGAGCATGAGCGGGAGCACTTCGTTGTAACTGAACTGTCCCGGTTGAAGTTGGCTCGCAGGAACCAGGTGCATCGGAAGCACTGCCAGCCCCAGCAATCCTGGAAGTATGACGATCAGCGGTACGGCCATCTTAAAGAAGGAGCCAATGATCGGCGCCATCTTTGCAGAACGAATGTCCTTGGCCGAAAGTACACGCTGAACCACGAGAAAATCGGTTGTCCAATAACCCATCGCCTGCACGGCGCCGAGGCCAAACACGATGCCGGTCCAGTGCATCCCCATGGGATTATCCTGAAAATGTCCGAGGTTGCTCCACATATGCGTGAAATCCTGGCCAGGGAAGTTGTGCTGAATGCGAGCCACCATCCCTTTCCATCCGCCGGTTTCAATCAAACCGAGAATTGGAATGAGTAGCGCGCCGAACCAAATCAGAAAGAATTGCAGAACTTCGTTGAAGATAGCGGAAAACAATCCCCCTGCTGCAACATAGATGGCGACGGTGATCGACGATACGAAAATGCTGAAGTTGAGGTTCCACCCGAGGACGACTTTCATCACCACAGCCATGGCGTACATGTTCACGCCGGACATCAGGATGGTCATGATTGCGAAAGTGACGGCGCTCAACCCACTTGCCGCGGTGCCGTAGCGTAGCTGCAAGTAACCGGGCACCGAGTGAGTCTTCGAGATGTAATAGAACGGCATCATCACCAGGCCGAGGAACAGCATGGCGGGAATAGCGCCGATCCAATACCAGTGACCGGCAAGGATTCCGTATTGATAGGCCGAGCCGGCCCAACCCAGCAGTTCGAGCGAACCGAGATTGGCGGAAACGAACGCCAAGCCAGCGACCCAGGCGGTCATTTCGCGGCCCGCCATGAAAAAATCTTCCCCGGTCTTCGCGAACCGTTTTAGATAAAAGCCTATTCCAAGCACCAGTACAAAATAGAAAACCACGATCGCAAGATCGACGGGAGCGAGTTTAACCAGCCGCTCTGTCGTCAGCATTGCAAGGATTGCCGTCATCGTTGCCTTCCCTACTCGTGAGGTGGTCGTGCCTGAAACCCGTTTGTACTAGATGTATTCGCGCCGGACCGAAAGCACCTACTTCGCGGAAAATTTGTAAATTGTTTCTGAGTGGAAGTCCCTGCCGGGACGCACAACGGTCGATGGAAACTTCGGATGATTCGGCGAATCCGGAAAATGCTGCGTTTCGAGGCACAGCGCTCCGAACTGTTGGTACGCGCCGCCGATGCCCTTGGTCGAGCCGTTGAGTCCAATACCGACGTAGAGCTGCACGCCTGGCTCGGTCGTCCAGATTTCCATTTCACGTCCTGACGTGGGATCGGACACCTCGCCAATTTTGCGGAGCTTTCCGGCTGTGCCGTTCAAGACGAAGTTGTGATCGTAGCCGGCAATGCCCGGAATCTGCGAGTTGCGCGCGCCGATCGCCGTCGGCTTCCGAAAATCGAAGGGCGTGCCGTCCACGGGCTTCAGTTCGCCTGTGGGAATCAGCGTATCGTCCACCGGAGTGTAGCGGTCGGCGTCGAGCTGCAGCACGTTCTTAAGAATGTCGCCGCTGCCCGCACCAGATAAATTGAAATAGCTGTGATTCGTCAGGCTGGCGACAGTGGGCTTGTCCGTCGAAGCGTGATAGGAAATCTTGACGGCGTTTTCGTCAGTCAGTTCGTATGTCACATGTACGGTCAGCGTGCCGGGATATCCTTCTTCGCCGTCCATGCTGACGTAGGTAAATTTCACGGCGGCCCCGTGCGCAACTTTGACGGGTTCCGCCTTCCATACTTTTCGATTGAAGCCAACTTTGCCGCCGTGCAGGGAATTGGGTCCGTTGTTCAGAAACAGCGAGTATTCCTTGCCGTCGAGCGTGAACTTTCCCTTCGCGATGCGATTGCCGTAACGGCCGATCGTGGCGCCGAAGTAAGGATGGTCGCCGAGATAACCGTCCAACTTGTCAAAGCCGAGCACGACGTCGGCACCCTTACCGGATTTGTCCGGTATCCATAATTCAGTGAGTGTCGCGCCATACGTGATGATCTTCGCGACGGCGCCTTTCGTGTTCTTCAGCGTGTACTGCTCGATCTCGGTTCCGTCGGGCAATTTGCCGAACGAAGTTTTCTGCACATCGTCAAGCTTGGCGGCTTCGCTGCTCTCCGCGCGCATTCTCCCAGGAATCAAAATCATCGCAAGAAACGCAAACAGCGCCACGCAGCGAAATTCCATCGTGCCGTTCATAGTCTTTCGTCCTCCTCGACATTGCCTCGACCCAAAAGTTCCCGGAAAGATTACTATGCTTCACGCCGCAAATACGGTTTTCCTGTTGCGCTGGTGTGACAAGTGCCACGCCAGATTCAGGAGTTGCTAACTAACCCGCAACCAACAGTTCGGGCAAAAAACATAGAAACAGTGGCTCATCGACGGCTCAATTCCGTGGCTGCACTTCGTTCATCCGCCGCGTTATTTCGTGCGAACGGCCGTCGTAGCTAAATATTGATTCCGGGGTTCGCGTTTCTTCAACCCCCGTGCCGTGGTTTGCGCTGACAAACACCACTCGGAAGGCAAGCGTATCTGGCATGCCAACGTATTTTCCCTTGCGCGTGCCGATTGTCAGAATGTGTGTTGCATCATCCCAGCGAATCGGAATCGTCGCGTAGGAGCCCTTTTCGTAGTTGTAGGTATCGCCTTCATCCTCATACAGCGTGAACTCGCCGTTCGCGCCGGTGTACACACGCAACTCGATGGGATCATTCGCTGCTCGCGAGTATTCCATCGGCGGGCCCATTGGCAAGATGGTTCCAGCGCGAACGAATACCGGCGTCTCCTCGAGCGGCGCTGGGACATCGACTGCACGGCCGCCATCCAGCGGTTCGCCAGTCCAAAAGTTGTACCATTTCGTTTTCGGCAAATAGAGATGACGCGAAGTCGCGCCAGGTTCAGTGACGGGATTGACGAGCAGCGACGGACCGAAGAGAAATTGGTCGCCGATATTCCAGACGCGCGGATCGTCGCGAAAATCCATCACCAGAGCGCGCATCGGAGTGTAATTCTCGCTGGTCGTTTTCCACGCTACGGAATAGATGTACGGCAGCAGGCGGTAGCGCAGCCGGTCGTAGCGAGTCAGGATCCTTTGCATTTCCGTGCCGTAAGACCAGATTTCGTTCTGGTTCGTGGTGCGCGTGCCGTGAGCGCGAAAAATCGGATTGAAAACACCGAACTCAAACCAGCGCAGGTACAGCGCGCGATAGGCGGGATCATCGGGATTCGCGACGACGAAGCCGCCAATATCGGTTGTCCAGTAAGGATTGCCGGAGAGCGAGTAATTTAATCCTGCGGGAATCTGGCGTCGAAAGGTTTCCCAATTGGGATCAACGTCGCCCGACCACACCGCGGCGGCGTTGCGTTGCGCTCCCGCAAATGCCGAGCGCGACAAGATGAACACACGCTTCTGATCGCTTTCCGCCCGCTGCCCTTGATAGACCGCGGAGGTGGTCATCAGTGGAAAAAGATTTGCGTATCGTGCGCCGCTGCCCATCCCGGTTTTGTTCTGCAGCAGAATCGATTCTTCGCGCCCTTCCGTTTCAGGTTCTGTGGTGTCCAGCCACCAGGCATCCACGCCAATTTTGAAAAGCGCGTTGTCCATTAGGTTCCAGTAATACTTGCGCGCTTCGGGATTGAAAGCGTCGTAGAGCGCCATGCCTGCAGGATGAAAGCCAGCAACCTTTGTCTTGTCGATGAAAAAACCTTTTTGGGCCATGTCGTCGTACACGCGCGAGCCGGGGCGGAAGAATGGCCATACAGAAACCATCAGGTGAACGTTTTCTTTGTGAAGCTCATCAACCATCGCTTTGGGATCGGGATAATTCTTGTTCCACACCGGTTCGCCCATCGTGTTCCACCAGAACCAGTCCTGCACAATGTTGTCGAGCGGAATATGTTCGGTGCGGTAGCGCTTCGCGATGGACAGAATTTCCGCCTGCGAATCGTAGCGATTTTTGCATTGCCAATAGCCATACGCCCACTTGCCGAAAAGCGGTGCAGCGCCGGTCAATTCTCGATAGGCAGAAATGATGCGGTCGAACTCCGGGCCATAGATGAAGTAGTAGTCCATCTGATCGGCCACTTCGGAGCTGATGAAAAACGCATGAACAAAACGGTTGTTGAAGCGGCTGCGGGATGGATTGTTCCAAAAAATACCGTAGCCGTTGCTGGAGAGCAGAAGCGGCACCGAGATATTCGTGTTGTCCTGGCCGATGTCGACCGACTCGCCGCGCCAGTTCCACACGCCGCCTTGATGCTGGCCAAGGCCGTAGAACGCTTCCTGCGTGTCCCACATATTCGTGAATCGCTCGAGGTGGTACGTCTTCTCGCCGTTCACTTCGGCAGCCGTGAGCGTCCGGTCGTTTTCTTGCGTGAGTTTTTTCCCGGCGGAATCGTAAAAAACAATGGCGCTGTCTTTTTTTGTCACGACCAACTTAAGTTTCGCTGTAGTCAGCGAAATTGCGTCGGCCGTCTCCGTGACATCGAAAGGTGTCCGCGGCCATTTGGATTTGATGACCACGTATTCCGCCACTTTAGGAGATTCGCGTTCCGGCGAAAACAGGACGCGCACCATCGAATCCGTGCAGACCTGAAATCGAAGTGCGCCTTTTTTAAGAAAAATTGTCGCCCCGTCGGAATCTTTGTGGAACGACTCCACGGGGTTCAAGGGATTCCACTGCGCGCCGGAGGGAGTAGCGATCTCTACCGAGCCAATCAAAACAAGTGGAACAAGGCGCAAAAAGCGCAGCATGCTACCTCACGGAAAAAGCGCGAAAATGCCGAGTGTAATCGTTTACGGAACCATTCACACCAGTACGCCCGGAACTGTCGCACCCGGCGTTGCTTTTTGTCAACTTACTTCTCGGGGATTCTGAATTCATTGGAGCGCGGAAAGATCCGCCGCTTACGGCTTTGCGTCGTAACCATTTGGATGGGTTTTGCGCCATTCCCATGCGCTGCGAACGATGCTTTCCAGGTCCACGTACTTCGGATTCCAGCCAAGTTCCCGCTTTATCTTTTCCGAACTCGCTACGAGTACCGCCGGGTCGCCAGCACGGCGCGGCGATTCTCGTGCCGGAATCGCGTGGCCCGTAACTTTGCGAACGGTTTCAATTACTTCGCGAACGCTGAACCCTTGTCCGTTCCCAAGGTTGTAAATCAGCCGCTCTTTTTCCTTCAATGCCTCGAGCACTAGTAGATGTGCAGCCGCTAGATCGGTCACGTGAACATAATCCCGCACGCAGGTGCCATCGGGGGTCGGGTAGTCTGTTCCAAAAATTGCCACCTCCTTCCGCTCGCCAAGGGCGACTTGCAAGGCAATCGGAATCAAGTGCGATTCCGGATGATGGTCTTCACCTTGCTCGCCGGCAGCTCCCGCGGCGTTGAAATAACGCAAGCAAGCGTAGCGCAAACCGTGAATTCGGTGCAGCCAGTCAAGCATTTGCTCGACCAGCAACTTCGATTCACCGTAAGCGTTGGTCGGCTGCAGCGGAGCGCTTTCTTCGATCGGAGTTTTCTCTGGTGTGCCATAGAGAGCAGCTGTTGAAGAAAATACAAATCGCTTCACGTTGTGCGCGAGAAGCACTTCAAGCAGCGTCAAGGCATTTGCCGTGTTGTTGCGGAAAAATTTCTCGGGATGCCGCATGGATTCGCCGGCTTCGATGAACGCGGCGAAATGCATGACGGCCTGTGGCTGGTATTCGGAAAGAACACGATCCAGAGTCGCGCGGTCGGCGATGTCGCCGACAATTAATTTCGCGGCAGCGGGCAGCGCAACCCGGTGACCGTTCGAGAGGTCATCAAAAACAATCGGCTCGTAACTGCGAGCGAGCAATTGCGCGACAACCACGCTTCCGATATATCCCGCACCGCCCGTGACCAGTATTCTCTCCGCCATGCGTTTGCAGGCCTCTTTTCGTGGACGTCATGTTTTGTTGCTTGCGATGGCGGACGAGCGGATCGGCTCTCCCGCGTTCAGCATTGTAGTATGCGACGCTCATCATTCCCGTGAATGAATTTTCAGCCGAGGGCCGCTGACGCGGCGCGCCAAGGCCTGAGGGAGTTCGCGTTTGGAAATGAACGTTTGGAAAATGAAAAGGAGGCGGGCCAGGTCTTCCCGCCTCCCTCTTTCCCCTTTCGGGGAATCCGGCTGACTTGACGGAGGGTGGTCAGCCGGTCGTGTGTTGGCCTAGCTATTAAACAACAAAAGTGCGAAAAAGGTTTCAGTGAATTTGTAAAAATGTCTAAACTCCTGACAAAATCTTTATGGATCTTCGAAAGATAGCCATGAAAGAGGCCAAATGAGCCAGGCCACCCCTCTGAGTATCGATAACGTCTTGCGTTTTCTGCAGCTTAGGACAGAAGGAACGACCCTTTCCGAGATTCAGCGCGGCCTGAAACTTCGCAAGTCGGAGCAGCGCCCCTTAGTCAAGATTGTGGCTAACCTTAAGAAAAGGAAGGCAATAGTTGAGCTGACGGACGGACGGCTCGTGTTGTCGAATCGTCGCCAGGACCGCGAAAAGATGCCTGGCCAAGCCGAAGCAGGGCAGGGCTCGCACTCGGCTTCGCGCCAAACCATGCCTTCTGTCAGGCGGAATTCGCTCTCAGGTCGCCTGATCCTCCATCAGGACGGCTACGGATTCGTGGTTCCGGACGAACCGATGCCGCAGCTTGACCGGGATGTCTTCATCCCACGCGACGCAGTCGGCGATGCCATGCATGGCGATCACGTCCAGATTGAACTCGGACGGGTTACCCCAGGACCGGCAGGCCAGCGCGCCGAAGGCCGCATCACGCGCATTCTGGACCGCGCGCACCCGACCGTCGTTGGTCTTTTTCGTTATGGCCCGCACGGGAACGCCGTCCTTCCCTATGACACGCGCATTCAGCACCAGGTAGAAATTCCGCCCGGTGACGAACTCACCGCGTCGCTAAGGGGAAAATTTGGCGTGGGCGATTTGAAGGATGCTGCGCGTACGCGGCGCCTCGGAAGGATCGAAGAGCTTGATGGCGCCGTCGTGAACGTGGAGCTTCTACGTTTCCCAAAGGGTGGCGTCGCTCCCGTCGGGCGCGTGATTGAAATTCTTGGAAAGCCGGGCGAACTTGGCGTCGACACGGAAATTATTATTCGTAAGCATCACCTGCCGCACGAATTTTCCGAGAACGTTCTGCAGGAAGCGTCGAATCGCGCGAAACCGGTTCACGAAACGGATTTGGAGGGCCGCGAAGATTTCCGTAAGTTACCGATCGTGACCATTGACGGAGAAACGGCGCGTGACTTTGACGACGCGGTCTACGTCCAGCGCCGCGACGACGGTGGCTGGCATCTCGAAGTGCACATCGCGGACGTTGCGCACTACGTCCGTACCAAGACGGCGCTCGATAACGAAGCACGTCTTCGCGGAACGTCGGTCTATTTCATCGACCGTGCAGTTCCGATGCTGCCGGAATCGCTTTCAAACGGCATCTGCTCGTTGAATCCGCGTGAGGATCGTTTGGTGATGAGTTGCCTGATGGAGTTCGATGCGAGCGGGCGTATGCGCGACTCTAGAATGACCGCGGGCGTCATTCGTTCGGCGGAGCGCATGACATACACCAACGTCAACAAAGTGCTGGAAGGCGACGCGGAAGCCAGCGCGCGATACGCTCCGCTCGTTCATCATTTTCAAGACATGAAAACGCTCGCGCTCCTGCTGAACGCCCGCCGCAACGAACACGGCTCCATCGATTTCGATTTACCCGAACCGGTGATCGAATTTGACGCCGAACAAAAGATGACCAACATCACGCGCAGTGAACGCAATATCGCGAATCGCCTGATCGAAGAGTTCATGCTCGCGGCCAACCGCGCCGTGGCTGCATATCTGCTGCGCCGTGGCCTCGCCGCGCTGCATCGCGTTCACGAAAAACCCGATGCACGAAAAGTTCTTGAATTTGAAGAGATGGCTAAGGCTTTCGGCTACACACTTGGCGTCGAGGATTTACATCGTCGAGAAATCGCCGTAAAACACGGCCGGGTTCCTGCGCCTGCAAGAGCGGGGAGCCCTGATTCGTACGGCCACGGGCGCGAGCGTGGAATGAAAGTGTCGCTACCGGGTACCGAAGAATTGCGGATCACGCCGCAGCATTATCAACGCCTGTTGAGGAAACTTGTCGGGAAGCCTGAAGAGCGCATTGTTTCCTATTTGATGCTGCGATCGCTCAAACAAGCGCGCTACGCCGCGGATTCGATTGGCCACTTTGCGCTAGGCTTCGACGAATACGCGCATTTTACTTCGCCGATTCGCCGCTATCCGGACTTGATCGTGCACCGCACGCTGAAGTGGGCGCTTGCGCATCCAGGACAGAGCGCTCCAGCCGATCCGCATCCCGCGCCGCACGCGGAAGCCGTCGTTTACAGCCACAAACAGTTGGAAGAACTTGCCACGGAAACTTCCGAAGCGGAACGGCGTGCGGCTTCCGCCGAACGCGAACTGCGCGATTGGAAGACCGCGCAGTTCATGGAAGAGCATCTCGGCGACGAATACCAGGGGCTGATTATCTCCGTACAAAAGTACGGCTGCTTCGTGGAGTTGTTCGAGGTCTTCGTTGAAGGACTTCTGCCCATCAACGCGCTTGAAGATGCAGCGGGTGCTCGTTGCATGTATCGCGAGCGTGATCACGCAATCGTGGCCGTGGGCGGAGCGGAACGTTCGCGGAGCGGCCGCGGGGGCGCGAAATCAAAACAACGCACGTGGAGTCTGGGAGATCGCGTCAACGTTCGCGCGGAACGCATCGACCCGATGCGCCATCGCGTGGAATTCGCGTTGTTGGACTGAAGTCGCGCTGTAACCTGCCGGGCCAGGATGCCGCGCAGTTTGCTTGTGCCTAGCCGCGAGGCCAGGGAGCGCCGCCTGCGAGTACCCGCTGTTTCGCGTCGTCAAACGTAACGCGCTCGCCGGACTGGATTGCTGCAATGGTCATGCACAGCGCCACGGCGTGGCTGTAGCCTGCGTCAATATGTGCGTTCGTTTTTTTGCGGCTCCGCACACATTCCATCCAATTGCGAACGTTCGCGCTCGTCGCTTCGTCCACGCCGGCGTGCGCGCCGCTTTCCACTCCCCCTGATTTTTCAACCAGGGCGCGTGTGCGCAGCTGGTTCGCTTTCATGCCCATCGCTTTTGCGTAGGATTCCTCGAGCCCTCCGTCGCCGCTGATGACGTTTTTATCGAGATCGAGCGTTCCACCGTTCGATCGGTAGAGCTCTTTCACATCGCCGGCCGAATTCGTTTGCCGCGAGGAATACACCACTTGAAATCCCTTCGACGAATCGTCAAGCGGGCCGTAGTCAAATACTGCGGTCATCGTATCCCAGTTCTTTCGCCCGTCTTTCCAGAGATAGATTCCGCCATTCGCCACCACACTGCGTGGCCGCGGCAATCCGGCAAACCAGTGCACCGTATCAATCTGATGAACCATCCATTGGTCCGGAATTCCAGACGAGTAGGGCCAGAACAAACGGAACTCGACGTATTTGCGCGGATCGAATTTTTCAAATGGGCGATTTCCGAGGAACAGCTTCCAGTCCGTGTCTTCCTCTCTCAGTTTTTCGACGAGCGCCGGACGCCGCCAGCGCCCCGGCTGGTTCACGTTCCACGTCATTTCCACATTTACGATATCGCCGAATTCACCGGACGCGAAGAATTCCTTCGCGCGCTGATAGTTGGCCGCGCTACGACGCTGCGTTCCGATCTGCACGATCTTTCCCGTTTCCTGCACTGCACGGCGGATGTCCTGAGCGTCGCCCATGGTGTTTGCCAGCGGCTTCTCAATGTACGCGTCTTTGCCCGCGCGGACAGCGGAAACTCCGTGTTGCGCGTGCTGAAAATCCGCCGTGGCGATCACAACGGCGTCAATGTCATGCCGTTCAAGAAGTTCAGCGTTGTTGCGAGCGCCGGCGATATCTTTTCCCGTGACTTTCCTGAGATGCGCAATGCCATCGTCGCGTCGCAATTTCCAAAGATCACTGAGCGCGCCGAATTCAAAGTTCAGCGTGGCCGCATGTCGCTGAAATGCTGGCAGCAATGCGTCGCGAAATCGTTCGGAAAATCCGATCACGCCCACGCGCACGCGGTCGTTTGCTCCCAGAATTCGCGCGTAACTCGCCGCACTCGAATTCAGAACGAGTCCCGCTCCGGCAATTTTCAAGAACGACCGCCGCGAACTCGTATCCAAACGCATTTCATTCTCGCTATTTTCTTTGCTGCTCATTTCAACGCTCCAGCCTTGCGCAAAAGTGCTTTTGTGCCGGCCATGCTTTGCCGCGACGACTCTTCCATATTTCCCGCGCCGTTCCAGTGTGTCTCCAGACTCATTGTGCCGCGGTACCCGTCGCGAAGCATCGCGCGGAATTGCCCCTCATAATCAATCATTCCACGGCCCATGCATTCCCAGTCGTAAGCTCCATCCGCGTTTCGCTTCACATCCTTCAGATGCATGTGCCCGATGCGCTCTTTGGGCAGCAGCGCGTAACCTTCGGGAAATGCTTTGTCCCCCAGGCGTGCGGCGTTGCCCGGATCCCAGTTAAGGAAGAAATTCTTATTTTTTACGGCGGAAAGCGTCCGTGCAGCTTCGGGGCTGGTTGCGGTGTTGCACTCGTATTCGTTTTCAAGAATCAGCACGATGTTCTTCGCGGCAGCTTTATCGGAAAATTCGCGCAATTTTTCGTCCATATCCTTACGGTAAGGTTTGTCATCGTCAATCCGCCAAAAATCGAACATCCGCACTTTATTCGTTCCAAAACTCTTCGCCATCGCACTTGCCCGTTCTAGAACTTCATCTTGCTGCGCGAACGAGAAACTTGCGCCATACGACGTACCCTTCGGGCTATATTTCGATTTCGGGGCGTTAGGCCAATCTACTTTGAAAAGGGGGCTCGCTATATCCGTAACTTTCAAGTCATGTTGCGCGAGCAGCTTTCGCGCTTCCGCCACTTCTTTCTCATCCAGCGCAACAATGTTCTTGTTCCACAGTCCCCGCAACTCAACCAATCCAACTCCAAACTCTTTCGAGGCGATCTCCACCGCATGTCCGAAATCCTGCGTTATTTCGTCGGTGATCACCGAAAGTTGGAACGCGCAGTCCAGTTTCGTCTCCATCCACGAAAACTTCGGCACAGAGGAACCTGTCAGCACGCCGGCTGTGGCGGCTCCTCCTTTTTTCATCCATTCGCGTCGGTTCATGGCGGTTGCTTCTCCCGCCGCGATTTTACTCCAGCTCTGTCGCCACCGTTAGTGGAAGCTCCTCGGAGCACACGGTGCCATGATATTCTGGGGTGCTCCGGCGAGGGTGTGGTCCGCATTGCATACAATACTCGCCGCCACAGGGAGGAATTCCAGATCGTGTCTTCATCCACTGCTTCCGCAACGTCGGTGAATCGTGTTTTCAATTTCAACGCAGGCCCCAGTGCGCTGCCACTTTCCGTGCTCGAACGCATTCGCGAAGAATTGCTCGATTGGCGCGGTTCCGGCATGTCCGTGATGGAAATGAGCCACCGCTCGCCAGAATTCGAAAGCATCAACGCTGCTGCCGAAACGGGGCTGAGGAAACATCTGGCGATTCCCGATGACTACGCTGTTATTTTTTTGCAGGGCGGAGGCAGCACGCAATTCACCCTGGCGCCGATGAACCTCTGTCTTCCGGGCAAACCGGTGGATCTCCTCCATACCGGCACGTGGACGGCAAAAGCTCTTACTGAATTGAAAAAGGGAATCGCGCATCGTATCGCGGCAACCACTGAACCGGTGAAGTTTACGCGCGTTCCACGCAAAGATGAAATCTCGCTCTCTCCGGATGCTTCCTACGTTCATTTGTGCACGAACAACACGATTGAGGGCACTCAGTACCACGCAATTCCAGAGACTGCCGAAGTACCGATCGTCGCCGATATGTCTTCGGACATCGCATCGCGTCCTTTCGACGTCAAGAAGTTCGGATTGATTTTTGCCGGTGCGCAAAAGAATCTCGGACCTTCAGGCGTAACGCTCGTGATTGTCCGCAAAGACCTTGCCGAACGCGCCGACAAAAATCTTCCAACCATTTTTCAATACCGCACGCACATCAAGGAAAAATCGCTGTATCACACGCCGCCGACGTTCGCGATCTACATCGTTGGATTGATGACGGAATGGATCGAGTCGCACGGTGGATTGGCGGGAATACAGAAGCGCAACGAGACAAAGGCCAAGCTCCTTTACGACACGATTGATTCGAGCAACGGCTTTTATCATTGCCCGGTCGAAAAGGATTCACGGTCGTTGATGAACGTGGTCTTTCGCGTTGCTGGCATAAATGGCCAATCTGCCGCGACAAATCCTGACGAAGCCTCCGAAAAGGAATTTGGGAAGCAGGCAGCCGCTGCGGGGCTGGTCGGTACGCCCGGCCATCGCTCCGTCGGAGGCATGCGCGTTTCTCTCTACAACGCAGTCGAGCCCGCGGCGGTCGAAGCCTTGACCAGCTTCATGCGCGACTTTCAACGAAAGCGCGGCTAACCAGATCCGTACGGCACGCAAGCTGCCGGAATTCGTGAAATTATCCCTCGGCCTGAAACGTATTCACTTCTGGGTACGCCCGACTCTTCGCGACTGAGGTTTACAATGACCGTTTTCACTGCCGTGCTTTTTCTTCATCTTGCTGCTGCGTTTTCTCTTTTCATCGGCACTGGAATTGAGTGGATAACCTCTTCACTTTTTCGAAACGCTTCTTCCACCGAGCAACTCCGCGCTTGGCTCCGCGTCTTCAAAGTTTCTCCGCCGCTTTCCGGAGCAGGTATCGGAGTACTGCTGCTCTCTGGCGGATACCTTGCATCGCTTTCCGGTGCCATGAAGCAAGGATGGATTCCCGCAACCTTACTTGGAATTTTCCTGGCTCTCGCGTTAGGCTTTGCACTGATCATGCCCCGCATGCGGGGAATACGCTTGGCGCTTCCGTCCGGCAACGAACCACTCTCAACCGCGCTGCGCGCTCGAGTTTCGGATCCCGTTCTTCTCACTGCAATTCGCGTGCGGCTACTGCTGGCCGGCGGCATCGCCTATTTGATGGCATCGAAGCTGCCATTTATCCCGAGTCTTGTCGTTCTGGCGATCGCCTCGATTCTTGGCGTACTGATCTCAATCCCCACCTGGAGGCGAAGGAAAGCCGCAGCGTCCTAGGCGACTTTAGGACTCGCAAATCTTCATGCCATCGAAAAATTCATTAAAGGCAAGACCAAAAAAGAAAAAGCCTGGCCCTTTTTGTGAGCCAGGCTGCTCTTGTCGTTTTTCTTGAAAGTGGATCAGGCCAGATCGAACAACAGCACTTCCGCTTCCTTCACGCCCTTGAGTTCGAGCGCCTTCTCTTCGGAAATTTCTGCTCCGTCGCCCGTTTCAAGCGTCTTGCCGTTCAGCGTCACGCTGCCTTTTGCGACTTGCACGTACGCATGCCGTTCCGGCTTCAGCTCATGCTTCACGCTGTCGCCCGCGCCGAGAACCGTTGCGTAGAGTTTGTTGTCCTGCCGAATCTTCACCGAACCTTCGCGTCCGTCCGGCGAAACAACCAGACGCAGCTTCCCGCGCTTTTCCGCATCCGAGAAATTCCTCTGGTCGTACGCGGGTGTGTATCCCTGTTTGTCCGGAAACATCCAGATTTGGTAAAGGTGCACGGTTTCGGTCTTCGAGGCGTTGAACTCCGAATGCGCCACGCCTGTTCCAGCGCTCATGTACTGCACGTCGCCCGGTTTGATTACGGAACCGTTGCCCATGCTGTCCTTGTGCGCCAGCGCTCCTTCCAGAACATAGGTCACGATCTCCATGTCGCGATGCGGGTGCGTCGGGAATCCGCCGCCACCGGCTACGCGGTCGTCATTCATTACACGCAGCGTGCGAAATTGCACGTGTTTCGGATCGTAGTAATCCGCGAACGAAAAAGTGAAGCGGGTATCGAGCCAGCCGTGATCGGCATGGCCACGGTCGATGCTCTTGCGAATGTTGATCATCATGACCTCCAGAACTGCAGGCATAATACTCGTTATAACGACTATTGTCAAGAGGCATATCTGGTCCAGTCCCTCCTCCTCTAACTTCTTTCTTTTCTTATATCCACAACCTTTCGGCTTCCCCTCGCTCCTCCTGCCGTTTCGTGCTCCCCTCCTTTGGTGTACAGTGGTCTATCGTGAGGTTTCACCGATGGATTCTCTGACTTCCACTGCAAATGCCAAAAAGACGGATGGCACGCCGTCATCCCGCGAAACTCTGACCATCACCGACAACCGCACCGGCAAAAGTTACGAGGTGCCGATCACCCACGGAACAATCAGGGCCATGGACCTTCGCCAGATTAAGACCGACCCCAGCGATTTCGGCATGATGAGTTACGATCCGGCCTTCAACAACACGGCTGCCTGCATCAGCCGGATTACGTACATCGATGGAGATAAGGGGATCCTGCGCTACCGCGGATATCCCATCGAGGAACTCGCGGAAAAAAGCACCTATCTGGAAACCGCATATCTGCTCCTGCACGGCGAATTGCCCAACGAGAAGCAATTGAAGGACTGGGCATGGCACATCGGCCATCACACTTTTATCCACGAAAGCATCAAGAAATTCCTGGACGGCTTTCACTACGACGCCCATCCCATGGGCATGATGATTTCGACGATTGCTGCGCTCTCAACTTTCTATCACGATGCGAAAGACATACTCAGCGAAGAATCACGCCAAAAGCAGACCTATCGCTTGATCGGCAAGATGCCGACAATCGCTGCGTTCGCCTATCGTCACACGCTGGGGATGCCGTTTGTCTATCCAGACAACGAGCTGAGTTACCCAGGAAATTTGCTAAACATGCTTTTCCGAACCACGGAAACGCGCTACCGGCCCAATCCCACGCTCGAACGCGCCCTGGACATTCTCTTTATCCTGCACGCTGATCATGAACAGAATTGTTCGGCCAATGTCATTCGCGGCGTTGGCAGCTCGCACGTCGATCCGTATTCGGCCACCGCGGCAGCCATTGCGGCGCTTTACGGTCCGTTGCACGGCGGCGCAAACGAAGAAGTGTTGCGCATGCTGCTTGAAATTGGTTCCGTGCAAAAGGTGCCGGACTTCATCAAGCGCGTCAAAGCCGGCGAAACGAAACTGATGGGATTTGGCCACCGCGTCTACAAAAATTACGATCCACGGGCCCGCATCATCAAACGCGTCGCCTACGAAGTTTTCGAACTAATGGGGAAAAATCCCCTGCTCGAAATTGCTCTGGAGTGCGAACGCATCGCCCTCGAAGACGAATATTTCGTGAAGCGCAAACTGTATCCAAACGTTGATTTTTATACTGGCTTGATCTACCAGTCGATGGGATTTCCGATGACCATGTTCCCGGTTCTTTTTGCGATTCCGCGGACTTCGGGCTGGATCGCCCAGTGGCAGGAGATGCTGCTCGATCCAGAGCAGAAAATCGCGCGCCCGCGCCAGATTTATCTGGGGAGCGGCGCTCGCGATTATGTTCCCAGCGAAAAACGCTCCTGACGTTGTTCGCGATTTTTAGTGCAGCCATGCAGTTGTGTTTACCCTTTGCCCGCAGCCAACCCCGGCCCTCGCATGCTTGCGGTATAGTCAAGACAGTGAGCTACGACCATGTCCATATCCCAAATTCCAAGCAATCCTTCCAATTCCGGCGCACGGCGCCGAAGCCAGCGAGTTCTGATGCAGGTCAGCGTTCGAGTCCACGGAATCGACGGGCAAGACAAGCCTTTTGATGAAGAGGCCGACACGCTGGCGATTAATGCTCACGGCGCGCTAGTTTTGTTGCAGGCGCGTCTCACGAGCGGCAGCCTTTTAACCTTGCGAAACAACACCACCAAGGAAGAACAGGAGTGCCACGTTGTTTTTTTGGGCCCGGTCCGCGGCAACAAAGCGGAAATCGGTCTGGAATTTTCCGCCCGGCGTCCACAGTTCTGGCGAGTGGCCTTTCCGCCCGAAGATTGGTCGCCCAAAAATCCTGAAGCGCGAACGGCAGGCCAGCCTCGTTCAGTGACCAAGTAGCTCATTCTAAGGCCGGTTTCCGCGCGCTCGCGCACCACGTTCGTATCTAATCGCGCTTATTCAATCACGCACTTCATTTTCACGCGCTTCAACCTACGATGACCACCAGAACGCGAATCTCCGGATGTACTACATCCACGAGATAGTAATCGTCGCCTTCTTCTTCGATGTAGCACTCATCGTCATAGGACCACTCGGCCGGCCACACTTCCACTAATTCAAACGAATAGCCACTATACTGAAATCGGCGGTCACCGCTTCGCTGCACGCGAAAATGGTGCTGGCGTCCAAAGTTGGCACGGAAGTGTTCGGGCGGAATGCGGCGAACGTTCGTCCGGGAGCCGTGCTGGGATGTTGCGCTCTGGCTTGGTTCCGACGTGGATTGCTTCTGCTGTTGCTTCGTCGTTTTCTCCTGTTCTTTCTGCTGGTGCTTCTGTTTGTCTGTTTCTTGCTTTGCTTTTTCTTTATCGGGTTGCGGTTCGGACTTTGGCCGTTCGTCGGGCTTGGTTTGCGGCTTTTCCTTTGCAGCCGGCTGTTTCTTTTTCTCCCCCTCCTGCTGTTTCGGTTTGTCCTTGTCCTGTTGGGGCTCTTGAGCGGAAAGAATTGGAACACCCGCGACTGTTAAGATCACCGCAAAAGCCGCGGCGTGGAGGAATTTCATAAAACACCTGCCTTCAACATGAATTGAGCGTAGAGGTTCAAGAAAGCATAGACCTCCGGCGGTCTCTGTTTAGATTGGAGTACATTCCTGGTTAGCGCGTCCTGCGGGATTTCGCTGTAAAAAAGACGCGAATTTCCAGTACGAGCCTAGTAGATGTGGAACGTGCCGTCCTGAGTATGAATGCGAATATCGACACCAAAGAGATCGCGAAGGGTGCGTTCAGTAAGCACTTCAAGTTTTGGCCCGTCGGCAAGAATGCGTCCGTCGCGAAGCAGAATCACCCGATCGATTTCCGGAATAATTTCACTGACGTGGTGGGTGACGAGGAGAATCGCCAGGCCGGAGCGAGCCAGCTCGCGCATGGTTTTGCGAAGCTGAAATTGCGCTGCAATATCAAGCGCGTTCGATGGTTCATCAAACAGCAGTGTTTCCGGCTGGTGCACCAACGCGCGCGCGATCAACGTGCGCTTCGCTTCCCCCGAGGACATCTGCAGAACCGGCCGGTCGGCGAGGTGAGCAATTCCAAGGCGTGCGAGCGCCGCTTCCACATGCTTCAAGTGTTCTGCACTGGGATGGTGATGCGGAAAAATTCGTGTGCTGCTGAAAAAACCGGAAAGGACCACATCGCGCCCCGTTGAGTCGGTCGTGCACGACGCCAGTAAATCCGGAGAGACGATGCCCAGGTGCGTGCGCAATTTGAAAATGTCCCAACGCTCGCGGCCCAGGATGCGCATCGCTGAGCCTTCGCGCGCCAAAGGATAACACTCGCGTGTAATCGTCTTGATCAGTGTAGATTTGCCGCAGCCGTTTGGCCCAAGAATACAAACGTGCTCTCCCGCTTCGATTCGTAGGGAGACATTTTGCAGCGCGGGGCGTTCGCCCCGAATTACCGTGACATTTTCAAGTTCCAGCAGCGGAGGCACGCCTTAGTGTAGCGTCAGTGGCGACTCGCCGCGACCGCTCGCGACTTTCCGCGGTGCCAGGCAAATTGCCAAAAGCCGGGCACTACGAGTCCGCGGACTTGTCTCCGCCGTCCAGGACTTCGCGAACCAGCCGTCGCAAGAGGAAAGCCGCCAAACCGGCAAGGATGCCGCCCGCGATGATGATGCCTTCCCACACCAGGCCGGAAGCGAGCACCAGCGAACTACTCGCGCCGAATGGCAATAGCAGGGCGACGAGGACCGCTTCGCGGATTCCCATGCCTCCCTGGGTGATGGGAAGAAGCGCTGAGATTTTGGCCAGCGGCCACGCGAACAGCCACACACGTAGAGGAAGAAACAGGCCGCAGGAAATAGCCAACAGCGCGTTCAACAGGATGAATGTGCCCTGAATCAGCACCCCGAGTAGCCAACCCATTGCGAGAATCTGCGGACGTTCGCGTACCGAGCGCAAGGCGTGACGCAATCGAGCGAGCCTGTGCAGAAAGTGGCGAGAACGTCCTGCGAAGAGGGTTTTGCGGAGCAGAAAGAGCAGGACCACGACAAAAAGAACAAACGCACCGAGGATTAGAAGAATCTTACGTGCGAGTGCGCTGAATTGTTCCGGAAGCGATCCGGGGAGAAGGATCAATCCAAGCAAGACGAGCGTGGCCTGCGAAATAACGTCGATAAAGCGGTCCACCACATTCCCTGCGAGGACGGCGGCAGGGCTTGGACTGCGCCGCAAGCCCACGGCTATGCGAACGACGTCACCGCCGATGATTGATGGAAGAAACAAGGTTCCGAAAAGACCGCCGAGATAACATTGCGCGCTGGTGGAAAAATCCAGCTGCGCGCCCGCGGTGTTCACGATCATGCGCCACTTGACGATTCCAACCGCGTGCGCGAGCAAATACACCAACAAAACAATGACGAAGCGGATGGGTGGAACACGGGCGAGGGCCGTGCGCAGTGAAGCGATGGGAAGAAAATAAAAAAGTATTGCGAAGACGGCGGCCGCCGCCATCCAGCGAAAAGTTGTGATCCATCGTGCGCGAGACTTACCTTGGGGCTGGTGCGCTCCGATCATGTGCGGCCAATCATGTTGTAGCCAATTATGTTGCCACGGAGCGGGTGTCGCCAGTCATACACCACCGGTCATGTGCCAGGGGTAGCTCGGCTTGCGGTCTGCGTCGCGAAAATCTCCTCGATCTTTTCCGCCAGGACGAAATCCAGATCGCTGATGCCTTTCACGCTGTGCGTCGATAGATCGAAGTTTACGCGATTCCAGACATTCGCCCATTCAGGATGATGGTTCATCGCTTCGGCAATCAGTGCCACGCGAGTCATGTTACCGAACGCGGCGTTAAAATCCTTGCATTCAAATTGTTTATGGAGCTTCCCACTGACTAAGCGCCAGCCGTTCATGCGGCTGAGGAGTTTGTTGATTTCATCTTCTGCAAGTTTGCGTGCGGGCACTGCGCACCTCCAAAAGTTTCTGCCGAACTCGCGTGTCCTGGTACGAAGAGGCACGTCGGTCGTTGGGAATTATTAACATTTTTAGCCATGACCGCGGAGCGGTCAATATATTTAGTTACGACCGCGGAGCGGTCGATATGAATCCGGCGGGCGTGGCAGGCCAGCGCAGATCTCGCTGAAATATCGAGGGCGGATATCGATCGGAGCAGCGGCATTCAGCGTATTGCGAATGGTTTGCCTGAGCACGCTGAATCCTTTATGTTATAAGTTTCGCTGCGCCCAAAAATTCAGCGGTGAGGGTCAAGCTTCATTGTATCGGGCTTCACGATTGCGAAGACGGAGACTCAGGTGAAAAAGAAGATACGCGCGATTCAGTACGGAGTTGGGCCGATTGGCGCCTCCATCGCCAAGTTGCTGCGGGAAAAGCAGTCGGTTGAAATTTGCGGAGCGATTGACAACGATCCCGCGAAAGTTGGACGGGACCTTGGCGAAGTGGTGGGAGCAAGCGACGCGCCCTGGGGCGTGACGATTTCGGACAACGCCGAGGAAGTGCTTTCGCAGGCCGCCGACATTGTGATGCACACCACGTCGTCCTCGCTTGAAAAGGTTGCCGACCAGCTGATCGAATGTTTGAAAGCGGGGTCTTGTGTTGTTTCGACGTGCGAAGAATTATCGTATCCGTATCGCACCTATCCGGAACTGGCCGAGCAGATTGATAAGGAAGCGAAGGATTGGGGCGTGGCGCTGGTGGGGACGGGCGTGAATCCGGGATTTGTGATGGACAAGCTGGTGATTACGCTTGCAGCGGTTTCTCAGCGCATCGAACACGTGAAAGCGTTGCGCATAGTGGATGCGTCAAAGCGGCGCTTGCCTTTGCAGAAAAAAATCGGCGCGGGGTTGAGCGTGGAAGAGTTCCGCGCGAAAGTTGCGGAAGGCGTGATCAAGCACGTGGGCCTGCCGGAATCGGTGGCGATGGTGGCGGACGCTTTGGGACTTGCGGTAGATGAAATTACCGAAACCATCGAACCGAAAGTTGCGACCGAACGCGTGCAGACAGAATACCTCACGGTGGAAGCGGGACAGGCGGCGGGCGTTCACCAGATTGCGCGCGGACTTTCTGGCGGCAAAGAAGTGATTTACATGGAGCTGCAAATGTACGTCGGTGCCAAGGATCCGGCGGATACGGTGACGCTTACCGGACACCCCGACATCAGCTTGACGATTCCGGGCGGGTCGCACGGGGATATCGCGACAGCTTCGGTTGCGGTGAATTCCATTCCGGTGATTTTGGATGCTCCGGCGGGATTGCGCACGGCGCGCGATTTGCCGATCGGGTTTTTCTCGCCGACCGCGAAGCCGTGAGCGTCGGCGGCCGGTTGCCAGCGACCGGTGACCGTAGGAATACGGATCCGTTGCGCGACTGTTGATCAGTGGTGCGCTGGTGCCAATTGGCTTCCCAAAAGCTGCGAAAATGGTTGGTTCGAATCGTCTGGAGCCTTTGCTTCCCCAGTTGGGCAGTGGGCCTGTCGTCTTTGTCTTTCCGTTTCTGAGCTCAGGGAAAAGACGTGGGGTTTTCTAGTGGTGCCGGATCTCGTGACGTTGCTTTTGCCTGGGCGCTGTGGACTCTCGTTCTGTTGAATGTAAGCCTATAGACCGCTGGGATTGCTTCAGTTTGTCTGGTGCTGATCTGGTTCTTTGCTGAACTGCCGTTCAAAACAAAAATGAAGTGTTCGATCGCTGTTGCGCTGGCATGGCTTGGGATGGCCGCCTTCTTCATTCGATAGCCCCCAAACTCAAACAATTTCTCAAGTCTCCGAGTTATTTGGCGTCGGAGAGGGCGACGTATGCGCCGAGGCCGATCATGGCGAGGCCGGAGGTGGTGCGTTGACGGCGGCGGAAGTGGCCTGGATTTGAGGTTGCGATTCGAACAGGCCCTTGAGGCATTGAGCGAGGCCGTTCCCAAAAGGCATGGAGCTTCCAAAAAAAGTCCGGATTCCGTTCCGCCTTCTTCACAAAATTGCAGGCCAATTACGAAAGCCTCACTGGAAAGCGAATGCGCTGTCAGGCGTGCCAGATCGTAAAAGCAAATATCTTTTGGCGCGATGACGGTTTTTCCCAGCGGTTTGCGCAATGCGGGGTAAGGACAACATTGGTTGCCACCAAGGCTGAGGTTGGGTTACAGCAGGGCTGAGACTGCTCAGCACCTTGGGGTCAGCTATTTTTTAGCTGCGTAAGGAGCACGGATCATGAAACACACCCTCTCATGGACGGTACTCACCTATTCCATATTGTTCGCGATGACCGCTTTTGGCGCGTCGGCGCAGCAAGGTTCAAGGCCCGCGCCGGCGAAGCACCCTGCCAGCGGCGACTTGCAAGGCGCGACACTGGAGGAGCCGGTCGAAGATCCCTTGGCGGGGGCGCCAAAAACCGCGGCCTCGGCGGGTAAGTACGACATTCTGGGAATCAGAATCGGCATCCCGGGCAAAGAAGCCGCGGCGATTCTTCGCGGGCGCAATCAGTATCAGATGACGCCGGAAACGGTTAAATACGATTTTCTTCCTGCGCCACTTATGTACGGCGTATCCGCAGTGAATCAAATATTTGTTCGCAGTGGCGGCAAGAGTCCGGCGGGCGCCGAGAAGGTCTATTTGATGCTGACTATGCCGCCGAGCCAGCAAATCGTATCGAAGGTCAGCCGCTTTCTGATGTTTACAAAAGAAAGCGCGCCGACATCGGACGGCCTGGTGGCAGACCTGGTGAAAAAGTACGGCCGGCCGAGTTACGATTCGCATCCGGCAAACCTCTACACGGCAGGATATCGGGAGCTTTACTGGGTTGACGATGCACAGGGCAATCGGCAGAACGAGGCGATTCAAGGTGGAAGTTTCAGCACCCGAGTCAACAATTGCAGAAGCATCACCACGTTCAGTCCGTCGACTGTCACCTATAACGATTCTGGAATTGAAGCCGATCCCGTGCACGTGAAATTGCGTCTCGAGCGAGGTTACAGCGAGCAGTACGGAGCTATCGCCCAGTGCGCCGACATGACCATGATTTACGCCAAGATTCTTTACGGCTATCCAATCGGAGTGTCATCGCCGGATGTTGCCGGAGGATTGATCGTGGTGATCGGCAGCGCACCCCTGGATCGCATGGCGACGGACGCAACGCATAACTATCTGACGCAGGCAGCGAAATCGCGCGACATGCGACAAAAGGCCGAAGCACAAAGGAATAAGCCGGCGCTGTAAAGAGCTGCTGCCGAGGCGCCCAATCTCAATCTAAGCACAAGAAGAGCCCTAAAATGATGCAATGGCGTGGCAGAAAATTTGGCGTGCTGTTGGCTTTCTCCGGTTTTCTGGTTCAGCTCACGAGCGGGCAGGATCTGCCGGCCGACTTCGGCACGGCGCAGGGTACGGAGCGGCTTGCGGCTTCCGCGGGCTTCATTGACGTCCTGGACATCAAGCTTGGCATGCCCGCCGAAAGCGCTCTGGCCAGGCTGAAAGCAAATAATCCGAGTTCGAAGATCACCTTCAGCCGTGCGCGCGATTACGAGACCACTTGGCGAAACAATTCGTTACCGGAGGACCCGAAAAGAAAGTGGGTTTTACAAATCGATGTCGAGCCCTCCGGCGGCGTCGGAGACCGAATCGCCGTTGGCTTGTCTCTGCCACCGGGCAAGCAAGTGGTTGACGGCGTCAGTCGCTCGACATTCTTCAAGGACCCAGTGGCTGTCCAGAATATCGTTGCAGGTTTGCGAAAGAAATACGGGCAGGAGACGGTCGGGCCTGGTTTTCGTTTCGGCACGATGTCGCTCTTCGACGGCGCTGACAAAATATTTATCTGGATCTTTGATGCACAAGGAAATCAAATGAATTCGGATGTAGTAGCAAAGCGTACCGACGGTTGCGCCGTGGGCTTGTCGATGGGAACTGTTGATAATACGATCAGAACCAGCGACTGGAGGGCATACGGGCGTGACCGCCTGAAAAACAATCCGTGCGAAGCGTACGTAATTCTGACGGCAAGGATCCTGGCATTAAACGCGCCTCCCGGCATTAACGGCATGGCAACTTCTTTAGAGGTGGTAGCATTCGACTGGCCGCTCTTCAACAGTAGCGTCACCGCTCTTTATGGTTTCCTCGACCAAAGAGCGCGAGAACTGAAAAATAAAGAAATTCAGGACGCGAACAAGCGCGGCGGAGACGTAAAGTACTAAGTAAGCTGGCGATGCAGGAAAGTGGAATCGTAAGGTGATTTGTGAGTCGTGACTAGCGAACCCCTGATTTGCTCAGCTCGCATTGATCTGTGGGGAAACCGCTTGGATTGATTCCCGTGGACGTGAAGGAATAATTGGACGAGGAAACTGTAAGACCCACCGTCAGACCCCGAGGGTGGGGCACCCTACGCGCTTCTTTTGAGGCCTTGCCGACCAAACAGCATTCGCCTGGTTCAATAAGCTGCCGAAGCAATTCAGTTGTCCCCGAGCGCGGGACAGCATTCCAAAACGCAATTCGGTAATTTGTTTTTCGGTAAGCAACAAATGTGTATGGAATCATTTACCCACTGAATTGCATTATTTGGCGTCGGAGAGGGCGACGTATGCGCCCAGGCCGATCATGCCGAGGCCGGAGGCGGTGCGCTGACGGCGGCGGAAGGTGGTGCTGGATTTGAGTTTGCGTTCGAACGGTGTGGCGAGTGAGACGACGAGCAGGTCGGCGGCGGTGTTGAGGGTGACGGAGAGGACGCCGAGCGTGGCGAATTGAAGGAAGACATGGCCGCGTTCGGGAGCGATGAATTGTGGAATGAAGGAGAGAAAAAAGAGCGCGGTTTTGGGATTGAGGGCTTCGGTGAAGATGCCCTGGCGGAACGCGCCGCCGGAAGGAGCCGTAGCTTCTGCGGCGACATCACTGGGCAAAGAGGTGTTACGCGAACGGATCATTCGAATGCCGAGAAAGACGAGATAGGCGGCACCGGCGTACTTGACCGTGTGGAAAGCGACAGCGGACGCGGCGAGGATAGCGGAGACGCCCAGGGCCGCTGCGAAGACGTGGAAGAGGCCGCCAAAAAAAGTGCCGATGGAAGATTGGAAACCTTCGCGGCGTCCTCCAGCGAGGGTACGAGCGAGAACGTAGAAGATGCCTGGTCCCGGAGTGATGGCGAGAAGAAGAGCCGCGGCGAAGAAGAGAAGAAAGCGGTGTGAGTCGAACATAGAAAAGAAAGTATAAAGGTAAAAACGTACAAAAGTACAAGGGTGCAAAAGTATGGTAGTCGGTCAATTTGAATCCACTGAATTAGCGGCGAGGTCGTGGATCGGTTTCTGGATAGCCTACTTGTCCACCCATGTGCTCATCGCTCGTGCGTCTTAAACGCGAACTGCATTCTGCTCTACAAACCATGTACCGATCTTCGCCATCATTCCATCGGCAATGCCACGGCCTCGTTTTTCCTCGACAACATTGACCCATTGCAACTCGGCGTCGCAGCCAAGGCGGCGTGTTCGATGTCCGGCAACGAAACCTACCAATTTAGTTCCATCCATAGCGACAAAAGCTGCACGAGCCGGTAATGCCTCTTGTGGGGAATGTTCTCCGCTCAAATACAAGCCGATTCGATCCGTCCAGAAACTTTCTGTTCCCCATTCCTGAGCACGAATAGCAGCCATCAGAGGGATGTCAGTAAGTTCACCGGGCCTAATTGTGATCGGCATATCTCACCCTCCTCCCAACGCCAACCATATCTGGCTTACCGCTCATAGCCAAGACCGGACAACTCCCCCGCATTTTGTCACAAGCGATCAAATTGACGGGTTAACGGGCTCCTGGGAGACTGCCCGTTACTTGACTACTGATTCAGGCTGTCGATTCAAACGGACCCGCTTCCAAAAGTATAACCGCGGAGAAAATGGCCCCGAGTTGCGCTTGCAACCTCACGAACCGCTGCAGGATTGTTGATTCAATTTGCGCTGGAGGTTACAAGCGTGAATGGCTACTCTGCGCGCAAGACTTCCATGGGATCCAAGGAAGCGGCCCGGCGCGCGGGCACGTACGCTGCGCAGAACGCGCAAAGTCCCAGGGTTGCGGCAACCGCGACAAGCGTTGGTAAATCCCACGAATCGACTCCAAAGAGCAGGCCGCGCATCAGCGTTGCTGAAATCACGGCGCAGATCAGTCCGACGCTGATGCCAATCGCGATCAACAATCCTGCTTCTTTCAGAATGAGCTGATGAACCGAACGGCTTTGTGCGCCAAGCGCCATGCGCACACCAATCTCGCGAGTCCTTTGACTTACGGAATACGAAATCACGCCATAGAGGCCCACTACGGCCAACACCAATGCGACAGCTGCGAACGTTCCTACGAGCCAGGCCGACGACCTGCGCATGTATGCGGCCGGTGAATCGTGAATCCGATCCAACATGGTCTTCTCCGCAGAAATCGCAAGGCCAGGGTCGAGTTGATGAACGACGCGGGTGACAGTAGGAAGCACGGATTGTTCCGCTTGAGATGTGCGGACCACGATGGAAAAATGGCTTGCCGGCTGCTGATTGAGCGGGACGTACATCGCAGCGCGCGCGAGAACATCCAGAGGACCTTCTTTGACATCATCAACAACGCCGATAATTCGCATGCGCGGCTGCGGCGAATCGGAGTTGTAGATGATCTCCATGCCGACCGGATCCTCCCCTGGAAAATATTGTTTCGCCAAAGCCTGATTGATGATGACAACGCGGGACCTGGATGCATCATCGCTTTCCGCAAAATATCGTCCACGCAGCAATCGCGCGTTCAGAGTCGCAAAGTAGCCGGAGTTTATGCGCCGGTGACTGACTTCATTGTGTTCCCCGTAAAATGGTTTGCCGACCACGCGGAACTGCGTCGTGCCATCGCCATCGCCTAGCGGCAGCTTGTCCGTGAGACCCACCGACTTTATTCCTGGCAATCCGGCTATCCGATCGATGACTGATCTTTCGAGCGCAATCGCCTGTTCATCCTTGGAGTAGCTTTCTCTTTGGCCCTCGACGCGCAGCGTAGCCAAACGTTCGGGAATTAGACCGGCATCCACGTGCAGCAAATGGTAGAAGCTTTTGCCAAGCAATCCTGCGCCTGCGAGCAGCACTACCGCGGTCGCCAATTCAACCGCTACCAGCCTTGCGCCGAGCCGCCGCCACGTGGTTCCTACCACGCTTCGCCCGCCGTCGGTCCGTCCCGTGTGAAGATCCGAAAAAGATAATTGCAGGATGGGCGTCAGCGAAAAGAGGGCACATGCCAGCAGCGAGATCGCGCACGCAAACGCAAGCACGCGAAAATTAAAGCCAATTTCATTTAAGTACGGCATCCCCGCCAGCATGTCTGCTGGAATGAGCTTGAGGCACAGCTGAGTGGCCCAAGAAGCAAAAAGTAATCCCAGCGTGCCGCCCGCGACAGCCAGCACTAGTCCTTCCGTCACGAACTGGCAAAACAATCGCGCGCGCGACGCGCCCACCGCGGATCGAACACTGATTTCGCGTTTGCGGCCTTCAGAGCGGACCAGCAGCAGGCTCGTTACATTTACACCCGCGATCAGCAGCAGCAGCGCGGCGCCGCTCAACAGAAGGAGCAAGATGGGACGCACATCTCCGATAATCACAGAGGGCAGAAGTACGACGGTCGCGCCGTTACCGCGGTTTGAATCGGGATACTGGTTTTCCAACTGCTTTGCGATTTGAGTGATTTCTGTAACCGCCGCCGAAAAAGAGATGCCATCCTTCAGCCGCGCTATGCCATAAAGGGCGTGACAGCCCCGACAATCGTTGGCGTCGTGAAGGGTAGTCCAAAACTCCGCAGGCTCCGCTGGTGCGAAATGAAAATCGCGCGGAAGTACCCCGATGATCACATTTGGATTGCCATCAAGAATCACCGTCTGCCCAAGCGCGTCTTCCCTACCGCCGAATCGTTTTTGCCATGCCGCATAGCTCAGTAGCACCGTGCGCGGCGCCGCCGGCAAATCCTCGCCCGGATGAAAATCGCGGCCGAGCGCAGGACTCACACCAAGAGTGCGGAAAAATCCGTCGCTCACGCGAGCGCCTCCAACCTGTTCCGCACTCGCGGCAGTGCGCAGGATAAATCCATCGTTCTCGTAGACGTCCAGTGAACTGAAGACAGTGTTGAGCCTCTTCCAATCGAGATAGTCGGGGTAGGAAAGATGAAAGCGGGGTCCGAGCGAAATGCTCTCAAACAGACCGACGAGCCGGGATGGATCCTGATAAGGCAAGGGCTTGAGGAGAGCGGCATCCACAAATCCGAAGATGGCCACGCTTGCGCCGATGCCAAGCGCCAGCACAAGGATCGCGGTTGCGGCAAATCCTGGTTTGTTGCGCAACTGCCGGATGGCAAATCGAAAATCCTGCAATGCGGTCTCGAAGCCGAACGCCACTACGTCGTGACTTTGCTCCAGAGTCTGCGTAGAGTTCCCGAACTGTCTGCGTGCGGCGTATTTTGCGGCTTCGGAGGGCACATCATGGGTTTGAAAGTCTTTTGCCGTCTGCTCGCGGTGGAAGGCCATTTCTTCAGCGAGCTCGCCGCGGAACTTTTCGCGGCGAATGAAAATCCATAGCTTTCGAAAAAAACGAGGAATAAAGTCCATAGCGACCCCTATGTGTCCTGCAGTACGCGACCGATGGCCGCGATCATTTGATCAAACTGAGAGAGTTCCGCACCGAGTTGCTTGCGTCCGGCCGCGGTCAGGGTGTAATAACGGGCGCGGCGGTTGGTTTCTGTCTTTTTCCATTCGGCTTTCACCCATCCTTGAAGGAGCAAGCGCTGCAATGCCGGGTAGAGCGAACCTTCTTCGACGGTCAGAACATCTTGAGACAGTCGTTTGATGGAGAGGGCAATTCCGTAGCCGTGCTGAGGAGCGCGCGTGAGCGTCTTGAGGATTAGCATGTCGAGAGTTCCAGGCATGAGGTCGGGCTTTTTGGTCATGGTGTTCTATGTATAGACTTTCTATGGATAGAGTGTCAATGGCGAATCCATCTTTTTTTCGAAGCGGTGAAGGTAGTGCTGACATTTTGTTCTGAGGGATGGCGGGTTTGTTGGATGGCTCAAACAGTGTAAGGAGGAGAGATGCTTACCAACGCGAAACTGGTGGGTTTCATTTTGACAAAGGATTACGAGCGGTCGCGGGCGTTTTACGAGGGCAAGATGGAATTTGAATTTGTGAGCCACGATCCATTCGCGCTGGTGATGCGAGCCGGCCAAAATATGATTCGCATCGTGAAAATACCGGACTTTGTGCCGCTACAGAGCACAGTGCTCGGGTGGGAGGTTGGCGACGTGGAAGCCGCTGTGGAGTGGCTCTTAAGGCGCGGCGTAGTGCTTGAAAAATATCCGTGGGTTGCGGACAAAGAACGCGGAATATGGACGACGCCGGGCGGGGACAAGGTGGCGTGGTTCAAGGATCCTGACGGGAACGTGTTGTCTGTCAGCCAACATCACTAGCTCAGAAAATTCATGAACTACTTGCTGCGCTTTGAAAGGGACTTAAGAGCGAGTTCGGAAGGCGCGTGGTTGCGCCAGGCCGTCAGGATGGCTTGGCGGAGGATGCGCTTGTTGGCTTTTGAGAGGAGGATACTGGTAGCGCCCTGGCGGCCCCAGGCTCCATTGCACGGGTTGAATACTGCGGGATGACATTCGACGAATTCTTCCTGCTGGATGGGTGTGAGCTTGACCATGCCCCAGTCTTTATTTGGATAGGCGAGGGTGGCGAAGATTTTTCCGGCTACGCGAAAATCGGGGTGATTCATGTGCTTGCGCTCTTCGGTTTTGGGGAGGCTGAGAGCGAAGCGGCGGAAATCGGATGGAGTGGACGGCATAGGTCGCTCCTGATGGCCATGGTCAACGTTCGACAGAAGTTTACCGGATAAATTCCTCTAGCGTGGCAGTTGGAAAATTACTGTGAGCGGACTTCGCTCGGACGAGATCGAGCTTGCGTGCCAGGCGGCGAAGTCCATACCAAGCTGCAGCGCCGCAGATGACGACGAAAAAAAGAACACTGTAGATGACCGCCAGCCGATGCGTTTCAAAGGCACGTAGCAAACCAAAGGTTACCGAGATAAAGAATACAGGCAGCGAAATCACTCCATAAATCATGGAGTACACCGGCCATACCCCTGAGGCTTTCCTAAATTTGCGCCAGCCCCGGAACTCGTTTGCAAAGGCATTGAAAGCGGAGCGGAATTCCCATTCCATGTCGCAGGATTCTAGCTTCGCGATAAATTGACTTCAACGGAATGACGCAGAAGGATAAAACGGCTCGCGTATCGACGGGACGCTGGGAATTGGACTAGGATGTTCGGACGGAAGCCCGCCTGAAGGAATTGGGAAACCGGACGAATCGTTCGAAAGACCCACACCCTTACAAACCAAGGGTGGGGCACCCGTCGAAAACAGAAAAAGAAGAAAAACGGAAAGCCTACAGAAGCGCAGGGAGAGAGCGATGGAAGCTGAGCTGAGCCTGGAATTTTTGCGAGTGGTGGAGAACGCAGCAATTGCGGCTGCGCGGACCATGGGATTTGGCGATCGTCACAAGGCGGATGAAGTGGCCGTGGAGGCGATGCGCAAAACGATGGACAGCCTGCAGATGGACGGCACCATCGTGATCGGCGAAGGCGAACGCGATGAAGCGCCGATGCTGTACATCGGAGAGAAGGTGGGGCTGTCCACGCACGCGCCGAAAGCGAATTTTCCGGCGGTGGATATTGCGGTCGATCCGCTGGAGGGAACAAATTTGTGCGCGACGGGCGCGGCCAATTCGATCGCGGTGCTCGCGGCGAGCGAGCGCGGCGGGCTGCTGCATGCGCCGGATTTGTACATGGAAAAGATTGTGGTGGGGCCGTCGTGCAAGGGCGCGGTCGATCTGGATGCTCCCGTGGCGGACAACCTGAAAGCCATTGCGAAGCGGCTGGACCGGGACGTGGAAGACCTGGTGGTGATTGTGCTAGACCGGCCGCGGCACGAGAAGTTGATTGAGGAGATTCGCAAGGCGGGCGCACGGATTCGTTTGATCGGAGACGGCGACCTTTCGGCGGGAATTTCGGCGGCGGTAGTGGGAACGGGAGTTCATGCCGTGATGGGGACAGGAGGAGCTCCCGAAGGCGTGCTAACGGCGGCGGCGCTACGATGTCTAAACGGACAGATCCTGGGGCGCTTGGTGGTGTCGAAACCAAACGATGCGGAACGGCTTGAAAAAATGGGCGTAAAAGATACCAAGCGGATTTACGACACGACGGATCTTGCGCCTGGGAAAAAGATGATTTTTGCTTGTACCGGCGTGACGGATGGGAATTTGCTGCGCGGTGTAAGATTTTTTGGAGAAGGGATTCGCACGCAATCGATGATTTTGACGCTGGATGACCGGCAGGTGCGGTTTATTGATTCAGTGCAGTTGGAGAAGCGACCGGACGTGAAAGTCAGGTTCAATTGAAAAAGTGAAAGAGTGCAAGCGAGAAAGAGTCGAAGAGCGAACGGTAGTGAATTTGGGAGGAAATGGGATGAGAGGACTTGCGATGAAGGCGTTTGGCTTGCTGATGGCGGGTGTGTTGCTTGCGAGTTTTTCACTCGGTACGGGCGCACAGGACAAGAAGGAAGCAACGCAGGCTGCTCCTTCTACGGCGACGCCTGCTGCAAGCCCCAAGGATGTGCAGAGTCTGGATGCGATGGTGGCAGCGATTTATGACGTGATTTCGGGCCCGCCGGGAGCACGCGACTGGAACCGATTCCAGTCGCTCTTCGCGAAGGATGCGCGGCTGATTGCAGTGCGCGCGCCGAAGGAGGGCAAACCGAACCTGGCGGTGATGACGCCCAAGGACTACGAAGACCGCGCTGGGAAATATTTTCTGGAGCACGGCTTTTTCGAGCATGAGTTGAGCCGCAAGACGGATTCGTTTGGGGCGATGACGCACATTTACACCACTTATGAATCGCGCGAGACGAAAGATGGCAAGCCGATCGATCGCGGCATCAATAGCATGGAGTTTTTCTTTGATGGCGAACGGTGGTGGTGCGTGCAGATTTATTGGGATGCGGAACGGCCCGGGAATCCGATACCGGAGAAATATTTGGGGAAGTAGCAGACCTCGCAAAAAGCAAGGGCAGAAAAGGGCGGGTGCTGGGCACCTGCCCTTTTTTATTTCCGTGAATAGAGAGACAACTCGAAAACGACTACGCGGGGAAACTGCACCAGTCTGAAGGTCCTGCCTGCGCCAGGCAGGCGGCCACGACAACGGCAAGAGAGCGGCCGCGTAACCCTTCGCGAGGCTCAGGGCAAGAAGGGGAGCCACATCAGAGGCCAGAAGCAAGGTTATTTCTGCGCGGGATTGGTCAGAGCGAGGAACACGCGGTCGTCGATGGCGACATTGCGAGTGAAGAGCGTCGGAGTGACTGCGCTTGAAACTCCGACGGCTTGCGCGGAACTGGAAATCGCCGGTCCAGCTGGCTTGCCCTCGAGCGAATTGGTGTCGCCGGGCACGACGGAAATACGCGTTGTGCTGGGCGTGCACGAGCCGGTCGCACCGAAGCAAGTGTCGCGAACGAAAATTTGGCGCAAGCCGCTGTTGGGAGTGCCCGCGGCCTTAGCCGGATATTTCGAGGACGTTACGGACAGGAAAGCGATGAAGCGGCCGGAAGAGCTGACGGAGGGAAGAAGATTGTCGTTTCCGGAATGCGTGCCGGTATCGTCGATGGAAACCAGCGTAGTTTGCGGCGTGCATTGAGTCGTGGCACCGGCGCAAGTGTCGCGCAGAAAAATCTGTCGGCCAACGGGAGTATTGGCAACAAGGTTCGTTGCGGTGGAGCTGAACGCAACGAAGCGGCCATCGGCGCTTACTGATGGAGTGTTGCTGTCTGCGTTGCCTTGTGAGCCGTCGTTCGCGACGGAAAGGGCGGCAGTTTGCGGCTGGCAACCAGTTGTCGCGCCCGTGCAGGTATCACGCAAGAAAATTTGTGCGTGTCCGTTTTGCGTGGCGGTGTAGACGACGAAGCGGCCATCGAGTCCGAGCGCAGGGGTTTCTTCCGCCAACGCCAGAGCGGAAGTTTTAGCGGCGTTGGAATTGGTACCAGATTTGTTGCAGTCCGAGATGAATTGCGCATCGGTCGAGACCGCGAAGCCCGGAGTGATTGCGCTGGTACCGCCACCGCCGCTGAAGGGATTGCTGACTCCGCTGGGCGGAGTGGTGGCGATTGCGGGCGGATTGAAAACGGAAACGGTTGCGCAAGTCTGCGTGGCGAGGAGAAGTCCATCTACGGTGGCCTGAATTTGAGTTGCGGAGACGCTTGTTGTCGTAAGGGTTGTTTGCGTGCCATTTGAATTCCAATGAACGAGGGAGCCACCCGTAGGATCGGAAGAGGGAATGAAATTGCTGCCGGTCAGAGTAAGTGTGAGAGTGGCACTCCCGGGAGCCGCGGAACCTGGAGAGAGGGAAGGATTAAGGACCGGCAAAGGATTGGGTGGAGGATTGATGATGAATGCGATTGGATTGGAAAGGCCGTTATCCTGAGAACCGGAATGCGGACTCAACGTGTTGACGAATGCGGTGCCTGGAGTAGCTAGCAATGAAGCGGGGACAACCGCGGTGAGGCGCAGGATGGTGTTGTTGGCGTCCGTCACAGGTGTGGTAGCGAGGGTCTTGCCATTCCATTGAGCCACGGTTTTTGCAACGAAACCGCCACCGAACAATGTGAGCGTGAGGTCCGCTCCGGGGGCGCTAACGACGCTGGTGTTTGACGGCGAGATGGAAGTCAGGCTTGCGCCGGTATTTCCCTGAAATGTATTGCCGTAGTCATTGCATCCGGCAGCCAAAAAAATCACCGCGCACGCAAGAGCGCACACTGCCCCAAACCGCTTCATAGAACTCCCTTTATGTCCACGGGCATGCAGCGGGAATCCGCTGAGCCAGACCAAGTGTACTGTGACCGCGAAGCGGTCAACTGCTGAGGTGAGATGCGTGAACCGAGTGCCGCGTTGACCGCTTCGCGGTCACCCAGAAGTTGACCCCCTGGCGGTCACGAATAATTGACCGTCCATTCGGCCGCTGGACACAACCAGCCCGCCTGCGAACCCAATCACGGCGCATCCTCCCAAACCCTGCGCAGCTATCATTTCATTGGGCAAGGGGAAAGGTCAATGCGGTCGCCAAAACTGTCCGCGGCAAGAATCGTTAAAGACGAAGCACATTTTTATTTGCGCGCCTGCAACTGACGAAGATTTTCGAGTAATGCGGAAAAGCGAAAGCGCTTTTGCAGGAAGCGTGCACCGCGAGGAAGCTTCATTTCTGGCAGTCCTTCGGCGTAACCGAGACCCCAAAGCGGACGATTCAACATGAACGGTGACCGCATAGCGTCAATTGAGTGTGACCGCGAAGCGGTCAACTGCTATCCTCAGCGACGCGATGGGAGCAGGTGAAAATACGGGGCTGGAGCGCGGCCTGGGACTGAAAGAAGCAGTTGCGCTCAACATGATTGAAATCGTGGGGATCGGCCCGTTTGTCGTCAGCGGGATTGTGATACGCGAAATGGGAGGCCCGCAAGCGCTGCTGGCATGGCTGGCGGGTGCGGTACTTGCGACGCTCGACGCTTTTGTTTGGTCGGAGCTGGGCGCGGCAATGCCGAAAGCGGGCGGCACGTATGTTTTCCTGCGCGAGGCATACGGGCCACGGCGCTGGGGACGCCTGATGTCGTTCCTATTTGTGTGGCAGACCTTTGTGCAGGCGCCGCTTTCGGTGGCTTCGGCTTCGATAGGATTCACGCGCTACGCGGGATATTTGCATCCGCTTTCACTGTTGCAGGCAAAGGCAGTGTCCGGCGGGCTCGTCATTTTTCTGGTGATCCTGCTTTACCGGCGTATCACCACGATCGGAAAAATTTCTTTGCTGTTGTGGGCCGGAGTGATCGCAACGCTCTTATGGCTCATCTGGGGCGGGGTACGCCATTTTGACCCGAAAATTGCCTTCGATTTTCCGCCGGGCGCGTTTTCGTTCTCCTGGATGTGGTTCGCCGGACTCGGCTCGGCGATGGTGAGCACGATTTACAGCTATTGGGGCTACTACAACATCTGCCACTTGGGCGGGGAAATCCGCGAGCCGGAGAAAAATATCCCACGCGGGATTTTTCTCTCAGTGCTCGGTATTGCAGTGCTGTACCTGGCCATGCAGACCAGCATTCTGGGCGTGATTCCATGGCGAGAAGCGCAGAACTCGAAATTCATCGTGAGCACTTTTGTGGAGCGGCTCTATGGACACGGTGCGGCATCCGTGGCGACAGCCATGGTGCTGTGGATCGCGCTGGCTTCGGTATTTTCCGTGTTACTCGGTTATTCGCGCGTGCCGTATTCGGCTGCGCTCGACGGAAATTTTTTCCCGATCTTCGGCCGGCTGCATCCCACAAAACATTTTCCGCACTTTTCCCTGCTCGCCCTTGGCGCTCTGGCATTTTTTTTCAGCATCAAGCTGGATTTGGAGACTTCGATTGCCGGGATTCTGGCCGTCCGCTTGATCGTGCAATTTATCGGGCAGGCAGTCGGCGTGATGCTCTTGCGAAAGCGATTGGGCACGGAGCGGCTTCCTTTCAAAATGTGGTTGTATCCCTTGCCCGCGGTGTTGACCATGATTGGTTGGGCCTGGCTCTTCTGGCATACCGGCGCCGCGCGAAAGTGGGGGCTGCTGGAGATTCTTTTGGGCGTTCTGGCGTTTTTGGTTTGGACCAAAACGATGAAACAATGGCCATTCGAGAAGAATCCGTCAACGGTTGGAACGTCTGAGCCGATCCGAACGTCGCAATAGAAGACTTCAGCAAAATAAGAGGGGTCCGGAGGAAGCATTTGAGAATTCGCCGCGCAGTCTATTTATTCAGCGTCGTGTCGCTGGTTTGTGGTTCAAGTCGCGCGCAGATTTCATCCGCGCCAGGGACGGGGCGCGGCCTCCCGGAAACGATTGAAGCCATCGACAGCGCGCGCGTGACCACTCGGATTTTGTACATCACAGCGCACCCGGACGATGAAAGTGGCGCGGTGCTCACGTATCTTGCGCGCGGACAGCATGCAGATGTGGCGCTGCTTTCATTGACGCGGGGCGAAGGCGGGCAAAACGCGCTGGGTCCGGAACAGGCGCCGCAACTCGGATTGATTCGAACGCAGGAATTGCTTGCAGCGACGCGCGGCTACGGCGTGAAACTCTATTTCACGAGCGCAAAGGATTTTGGTTTTTCGAAAACGCCCGAAGAAACAGAAAAGATCTGGGGCGATCAAGTGCTTGACGATATGGTGTACCTGATCCGCGAGTTTCGCCCCAATATCATCATTAATGGCTGGGGCGGCGTCCACGGCGGTCACGGGCATCACCAGGCCGCGGGAATCTTGACGCCAAAGGCGGTAGCGCTTGCGGCGGATGAGTCTTACAAGACAAAAACGGTTTGTGATGATTGCGCGCCATGGACAACTTCACAAGTGTTGGATTTGGAGCGAGGTAGCGAACATCCGCGCGGTACCATACTTCCGCTCGAGGAAATCTCTCCGCTCTACGGACGATCGTACCGCCAGCTGGGAATAGACGCATTTGCAAATCATCGCACCCAGGGAATCACTGGATTTTTGGGTTCTAGTTTTCTACTTCGTCCCATTGCGTTGATCCGAGAAGATGGAAAACCTCTCGATCCCAAATCGTTTTCGATCGCTCTTGCGGAACGATTCAAGGGCTGCATGCCCATGGAACAAGCCGATCGCGAACTCGAGGGCGCGCGAGCGAATGTTTTACAACTTGCATGGAAGGAGGCAGGTGAAAAAGTCAGCCGCGCCGCGGATCTGTTGGACGAGGTTCCAAAGAAATGTGGGCCAACGCCGTTCTCTCAGAAGGAAGAGGCCTGGGAGCAATTGCTCGATCGCTCCAGCGCGAGTGCGAAAATCGAAAAGGCAGCGCGATTGATCGCCGGATTGGACCTAAGCGCACTTGCCGACCGCAACAATCTGACCGCGGGTGAGGAATTTCACGTGGTCACTCATGCGCGCTGCCGTCTGGAAGCAGACTGCAAGATCGAGGAATCGAAACTGGTGTCGGTACCCGGCCTCGTGCAGACCAAAACGCAAGGCGATCTCGAAAAGGGACAAACGTTCTCAATCCAAGTTCAAGAGGATGCCAAGTCAGCCGGCGGGCTAATCGGCAGTGCTGCTGGACCAAAATCCGAATATCAGAACGCGGCGGAGACAGTTGCACTCTCAGAAGTCAGGGTCCGGTTCCGGCTGGCATCTCATGAGTATCTTGCCCGCGAGCGTGTAAAGTTCTTCGAGGCCAACTCAACACGCGCAGATTTCGTACCGCTTCGCATCGTGCCCGCTTACACGCTGACCGTCGAGCCAAAACAATCGATTGAGATGCTCCCCGCGCAAAAGAGTCAGATCGAAGTCTTGCTGCGGGTGCATTCCTATTCGACGAAGGCGGCAACAGTCAGCGTGGGATTAGACGTGCCGGGGGGATGGAGCACAAGCGGCGCAGTGGAACTGAAGTTCGACGGAATCGGCGACCGCTACGCCAAGGTGCGGGTCACTCCGCCGGCGAAATTGACCCAAGGGAACGTAACCTTGGGTGCATATGCCAAGCGAGGCGAAGAGCGGTTCACGACATCGCTCGAGCCGCTTCCCTCCGTGCCGACTCTGTTGTGGGAGGAGCCGGCACAATGCCTCGTGTACGCGTTTGACGTCAACGTTCCGCGGAATCAGCGCGTCGGCTACATCACGGCGGAAAGTGAGCCAGTGCCGAATGCGTTGAAGATGCTCGGCATTCAGGTGGATATGCTCGATGCTGCAACTTTGGCGTTCGGCGACCTTTCGAAATATGACGCGATCGTCGTCGGAGTGCGCGCTTATGAGTTGCGCAGCGATCTGTCGGGGGCAAATCAACGATTGTTCGACTACGTTTCAAACGGCAGGACTCTGCTGGTTCAATACGAACGCGACTTCGCGTGGGATGGAAAGAACTACGCGCCGTATCCGGCGAAAATTGACAGCAACAAGCCGGGCGATCCCCTGCCGCGCATCACGGACGAAACTGCGGCGGTGACGTTTCTAAAGCCAGGCGACCCGTTGCTCAATAGGCCCAACAAAATCACGGCAAAAGATTTCGATGGATGGGTGCAGGAAAGAGGGCTGTATTACTGGACGGATTTCGATCCGAAATACACAGCGCTGTTGTCGATGCACGATCCTGGCGAGAAGGATTTGAACGGCGGACTGGTTTATACAAGGTACGGGAAAGGGACTTACATCTACACCGGCCTCGCATTCTTTCGCCAACTGCCGGAAGGCGTGCCTGGCGCCTATCGCCTCTTTGTGAACCTGCTTAGCGCTTCGCGCTCGCAATGAGGCGCAATGAAGTACGATTCTTGTGCGGCGCAAACGAATCGTCGCGAAACGTTTTCACAGAGGTGAGCTAATGAATTGCGTTCCTGTCCGCCGCAGCACGCTGCGGTTCTACGCCCTGCTGGCGATAGCCACTCTGCTGAGCTTTGGCGCGATGCCTTCGCACGCGCAGCAAAAAGAGAAAAAAAAGAAAAAAGATTCCGCGCTCGTCGACAACAGCAGCGCGAATCCCATTGTGCCGCTTACCGACGAACAGCAGCTCGACTACATGATTTCGGAGGTTCTGGGCGCCTGGCAGATCGGGGATTCCGAACGCATGCACAAGAGCTACGCGGATGACGTGTCGGTGGTCAATGGCGGATGGGCGCCGCCAGTACTCGGCTGGGCAAATTACGAAGCTCTGTACAAACTGCAACGGTCGAAGATGCAGCAAGTGCGCATGGATCGCAGCAACACCTATATCAAGGTAAATGGGAATACGGCGTGGGCATGCTTTCAGTGGGACTTCGCCGCGGTGATTGAGGGCAATCCATCAGCGGCGCGCGGCCAAACAACTTACGTATTCATCAAAAAGGACAATCGGTGGTTAATCGCGCATGACCACACGTCGATTGTGCAAACCGCGCAACCCCAGACTCCAGCCGGAACCGCGCCGCCGGGTTCTACGCCGCCAAAACCAGCCAACTGATTTCGCGGCAGTTCAGAAGTGTTTCAGGCCTTGATACAGCCAAAGACCCGCTATTACCAGCAGTAATCCACCCGCGGCAATGCCGCTGGTCATAATGGGACGCGAGAGCGTGTTGATCTTAGAGACCAACTCGCGCTGCTCCCTTGCCATATGGTCTTGCGCCGAATCGAGAAAGATCTGATCGTCCTCATGGCTTTCGAGGAGGCTCCGCCAGATGAGCAACACCAGAAATACGGCGGTGACGATCCCCCAGGCGATCAGAAGGTACAGAATGGGCCCCGTAAGCGTTGATTCCATGGTGACCTCCCGTTGGAACCGAACCGCGGTGGCAGGTCTTAGGCTGGCCAAGTCCCTGCCAAGGGGTAACGATGGCTGGTGGGCGGAGTATAGCACCAGGAATTTAAAAAACCAGCACATCGTATTTCCATTTTGAATGCACAGCCTCGGCCGCAGTAATGGCTAAGCTGTTTGAACTCCGAGGGTTATCGAAGCAGTGTATCCGCCGCCGCTGGCAGCGTTTGTGAGTGTCAGCTGGGTCGCGCTGCTATAAATGCTGTCTTGGGCGTTGGTGGTATCCGGCACTCCCCGCGAACTGTACGGAGAAACAGTGGTTGTCAGGGCGTTCAGGAGCGTTTGATCGAAGAACAGTTGCGTCGTAAATTCGGTAAGTACAGAACCGGAAGAAGACAGGGTTCGAATCATCACGTGAATATGGATGGTTCGTCCGCTGTACCAGCCGGGTACCACGGTCTTGAAGGTTACAGCGCCGTTCGAATCGGTGATCTGGTAGCCACGCAAAAAAGTCTGCCCGGTTGTATTTTCCACCGACTCGTCGGAGTAGATTCCTGCGGCGTCGGCGTGCCATACGTCCACCTGCGCGCCCACGAGTGCGGAGCATCCGCTCGAAGCGTATTCCATAATCGTCATGGTCAGCGTCAAAGGTGTCGCGTTCAAAACGTTAGTGTCAGTCGTGTTGGTGGTCAGATCGGAACGATTCAGCTTCTCGTCGACGAAATACGGCCCGACGGTGAGTTCCGGCGTCAACACGCATGATGCAGTCGTTCCCGAAGTTGTTGTACCGGAAGCGGATCCGCTGGTGGAGCTCGCGGAGGTGCTGCTGCTGCCGCAGCCGCTTAGCGCAGCGACACCTGCACCTCCCAGGATTTCAATCAAACGCCTGCGTGTGAGTTGCAAGGAATCCAGAGCGTCGCTCACAGGTTTTCTCGGTTTTCTCGTGGTCAGGGCGCGCCTCACTTCACTGCATCCTTGGACGAGCTGTTTGCTGGCCCGCTGAAACCTTCCATGTAGCCATCTGTATACGCGCTACGATCGAGGCGCGAAGACCAACGGCCTGCCGAGACATGTCCCAATTCTCCGCGTTCCCGCGCAAGCTTCCCCTGGAACAATCCGTCGCGATACGGAGCGCTTGTCACGTACGCGATGGCGTCGGTACCCGCAACAGCGTTACCCGATTGCGCCAGTTTTTTGATGGCTTTCTGCTTCATTGCGGCGTGAATCGTTGCCGTGTCGCGCAAGACAAGCGTCATCAACAGCGCCGGCCCTGCAAGCGCGGCAATCACCGCGAGAGATCGGTTTCTCGAATTATTTTCCATTTTCATTTCCTCGACTTGTTGAGATGGGACTTTTCCCTGGAGCCGTCCGTCACGGATGGACCCATCGCCCTTGATGGACAAGATGGCCGGGCTTTCCCGCGGGTTGTGGCAGAAGCGCGCGATTTTACGTTCTTAACGCAGTCTTTACTGGTTCTTTACGTCGAGGGCCGCTAAGCTGAATAGCGTTGAGATCATCGCGATTCCCGCTTAAACACTGCATGGAACTCTCTTTGCCATCCAGGCGCGCGTGGATTTATGGCGCCGTCCTATTCCTCCTTGCAGCGGTCTGCGGCATTCTCGGATTCTTGCAATATCGCTGGATCGGAGAGGTTGCCAACGCGGAAAATCAACGGCTGCGTCAAGACTTGCAACGCGAACTCAACTTCGTGCGGCGCGATTTCAATTCGCAGATTGCGGCGGCGGCAAGGGCTCTAGTGCCGATTGCCGGGGATGTGGAACAGCAAGGACGAGAGAATGCGTATCTTGCGCGTTATCAAAGCACGCCCGAAGCAACGAAACGATACTTCAGCCGCGTGGCGCTTGCCGTTCCGGAAAAGGGAGAACTCAATCTTGTTCTCCTCGACTCTGGTGGAAATACTTTTCGCAAGGCGGAGTGGCCGCTCGGATGGGCAAAATTGCACGAGGGACTAGACACGCGGCTTTCCGGTGGGCCGCCGTCTGAGCGGTATCGTCCCGAAGGTGTCATCGAATTTCCGCGCTTTGGCCGAAATCCTCGAGATGCGGGAGGCGAACGTCGTCCCGAACAGGAGTGGCTGATCCTGGAATTCGATCGCGATTATTTGCGGAATGTCGTTCTTCCGTCGATCTTGCAGCGTTATCTGGCGGAGGCTGGGCAATCGCAGTACAGCGTGGTGGTGAGCGAGACGGCGGATCCCTGGCAAGAGGTCTATCGCTGGGGACCAAAAACCATCGAGAAAAGTGGCCGTGCGGACGCGCGGGTAACGCTGTTTGAGATTGAAGCGAATCCGTTTCGTGGAGGACCAGCGCGCGGCACGGACCATGCTTCACCGAGTCAATTCGAGCCTCAAGAGCAGCCACCGCCTCCGCTCCCTGGGCACGGAGCGTGGACGCTGAGTGCGAATCATGCGGCGGGCTCGCTTGAAAGTATCGTGGCACGCGCACGGAGGCGAAATCTTTTTCTTGGAGCGAGTCTGTTGTTGCTCCTGATTGCGACCGTTATCGCGCTCATTCGCTTCACTCGTGGTGCCGAAAAGCTCGCCGAGATGCAGATGAATTTTGTTTCAGGCATTTCGCACGAACTGCGCACGCCACTTTCCGTAATCCGCGCCGCAGGATTCAATCTTCGAACCAAATTCGCCCGCGACCCCGGCCAGGTCGAGCGGTATGGAAAACTCATTCAGGATGAAAGCGAAAAGCTTACGGCCCTTATCGAGCAAATCCTGCGTTATGGCGGAGCGGAATCGGGGAAAATCCTGGGCTCGCGCGAAGCCGTCGAACTTCAGCCGCTCCTGGAGGAGAGTTTGCCTGCCACGCGGGCAGCTTTGGCCGAAGCCGGAATCACCGTCGAAGAGAAGATTGCAGAAGACTTGCCGCTTATCAAAGCCGATAAACAGTCGCTGAAGCATGCGCTACGGAATCTGCTGGAGAACGCAGTCAAGCACGGGCGCAAGGAGCGCGCTTCGATCCGCATCGCCGCAGAACGTTCGGCACTTCACGGTAAACCCGCGGTTTGCATAGGCATCCAAGACAATGGTCCCGGCATTCCAAAGGAGGAACGCGCACGGGTGTTCGAACCGTTTTTTCGTGGCAAGCTCGCGATTGAAAATCAGGTGCACGGCACCGGCCTGGGACTCAATCTTGCGAAACGCATCATCGAAGCCCATGGAGGGACATTGGTTCTGCGCAGCGAACTCGGAAGAGGCACGGAGTTTATCGCCACGATTCCGGCGGCATGCAAAAATGATACTTCCGAATGAAACGGCTGAATTCAAGATGAACGCGCAAATCCTTCTCGTCGAAGACGAACCGGGATTAGTCCTGACACTCACGGATCTTTTCCGCGGCGAGGGCTACGAAGTCGAAACCGCGTTGGACGGAGAAACTGGTTTGAGCCGAGCGCTCACCCGCCAGCATTCCGTAATTGTTCTGGACGTGATGCTCCCCAAGAAGAACGGTTTTGAAGTCTGCCGCGAATTGCGCCAAGCCGGAGTCGACACTGCCATTCTGATGCTGACCGCGAAAACCTTGGTGGGCGATCGAGTCACAGGACTTCGGCTTGGCGCCGACGATTATCTGGCGAAGCCGTTCGATTCATCGGAATTGCTGGCGCGCATCGAAGCACTCTTGCGGCGAGTGGAAAAGCGCAGTCGCGTTCCCGTAAAATCCTTCGCCTTCGATGATGTGGAAGTCGATTTTGAACGCGCCGAGGTCCGGCGTGCCGGCCATAAGGTCGCGCTGGCTGCGAAAGAGCTGCAATTACTCGAATACCTCGTTTTGCACCGCGATCGCGTGTTGCCGCGCGAAGAAATTCTTCAGCAGGTTTGGCAGTATGACAGCGAGGTCAGCTCGCGCACCGTGGATGTGCATGTCGCGTGGCTGCGCCAGAAGCTCGATAATCCGCAAAACCCAAAGCGCATACAGACCGTTCGTGGCAAAGGATACAAGTTCACTTCGTAACGCGCGCAAAGCGAAGCTTCAAACACTGAGAACGGGAACTTTTTCGCTGCGTCAGAGGAATTTGGTACAGGGGTCAAAAGTGAAATCTCTGCTGCCTGAAGGCTTGCGTTTTGCGACGAACGCTGCCTTCCTGTTTCTAGTGATCTTTGGCGCGCCCTGTATTCGGGCTCAGGCGCCCCCTGGCCCATTGCCGCAAGCCGCTCCGAAAGACAATCCAGGCTCTTCGCAGGTCAAGGCTCCGCCGCCGAACGTCCCGCGAACGAAAAATCTTGCGGGAACCTGGCGCCTCAACGTCGACGACAGTGACGACCCGAGCAAAAAGCTGCAACAAGCCCGCGGCTCCCAAAATGGCGGTCAAGGAGGCGGACGCCGTGGTGGAATGGGCGGGGGCTGGCCTGGGGGCGGAGGACGCGGCGGTTATGGCGGACGCGGAACGGGTGGCGGCGAAAGTGACTCCGACCGCCAGAAAATGCAACTTTTCCTCCAACCCGCGCAGCAACTGACAGTCTCCCAGAAGGATCCAGAAATCGACGTGACCGATGACGACGACCGCAAGTTCGCTTTCTACACCGACAACCGAAAAATAGAAAAATCAAAGGATCCCAACCACCAGGGGTTTTCGGCGAAATGGGATGAATTCAGGCTGGTTGCCGAAGGCAAAGACCCTCATGGCAACAAGTACGAGCGCTCTTACGAAGTCCTGGAAGGAAATCAGCAGCTTCGCGAAACGCTTTTCCTGAAAATCGGTCGAAATAACACGGAAATCTCGATTCACTACGTCTACGACCTCGTTTCTCCCGCTCCATCTCAAGCGCCCGCGTCGCAGTAGAAATACGCTGAAATTCCACATCGTAAATGCACCGTCGTCAATCGCAGCGCGTTGACGGAATTTACCTCGGATGCTAATCTTTTTGTTCCGAGTCGGCAGCTCTAGGCCCACCGTGCAGCTTTGGGGTGTGTACGGCGAGGCTGCCAGCCGCAGTCCAGGCTAAAAAATTTTTCTTATGGCGATTGTTCACCAATTAGGCGAACTCTTCCTCGGGGCTGTGCCCACAGTCCTGCTTATTCTCATTTTCTATTTCATTCTCAAGTCATTGTTTTTCAAGCCGTTGTTTGCGGTGATGGCAGAACGCGATGCCCGCTCGATTGGCGCGCAGAAAGCCGCAGAAGCGGCACAATTCGCGGCTTCAGAAAAGCTTAAGGAATATCAGGATGCACTGAAGCAGGCCCGCGCGCAGATCTACGTCGAGCAGGAAGCCGCCCGCAAAAAATTGCTCGACGAACGTGGCAATCTTTTGAAGGATGCCCGCGCCAAATCCGCCCTCGAAGTCGCTAGTGCCAAGGAACAGGTAGCGGCTGAGCTACTCGCAGCGCGTCGCGACATGGAAGCCGCAATTCCCCAGCTTGCCCGTGAAATCGCATCGAGAATCCTCGAAACTCCCGCAAGCCCATCCCGAGAGGTTCGATGAAACTCCGCAGGCTCATTGTTTCATTGCTCTTCGTGTGCTGCACGCTTACGTTCTTTGCTGCCGCCGCGCATGCCGCGGAAGAGGGCGGCCGAAGCGCTGCCGGTCCGACGGAACTCTTCAAATGGATTAACTTCGCAATCGTGGCGGGCGTCTTGATCTGGGTGTTTGGAAAGGTTCTGCCGCCAAAGTTCCGCGCGAACGTGGAGAAAATCAGCTCAGCCATAACCAAAGCGACTGCCGCGAAAGCGGAAGCTGACCGAAAGCTAAAGGACGCCGAGCAGCGACTGGCCCGCCTGGAACAGGAAGTTCGCGGATTGCGCGAAGAAGCGCAGAAGGAAGCCGCAGCCGAAGCAGAGCGCATTCGTGCGCTCGCAAAATCCGATGCCGCAAAGATTAGCCTTGCCGCAAAGGCCGAAATCGAAGCAGCAGAACGTGCAGCACGCATTGAGCTGAAGGCGCTGGCGGCAAAACTCGCCGTCGATCGCGCTGAATCGCTGCTCGCAAAGCAGCTGACTCCGCAGACTCAGGATGCTCTCATCGCCGGCTTCGTCAAAACGCTGCAGGGGAGCCCCAATTGAAATCGGCGAACCTCCAATACGCCAATGCGCTCGCGGACATTGCACTTGCGCAGGGAGCCGCTCTGCCGGTAGCCCAGCAATTGGGCGATTTCACCGCTGCTTATGCCGGCTCGCCGGAGCTGCGCAATTTTCTCAAGAGCCCGGCAGTAACCAAGGAAGAAAAACGCAGCGTTGCCGCAAAAATCTCCGCGCGCCTGGGTGCCAGTAAAATCTTGCGCAATTTTTTGTTCGTCATCATTGATCACCAGCGCATGCACCAACTTCCCGAAATTCTGGAAACTTTTCAGAACGTTTTGCGCGAACGTCAGGGAATTGCCAACGCGGAAATTTTCTCAGCTGTTGCTTTGAACGACGCGCAGAAAACAGAAATGAAGCAGACGCTCGAACGTGTCACCGGCAAAAAGATCGAGGCAAAGTTTTCGCTCGATCTGAATTTGCTAGGTGGCACTCTCGTTCGCGTTGGCGACACGATTTACGATGGGTCGCTCCGCAACCGGCTGAACGGTTTGCGCGAGCGCCTCTTGGCCGAGTAGAGATAGCTGGGTAGACGGCCGCCTTTCACGCGGCTGCAGTCCACGCTTTAGCGGAGAGTTGGAGCAGGAATGGCGAATATCAAGGCAGACGAAATCAGCAAGATTCTGCGCGAGCAGATCGAAAATTATGAGCAGACCGTCGCGGTCGAGGAAGTCGGCTCGGTCATCAGCGTCGGCGATGGCATTGCGCGCGTTTACGGCCTCGAAAAGGTCATGTCCGGTGAGATGATTGCATTCCCGCATAACGTTTTCGGCATCGCGCTCAACCTTCAGGAAGACGAAGTGGGCGCCGTGCTGCTCGGCGAATACAACGCCATTAAAGAAGGCGACACCGTCAAGCGCACGAACACGATTATGTCCGTGCCTGTTGGCGAAGCCCTCGTGGGCCGCGTCGTGAATCCTCTTGGCGAGCCAATTGACGACAAAGGGCCCATCGCCTCATCGCAACGTAATCCGTTGGAACGCATCGCTCCTGGCGTGCTCGATCGCCAGCCGGTGCGCGAACCGCTACAGACCGGCATCAAGGCTATCGATGCGATGATCCCCATCGGCCGCGGCCAGCGCGAGTTGATCATCGGCGACCGCCAGACCGGAAAAACCGCCGTCATTCTCGATACCATCATCAACCAGAAGGGCCAGGGGATGACTTGCATCTACTGTGCGATCGGGCAAAAGCGCTCGACCATCGCGCAGGTCGTTAAAGTTCTCACCGATGCTGGAGCGATGGACTACACCATCGTCGTCGCATCTTCCGCTGCGGAGCCTGCTTCGCTTCAGTACATCGCGCCCTACGCTGCGTGCGCGATGGGCGAATATTTTCGTGACAATAAAAAGCACGCTGTCACTTTCTACGACGACCTCTCGAAACACGCGCAGGCCTACCGCGAAATTTCTCTCCTTCTGCGTCGCCCGCCCGGTCGCGAAGCGTTCCCTGGCGACGTTTTTTATCTTCACTCTCGCTTGCTGGAGCGCGCCGCCAAATTGAATGACAAACTGGGAGCAGGTTCCCTGACTTCCCTGCCCGTCATCGAAACGCAGGCCGGCGACGTTTCTGCGTACATTCCGACCAACGTGATTTCCATCACCGACGGTCAGATCTATCTCGAAGCCGACCTCTTCAACGCCGGCATCCGTCCCGCCATCAACGTCGGCATCTCGGTCAGCCGCGTCGGTGGCAATGCGCAGATCAAAGCCATGCGCCAGGTTGCCGGAACGCTGCGCCTGGACATGGCGCAGTACCGCGAACTCGCCGCCTTCGCACAGTTCGGCGCGGACCAGCTCGACAAAGTCACGCAGGCTCAGCTCGCCCGTGGCCAGCGCCTGACGGAAACTCTCAAGCAGGATCAATACGTTCCCTTGTCCGTTGAAAAACAGGTGCTCAGTCTCTTCGTGGCCACCAGCGGTGGAGTTGACAGCATTCCCGTGTCGGACGTTGGCCGCTTCGAAAAAGAATTTTTGCAATTCGTGGAAACCAGCCAGCCGGGCATTCTCAAGAGCATCGCCGAGAAGAAAGCTCTCGACGATTCGATTAAGGCTGAAATCAAAAAGGCTATCGACGCTTTCAAGGAGCGCTTCACGCCTTCGGCGAAGTAATGAGGGCCATTGTTGTAGCGGCGATATCATCTCGTCGAAGGTAGTGCCGGGCTTCAGCCGGCGTCTTTGAAGTCGCCGTTGTAGCGTCCGGTCTTAGAACCGGTCCTTCTTATAGATTGAGTAACGAAAGGTCTTAGTAGCTCGCAATGGCCACACTGCTCGATTTTCGGCGCCGTATCCGCTCGGTGAAAAACACCCAGCAGATTACTCGCGCGATGAAGTTTGTCGCCGCGGCGAGGCTCCGCCGCGCCCAGGAAGCTGCTCTTGCGGCGCGTCCCTATGCGAATGAGCTGTCGCGTCTGCTGCGCTCCATCATGGCGCGCATCGATGAGCCAGAACACCCGCTCCTCGCCAAGCGTCCCGAAGAGCGCATTCTCGCGATCGTTCTTACGGGCGAACGCGGTTTGGCGGGAGCCTTTAACACAAACATTCTGAGGAAGGCCAACGAGTTCTTGCGCGAGCGCCGCGATAAAAAACTTTCCCTGGTTCCCGTTGGCAAAAAAGGCCGCGATTCCTTGAAGCGCGCCGGCTTTAAGTTTGCCGCGGAGTACATCAACGTCCTCGCAAAAGTGGAATTCGCCACCGCGCGCGAAATTGCCGGCCTGGCTTCGGAACTTTATGCTAAAGAAGAAATCGACGCGGTTTATCTCATCTTCAGCGAATTCAAAACCGTGGTCACCGCAAATCTGAAAGTCGAAAAGCTGCTTCCGGTTGAACCAGAAATGGCCCCAGAACCGAAAGAATCAACCACCGATCAACCGCAATCGCGGATCGACTACATCTACGAACAGCCCGTGGACAAGTTGCTTGCGTCGCTTCTTCCGAAATACATTGAAGCGCAAGTGCTCCGCGCCATGCTTGAATCTTCAGCGGCAGAATATGCGGCGCGCATGGCGGCAATGGAGTCCGCGACGCGCAACGCCGGAGAAGTCATTCAGGCGCTGACGCTGCATATGAACAAAGTTCGCCAAGCGGCAATCACCAAGGAAATTATCGAAATTGTGAGCGGCGCCTCTCACGGCGCGTAGGGAGAAACAATGGCAGAGAACAAACCAGGCATCGGCCGCGTCGTGCAGGTCATCGGACCGGTGCTCGACGTCCAATTTGAAGAGGGCCACTTGCCCGCGATCTTCAACGCGGTTCGCATCACCAGTGAAGGCTACGACGTTCCCGAGCCGCTCGACGTCACCGTCGAAGTCCAGCAGCATCTCGGAGAAGGCCGCGTACGCGCGGTCGCGATGGAGCCGACCGAGGGTATGGTTCGTGGTATGAAAGCCGTGGACTCCGGCGATTCGATCAAGGTTCCTGTCGGCCGCGCCACCCTCGGTCGCGTGATGAACGTGCTCGGCAAGCCTGTTGACCAGCTCGGTCCCATCAACGCCCAGACGTATTTCCCGATTCATCGTCCGGCGCCAAAACTCGAAGAGCAATCCACTACGCTCGAAATGTTTGAAACCGGTATCAAAGTCGTCGACCTTATGGAGCCGTACGTCAAGGGCGGCAAGATTGGATTATTCGGCGGCGCCGGTGTCGGCAAAACAGTTTTAATTCTTGAACTGATTCACAACGTCGCCATGAAGCACGGTGGCCTCTCGGTATTTGCCGGCGTCGGCGAACGCACTCGCGAGGGCAACGACCTTTGGCTTGAAATGTCCGAGGGAGGCGTCATCACGCCAGGCGATTCGGAGAAGTCTCGTTGCGCGTTGGTCTACGGACAGATGACCGAGCCGCCCGGCTCGCGTCTCCGCGTTGGCCTCACTGGTCTCACCGTCGCGGAATATTTCCGCGACCAAGAACATCTCGACGTGCTTCTCTTCATCGACAACATTTTCCGTTTCGTTCAGGCAGGTTCCGAAGTTTCGGCGCTGCTCGGCCGCATGCCTTCCGCAGTCGGTTACCAGCCCAACCTCAATACTGAAATCGGCGAACTGCAGGAGCGCATCACTTCCACGAAGTCCGGCTCCATCACTTCCGTGCAGGCAATTTACGTGCCCGCGGACGACTACACGGACCCTGCGCCTGCCGCAACCTTCACGCACCTGGATGCCACCACCAACCTTTCGCGACAGATCGTCGAACGTGGTATCTATCCTGCCGTCGATCCTCTGGCTAGCTACTCGCGCATTCTCGATCCTCGCATCGTCGGTGCGGACCACTATGCCGTCGCGCGCTCCGTTAAATCCGTTCTGCAGCGTTATAAGGATTTGCAGGACATCATCGCCATTCTCGGGATTGAAGAACTTTCCGACGACGACAAGCGCACCGTTGCTCGGGCTCGCAAGATCGAAAAGTTCCTCTCGCAGCCGATGTTCGTCGCCGCTCAGTTCACCGGCCTCGAAGGCAAATACGTCAAGATCGAAGACACTGTCCGCAGCTTCCGCGAAATCGTCGAAGGCAAGTACGACGACATTCCGGAGCAAGCGTTCTACATGGTCGGCACCATTGAGGAAGCTCTCGAGAAGGCTGAAAAGATGAAGGCGGGCGCCTAAAGGTTTATGGCTGGCGATTCCATCCAACTCGTGGTGGTCACTCCGGTCCGTCAGCTCCTCAGTGAATCTGTCACTGAGGTGCAGCTACCCGGCGCCGATGGATACCTGGGCATTCTGCCGGGCCACGCGCCGCTCATCACGGAGTTGGGCATCGGCGAGTTGACTTTCCGCACCGCGGGCGGCCAAACAGGACTTCTCGCGGTGATTCGCGGCTTTGCGGAAGTATTGCCGGATCGCGTCTCCGTCTTGGCGGAGACCGCGGAGCGCGCCGAAGAGATCGATATCAATCGCGCGAAAGAAGCGCTGAAGCGCGCGCAGGAACTGATTGCGGCTGGCGGCGAAAACGTGGATTGGGATCGCGCGTCCGCCGCTTTGCAGCGCGCGCTCGTTCGCATCCAGGTAGTTTCGAAACACCAGGGCATCAACATCGCCACTGTCCGATAATATCTTTTATTTTCTGTCATCCTGGAGATGCGACGCTCGTGTCGAATCTGAAGGATCTGGAGCATGCTGTACTTTGATGCCGGAACCGATGTTTTCTCTGTAGCATCAAATTCTAGGGGGCTGGCGTCAGTTCTTTCCTATGGAACCAATCACCATTTACTGCACCGTCTGGTGTCCCGATTGTCGCCGCGCGAAATCTTTCTTGAAAGATCGCGGTGTCGAATTCCGCGAAGTGAACATCGAAGATGATCCCGACGCCGAAGACCTCGTCATCCGTATGAACAACGGTAAGTGCAAGGTTCCTACCATTCAGGTCGGCGACCGCTACTTCGCCTGCAGCCCATTCAACGCCGGCCAATTAGCTTCCGAACTTAACATCGTTCTCAACCGCTAGTTGCTTTGAACCGAACCGCGAAAACTCGCGCTCCTTCGAGGTGTCGACGGACCGAGCTTTCTTTTGTTCGCGGATCGAAGGTAATTGTTAAGGTCTCGGAGCGTTTCTTAGCGACTTTTCGGTTTATTGTTTTCTACATTCAGAAAGTGGTGGTAGACGTGTCTGTTGTCCTCACGCATTTCCCTACACTCTAAACTCTTTCTTTTAATAGCCTTATGCAGAATGCTTTTAAAGTCGGTCTTTTGTTATTCTTCACTTTTTTAATATTTTTCACTCTGCTTGTTTCGAGAAGGCCTGCAGCCAGCCAACTTACTGCACTGGCGTTCCACGGGCCCAGACGCGCGCAATCTCCAGACCTTCATTCAGCAACACAATATCCGCGTCGGCTCCCATTCGCAGCGCGCCCTTCTTAAATTCAATTCCCAACAGCGTCGCCGGATTCAACGTCAGCATCCGCACCGCGTCCGCAAGCGGAACTCCGAGTTTCACAACGTTGCGCAGAGCCCGATCCAACGTCAGCGTGCTCCCCGCAAGTCGGCCTTCCGCGTTGCGGCACACCCCGCCGCTTACCGTGACTTCGAGGCCGCCCAGCATGTATTTGCCATCCGGCATTCCCGTCGCCGAAATTCCATCGCTGATCAAAATTACTCGCCCCGCGCCCTTCGCCTGAAGCAAAACTTTCATCGCCACGTCGTCCACGTGCACGCAGTCCGCAATCAATTCGGCTGTCACTTCCGGCGTCGTCAGTACCGCGCCAATCACGCCGGGATCACGGTGTGTGAATGGCCGCATTGCGTTGTACATGTGCGTGGCGTGGTGAGCGCCGTGTGCCACCGCGGCCCGCGCCTGTTCATACGTGGCATCCGTGTGCCCGATCGATACCACCATCCCCAGGCTCCGTGCCGCATCGATGCACGGCATCGCTCCCAGCAATTCCGGCGCAATCGTCAGGACGCGCGCATTTCCGGAAGAGGCTTCTAGGAATCGCTGCAGCAATTCCGCGGACGGCAACTGCAGCCATTCCGCAGGATGCACGCCGCGCCGTTCCTTGCTCAGAAACGGTCCCTCAAAATGAATTCCTAAGATTTCCGCTCGCGCGTCATCCGTCTGATACTGCACGGAAATGTATTTCGAAATTCCTTCAACGGCCCTGCACGTTTCATCGGCGCTCGCCGTAACCGTTGTTGCAAGAATCGATGTTGTGCCGAACGCAGCCAACCGCCCAGTGATTGTGCTCAGTGCCGTCTCGTCCGCTTCCATTACGTCGTGGCCGCCGGCTCCATGAATATGCACATCCACGAAACCTGGGACCGCTGTGTACTCCGTGGCCAGCACTTCCTCCGCGCCGCCTGGTAATTCCATCCCCGACCGCGGACCAACCATTTCGATCTCGCCGTCGCGAATCAATATCCCCACATCAGGGATTTCGCCTTTCGGTGTAATGGCCTTGCCTGCGTGCAAAAGTGTAGTCGCCATGGATACTCGCTATCGTAGCCGAATCCGAAACTCTCGCAAAAAATAAAACGGGCGGAGCCATTTGCCCCGCCCGCGCCAATTCTATGTTTGCTGACTCTTACTTGCTCGGTTCAGGAGCCATTTCGACCGCGCTCAGCTTGATCGTATCGCCGTCCGCACTGCCCTTTACCGTCACGTGGTGACCGGCATGCGCCGCCACTTTGTCCTGCGCATCAATCGCGTAGATCTTCTTGTCCGCGTCGTTCACGAACACGTACTTGGCGCCGTGTTCCTTGACGCACTTGGTCGTGCATTCGCCGGCCTTGGCGTTTGCTCCCTTTACGCCGCACTGGCTGTCCGAAATCCAGCCGGTCCAGCTGCTGTCTGCCCCCATGGTCATTGCCGCCGCAAACAATGTTCCCGCTGCGATGGTTGCAATTCGAAGTTTCATAAGCTCCCCCTCCAGCACTGCTGTGGCTTTAGACTCTGCCCAAGGCCATTGCGTTAGCTTGGCACAGCCCAAGCAGGGTGTCTAGAACGTCCAAAGGTCCATACGGCTCAGTGGCGAGATCGGATGAGTTCCAACAAAAAAAGCGGGGGATTCTTTCGAATCCCCCGCTGGGAAACGTCCCTCGGAGGAACGTCATCCTTCCCTGCTAACGAATCCTTACTGGCCAGAACCTGAATTCGACGTTGCCGTCGCAGTCGCCGACTTCGGGACGCTCAAATATCCCGTTGCCGTCGTCTTGCTGACTTTATTGATGACCAGTTCTACCGCCTGGCGCGTTCCGCCGGTGTAGAAGAAGATCGGCTCGTTCACTGAACGATTCTTCTTTTCAAAATTCTTATCGTCGGCCAAAACATTGATCGTATATTGATTCTTCTTGATGTTGGTGTCCTTCAGCTCAACCTGAATGGATCCAACCTTCTGTGCTCCGGCCTTGCGCGTCACGGTGAATTCGTAATAATCGCGTTGGCCCATGCGGCGCAGTTGGTCGATTTCGTCGTGATTGCGCGCGATCAAGGTTCCCATTTCGCTGCGCGCCATTTGAATGCTGTTCTTCGTCCCTTCGAGATCGGTCTTTACGCCGGTCACGTCGCCGCCGAGTTTCGTCACATCATCTGAACTGGCTTTCGCCGCAAGCTGCGCGTTGACGTTCGTTCCCAGTTCATCCAGTTTCTTGCTGTAGTTGACGGCCGCCGCCTTATTCTGCTTGCGCGCCGACATCAGCTCGGATTGCGTGACGTTCAACTTGTCAGTCACGACCTTCAGATCGCTTTGCAGTTGCTGATTCGTGTCTTCCGCTTTCGTGACGCGCTGGCCCAAGGCATCATTCTGTTGCTTCAAAGCCGCCTGCGTAGACTGTTCGACGCTGTTGGCGTGGTTGATGGCGCTCCATCCGACTCCCAATCCCAATAGGGAAAGCGCACCCAGCACTGCAACGGCCAGTCCGACCCACCGGGGCGTTCCCGCCACAACCGTTGGATTTGATTCCTGATAATCACTCATGAAAGCTATTCTCCTTGTACGACTCTCTTGCCCTGTATTCCTAAAAACGTGCACCCGTTCGGCCAAAGGTCACAGCCTCGGTGGATCGGGGTTAACCGCATGAAGAGTCTTGAGGTTACCGCTCGCAAAGGCTGCGGCAAATTCTCCAAAAACGGTACCAGCACTTGTAAATTTTACTTTCTTACAAGGTTCTTTGTAATTTTTGCTGATTTTAACACTATGCGCGCTTGGGCGCTCGCGCGGGGAATATCGACGGCAGAAGCAAAGAGGGGACAAGATTGTCCCGTCTCAAGTTTATCATTTACAGTGACTTAAAGAAAAATCCCTAGGCGGCTTGGGTCGTCGCTTCCGTGCGTACCGGCCCAAAATACTGATCCAGAGTGCTCGTTGCGGCCTTTAATACCAATTGGCAGTTCGAGCAGTCGTGGAGATGCTCTTCGATGTCATGCGACACCGCAGGCGAGAGCTTTCCCTCTAAGTACCAGCAAATCAAATGGATAGTGTCTCTGCAGCTCATCCGGCCCGTCCCTCAGTGACTGCCTGTGATGCTCAAGCAACTCATGTAAGCGAGTGCATTTTGCGGTCCAAATTTCCCGCCAAAGGCGTCGTCCGTATCTTATTGAAAATAAACGCAGAATATCGATTGGGTGACTTGTGCGGCGTCGCGGCCCCTACCAATTTACCGGTAAACCCATACCGATCTGAAATCGCGCGGGTTCTCCGGTCAGCCTGCACGGTGGATGGTCATTTCCCGCAAAGCGGCGATCCGGTCTTCCAGCGGCGGGTGTGTGCTGAACCAAGACGCCCAAACGGAGCCGCCGCCGAACATTGGTTTCACAATGCAAAGAGCTGCAGTCGTCTCTGGAATGTTGCTCGGAATGCGCTGATTGTAGGCTCCAAGTTTCTGCAGTGCGCTGATCAGGCCAAATTGCTGGCCGACCATGTTTGCACCGGTCTCGTCGGCCGCATACTCGCGTTGCCGTGAAATGCCGAGCTGCAAAAGCATCGCAGCCAAGGGTGCCAAAAACAGCATGAGGAGACCAGTGAGTCCGCCGCCACCGCGATCATTGTCCCGGCTGTTGCCGTATCCGAAAATTGCGGCGAACTGTCCCATGTGCGCCAAATAGGTGATGGCGCCCGCGAGTGTCGCTGCGATCGAGCTGATCAAGATGTCGTAATTGCGCACGTGCGAAAGTTCGTGTGCAATCACGCCTTCGAGCTCATCGTCGGTCATCAATTGCAACAAACCTTGCGTCACGGCAACGGATGCATGACGCGGATTGCGACCAGTAGCGAACGCATTGGGCGCCGCTTCCGGCACCAAGTACAGTTTGGGCACCGGCAAATTCGCCTTCGCGGCAAGCCGTTCCATCACTTCATACAAACGCGGCAGCTCTTCGCGGGAGACTGGTTTCGCTCCGCTCGACCACAACGCAATCTTGTCCGAAAAGAAGTAAGCGATGGCATTGCCTACCAGGGCAAAACCGAGCGCGATTTTCATTCCGCTTGGCCCGCCAAAAGCATTGCCCAGTAAGATCAGCACCACTGTGAGCGCAGTCAAAAGAAATGTCGTACGCAAAACTTTCATGGCTATTCACCCGAGTAAGTCCCGACGCGAATTCATCGCTCGGGATTCTATTCCTTAGATTCCGGCTGCGGCCGCCGGTTGTTTTGCTGCTTTGGACGCCACGCGTTCAAAGCGCATGGCGTCTTTGTTTCCATCGCGGTCCACGCGAATATGATCTCCCGGAAGCACTTTGCCCTCTAAAATTTGCAGCGCAAGCGGATCCTGAATCAGCCGCTGAATCGTGCGCCGCAGCGGCCGGGCGCCGTACGCCGGGTCGTAGCCCTCTTCGAGCAGCAACGAGCTTGCCGCCGAAGAAAGCTCCAAGGTGATTTGGCGTTCGCTGAGAAGCTGTTCTACGTTTTTCAGCAGCAGCTTTACGATGCCCTCGAGCTGCGCCTTCCCCAGCGGATTGAAGATGACGATTTCGTCGATGCGATTGAGGAACTCCGGCCTGAATGACGCCCGCAGCGCCTCCATCGCTTCCTTCCGTGCGCGCTCCGGATCTTTGGCTGAAATTTCAAAGATCGCGGTCGAGCCGACGTTGCTCGTCATGACCAATACCGTGTTGCGAAAGTCCACGGTGCGGCCTTTGCCATCGGTCAGCCGGCCGTCCTCGAGAATTTGCAGCAACACGTTAAAAACGTCTGGATGCGCTTTCTCGATTTCGTCAAACAAAACGACGGAATACGGATGACGCCGCACTTGCTCCGTCAATTGGCCGCCTTCTTCGTACCCGACATACCCTGGAGGCGCGCCGATCAATCGCGAGACGGTGTGCTTTTCCATGTACTCGCTCATGTCGATGCGAATCATCAGCTTTTCATCGTCGAATAGAAATTCTGCCAGAGCGCGCGCCAGTTCCGTTTTTCCGACGCCGGTGGGACCCAAGAAAATGAAGGAGCCGATCGGCCGTTTCGGATCGGACAATCCCGCACGGCTTCGCCGCACGGCATTTGATACGCGCTTCAGCGCTTCGTCCTGCCCAACCACCCGCTGGCGCAACCGCTCTTCCATATGGACGAGTTTTTGCGCTTCGCCTTCCAGCAAGCGGCCTGCAGGAATTCCCGTCCATTTGCTCACGAGTTTCGCGACGTCTTCTTCGTCCACCTCTTCCTTCAACATCGGCGCGTCCTTCTGCATCGCGGAGAAGGCCTCCTGCGCTTTTTTCAGCTCGGCTTCCGCGGCGGCAATCCGGCCGTAGCGGATTTCCGCTACCTTCGCCAGATCTCCAGTGCGCTCGTAGCGCTGCTCTTCGGCCTTCAATTGCTCAATCTGTTCCTTGAGCTTGCGAATCCTTCCGATGGCTTGTTTCTCGGCTTGCCAGCGCGCTTTTCTGCCGCTCGAATCCTCTTTCAAGGTGCCAAGTTCCTTCTCAATCTGCGCGCGGCGCTCCTTGGAATGCGCATCCGTTTCCTTTAACAAAGCTTGCCGCTCGATTTCGAGTTGCATGATGCGGCGTTCGATTTCATCGATCTCCGTTGGAAGAGAATCGATCTGCATGCGCAAGCTGGCGGCCGCTTCGTCAATCAAGTCGATAGCCTTATCCGGCAGGAAGCGGTCGGA
>WNGL01000218.1_pt1 | contig 71538 bp, 63 predicted proteins | sample 5400591 | NCBI WGS metagenome assembly WNGL01 (sample SAMN13153377, study PRJNA577476) | soil metagenome | isolation source: 80 cm soil or saprolite under Garry oak tree replicate 1 | place: USA:California | collected 2016-06-15 | reverse complement strand
TAGCCCGCTTATCTCACAGCTAGGCAGAAAAGTGACAGAGATCGCGTGAGTCGCGACTCCTGCGAGTCGTGAAGTGCTTTCATAAATCCACGGTCAGGTGACGAGCCTTTTCGCTTCCTTCGTGAGTGCAATCCTCTCTCCGTGTTTTATTTCGGCGCACACTTCACCGTGGTGGGACAACAACGAGAAAAGAGTTACTGAGGATCGTTCTTTTTCAGCACTTTAGCGGCACGGCACGCAGGTTTTCGTGGATTTGTCGAAACAGCGCGACATAGGGATATCCACCCGCCAGCGAAACCCACACCTTCCGCACGCTGATGCGAATCAGTGCACCGATCTTTAGCAGCTTCAGCTGAATCGTGGCGCACTGCGCTTTAGCTAATTCGGTCCCGGCCAGTCCCAGCCGCCGCAACATCTGCAGCAGCACGTAGGCCACCGAAGAGAAGTACAGTCGCAGCTGGTTACTTCGCAGATAGGCGGTGCTGGTGCGATCCGCGAACAACATCAGTTGTTCCTTGATGCGATTCTCCATCTCCCCGCGGGCACAGTACAGCGTTTCATACAACGCTGGCGCCGGCCATTCTTCGGCAGTCAAAGAGGTCACCACGAAGCGCGGGTTCTCTCCTTTTTCCAGATGCTCGGCCTTGGCCACCACTCGTCGTCGCCGCGACCAACTCTTCCGTGTCTGATAGTAAAACTCCCTAAAGAAGCGTGCGGCACGGCCGGTCTCGTGATATTGCCGTTTGGCCTTCCGCAACGCTTTTTTGATCTCTGCCTTCAGACGCTCGTTTTTCGCTAGTCCCAGCACATAGTCCACACTTTCGGCCTCACACCAGGCCATCAGCTCCTCGCGGCAGAACCCCGAGTCACCTCGCACCACCATGCGCACCTCCGGCCACACCGCACGAATCTGTTTCACGATGCGTTGCAGTTCTTCCATACTGCCCGCCGAGGCATCGATGTTCGACGGCCGTAAGCGCGCCCCCAGCAGGAACTCGCCACAGAAAATGTACAGCGGCAGATAACAATAGTGGCCGTAGTAGCCGTGGAAGAAGCGTCCTTCCTGGTTCCCATGCAGCGGATCATCGGTGGCATCCAGGTCCAGAATAATCTGTGGAGGTGCTTGCGGATGCGCGGCCAGGAATACCTCGACGAACAGCCGGTCCACCGCCGCGTGGTCCGCCACGATCTTCTTGTAGCGGGCCTTGGCACTGGCCGTGGACGGCGTCAGTTCCAGACGGTTCAACGTGCTTTTTCCTGCCAGCACCTCTCCGACGGGATCGGACTTCTCCACCAACACCGCCAGCAAAGCGTCCTTCCGCAACTCCTCGTGATCGTTGAGATCTTCATAACCGAGGGCCAAGCCGTAGACCCGTTGCGCCACCAACTCCTCCACGGTGTGTTCAATGAGATCCGCATTCCGGTAGTCCCGGAAGCAGGCTGCAAACTGGCGCACGATCCCGATGCGTTTCTCTACTTCTCGCAGCAAGAGTCCGCCGCCTTCGGTGGTGATGGCCCCGCCGTCGAACTGGGCCCGAATCTCTCGATGTTTTAGGGGATGAAATCCAAAGTCTTTCTGGATACACTCTGTGGCCATAAGGCTGTTGCCTCCTCTGGCAGGATCTCTTTCGGACAAAAAGAGTTATGCCAGAAGCGACAGCCTTTTTCTATTTTTTGTTTGAGAAATGCGGGCTAGCCGATATCGCACAGGCCCTTCAAAGGTCAGGCTCAAGAGGAGTTGATGTGCTGCCAGAAACCTAGCGAGCTTCGACGCGCCAGGTGTCGCCGCCGCGTAGGAGTTTGGCGAGGTCGCCGGTGCCGCGTTTGGCTTTGACTTCGGCGATTTGCTGGTTGATTACGTCTTCGTAGCGGGGGAGGTCGTCCCAGGCCCGGAGGACGCCGATGGGAGTGGGAAAGCCTTCGCGATGCTCCATGTGAGAAAGGAGGAAGGCGTAGGACGGACGGGGGTGATGGGCGTCATGGACTACGAGGTCGGATTCGCTTATGCCGTTGCCAAGTGGGACGACTTCGATGTCGCCGTCGGATTTGCGGCGGATACCTTTGTCGCGGTTCTTGCCGAAGACGAGCGGCTTGCCGTGTTCGAGCTGGATGACGTGTTCGCTGCGGGCGTCCTTTTCGGTGATGCCGGTCCATGCGCCGTCATTGAAGATGTTGCAGTTCTGCAGGATTTCGACGAAGGCGGAGCCCCTGTGCGCGGCGGCTTGCTTGAGAGTGTCCTTCAGATGAGCCTGGAAGACATCGACAGAACGGGCGACGAACGTAGCTTCCGCGCCGATTGCCAGGGAGATCGGGTTGAATGGACGATCGAGCGAACCGAAAGGAGTGGACTTGGCTTTTTTGCCGAGTTCGGATGTGGGCGAATACTGGCCTTTTGTCAGACCGTAGATGCGGTTGTTGAACAGGAGAACCTTGAGGCCGACATTGCGGCGAAGCATGTGGATGGTGTGATTTCCGCCGATGGAGAGAGCATCGCCGTCACCGGTGGCGACCCAGACTTCGAGGTCGGGACGGATTGCCTTGATTCCTGTAGCGACGGCTGGCGCGCGGCCATGAATGGTGTGGAAGCCGAACGTGTTCATGTAATACGGGAAGCGCGAAGAGCAGCCGATACCGGAAACGACGACGAAGTTTTCGCGTTTAATGCCGAGTTCGGGGAAGACGGACTGAACGGCCGAGAGGATGGCGTAGTCGCCGCAGCCGGGGCACCAGCGGACTTCCTGGTCGGTCTGGAAGTCCTTTTTTGTGAGGACGGGCAGTGTTGCGGTGGTCATGGAACGTCTCTCCCTAGCTTCAATCTCGTTAACGGAGGAATTATGCAGATTCCTCGACTGCGTTTCGCTCCGCTCGGAATGACAATTTTTCCGGGCGGCGAGAACCGAAACGCCGTTGCTCGCAAGTCCTTTTGGCTCAGTAAAAGAGGAACTAAGAGTTCCTCTTTTGTGGCGACGAAAGCCACGAACCTGCGGGGCTGAAGACCCGCCTCTACAAAAAGCTAGGCCACGAGTCTACAAAATCAGCGAGCCCCGGCTGTACAAAAGCTACGCGACGAGCTCGGCGATTCTTTGCTCTAGCTCGGATTGCTTGAACGGACGGCCCTGGATCTTGTTCAGGCCGATGGCGTTCACCAAAAACTTTGCGCGAAGGACCCAGAGTAGCTGGCCCATGTTCAGTTCAGGCACTAGCACGGTCTTATAGCGCTTTAGAACTTCACCCAGATTCGCCGGAAGCGGATTCAGATGGCGCAGATGGACGTGGCCGATGCGATGGCCGAGCGCTCGCTGCGTTTTCACGGCGGCTGTGATCGCGCCGTGCGTTGAACCCCAGGCCACGATCAGCAGGTCGCCGTCAGGATCGCCAGCGGGAACGATGTCTGGAATATCTTGAACGATGGCTTCGACTTTTGCAGCGCGAATGCGAACCATGTTTTCGTGGTTCAGCGGCTCGTAGTTGATGTTGCCAGTGACGTCCTGTTTTTCGAGGCCACCGATGCGATGTTCGAGACCAGGCGTGCCGGGGACGGCCCAAGGACGCGCGAGCGTGTCCGGATTGCGGCGATAGGGTTTGAAGTCGACCGGATCTGACGCGAACGTCACGGGGAAATCTGGAATGTCATTTAGATCGGGTATGCGCCAGGGTTCCGCACCATTGGCCAGATAGCCGTCGCTCAGAATGATTACTGGAACCATGTATTTGACAGCGATGCGAGAAGCTTCGACGGCGGCCCAGAAGCAATCGCTTGGAGTGGCTGGAGCGACGATGGGAATGGGCGCTTCGGAGTTGCGGCCGAAAAGGGCTTGGAGCAGATCGGCCTGTTCCGTCTTGGTGGGCAGGCCGGTTGACGGGCCGCCGCGCTGAATATCGCAAATGACCAGCGGAATTTCCACAGCGACGGCAAGCCCGAGAGCTTCTGTTTTCAGGGCCATGCCAGGGCCGGAAGTGGTGGTGATGGCCAACGCTCCGGCATAGGCTGCGCCGATAGCGGAAGTGATGGCCGCGATTTCGTCTTCCGCTTGAAAAGTGATGACGCCGAAATCTTTGTATTGAGAGAGTTCGTGAAGAATGTCAGAGGCAGGCGTGATGGGATAGCTGCCCTGAAAAAGCTTCAGTCCGGATTTTTGCGAAGCAGTGATGAAACCAAGCGCCAGCGCCTGGTTGCCGCTCATGTTGCGGTACAGGCCCGGCTCCAACTGCGCCGGGGGAATTTCGTAGCTGATTTGAAAAGCTTCGGTGGCTTCGCAGTAGGAATAGCCCGCTTTCATGGCGAGCTTGTTCGCTTCGACGAGCAGCGGCTTTTTGGAGAATTTGTCCTCTATCCAGCGGACCGTGGAGTCCATGGAGCGGTTGTAGAGCCAGTAGCACATGCCCAGAGCGAAGAAATTCTTGGAGCGGCTGACGGATTTGGCGTCTAGGCCAAGATGATCGAGGGCGACTTTCGTTAGGCGTTCGAGTTCGACGGAGAAAAGACGGAACTTATCGAGCGAATGGTCTTCCAGAGGATTGGAAGACATTTGCGCTTTGCGTAGGTCGGTTTCGGCAAAGGCGTCGGAATTAACGATCAGGATTCCATTGGCCTTAAGGTCGGCGATGTTCATTTTCAGCGCGGCGGGATTCATGACAATGAGGACGTCGACCGCGTCGCCGGGTGTGTAAATTTCGTTGGAAGAGAAATGAAGCTGGTAGCCGCTGACTCCGGGGAGCGTACCCGCAGGGGCGCGGATTTCGGCGGGGAAGTCGGGGAACGTGGCGATATCGTTGCCGTAGAGAGCGACGGTATTGGTGAACTGGCTGCCGGTGACCTGCATACCGTCGCCGGAATCTCCGGCGAAGCGGATCACAGCGCGGTCGATGACTTCGCGTTTGTGCTTAGGCAGCGGAATATCGGTGGTCGTGGCCATGCTTCGTTGCAACTCCCTTAGAAAACCGTCTCGGTCCTCAGCCTCCCGACAACTCCCCTGGAAGGCAGGCCTTTAAGAAAGAACGCAGGCTCGCCGACAACACAAGACGACTGATCACGGGCGGAACAGCGTGCAGGTTGGAAGCTGAAGCGAACCGCCAAGAGCCTAGGTAAAAATGATAGCACAGCGCGGCGAAGATGGCGCGAAAGTGCGCCCAAGGTCAACAGTAAGCGGCGACCGAAATGCTTCACCTTACGCTGAGATCCTTCGTACGCCGATTCGGAATCGGCGCACTCAGGATGACATCTATCGGGGGATTGCAACCGTGCCATCGCTGAGAGCGTTGTCAGCGGCGGCAAAAAATTGGCGGTGGACTACGAGCAGGGTAATCAGGATTGCGATGGGGATGGTGAGGCTGAGCAGGTTGAAGGTGCGGGAATAGTTCACCATTTGCTCGGCTGTGGGAGCGAGCTCGGGAAGATTCATTCCGGCGAGCACGGAGCGAACCATTTCCGTGTAGGTCGGGCTGAAGGTAGCGGCGAGACCGTTGGCACAAACGAGGAGTTGGCTTGCGATGGTAAGCGGATAGCTCCAGCGCTTCAGAAGGAGAAGTCCAAATCCGGGAATGATCAGTAGCGCGAAATAGAGGAACAAGAATATAAGGGCTGCCGGTCCGCGGAAGAAGTGCCCGAAGAAAAAAGCCGGAATTCGCTTTGGAAAAAACGGAAGGAAGGGCACGAAAAGGACGAAGGAAGCGAGATACCAGCCAATGATGCGGACGGCGAGCGGGCACCCAGGCTTGCTGAGACGAAAAGTTGAAATCACGGGAGATTGCGATTCAAGCGCTGCTGGCGAGTGAAACTGTGTGACGACGGAAGTGCGGGTTAACAAGATCAGCCACCAAAGTGCGATAACGACTGGGATTCCGTAGGTTACGGCAAGTACGGAGGCCAAGACAGCTTTGGAGACGAGCGGGGCAGTCGGCGTAGCGCCGAAAATCGTGACGATGATGACGGCAAATCCAATGACACCGAAGAAGAGCAGGCAGCCCGCGACGATCAACAAGGCGATGCGCGCCCAATTTTTCAACCGAATAACTTGAATGCCGACAACGACGAGAAAGACCGCGCAAAAGAGGCCGAAGGTCCAGATCACGTAAAGGACCGGACGCATGAAATCGGGATATATGGCGCCCGGCGGAAACTTCGAGAAAGAAAAGAGGATCAGGGCCGCGAGGTTAAAGAGCGCACCCAGCACACCGCCGAGAATGGCGAAAATTCCGGCGGCGATGATGGAGCTTGAAGCTCGAGAAGTGGAAGTCATGCACAGGCTTTATAGCAGGGCCATAAAAGGCAGGGAAGGAAATTGGGCCGAAAGGGTGCTTGACACTTCGCTTTCTTTTCGCCTAGATTAGATTTGGAAAGCGTCACGACTCTGCGGCCGACCAACTCGGGCCGGCACAAACTAAACTGTACTGGAGGCAAGCCCATGGCCCTCACCAAACGACAGAAAGAAGTGCTGGATTATCTGGTGGCGTTCGAGACGAAGCACGGCTACGCGCCGAGCTTTGAGGAGATCGGCAAGGGATTGAAGCTGACGTCACTAGCGACGGTGCACAAGCACATCACGACGCTGGAGAAGAAGGGTTTCATCCGACGCGGATATAACCAGAGCCGTTCGATTGAAATTGTGCAGTTGCCGAAGTCCGTGAAGGACCAGGTGATGGAGCGAAAGATCCAGGAGCTGCCGTTGCTCGGCAGGATTGCGGCGGGCCGGCCACTAGAAGCGGTGGAAGAACGGGAAACGATTTCGCTGGGAGACTTTGCCCGGGGCGGAAACTCGTTTGTGCTGCAGGTGAAGGGAAGTTCCATGATCGAGGATCACATCATGGACGGCGATTTTGTGGTGTGCGAGCAGACGCAAGTGGCGAATGCGGGTGATATTGTTGTGGCGCTGGTGCGTGGAGACGAAGCGACGCTCAAGCGATTTTACCGCGAAGGTCCGGGGAAGATTCGGCTTCAGCCTGCGAATTCAGAGATGGGACCGATCATTGAGCTAGCCAGCGATGTGAAGATTCAAGGACGAGTGATTGGCGTGCTGAGGAAGTACTGAAGACGAGAGACGAAACGCGAAATGCGAAATGCGAAATGCGAAATGCGAAATGCGAAATGCGAAATGCGAAATGCGAAATGCGAAATGCGAAATGCGTGAAGACCTGAAGACCGGTTCGCAAGACAAAACGTTGCTCCCCGCGGCTACGGACTTTTACCTATCCCAAAACTACGCCACGCGCCGTACACTGTCGAACTAGTCCCCCTACTCCTTTGTGGCCCAGAAACCCGAGTGACGATAGACTCGTCTTCAACGCATGGCAAAGACATGGCACGCGGGTTATTGGGGTTTCGTTGAGAGGCAGGGCGAGTGAATCGAAAATTGGGAATTGTGCGCAGGCTCAGAGAAGCGCTTGCGCTGGTGTCTGTGCTGGCTCTGCTTCTGGTAAACCCGGAGAAAACGGAAGCGTATTCGGTGACCTCGCACCAGGCGATCATCGACGTGGTATGGGAACCGAGCATCAAGCCGGCGATACGAAAAAGATTCCCGAATGCCAGGGAAGAAGAAATCAATCGTGGGCAGGCGTATGCGTACGGTGGCGCGATTATCCAGGATCTCGGTTACTACCCTTATGGCAGTCCGTTCTTCAGCGACCTGACGCACTACATTCGAAGCGGAGATTTTATCCTGGCGATGCTGCGCGACTCGCGGGACGTTTATGAGTATTCGTTTGCGCTCGGCGCTATGGCGCACTATGCGGCGGATAACAATGGACATCGCGTGGGAGTCAACCGGGCGGTGCCGCTCTTGTACCCGAAACTTAAAAAGAAGTATGGCGACACTGTGTCTTATGAGGACGACAAACTGGCACACATCAAAACTGAGTTTGGATTTGACGTGCTGGAAGTGGCAAAAGAGCGGTTTGCACCGGAAAGCTATCACGACTATATCGGATTCGAAGTTGCGCCTCGTGTGCTGGAGCAGGCGTTCCAGGAAACGTATGGGCTGGACCTGAAGAAGGTACTGGGCGACGAAACTAAAGTGCTCAATTCTTATCGGCACGCAGTGAGCGATCTGTTGCCGAAAGCGACGCGCATTGCCTGGGATCTGAAGAAGGATGAGATCCAGAAAGATGAGCCGGGAATTACGAAACAGAAATTTCTTTACAATTTGAAGCGCGCGAACTTCGAAAAGGAGTGGGGAACGGACTACCTGAAGCCAAAGTTCAGCGACAAGGTGCTGGCGTTCATTTACAAAATTTTGCCGAAGTTCGGCCCTTTGAAAGTACTGCAATTCAAGACTCCCACGCCGGAGACCGAACGTATGTTCGAAGCCAGTTTCAACGAGACGCTCGATCAGTACCGCAAGCTGCTGAACGAAGAGCGTGAGACGGGGAAGCCGGGTTTGGTGAATGGCAATTTTGATCTTGGCGAAGTCAGCGAGCCGGGAAAATATAAGTTGAGCGATACGACGCACGCCAAACTGTTGGATAAGCTTGCGGATCAGAAATTCGCTGGAATGACGCCGGAGATCCGGGCGGAACTGCTGGACTTTTTTAGTGCGAGCGACACGCCATTTGCGATGAAGAAGGATAAGAAGGTATGGGCAAAGGTGCAGACCGAATTAGAAGAGCTGAAGAGAGCGCCGGCTGAACAGAAGGTCGCGGAAGCAGGACAGTGATGCTAGCCGTTTCTGCTCATTCAAAACACGCGTTTGAATCATTAAAAAAACTGCTGTAGTGCCACCCACCTAGCGTGAAAGAATACTCGGCTGCGCGGTAGTGCGCGAACTGAACTGTGTCCAAGCAAAAACCAATCCGGAAGGTGATGGCGGCGAATCGAAGCGAGATCGCGATTCGGATCTTTCGAGCTGCGAACGAACTAGGCTTGCAGACGGTGGCGGTGTATTCGAAAGAGGATCGGCTGTCGCTGCACCGGTTTAAGGCGGACGAGGCGTACCTGGTTGGGGAGGGCAAGGGGCCGGTTGAAGCATACCTCGATATTGCGGGAATTGTGGCGTTAGCCAAAGCCAAAGGCGTGGATGCGATTCATCCGGGATACGGGTTTTTGTCGGAGAATGCGGCGTTTGCGCGAGCTTGCGCGAAGGCGGGAATTACGTTCGTTGGACCCACGCCGGAATTGCTGGAGTTGTTGGGAGATAAAACTGCGGCACGAGGGTTGGCGATTGCGGCGGGTGTCCCCGTTCTGCCGGGCACAGAGAAACCGGTGAAGTCGGCGGGCGAAGCACGGAAAATAGCAGCCGAAATTGGGTACCCGGTGATGGTGAAGGCCGCGATGGGTGGTGGCGGGCGCGGGATGCGCGTGGTGCGTGACGAAACGGAGTTGGAGGCGCGGCTCGAAGAAGCGCAAAGTGAAGCAAGGTCGGCGTTTGGCGACGCGAGCGTGTTTCTGGAAAAATTTTTGGCGCGCGCGCGGCACCTGGAAGTGCAGATACTCGGTGATTCGCACGGCAACTTGTTGCACCTGTATGAACGCGATTGTTCGGTGCAGCGGCGGCATCAGAAGGTCGTCGAGGTCGCACCTGCGGCGAATCTGCCTGCGAGCGTGCGCGCGGAATTGTGCGATGCGGCGGCGCAGCTTGCGCGCAAGTCGAAATACCGCAACGCGGGTACCGTTGAATTTTTGTACGACGTGGATTCGCGGAAGTGGTACTTCATCGAAGTCAATCCGCGGATTCAGGTGGAGCACACGGTCACTGAAATGGTGACGGGCATTGATCTGGTGCGTGCACAGATTCTGGTGGCGCAGGGGCATTCGCTGCACGATGAAACAATGAGGCTGCCGCGGCAGGAAAGTGTGCCGCTGTACGGCGCGGCGCTGCAGTGCCGCGTGACAACCGAAGATCCGGAAAAGAATTTTGCGCCAGACTACGGGAAGATTTCGACGTATCGTTCGCCGGCCGGATTTGGGATACGGCTCGATGGAGGAACGGCGTATGCAGGCGCCTCGTTGGCGCCGTACTACGACTCATTGTTAGTAAAGGTTACGGCGTGGGGCACGAACTTGCCCGAAGCTTGCCAGCGCATGGACCGCGCGTTACGCGAATTCCGTATTCGCGGTGTGAAGACGAACATTCCGTTCGTCGAAAATGTGGTAAATCACGAAAAGTTCCGCACCGGCGAAGTGACGACGGCATTTCTCGACGAGCATCCGGAGCTGTTTCGTTTTCTGAAGCGCGGCGATCGTGCGACGAAGCTACTTACATATCTGGGAGACGTGATTCTCAACGGGAACCCGGAAGTCAAAGGGAAGCAGGTTCCCGCGAGCATCGAAGCCGCGAAAATTCCGATGGCATTCCTTGCTTACTCGGCTGCGGAGCCGAAGGCTGGCACGCGGCAACTGCTGCAAAAACTCGGGCCGAAAAAGTTCGCGGAGTGGGCGAAGAAAGAAAAGCGGCTGCTGATCACGGACACGACGTACCGTGATGCGCACCAATCGCTGATGGCTACGCGGGTTAGGACGCACGATTTGCTGGCGACGGCTCCGGCGGTGGCGGACAGGTTGCCGAACCTGTTCAGCCTGGAGATGTGGGGCGGCGCGACGTTCGATACGGCGTTGCGATTTTTGCACGAAGATCCGTGGCAGAGATTGCGGCAGTTGCGCGCTGCGATTCCCAACATATGTTTTCAGATGCTGCTGCGCGGAGCGAATGCCGTGGGATACGCGTCGTATCCGGACAATGTGATTCGCGAATTTGTGCGCGAGGCATACGCGGAAGGAATGGATATTTTTCGCGTGTTCGATTCGCTGAATTCGATTGAGAACATGCGGATCTCACTTGATGCGGTGCTCGAGACGAGCGGCGTCTGCGAAGCGGCCATCTGCTACACCGGGGACATTCTTGACAGCAGCAGGCCGAAATATTCATTGAAGTATTATGTAGCGCTTGCCAAACAGCTCGAAAAACTTGGCGCGCATTTTCTGGCGATCAAGGATATGGCGGGATTGTGCAAGCCGTATGCTGCATTCGAGCTGGTGAAGAAGTTGAAGGAAGAGATCGCGCTGCCGATTCATTTTCACACACATGATACAAGCGGGATCAACGCTTCGTCGGTGCTGAAAGCGGCGGAGGCTGGAGTGGACATCGCTGATGGCGCGGTGGCTTCGATGAGTGGCGGAACGAGCCAGCCGAATCTGAATGCGGTCGTTGCTGCCCTGCGAAATACGCCGCGCGATACGGGCCTCGATCTCGACACGTTGAACGAATGCTCTGATTATTGGGAGACGGTGCGGACATATTATCTGCCGTTTGATTCTGGCCCCAAGGCGGGCAACGCGCGGCTCTACGAGCATGAGATTCCCGGCGGGCAATACACGAATTTGCGCGAACAAGCGGCCGCCATGGGACTGGGACATCGCTGGCGCGAAGTCGAGAGGATGTACGCGGAAGTGAATCAGCTGTTCGGCGACATCGTGAAAGTGACGCCCTCCAGTAAGGTCGTCGGCGACATGACACTGTTTCTGATGGCGAAGGAGATGACTCCCGCGGATGTTTCGAAGCTCGACGAGAACCACGACGTGGCGTTTCCCAATTCCGTCGTTGAAATGTTTTCCGGCGTGCTGGGTGTTCCGCCGGATGGCTGGCCTCGCAAGGTGCAAAAAATACTTTTGCGTGGAGTGAAGCCAATAAAGGGCCGGCCCGGCGCGAGCATGCCCGCCGCGGATTTTGCAGCGGAGAAAGAAATACTCGAAAAGAAAACGGGTCACGCAATCTCGAACGAGGATCTGCTGAGCTACTTTTTGTACCCGGATGTATTCCTGAAGTTCGACAAATTCCGGCAAGCGCACGCGGACGTAAGCGTTCTGCCAACTCCGGCATTTTTCTACGGCTTGAAGTCGGGAGAGGAGATCACCGTTGAGATCGAGGCAGGCAAAACGTTGATCATCAAATACATGACAGCGAGCGAGCCGCACCCCGACGGAACGCGAACCTTGTTTTTCGATTTGAATGGACAGCCGCGCGAGGTGAACGTGCGCGACAGGTCGTTGCGCGTTGTGGAGCGCGCCCATCCAAAAGCGGACCCGGCCGATCCGGGACAAGTTGGAGCGCCAACCGCAGGAGTGATCAGCGGCATCGCAGTGCAAGTGAATCACAGCGTCGAGCGTGGGGCTAAACTGATGACATTGGAAGCGATGAAGATGCAATCAAATATTTATGCGCCCATCGCGGGCCGCGTGAGCAAAGTGCTCGTCGCGCCGGGGCAGAACGTGGAAGCCAAAGACCTGCTTGTGACGATCGCGCCGTGAGCGACGGACAACTCCGTAGACACGAAAAGTTTCGATCGAAGTTCCTGCGCAACCAGCGAAGCCTGGTTGTGTATCTGCCACCCGGCTACCACGATCAACCGCAGCGGTACTTTCCCGTACTCTACCTGCACGATGGCCAAAATCTTTTTGACGGTTCGACGTCGTTCATACGCGGACAGGATTGGCACGTTGGACAGACCGCAGACGCGGAGATTCAGGCGGGCCGCGCTGAACCGCTGGTGATTGTCGGAATTTATAATGTTGGAAAAAACCGGATACGAGAGTACACGCCGACGCGCGTGCCACGATTGGGCGGCGGCCGTGCCGACCGTTACGGAAAGTTTCTGTTGGAAGAAGTGATACCGTTCATGCACCGCGAGTATCGCGTCGAGGGCGGACCATCGCGCACAGGGATCGGCGGCTCCTCGCTGGGTGGGCTGGTGTCCTTATATATAGGACTATCGCGCCCGGATGTATTTGGAAAAATTGCGGCGCTTTCGCCATCGGTATGGTGGAACCAGCGCGTGATTCATAAATTCGCCGAAAGTATGTCGGTGAACTCGCGCCCTCGGATCTGGTTGGATATCGGAACGCGCGAAGGTCCGCGGATTGTCGAAGACGTCGAGCGGTATCGTGATGTGCTGCTGCGTCGCGGCTGGCAGTATGAACGGGACCTGCACTACGAGCGCGTAGAAGGCGCCGAGCACAACGAGGCAGCCTGGGCGCAGCGCGTCGCGCCGTTTCTCCGGTTTTTGTTTCCGGCGAGCTAAGAGCGGGGTATACTTCGCGGCCTCACCGTGTTGCGGAGGTTCAGCGTGCCGGATCGGCGACCAATCACCATCCTTTGTGTCAGCTCCTATGAAAAAGGGCAGGAGTTTCTGCGTACATGCAAGGCCATCGGCTGCCGCGTTTATTTGCTTACCGTAGAAAAATTGCGAAATGCGGACTGGCCGCGCGAAGCGATCGATGAAATGTTTTTCATGCCCGAAGATCTGCCGCTCCCAAAACTTCTGAACGCGGTGAGCTACGCAGCGCGCACGCGAAAAATCGACCGCATCGTCGCGCTGGATGAATTCGACATGGAAAATGTGTCGGCAATTCGCGAACACTTGCGTATCCCCGGCATGGGGCTCACGACGGTGCGGTATTTTCGCGACAAACTGGCGATGCGAGCGGCCGCATGGGAAGCGGGAATCAACGTGCCGGAATTTGTGCACGTGCTGAATCATAATGAGTTGCGCGAATTCATGGCTCGCGTGCCTGCGCCGTGGCTGTTGAAGCCTCGTTCGCAAGCTTCCGGAATTGGCATGAAGAAAATTCACCAGCCGGACGAATTGTGGCCCTGGCTCGACAGACTAGGTGACGAACAATCACATTTTTTACTGGAGCAGTTCGTACCGGGCAGCGTTTTTCATGTAGACGGCGTGGTAAGCGAAAGGGAAGTGGTGTTCGCGGACGCGCATGCGTACGGCACGCCGCCACTCGATGTTTCGCATGCCGGTGGAGTATTCACTACGCGAACGCTTGAACGTGATTCCGAGGATGCAAAGGCGTTGCGTGCGGTGAATAAAGAACTGATTGAGTCGCTCGGACTCATGCGTGGCGTGACTCACGCGGAATTTTTGAAAGCGCACGCCGATGGCAAGTTTTACTTCATTGAGATTGCCGCGCGCGTCGGCGGTGCATACATTTCCGATGTGGTCGAGCATGCGACGGGGGTGAATTTGTGGAGGGAATGGGCGAAACTGGAAGTGGGAGCAGGAAAAACGCCGTATGCGCTTGCTGCATCGCGGACGGACTATGCTGGAGTGATTGTATCGCTAGCGCGCCAGGAAGAACCTGATACCTCAACATATTCTGACTCGGAAATCGTGTATCGCGTAAAGAAATATCATCACGCCGGCTTCGTTGTGAAATCAGAAAATCCAGCACGCGTGAAGGAACTCCTTGAAAGCTATACCCGCCGATTCGTAACGGATTTTCTTGCCACGCAACCCGTGCCCGACAAGCCGACGTCCTAGGCACATCAAGAATCGCAACAGCAAGAGGCAGAAAGTAAAAAGTAAAAAGTAGATTCCTCGCTGCGCTCGGAATGACAATCAGACGGAGGTCCCAGCCCTTGGGGCAGTAACAGGACTGCCCTTGAGGGTAGTTACTTTCACGCACTTCAGGCTGATACGCTATTTGCAGTGGTTCTCTCACAGGACTAAAGTCTGTAATCACCCCGGCAGGAATCTGGATGGGGTGGCCTGTCCCTTGGAGGTTCAATGTGGGGGAACGTTAAGAAGCCGGAAACGCGGCAAGTCGCGCAACCGGAGCCGAAAAATTTTACAGTAAATCAGAATCAGCCGCCGAAGTCAGCTCCGGCGACTTGGGAGGAAAAGACTGCGATGAGTACAGATGCGATGCGTCCATTGGGTGCGACAGGCGACCGCGCGACAGCGCGGCTCGGGTCGAGCCTGCACGTGAAAGGCGAGATCACCGGGAGCGAAGATCTTCTGATCGACGGCTCGGTGGAAGGGTTAATCCAACTGGATGAGCGCAAGCTCACTGTGGGAGCGACCGCGAAATTAACCGCCGACATTATTGCCCGCGAGGTGGTGGTGTACGGCACGGTGAAGGGCAACCTTCGCGCGAAAGACAGGATTGAAATCAAGAAAGACGGTTCCGTGAATGGCGACCTGACCACGGCACGCATCATGATTGAAGACGGCGCCTACTTCAAGGGCTCGATCGAAATCGACAAGAGCGCCGAGAAGGAAACGGGCAGCGCGTTCTCCAAGTCTTCGAACGCCGCAGCACCGGCAACGACCGGACCGAAGAGCATTTAGGTCTTCTTTGATTCGCAGGGAGGCGGCGCGGATCTGTTCTCCGCGCCGCTTTGTTTTCCCTCCGATCCTCCGCCAGCTCCTCGCCTGTTCGTTGTATTTCACAACTTGACAATCCCTTAAAGTAACCAATGCTCTCCGTCATATTCCTGATCCTGGACACTCTTCGCAAAAGGTCTTTTGGACGTTCTTGTGTTTCTGACCTTCGGGACATTTTCCACTCGGGAACGCAGCACTTCCAAGTGTAGCTGCGAAGGCTTCGCATGAGGGAAAACAGGCTCTGGCATTTTTGCAGGGTGGAGTTGACATCATGGATGCGCGCACGGGCCGATTGCGTTTGCGCGTGATGTTGCCGGAGAAACTGTCTATGCTGGCCGCTAACGTGGATGGCTTGCGGGGAAGATTGCTTGCGATTGACGAGAATGGCCAGCGCATTTTTGCGCTGACGGCATCGGGCCTCACTGTCGTTCAGCTTGCGCGCGTTCCGTTAGGGCTCGGAACAGTCAGCCCAGCCAGTGTGAGTTCGGCTGGCGGCACAGCTCTCATGATCCGCGGCAGCGGATTCCAGAATGGCGCCAACGTTACCATCGGCGGAAAAACGGCTGCGGCTACTTTCGTGGACATGAACACGCTAAAAGTGGTGGCGCCTGCGCTTCCATCAGGCGTGCAGCGAATCGTCATCACCAAGCCCGATGGCGAAGCCGTTCCTGTTGATCCAGCCTTCATGCTAACTGAAAATTTATTCATCCTCTCGGCGAAACAGGATCCTCTCTAACTTTTCACTAGCGCAATTCATCCAAAGCAAAGTAGAAATTAAGGATAAAGATTAACCGGTCGAGGAGTCTTTATGGAGACGCGGAAGCTGGGCAATTCTGATTTGCAATTGACGCGGGTGGGATTTGGCGCGTGGGCGATTGGTGGCGGCGGATGGGAGTTCGCGTGGGGCAGCCAAGAGGATGCGGACTCTATCGCGGCGATCGTGCGGGCTCTTGAGCTTGGAGTGAATTGGATTGATACCGCCGCGGTTTATGGAACGGGGCACTCCGAAGAAATTGTGGCGCAAGCGCTGAAACAGTGGAAAGGGAAGCGGCCCTACATTTTTACAAAATGTACTCTTCGCTGGGATGAGAATCGCAAAGTATACCCAGACCATTCCGCGGCTTCGATTCGCAAGGAATGCGAGGACAGCTTGCGCCGACTGCAGACTGACACAATCGATCTGTACCAAATGCATTGGCCGCCGAGGGACAACGGCCCGGAACTGGAGGAAGCCTGGCAAGCGATGAGCGAATTGCAAACAGAAGGTAAAGTGCGATGGATCGGCGTTTCAAATTTCGATCCTGCGCAGATGGAACGCACAGCGAGAATCGCTCCGGTGACTTCCGATCAGCCGCCATATTCGCTCATTCGCAGACAAATCGAACAAGATGTCTTGCCGTATTGCCTGCAGCACGGCATCGGCGTGATCAGCTACGCGCCGATGGCGTCGGGGTTGTTGACCGGCGCGATGACGCGTGAACGAGCCAGAGCTTTGCCAGCCGATGATTTTCGCAGCCGCAATCCGGAATTCCAGGAACCGCGCCTATCGAAGAACATCGAATTGGTCGAGCGGCTTCGAAAGGTCGGCGCTCGTCACGGACGCAGTCCGGGAGAAGTTGCCATCGCGTGGGTGCTGCGGCATCTGGCAATCACCGGGGCCATTGTCGGAGCACGCAACGCCAAGCAGGCTGAAGGCGTGATGCGTGCGGGTGAACTGAAACTGACTATAGAAGAAATTGCGGAAATCGAAGGCGCAGCCGCCGCGGCTACAGCACGCTGAGAAGTCCCAGGAGAAAATCAAATGGATTTAGGATTGAAGGGCAAGCTTGCCGTGGTGTCCGGTTCGACCGCGGGAATCGGCTTCGCAATCGCCAGGACTCTCGCGCGTGAAGGTGCCCGGATCGTAATCAACGGCAGAACGGAAAAGCGGGTGTCCGCTGCAGAAGACAGCATTCGCATGGAAATGCGGGGTGCGGAAGTGCAAGGCGTGGCCGCCGACCTGGGGACAGCAAAGGGTGTTGAGGAATTTGTCAAGCAGGTACCCGCCGCCGATATCCTCGTCAACAATCTCGGCATTTTTGAGATCAAGCCATTTCTCGAAATTTCAGATGAGGACTGGCTTCGGTTCTACGAAGTGAACGTGATGAGCGGCGTGCGTTTGACCCGTCACTATCTTCCAGAAATGCTGCGTAAGAACTGGGGCCGAGTAATTTTTATCTCCAGCGAATCGGGGCAACAAATTCCCAGTGAAATGGTTCATTACGGCATGACGAAGACCGCGCAGATCGCGGTTGCGCGCGGCGTTGCGGAATCGGTCGCCGGAACCAACGTCACCGCGAACTCGATTCTTGTTGGACCCACGGCATCAGAGGGCGTCGGCGATTTTGTTCAATCCATGGCCCTGAAACAGGCCGTTTCGAAGGAGCAAGTCGAAAAGGAATTCTTTGACAAGGCGCGCCCCAGTTCGCTGCTGAAGCGTTTTGAAACCACCGAAGAAATCGCCGCGGTGGTCGCGTTTGTTGCCAGCATGCAGTCGGCGGGCATCAGCGGCGCCGCGGTCAACGCAGATGGCGGCGTCATACGCAGTATTTTGTAATGCCTGAAATCAGATACGTTGGTAGTCTGCCCGCCAGTTCTGCACCATTTTCTTAATGGTTTTACGGCTGTTCACTTTTTCATCTAGCACTGTCCTTGCGAGCGCGGAAAGTTCCGCGTCACTTGCGAAACGCAAGGAAACCAACTGATCGATCGTGAATTCGCCGATGTGCGGCTTCAAATCGTCGGATAGCAGTCTTTCGCAACGCAAGCGTTCTTCGAGCCGGATGACACGATCCTGAACTCCCAGTGCAAAAATCCGCGCCAGGAAGGCCAGCACCAGAAGCGCGACGGCCAAGACGATACTGAAGATCCCCACAAAAATAAAATAAGGACTGTTCATCGAATACTTAAAAAGCGAGTAGACGTGGACCCCTAAATTGATCACTAGGACAGGAATCACAAAAGCATGAAATAGCGGAACAAACTTTGCATGATTTGAAAAATTCTGCTCGCTCATCGAATCTCCTCTGGGAAAGAATAGATTGGTTGAATGTCTACGGGAATGTCGGAAACGCGGTCAAACGCTTTCTTTAGATGCTCTGGTAGAACCGCGTACTTTGCAAACCAGGCTGCAGTGCGGCCGCGATCTCCCGTCGCCTCCTGCTCCAGCAATTCTTTTGCGAGTGAGGCCAGCACGACGGGCATTTTCTCCAGCACAACGGCATAGCGTCCCGTCGCTTCGTCATAACTAACCGCGCCTTGTTCGAGAAGGTAGCTGAATTCCATCATTTCACCGCGGCCGTGCGGTTCCGCAATGCCGAATCTGATCGTGCGAAAGTTTCCCGCGACGTATGAGAGGTAATCTTCGCTGAGCTGGTCCTTGGTGATTGCGCCGCGATCAGCAAGCCATTTTAGACAGAACATTCCGACCACATCGGCTTTCGCCTCTTCCAAGGCGGCAAAGTCGCCGCCGATCGCCTCCCGAATATCTTTTTGACCAGTAGCCGTTCTCGAATAGTTCGGCCCAAGTTCATGCGAAATCTCATGCGCCAGTGTGGATGCCAGGTACCCATTCCCGCTGGCGCGTCCGGCCTGATCTTCGCGAAACAATCGGCGCGCGATGGGAAGAATGACCACGTTGACACGCGCATCCATAAAATTCTTGAAGAAAATCTTTTTGCTGCCCTTGGCCTCGTGCACGCGAGCGTCGTTTGGCAGATTATCCGCAACCGATTGATAACCGTGCAGCAGGTCGCCGGTCCGAAATGGCGCGTCCATCACTTCCATAGGCGTCACATGACCGCGCTTTGAGGGTAAATCTTCCTTGGACAGCGGTAGTGCTTCCTGCAGGTCCGGCACGTATTTTTGAAAAATCGCAAGCTTCTTGCTTTCTGCTTCGTTTCGGACCAGCACTGCCGCCCCGTAGGAAGTTCTCACTCCCAGCAGGTTATCGAGGTAGCTTTCATAGGGCGCCAGAATCAGATCAAACTTTGGATCTTTCAAATCCAGCCACGCCAGGTCGCTCGCATAGTAGTTATCATTCAGGAGCGCATCGGCGCGCATGTTCAGAAATTTCGCAAACTGTGGATCGTCGGTCAGTTTCGCAGCTTCCCGCAGGTCTTTCGCCGCATGGTCCAGGAATTCCGCAAACACTACGTGATACCGCACAGCCAGCAGCTTGTCACCATCACGTCGCAGGATCGACTGTTCGTCGTACAGCGCACTCTTTTGTTCGGGGTGCGTAGCGACGTATTTTTCTATCTCTGCTTGCGCGAGATCCTTGGGGTAGAGCCCGCGTCCCGGCGGTGCAGGCTCCTTGCCTACAAACGGCCGCAGCTCATCAATCAGATCGTAGCGGCTGCCGTTGATCTTCATGAATCGCAGAACTTTCTTGTCCAATGGATCGGTGCTTTTTTCCAGTCGAGAATAAAGCTTCAGGCCTTCAGGATCGCTTTGCCGCCAGTAAATCTGTTCAATGTGATTCGCGGCGTCCACGAGCTTTTGCACTAACTTTTGTTCTCGTTCGCTCAGACCCGTGCGATTGAAGGGCATCTCAATCGGTTTGAATTTTGCCACACGCGCATCGAGGTCCGGTGCCACGCCTAACGGCGCGGCGATGCTTGTGCCGGAATTGGAATCCTGTAGAAAAGCGGTCAGGCCGGTTGCGCGAACGTTCAATAGAACAGGAGCCAGAACAATTGACATCAGCAAAAGTGCGAATGAAAAGAGTCGTCGAAGAATCATGCGCGCGATTGTAGCAAATGCCAGGCACCTTTCCCGATGCCACCGGCTTTGACGCTGTAGCCAACGCAAATAGAAACCTTTCTCACGCTGAAGCATCCAACTTCAATAGGAAGGGAGCGTCCGATGGCTAAGGCATTCTGGGCTGGAAAGCTAGTCGCTGAAAGTAACGGCTGCGTAGTGGTTGAGGGAAATCAATATTTTCCGGTTGAGGCGGTTAAGAAAGAATATTTAAAACCGAGTTCGCATACGTCCATCTGTCCGTGGAAGGGCACTGCGCATTACTACAATCTCGACGTAGACGGCATACGTAACGACAACGCGGCGTGGTACTACCCTGATCCGAAACCCGCGGCGAAGGAAATTGCCGGACGCGTCGCCTTCTGGAAAGGCGTTCGCGTAGAAACGTGATTCGCGCTGAGGCTTCCCGCAGATTCGCTTCTGGAGACCGTCTATTTCGCAATCTCGTTCTTAAAAACGTTTCCGCCCTTCATCACAAACCGCACGTTTTCGAGCGCCTTCATATTTTTTAATGGATCGCCGTTCACCGCGATGATGTCCGCGTAGGCGCCAGGCGCTACGACTCCAAGTTCACCTTTTTCGTCGAGCAATTCCGCTGCGCGCGACGTGGCCGCACGAATCGCCTCGATCGGCGACAGACCAAACTGCACTAAATAAGGAAATTCCTGCGCCATCGGCTCGGTCCATTCGATTCCGCCGATGTCCGTTCCGTAGGCGATCTTGATTCCGGCTTTCACTGCCTTTTGAACCGATACGCCATGAACTTCCGTGCGTTTGCGGTCGCGCTTGCCCTCCGGAGTATTTTCTGGCGCCCAGTCGTGATAGTACGGCGCAAGCGTGGGGCAATACCATGTCCCTTGTTTCGCCATTTGCGCGATTTGCGCATCCGTGATTTCAAGTCCATGTTCGATGGAGTCGCATCCTCCATCGAGCGCGCGCTGCAAACCCACGCCGTTGTACGCGTGGCAGGCCACTTTTTTTCCCCAACCGTGTGCTTCGTCCACAATTGCTTTCAATTCGTCCACCGTTAGCGTGGGCTGGGAAGCCAGATTGCCGTACTTGTCCACCCACGAACGATGCGTCATGTAAACTTTGATCCAGTCGGCGCCGTGATCGAGCTGTTCGCGCGCCGCTTTTCGCGCCTCGACCGGCCCATCAATAATTTGGACTCCCTTCGGCACCTGCAATTCCGGCGCGAAGCCTTCGAGGTTGTATCCGCCGGTGGAAGAAATTCCACGTGTCGACACAAACAGGCGCGGCCCGGGAATTGTGCCTTCCGTGATGGCCTGTTTGATCCCGACGTCGCCGTAGCCTGCGCCTTCGGTTTCGACGTCGCGCAGCGTCGTGAATCCCTGCTCCAGAGCGCGGCGGCAGGCAAACGTCGCACGCGCCGCTCGCAACGCAATACCCGCCTTCAAAATATTTGCGTCGTATCCGCCCTTGGCTGGATCTTCACCCCACAGAAAAATATGCGTGTGCGCGTCAATCATTCCAGGCAGTACTGTGGCGGCGGAAAGATCTATGACGTGTGCCCCGGCTGGAATTGCAGAGGAAGCGTCCGCGACTTTCTCAATGCGTTCCCCGCGAATAAAGATCAGCTGATTTTTGCGAACTGTGTCGCTCGAACCGTCAAACAATGCACCTGCGCGAATTACGGTAAGAGTGTTTGCCTCCACTCCGGCGGGAGCCGTCTGCCCCATAACCCGAAACGCCGCCAATACTAATATCGAAAAGATGATCACAGACTTGCGCATCGCACCCTCCACGGAAACCGGTAGCATGCTGCAAGTCCGCTGGCGAATGCAAACTTTAATGGAAGAAGGTCGCGAATCGCCGCGAGGACGGCCCAATACTTCATGTACCAAGTAAGTTGGCCTGAATCCGCTGGTAGCCGTATTCATCAGCCCACAGCGCAAGGGGAATTGCCGCCAGATCATCCACCACAGGAATCGCATGTCCATCTTTCGTGAGGTCCACACTGCGAATGCAGTGGCGGCAGGTATCGCACGCTTCGACTCGAATGTGAGGGAATTTCTCCGCGACGAATACCGGCAACGATTGCTCGCGTGACTCGCCGCAAAACGCGCAGTAAATTCTGCGGAACTCCCACTCCGTGCCGCAAAACGCGCAGAGCAGAAACCGTTTGCCGCCTTCACCTTCGATGCGAAGCACACCTGTCACCGGGCGCCCCTCGCACAGCGGACACAAGTTTCCAGCGGCACTTGGCAAGACGGTCTGCTTCGCCGCCAGCAACTCCGCGTAAGGATCAATCAAAATGCGCGCCAGCAATTCCTCTCGCGAGTCCTCCGTGGCTCCGTTCGCACCGCCCTGCGTTACGTATCGTTGCAATGCCACTGCCCAGCGCTCCGCCGATCCCCGAAGAAATTCCTTGATATACAGCGCGAGCGGCTCGGGAGAACCAGGCACCACGTCCGAAAGAGCCTGCTTCGCAAACGGCAACACCAATTCTAGGTCCATTTGTTCTCGCAACGTTCCGATGGCAGCAGGCAATCGGGATTGGCGGTCCAACACGCTGTGAATTTCTTTCGACAGCTTCTGCTGAATCACGCAGATGCGCCGGTAGAATGCAAGAATTTCCGCGGCAAAGGGATAGGTGGTTGACAAAACCTCGGCGCGTCGAATGCGCGCGTCGTAGTTCGGGGTCATTTCCGCGGTGCGTTGGCCCGGCGCACGATCTCTTCATACCAGCCCGGGTGATAACGCTTCGCGAAGTGCAGAGTGACGTCCCCGCGAATTACGGACCCAAATGCACCGCGCTCTGCGAACACGCTCATGTAAATGTGAATCAGGAAGTTTGCAATCGTAAATAGCGCCGCCACGGGATGCAAGAACACAGAAATATAGCGCAGCCAGCGCAGATTCCACGGGATCCATTCCGGAAACCACAGCACGATTCCGGTTAGCAGCAATACGATCGCGGCATAGAAAAAACTCCAGAACAGCACTTTTTGTCCCGCGTTATAGCGTCCTGCGGGCGGCATCTTGTCGTCTTCGTTCTGAACATAGTGGCTTATCGATCGCCACCACTGTTTGTCCACTTCTGTGTTCTTCATCTGCGGCGCCCAGTAGCCGTACATACGTGCCACTGCGTAGAAGAAAAACAAGCCCACCAATGGATGGAGTGTTCGCGAAATCTGCCCGCCGCCCAGCAATACGACGATCGAGAAAAGCCACGGTGACCAAAACGCAAGACCAGTCAACAACAAATAAATATAGGAGAACGCAGCGATCCAATGATTCAGGCGCTCCCAAAATGGATAGCGCAATACACGTCCGTGAGGAAGGATTTGGTCGGCATGCTCGCTCATGGCTGCGCTCCCTCGTGCGGTTCCTTCGCTTCCTCTTCACGTTCCTTCGGGCCATACCGCAGGTAGTGCGCGAACAAACCAATCAGACCGCCGACCATCGCGATGTTTCCGAGCCACTTCAGCGGCCCTTTCCATAGCTTCACGCTTAGCGGAATCCTCGGATCCTTTGGCAAACCGCCGTAGAGTTCCGGCTGACCCGCGTCATGCAGCACATAGATAACGCCAGTGCCACCGACGCCCGGTGGATCGTAGACTCCCGCCTTCGGAAAGTTGTAGTGGTCGCGTAACTGTTTTGCCCGCTGTTCTGCCAGATACTTCATGTCGTCCTTACTGCCAAAGTGCAGGCAGCCCGTGGGGCACGACTTGATGCACGCTGGTTCAAGTCCCTGGCTGACGCGATCCGTGCACAAAGTGCACTTGTAAACGCGCTTCGTTTCCTTATTAAACTTCGGAATATTGAATGGGCAGCCTGTGATGCAATACCCGCAGCCGATGCACTTGTCCTGCTGAAAATCCACGATGCCATTCGTGTACTGCACAATCGCGCCGTCGGAAGGACACGCTTCCAGGCATCCCGGCTCCGCGCAGTGCATGCACTGATTCTTGCGCATCAGCCACATCAACGTGCCATCTTCCCTCTCATGCTCGTTGAATAGGATCAGGTTCCAATAATTCCAACGCGTTTCCGGCATGGTCTGATAGCTATTGTCGAATACGGTTTCTCCGAACGGCAGGTCGTTCCACTCCATGCAGGCCACTTCGCAGGCCTTGCATCCGATGCATGTCGTGGTGTCAATAAGTTTGCAGACGGTGTATTGGCGCTGCGTGCCCTCGCCGGGCACGCTTCCGGCGTGGCCAGATATCTTTTGAATGCGTAATGTTTCTTGGCTCATATTCGGCGCTACGCCTTCTCGAGCTTTACCAGGAAGCCCTTGAATTCCGGTGTGTAAGCGTTGGGATCAAAGACCGTCGGTGTCAGCAGATTCACCAGCGTTCGCGCGTCCTTGCCTTGGTCCTCGGCGATTCCGCGATAGCCCTGATGGATCGGAATGCCAATCTGGTAGACCTTTTTTCCGTCAATCATCATCGGCTTGATGCGCTTGGTGACCATCGCCTTTGCGATGTACTCGCCGCGGATGCTGGACACTTTTACTTTCTCGCCCCCGGTGATTCCCATCTCGTTCGCCATTTCCGCGGCAATCTCCACAAATGGCTCCGGAACCAATTGCACATTCATCGGATTGTTCTTCGTCCAATAGTGATAAAGCTCCGTAAGGCGATAGGTCGTGCAGACAACCGTGTAACCGTCCTTCGGCGTGCCGTATTTGTCTTCCGGCGTTTTGAAACGCTTGACCACCGGATTGTGCGTTTGCTGCGGATGCAGCGGATTGTCAATAGGGCTCTCAATCGGTTCGTAGAATTCGGAGAACGGTCCATCGGCAAAAGCTGCCAGCGGCGCAAACAGTCGTCCTACGCCCTCCGGATTCATGATGAAAGGGCCCATGTGATCTTTCGGTTTGGAATCGACCTTGAAATCGGGTACGTCGTTGCCAACCCATTTTTGTTGGCCTTCGTTCCACCAGACTTGTTTTCGCGTAGGATCCCAAGGCTTGCCGTCCACGTCGCACGACGCGCGATTGTAGAGCACGCGGCGATTTGCTGGCCACGACCAGCCCCATCCCGGATGCAATCCCAGACCCGAAGGGTCCGACGGATCGCGCCGCGCGGCCTGATTTCCCGCTTCCGTGAATGAGCCGGAATAAATCCAGTTGCCGCAGGACGTCGTACCATCATCCTTCAACCAGGCAAAGCCGGGAAGCTGCTGGCCAGCCTTGATCTGCTGTTTCGTCGCTGGATCCTCCAGATCCGCCAACGCCTTACCGTTGATTTCCTTTAAGACTTCGGCCAGCGGCGGGTTCGACGGGACGCTGTAATTCCAGGTCAGGTTCAAGACCGGATCGGGAAACTTGCCGCCGTCCTTCTTGTACAGCTCGCGGATCTTCAAGAAAATTTGCGCCACGATCGCCTGGTCCAGCCGGCAGTCTCCGGGCGTCGGCAGCGCGGTATTCTTCCATAGCACCCAGCGCGCGGAATTAGTGAATGTCCCGTCTTTCTCGGCAAATCCGGCGCAAGGCAAGCGATACACGGTCGTTTGAATCTGCTTCATCTCGTCTTTGGTAATCCCTGGCGATTTCCAGAACTCGCTGGTTTCATCCGGATAGATCTCTCCGACCACCAGGAAGTCCGCTTTTTTCAGCGCGTCTATATTTTTCTTAGAGTCGGGACCAATCGCGACGCCGTTCATCCCAAAAGCCAGCATGCCTTTCACAGTCCCGTTGTACATGTCGTCCCACATCTGCACCCACGAATAGTTGCGATCCACTTTAGGCAGATAGTCGAACGCCCAGCTGTTTTGTTTCGTGGCCGCGTCGCCGTAAAGCGCCTTCAGATAGCTGACCGCGAATTTCGGTGTGTTGCCGTTGTAGTTGAACGAATCCCACGGGGCGGGCTTCGAGGCTGTCGGCGTAATGCGTTTCATCCACGCGTCGAAGGAAGCGTCCGCAGGCGTCGGGACTTTCAGATAGCCGGGCAAACTGTCGAAAAGGCCGGCCATATCCGTGGCGCCCTGAATGTTCGAGTGCCCGCGCAACGCGTTGACGCCACCGCCCGCGCGGCCGACGTTGCCCAACAAAAGCTGCAGCATCGCCGCTGTGCGAATGATTTGCGTGCCGAAGGTGTGCTGCGTCCATCCGACAGCGTAAATGATCGTGCCCGCCTTCTTCATGTCGCCGTCTTTGCGAATCGAAGTGTAGAGGTCTGCGGCCTTCAGGAACTGTTCTTTGGGAATCCCGGTGATACGCTCCACCATTTCCGGCGTATAGCGCGAGTAGTGTTTCTTCAGCAGTTGGAACACGCAATTTGGCTTCTGCAGCGTCAGATCGTATTCGACTTTTTCCGGCAATGTAGGTGCAGGTGGATTTGCGCCATGAGCGGCTTGCCCCAGCGTATAGCTTGCAGCTGAGTCAGGATGAGCACCTCCGCCGGCGCCCGCATAATTCCACGTGGCCCTGTCGTAACTCTGCGTCTCTGCGTTAAAGCCAGAGAACACTCCGTCAGTATCTCCAGGCAGCTTGAAATCACTTTTGACGATGAACGCCGCGTTCGTGAAGTTGACCAGGTAATCTTTCGCGATGCGGTTGTTTTCGATGGCATAGCGAATGACGCCTCCAAGGAAGGCGATATCCGTGCCGGCGCGAATCTGGCAGAAGAGATCAGCGACCGCCGATGTACGCGTGAATCGCGGGTCGACAGAGATCATTTTTGCGCCCCGCGTGCGCTTCGCTTCGATGGGCCACTTGAATCCGCAGGGATGGTTCTCGGCAGGGTTACCGCCCATGATCAGCATCATGTCGGTATTCTTCATATCGACCCAGCCGTTGGTCATTGCCCCGCGTCCGAACGTTGGTCCCAAACTTGAGACCGTGGGGCCGTGTCAAACCCTGGCCTGGTTTTCCAAATGCACGACCCCCAGGGCGTGCATCGCTTTCACCACCAGATAGTTAAACTCATTGGTATCGGTACAGCCGCCGATCCACGCAACCGATTCCAGCCGGTTCACTGTGTGTCCCGCGGCATCCTTCTCGATGAAAGTCTCGTCGCGCATTTTTTTCACACGCGCCGCGATTTCATTGATCGCATCGTCCCAGGAAATGTCCTGCCATTCGGTGCCGCCCGGCCGGCGCACCAGGGGCTTCAGCAAGCGCCGGTCGTTCATGATCTCTTGCTGCAGCGAGGAACCCTTCGGGCACAGCGTGCCGCGGTTGGTCGGATGATCGGGGTCGCCTTCGACGTGTACCACCTGTGCCGTCACGTTCTTTGCGCGGTCGCCAATCGTGTAGATGATGGTGCCGCAGCCTACTGCGCAATATGGGCACGTTGAACGCGTTTCATTCGCGCGCTCGATTTTCAGCTCGCGTAATTGTGCAAACGCTGGCTTCAGGTCGAAACCAAACACCGCCGCGGCGGTGCCGCCTACTGCACCAATTTTTAGGAAATCTCGACGACTGGACGCCATCGTGCCTCCCGGCCCCTCAGTGAAGAAGTCACGGGCAGAACTAAACTATTAGTCCTGTCTAAAAAGGAATGCAAGCAGAAGTTTTGTCTCGAAGCTCTACCGGCTTACATTTTTTTTGGTAAAAAGATGAATCGAGCACAACACACCGTGCATCTAACTTCGAACCTTTTCCTAATTCTTCGATACTGTTATTTTTAGCAGGTCTTCAGGCCGCTTCACTGCTTGCGGGCGGGGGAATCGCTGTATCTGTTTTGTCCGCGGAATTTGGATCGCGATATCTGACCAGGAGCAACGTCAAATCGTCGGCCTGCCGCGCGCCTCTCGCGAAGTTTTCCACGGATTCCAGGACAGTTTTTTGTATCTCGTCTAGGTCGGTGCTGGTTTTGCCTACCAATACTTCGCGCAGCCTCGGAACTCCAAACAACTGCTCGTCCGGATCCATCGCTTCGGTTACGCCATCGCTGAAAAGTACCAGCGTGTCTCCCGGCTGTAGCTTCAAACATGCCGCCGTGTATACGGCGTCTGGCACCAATCCCACCGGATACGATCCCTCGGTGAAGGCTTCTTCCACCGTATCCTGCCGAATCAGCATGGGTGAGGGATGGCCCGCGTTGATGAACTCCAAGTGCCCATCGAGATCGAGGATCCCGAAAAACATTGTGGCATAGCGGCCAACCTCCGAGTGGTCACACAAAAACCGGTTCACGTGATTGAATACGCGCGCCGGGTCAGTCCCCAGCGTCATTCCAGACAAGGCTCCCTGCAGCATGGTCGTCACAATCGCCGCGCCCAGGCCTTTACCGGAAACGTCTGCAAGCAGGAACGCTGTCCGGCCTTCGCCGATTGGAAACACATCAAAATAGTCGCCTCCGACTGCCAGGCAAGGGAAGTTGCAACCGGAGACGTCGAGATGCGGGAACTCGCGGAAATCTCGCGGCAAAAGCGCTTGTTGGATGTCTCGCGCAATATTGATTTCCTGCTCCATGCGCTGGCGCTCGCGCTCGCGTTCCACAAGTCGCGCGTTATCCAAAATGCTCGCCGCGTCAGCCGCAAGGGCATCCAGAATTTGCCGGTCCAGTTTTGAGAATGCCGCCGGACGCCGCGAATCCAAATACAACACGCCAAGAAATTCGCCACGCCGTAAATTGATCACAGACTCCTGCGAATTGGCGCGCGTCACCGAGAATAGCGGAATCACAACCACCGCGCGCAAGCGCTGCGCCACCACACTTTGTGCCGACTGCAAATCCATTTCCGCCTGGGCCAGATCTTCGGTAATCACCGGCGAGTGCTGCTTCAGCGCCAATTGAATTGCCGTCTGGCTGGGAGCAACACTTTCCGGCGGCAAACGCAGCCCGCCGTTGCGGCGCGCGAGCCGCACCTTCAATGCTCCATCCGCGGCGTTTTCCAGCAACACTCCGCGGTCCGCATCCAGCACAGCCACTGCGTGGTCTAGCATCTTCGCCAGCACGGAATCGAGCGGCAGTTGCGAGTGCAACAGGGAACTCGCTTCCAACAGCATGTTCAGCTTGCGCAGTCCCCCGGACGCGGGTTCCGAGCTTGTGATGTGCTCGATGCGCGTCAGCAAATTCGGGATCGATTCTTGTCCCGTTTCCGGCGCGGTACGAAAAATAATCTCGTAGGAATCTTCCAGCCCAAAGGTGATGATGTCGCCGTCTTCCAGCGCGCGGCTCTCGATTTTCTCGTTGTTTACAAAAACCCCGCGCCGCTGCCCGCGATCTTCTATATAGAATCGGTTCGCCTCGATTACGATCGCTGCGCACTGCCGCGAAATGCGCCGGTCATTCAGCTGCAAGTGATTACCGGTCTCCGCTCCGCGCCCCATCATGTACGGCGTCTGTGCAACACGCGCGTAGCGTCGCGCCCCATCCGGCGAAATCACTTCGAGGACCGCTTCCGTCGTCCCTAACGTCTCTGCCATGTCTGTCTCAAGGCGCCGATTGTAGCACGCACTTCCAGTACAAAGCCTGCTCAGCCGCGTTTTATATACTTGCCACGGCGTTGCTCCTGCCGGGAAAATATGTCGGTCACACCGGAAATGAGGATGGCTCCATGTGGGTTCACCGCCAACCAAGTCTTGCCTCAGCTTGCGCCGTTATCCTTTTCCTTTTTGTGACCTTTGGCGCCGCGTCCTTGCACGCACAGAGCTGTAAAGTATTACCCGGCCAGATCAAACTCGGCGACACGCTGCGAATTGCTTGCCCCGCCGAATTTACTTCCGCAAAGTTGAACGATCGCACGGCAAAACTCTATGTTCAGGCAAACGGGCAACGCTTCGGTCTCCTTCCAATTTCAGTGAAAGACACGCCCGGCACATTTCCACTGGTTATCTCTCGTGGCGATGGTAGCGAGTCGAAAACTTTACGTGTGGTAATTCGCAAAACCATTTTTCCATCGCAGAACGTCACGCTCGCTCCAGAAATTGAAGCGCTCCATTCCACGCCCGAAGAAATGGCGCTTCTTACCAGTTTTCGCGACACCATTTCCGAAACGCGTTCATGGCAGGATCCACTTGCGGCGCCTGTCACCGGCTGCATGACGTCTCCGTTTGGCGTAAAGCGTCTCCACAATGGCAAACCCACAGGCGAATATCACGGTGGAGTGGATCAGCGGACTCCCGATGGCGAAGCGATTCGCTCCGTTGCGGCAGGCACTGTGACCTTCGCAAAACAATTTAACGTTCTTGGCAACGCTGTCGGAATCGACCACGGACAGGGCCTCGAGTCGATGTATTTGCACATGTCGCGATTGGTTGTCGCTAGCGGTGCAACGGTGCAGCGTGGAGACATTCTTGGCTATGCCGGCTCTACTGGCCGTTCCACGGGTCCGCATCTTCATTGGGTTCTGTACGTAAATGGCATCAACGTGAATCCCGCTCAATGGATCAAGCTGCAACCGTGCACGCGTACGGCGAAGAAACGTTAGCGTTTTTCTTCCTTTTTCTGCGCCGCAGAGCCTACGAAAAATTGTCTTAGCGCGAAGCGGCGGCGAGACGGCGCGTGACGTAGTCGTTTACGTAAGTGGTGAACGCTTCGTTGATGCGCTGGGTCACGGGACCGGGCGCGCCCGCAAATTTGTGTCCCGCGACTTCTCCGACACCAATCACGTGACGATTGGTCGAGGAGATAAAAACTTCATCTGCGGCGTAGAGATCTTCCAGGCGCAACGTTTGCTCTTTCACGATCGTTCCGGCTTCTCCGGAAATCTCCAGAAGAATGCTGCGTGTGACGCCCTCGAGGCAGCCGGAGTTTAGCGGCGGAGTGAGAACAGAGTCGCCCTTGACGATGTAGAGATTCGCGGCGGTACATTCGGCAATTTCGCCGCGTTCATTGAGCATGAGGACTTCGTCGAATCCTTCTTTTTGCGCTTCCGCAACGGACCAAACATTGTTGAGCCAGGAAATTGTTTTTACGCCAGAGATGGGTGACGCGGCGTGGCGTCCGTGTTCGCGAACCGCGAGGCGAACAGGCTCGCGATATTCGGGAAGCGACGCGGTACAAATGATGAGATCGACGGCGGGTAGCTCTTCCTCACTGCGCCAGAAACTCACCTGGTTATAAACGAGATAGATGCGTGCGCAGCCGTCGGTAACTTTGTTGGCGCGGATGACTTCCTGAAGTTGAACGCGAACGCGCGGGCCAGCGTATGGCACGGGCAGACGAATGATGGCAGCGTCTTTTTCGAGGCGGCGCCAGTGGCGTTCAAAAGCGAAAGCCTCGCCGCGAACGATGCGCAGCGTGGTGAAGAGGCCCCAGCCGCAGATGAGGCCGGCTTGCCCGGGAGACAGCCGGACCTTTTCGATGGGAAGGAGTTGGTCGTTGTGGAAGACGTGGCGATGAATCAAGGAGCGTGCCTCGCAAGGAGTGGGATCGAAAGTATTGTAACTGAAGTGTTGGAGGCGCGCTCCGCGGACCATGCTTCCGAGGCGCCAGAGCCAGTGCCGGGCTTCAGCCAGATCCTACAACGGGGGCGCGCAACCAAGATTCGTCTCGCAAGAGGCGTGAATGCGGGAGAGGCACAAGGCGGCTGCCACGCGAAGACTCATCCGATTCTGCTACGATGGGCCGCGCGAGAGTTGGACCACGAGAGAAAAGCGCGTCAGAAAAACAGACGATAGGAGAACAATGTGGCTGTGGTAGCGGGAGTGGATGTTGGGGGAACGGCAGTTAACTATACTTTGGTGGATGGGCAAGAGACGTTTCTGGTTGAGGGATTGTGCGAGCATCCTTCGCTTGCGAAGCAGGGGCCGGAGATTTGTCTGCAGCAGATCGCGGATGGGCTGAAGGTGGCTACGGAGCGGGCGGGCGTCGCGCTGGTGGACGTGGTGGCAGTGGGCCTGGATACTCCTGGGCCGGCTAGCGCGGCGGGCCAGATGAGCGCGCGGGGTTCGACGAACTTTGTTCATGCGCGGTGGGCGGGATTCGATATTCGTGAGGGTCTGGCGCACAAGCTCGGGAAACCTGTGTCCTATTTGAACGATGCGAATGCAGCGGCGCTTTGGGGGCACTACGCGATTTTTGGCGCGAACAGCCGGGAGACTTCGGTTTCCATCATTATTGGGACGGGGAATGGCGGCGGAATCATTCTCGATGGGAATGTGGTGAAGGGGAAGAATGGTTTTGGCGGAGAGCTGGGCCATGTGTTGGTTCCGTATCAAAGCATCGCGGGAACCGGCGGAATCCATCCGGTATGCAATTGCGGACGAATTGGGGACCTGGAATCGCTTTGTTCTCTCACCGCGATCGAAAGAAATCTGTTGCCGTATTTTCTGCCGCGATATCCGAGGCACGAGTTGGCGAAACTGGAGCCGCATCAAGCGGCAAAGCTGGTACGTGGACTTGCGGATAAGGGTGACGCGCTCTGCAGGGAAATTTTTCGGGTGCAAGCTCACGCGTTGGGATTGTTCTTTGACGAGATGGTGAATACGTTCGACCCGGATGCGCTGATTGTGGGAGGCGGAGCGTTGGAGGCGAGCGAAGGGTTCCAGAAATGGTTTATGGACGAGATTCGTGTGGGAATGCCGAATCAGCGCGAGGAGCAGGCTGGGATTCCGATTTACGTGATACCGAATGGCGACACGGCGGGAGCGCGTGGAGCGGCGATTGAGGCGTTAAAGCTGGCGAGGCAAAGCGGGTTGATGTAGCGCGTTGGCGTCTGCTCAGTTTCGAATACGCGAGGTGTCGCACCTACGGAGCTCAGGGAATTTGTGATGGAGATTTTTTGCCTCAGCTCTGACGGTTTGGGCTAACGTCTGCCGCGCCTACGGCGCTGTTTGAGACCCTTACAAAGGCAGGTGGAGTTTGGATTTTGCGGAGGACTTGTCGCGGTAGAGAGAGCGATCGGCGGAGACCAGGAGTTCATCGAGATTTTGGCCGTCGAAGGGATAAAGAGCGACGCCGGTGCTGACAGAAAGCGGAGGGTCCTCGGTCTCGTTGCGAAGGCGATCGGAAATGCGTTGAGCGACGAGGAGCGCGGATGGGGTGTTCGTTTCCGGAAGGACGAGAACGAATTCGTCTCCGCCGTAGCGGGCAGCGACGTCAATTTCGCGTGAGTGAAGGCGGAGAATGTCGGCGAGACGGCAGAGCGCGCGGCTGCCGACAAGATGGCCACACGTGTCATTGATTCTTTTCAGGTGGTCGAGGTCGAGGAGAACGATCGCGAAGGGCGATTGCGAGCGGCCATAGCGTTTGATTTCAAAATCGATAGCTTCGACGAGGCGCCGATAGTTTGCGAGGCCGGTGAGCGGATCGCTTTCGGCCAATTGGCGAACGTGATCTTCGGCATGCTTGTGTGCGGTGGACTCGGCCGCAAGCACCATGCTGGTCACGGCGACGATGGCCATGAAAGACTGCAAGAGAAGCAGGGAAGTATTTTGAGTGCTCCTGGCGAATGGACCATATCCGTTAACGGTGCCCCAGGTGGCGACGATTGCAAGAAGGCAAGTTGCGGTGGCGGCTTTTCTGCGGCCGAAACGAAACGCAGCCCAAACGAGGAAAGGAAAACAAAGATACTCGAAAGGATAGTTTTTAACGACGAAATGAAAGCCGCTGCCGAAAACAAACCAGGTGGTGAAGAGCAGTCCGAAAGCTAGAAAAGCCAGCTCAACAATTTGTTTGCGAGTCCAATTCCGGTGGGGATTTTCATACCAAAGCAGGAGAAGTGGTGTGACGATGACGGCACCTACGCCGTCGCCAAGCCACCAAGTGATCCAGATGGAAGAGTAGTGTGACCAATCAGCGAGTCCTCCCAAGACAAGAGTTGCGGTGCCAATGGAGGCGCCAATCGCGGCGCTAATGATACCGGCGAAGAGAACGAATCTGAAAATGTTCTGCGACCTTTGGAAAGCGTTTCGGCCGTCCGCAAGGCGTGTGACGAGGTAGCAACCGGCGAGTGCTTCGAGCGTGTTGCCGGTGGCGATGCCGAGAGAAGTGAGGGCCGTGCCCGCCGTGGCGAAATTGACGAGAAAGGCTCCGGCGAAAATTGCGGGCCATACGCGGTAGCCGAAAATCAACAATGCAGCAAGCGCGATACCGGTGCAGGGCCACACGGCGGAGGCGCTGGCGTTCAAGAAAGCGAGCCTGAGGGCGAGTTTTCCGGCGACGAAATACAGGGCGACCAGCCCTACGAAGAGGGCCGGACTTTCCGGTCTGAGCTTGCGAGGCATGATCGATCGCCGACGGAACACCTAAGAGCTGGGGTCCCTGCTCCGTTCTTACTCATCAAGCCGGGCGGCGCGGCGGCTTGCCTGCACCCTATATTTTAGCGTACGGCAGGGTACAAAAAACGGGCTCGCAATCTGGCTTTGCAGTTTCGGTAAATAGCAGAATTTGCGCCCACGACAAGCCAGTGTGGAGCACGAGAAATTCCGCGGTGCCTGCGCCTGGGGCACGACATTGTTTCTCGCTTTCCGCCGCTCGCGCGCGTTCCGATCAATAAACGAGAAAAAGGCGGGCAGATAACTCTGCCCGCCTTTTGATGTGCCCGGCACGCGCCAGGGCTGTTTTTGTTACTTACTTACCGGAACTGGAGCTAGTGTTTTGCCCCTGGGAGTTAGCCTTGGGGATGCTGACATAGCCGCTGATGGTGTCCTTGCCGATCTTGTTGATGACCAGCTCTTCAGGAATCTTCGTGCCGCTCAGATAGAAGAACACCGGTTCGTTCATGGCGCGATTCTTCTTTTCGAGCCGGCGATCTTCGGCGGTCATGGCAACGCTGTATTGTCCGCGCTTCTCGTTGACGCCCTTCAGTTCTACGGTCAAGTTGCCGACCTTCTGGGGCTTGTTCTTTCCGGCGATGGTGAATTCGACGTAGTCGCGTTCACCGAGACGGCGGAGCTGATCGATTTCATCGTGATTGCGCGCAATGAGGGTGCCCATTTCGCTGCGAGCCATCTTGAGATCTTCGCGGGTAGTGTCGAGGTCGGTACGAACGCCGCCGACTTTGGTGTCCACATTCTTCAGATCATCTGAGCCAGCCTTGGTGGCCAGTTCTGTATGGACGCTGGTGTCGAGGGCAGTCAGCTTCGTTGTAGTTTCCTCAACGGCCTTCGCGGCTTCAGAGCGCGCTTTCTTGAGCTGACCCTGAGTAATCTTGAGCTTGTCAGTGACGACTTTGAGATCGCCCTGCAGATCAGCGTTCGCTTTCTCGTCCTGAACAACACGATCTTTCAACGAGCTCATGTCCTGCTCAACGCCTTGCTTCAACGTGTTGACCTGCGCTGCGACAGACTGCTGAGTGGCATCGAGTTTTGAAGATGCGTTCCAACCAAAAGCAAGACCGCCAACCGCCACCAGACCCAGAACAATGATTGCGGGCAGCTGCCAGGAAGCACCGCTTCTATTCTCTACTACGTAATCATCGGCCATAGCGAATGATTCTCCTTCTGGGGAGGCGCTCGGCGACCCCAACTACTCTCTCTTGAAACCGACTGATACTAAGAAATGTGCATGTGCGGAGCCAAAGCTGCGTGAGTGGGGAGGCCCGAAGGTACGGTAGTAAGCCCATGTGAAAAATGGGGTTACGGGCGCGGGGCAAAAAAGGTTCGGCGAGAGGGCAGGTACTAGTCCTTGCAATCTTTACGCGCGCGTAATGCGGAGTTGCAAAATTTGCGGATTCCGATGCGCGCTAAAGCTCGAGGGCGGGTTCCAAGGCGCGCAGGTCGGCTCGGAGTTGGGCCGGACTTAGGTATTGTATGGCCTGAAGGCCGAGGGAGCGGGCAGCCTCGACGTATTCAGGGATGTCGTCGACAAAGACAGCCTGCGCAGCCGGTGTTTTCACCGCTTTGAGAGCCGCCTGGAAGATGACAGGCGACGGCTTACTGGCACGGACGGAGCAGGAGTAGATGCGGGTTGGCGCGGGGAAGAATTTGAAGAAGGCGAAATTTGATTCAAGATGCGCCACGTGGATGGGATCAGTGTTCGAGAGCAAGGCGAGCTTGAGTTTTTTGAACAGTGTCTGGAAGAGGTCCTCGGATTGGAGAGGGACAGGATCGAGAGTGCGATTCCAGGCCGCGCGGAACTCGTCAAATTTTAGCGGACTGCCGAGGCGTTTGGTGATGTGGAGATGCCAGTCGTGGGGCGAGATGCGGCCTTCCTGCCAGTCATGCCAGCGAGGATCTTTTTGAATGGCAGACCAGAGTTCATCCGGCGGAAGAGCGATGCCTTGCGAGAGACCTTCGATGGCGCGGGCCAGGTCCAGCTTTACCAGGACGCGGCCGATATCGAAAATTGCAGCGCGGAGCCGAGCGTTGGGCATGAGCTAGTCTCGAGCAGGGTTGGACGAGGTTGCTGAAGGCGGAGCTTTACGGCTTTTCAGGATGCCCATGACCGCGGGAAGAATCGATACAACGGCGACGACGGCAATGACGTAGTGGATGTATTTACCGATGTTGGGCACGGAGCGGCCGAGACTATAGCCGCCGAGAATCATCGCGCCCACCCAGAAAATTCCGCCGAAAATGTCAAACATTACATAGCGGCCGTAGGGCATGCGGGCTGCGCCGGCAACCGGTGGGCAGAATGTTCGAACGATGGGAACAAAGCGCGCGAGGATAACGGCGCGGCCGCCATACTTTTCGTAGAAATCGTGTGCGCGTTGCAGATGGCTGCGTCGGAAGAAGAAAGAGTCTTCGCGCTTGTACAGTGCTGCTCCTGCGGAGCGGCCAATCCAGTAGCCGATCTGGTCGCCAACGATGGCGCAGAGCATTACGGGCAAGAGCAGCCAGCGGAGTGGAATGACGTCAGCAGCCGCGAAGATGCCTGCGGTGATGAGAAGCGAATCACCGGGAAGAAAGAAGCCTACAAAAAAACCGGTTTCGATGAAGACAATGCCGCAAATGAGCGGCGCCCCGCCGCTGCGAATGAGTTCTTTTAGTCCTTCAGGATCGTAGAGCGAACGGAGAAAGTGGAAAAGAGATTCGAGCACGCGACCTGGTTCCTTATCCTTTGTGGCCGCTGAGCGGCCGACGTCAGAGTGGCCAAATTAGCCACCCAGGGCGTAGGCGCGAAAAAGCGCGCGCGGCCCGCTGAGAGAATGTCTACTCCCATACGGTAACAGAAAATGCTTGGGTCTCCGCCGGCTTCGATGAGCACGAGTAGCAAAGTGGAAACGGGGAGGCGATGGAGCGACCGCCGAATCAACTTCGCGCGTGACCGCGAAACGGTCATCGAAGCGCCTCGGAGAGCCAGACTTGTGAGAGCGTCGAACTTCCCAATACCGTGGCGGAGTGTTCGGCGAGGTTGAGCAGTTTCTGAATGCGAGGCAAAGCAAGTTGCGTGGCGGCAGCGCCAGCTTCAATGGCATCGCCGGCTTTCTCGAAGTCATCCCAGGCGAGCGAATTCACGTCGGGGCGAATCACGAGGTCGGCGTGGCGTTCCCAGGTATCGAGCTGATGCTTTTGTGCGGCGCTGACTGCGCGGGCCACGACTTGAAACATATTCTTGGGCGCTCCGCGATGGCCGTCCTGAACGCCGACGGAAACTCCAACAACGATGCTGCCGCCAAGTTGGCGAGCCGCTTGAGTAGGCACGGGAGCGACAAGGCCGCCGTCGGCGAGACAGCGCGTGCCGATCTGAATTGGTTCAAACAAACCGGGGAAGGCGCAGCTGGCGCGGATTGCTTCAACAAGCGGCCCTTGGCGAAAGACGACCGGATCGCCAGTGGCCAGGTCTGTGGCGACGACGGCGAGGGGAATCTTCATGTCTTCGAATTGCGTGGAATCGAAGACCCGCTCAATCAAGTCAGCCAGGCGGTGATTGCTGGCGAGTCCAAGGCGGGAAACGCTCCAACGCGCGATATCGCGAAAACGGATGGTTCGGCTGGTGGCGAGAATCCGCGCGAGTGGCGCGCCGCTGGCGTAGGCGGCTCCGAAGACGCTGCCGACGCTGGTACCAGCGATGTGTGAGATGGGAATGTGATTTTGCTCGAGAACTCTGAGAACGCCGAGGTGTGCAAAGCCGCGCGCAAATCCCCCGCCGAGGGCCAGGGCGATGCCCGGCCGTGGGGCGATTTGAAGTTCGGCGCGATTGGAAGTGCGTTGCATCACAGCGAAGTTTCGCAATGGGAGCCGCATGGGGCCAATGGGCCGCACGTTTCGAAATCTTAGTACTGAAGTACATGTTCCAAACCGACACTAGTCGTGATGCTCTAACGACAAACAGTACCGAAATACTAGTTCCGTATCCCCGCTGTACCATTGGCGTCCGCAGCCGCAGACCGCATTCTCACTCCCGTAGGAACGAAGTCCTCTCGGGGAGGCTCAATGGACACCGCATATCAGCCGTGGATCGGGCAGGCAGTGGTTCTGCAGGTGGCGTTGGGCGAAGTGAAGGTACCGTTGCGCGGCCGGTTGTTAAAGGACGGCGGCGAAACACTCCGGATGAGGATTGGCGACGGCTGGGATGTGGACATCTTCAAGAATATGGTGCTTGCAGTGGAAGAAGATGCGATGGCGTTGATTCCTGCGTGAGGAGGCTGCGATGAAGAATGCGGAACTTCGTTATGTGACCCAAGAACGAGCAGCTGCACTGCTGGGCATTCCTAAAAAGGAGCTTTCGCGGATTTCGGAAGAGTCAGGATTGGGTCACAAAGAACGCGCCGGTAATCAGGAAGAGATTTTTTTCACGTACGAAGAGCTGCGGCAGATTTGCCAAATGGCGGCTCACGTTCACTAGCAAAAACGAGTTTCCCTCAGCCCCCCCTCAGATGCACCCCCGCCCCGGGTCGCTTACCCCCAGCGACTCGGGGTTTTTCTTTTGACACGCGAGGCGTTCGCGAAGAGACTGGTGCGCTTGCAGGAGTGCGACTACGGAGAGCTGTGGGGAGCGAATGAGAATCGCACGATGGGTGTTGAGTGTGTTTGTGGCTGCGTGGACTTTGCAGGGAATGCCGCTTGCGGCGGACCGTGCCGCGGAATTGTTTGATGTGGTGATTTTGCACGGCAGAGTGATGGACCCAGAGTCGAACCTGGATTCCATTCGCAATGTGGGGATTTCCGGCGGAAAGATTCGCGCGATTTCACAGAAGGAATTACGCGGGAAAGAAACGATCGAAGCCCGCGGGCTGGCGGTCGCGCCTGGATTCATTGATCTGCATGAACATGGCCAAGAGCCCCGCAATTATGAATTCCAGGCGCGCGATGGAGTGACGACGTCGCTGGAACTGGAAGCCGGAACCTCGGACGTTGACAAATGGTACGCGGAGCGGGATGGCAAGACGCGGATCAATTTTGGAGTGAGTGTCGGCCATATTCCCGTGCGGATGAAAGTGATGAAGGATCCGGGCGCGTGGCTGCCGACCGGAGATGCGGCGCATCGCGAAGCGACGCCTGAGGAACTGAAGGAGATTGAGGCGGGAATCCAGCACGGCTTGCAGCGCGGCGCGCTCGCGGTGGGGATGGGGATCAACTACACGGCAGCGGCGACGCATGACGAAATTTTGGATGTGTTTCGCATTGCTGCCGCGGGGCGCGCTCCGGTGCATGTGCATTTGCGCCATGCGGGCTTGAAAGAACCGACGACGGGATTGGTGGGATTACAGGAAGTGGTTGCGGACGCGGCAGCGACCGGCGCTTCACTGCACGTGGTTCACATTACAAGCATGGGGTTGCGAAACACGCCGATGATGATCTCCGTGCTGAAGGGCGCGCGGGATCGCGGACTGGACATCACGACGGAGTGCTATCCGTATACCGCGGGAAGCACCGCTCTCGAGTCAGCGATTTTTGACGAAGGATGGCAGGAACGGCAGGGAATTACTTACAAAGATGTGCAGTGGGCAAAGACGGGAGAGAGGCTGACCGCAGAAACTTTCGCGAAATACCGCAAGGAAGGCGGCGCGGTGGTGGTGTTTTCGATTCCGGAAGAAGCCGCGCGGGTAGCGGTGAGCGATCCGACGGTAATGATCGCAAGCGATGGGATGCCGATCAGCGGGTCGAAGATTCATCCGCGAGGACAGGCGACGTTTGCGCGTGTGCTTGGACACTATGTACGCGAGGAACGAGCACTGGATTTAATGACGGCGTTGCGGAAGATGACGCTGATGCCGGCGCAACGTTTGGAAAAGCGTGCGCCAATGTTCCACGACAAGGGACGCATCCGTGTTGGCGCAGACGCGGACATTGCCATCTTCGATCCGCAGACGGTAATCGACAAAGCCACATTTGAGCAGCCGCTGCGATTTTCTGAGGGAATTCCTTTTGTGCTGGTAAACGGAATGGCAGTCGTGAAGAAAGGCGAGTTGGTGGATGGCATCTTCCCTGGACGCGCGGCTCGCGCGCCGTTGCAATGAGTCGGGTTAACGATGTTCCCCGGCCCGCGGAAATGACGCAAACAATTCCCGCAAAGCCGAATGGTTCGCATCATGCGGTGCTGGCCGGGTTTCTTGGCTGGACATTGGACGCGTTTGATTTTTTCGTGGTCGTGTTTTTGTTCGACACGCTGGCGCGTCAGTTTGGCGTAACAAAAAGAGAAATTGTCTGGACGACGACAGCGACGCTGGCTATGAGGCCTGTTGGTGCGCTGTTGTTCGGATTGCTCTCGGACCGCTATGGTCGGCGAATTCCGCTGATGGCGAACGTGATCTATTTTTCGATTATTGAGCTGGCGTGCGGATTCGCGCCAAATTTCACGGTGTTCCTGGTACTGCGGGCGCTCTTCGGTATCGGCATGGGCGGAGAGTGGGGAGTTGGCGCTTCGCTTGCGATGGAAGCGGCTCCGCTGAAGTTGCGCGGGATTTTGAGCGGCATTTTGCAGAGTGGCTATTCGATCGGATATTTGCTCGCCGCGATTGCCGCACGATTTTTGCTCCCTGTGTGGGGATGGCGGCCAATGTTCTGGATTGGCGCGCTGCCTGCGCTGCTGGCACTTTATATCCGGACGAAAGTGCCGGAGTCAGAAGCGTGGAAGCAACATCGCGCTGCTTCTACTAGAGAAGTCTTGCGTGTCGTTGCGGGACAATGGCGGCGGTTCCTTTATTTGGTTCTGTTGATGACGTTCATGATGTTCTTGTCGCACGGAACGCAGGATTTGTATCCGGACTTCTTGCAGGAAGTGCACAGGGTTTCGGCGGCAAGCCGGGCAAACATCGCAATGATTTACAACGTCGGCGCGGTGGTGGGTGCGATCCTGTTTGGCTTGTTGTCGCAAGCGGCTGGACGACGCAAAGGGATGCTTGCGGCGCTGGCCCTTTCACTGCTTGTGATTCCAGTGTGGGCGTTCAGCGGATCGCTGACCGTTCTGGTTGTTGGCGCGTTTGTGATGCAGATGGGAGTGCAGGGCGCGTGGGGAGTGATTCCTGTGCACCTGAATGAATTATCGGCTGACGCCGCACGAGGACTGATGCCGGGGCTTGCGTACCAGCTGGGAATTTTGTTCGCATCACCGACGAATAGTATTGAGTACGCGCTGCGACATCGATTCGGCTATGAATGGGCGCTGGCGAGTTTCGAAATTGTGACGATTGTTTCGCTTGCCATTCTGCTTCTCGGTGGTACCGAAGCGCACGGGCGAGAATTTGTACGGCACGAGGGGCCGCATTAGCCGATAGCCGGCTCAAATCAACCTTTGGGGCTGCAAGTACAGCCCGCACTCGTTACAAATCGCGGCGGCCTTCCATCGCTTTCATCATGGTAATTTCGTCCGCGTATTCCAGGTCGGCTCCTACCGGAATGCCTACGCCGATGCGCGTCACGCGCACGCCCAGCGGCTTCAGAAGTTTCGACAAATATACGGCTGTAGCTTCGCCCTCTGCGGTCGGATTCGTCGCAATGATAATCTCTTCGACCGAGCCACCCTTCAGCCGTTCAATCAATGGCTTGATTTTGAGCTGGTCTGGGCCGCGCCCCTGAAGCGGGGCTAGCGATCCCCCCAACACGTGATACATGCCGCTGTACATCCGTGTTTTCTCAATCGCCATGATGTTGTGCGGCTCTTCCACCACACAGATGGTTCGCTTGCTGCGGCTTGCGCCGGTGCAATAGAGACACGGGTCGGTGTCCGTGATGTTCCCGCAAACTGAGCACTCGCGAATTTTTTCTTTCGCATCGCGAATCGCATCCGCGAGCGCCAGCGCATCTTCCGGCGCCAAGCGTAGCAAATGAAACGCCAGACGCTGAGCGGTCTTTTGTCCAATTCCAGGCAGGTGTTTTAGTTCGTCGATCAGTCGTTCAACAGGAGCGGCAAAGTCTGGCATGCCTTTGTGTAGCACACCCCTGCATGGCTGCGCAAACGAGGGTCAATCTTTTTGGTTTCTTTTCTGTGCGTACAGCGAAGGCCAATGCCGATTGAAAGAGAGGAACAATAGAATCTGAGTGAGAAGTCGCGCAGAGCAGTAGACCGGAGCGCGGGGACTTTGCGATTTGTGAGGGCGAATTGCGGGGCGATCCCGGCGCACTGTCTCGTGCCGAAATCGTATGGGAGTGTGCAGAAGAAAGCTACTGTACGCGAAAACAATTCCGGGAACTGGTCTTTCATCTGGGTTTGATCGTCCCTTTCTCACACAGACCCTGTGGGTGGCCGCCCACACTTCTTCAGCGCGATTGCGCTAACTCCATCGTTTTCAATGTGGGATGCCTGGTACGGCGCCTGCTTTCTCCTTCTTCGAGGTTCATCGCCATGGGCCAAGAAATGAGTCAACAAATAGATCCTCTAGGTCAACCGTCGCAAACGAGCAAGTTCCGCGAAATCAGCCTGCATTCCGCGCTTGTCCCGATCATCTGCGCGTCGCTCCTTTATGCTGTCTCCTGGATCATGGGCTGCTCCACCGCGCCAAACGCAAAAGCCGGCGGTGGCAAAAAACTGAATGAGTCGAGCGAATTTGTTCGCCTCGCTGGGGACGACAAGCTCGGTCCTTCGATTTCCGGCCGCAAACTCACCGTCGAAAGAATGGCGCAGCGCGCTGCGACGTCCCTGCAATATTCGAACGAAGAGTACGGCGTTGCGTTCGACGCGCCCAAAGGATACGTGTTGAAGGAAGGTGAACTTTCGGAAATGGATCGTGGCCTCGGCTATCTCGGGCCGATCCCGATGCACTTTGCACAACCTGGCGGTCTACGACTTGCCACGGTAGAGCCTCCGCAGGGAATTCATCTTGGCACAAATTTTGTGAATGAGTTTTTCACGATCAGCGCGCACTACGGATCGACGGAGGCCGTCTGCTCCGACGTCAATATTCCAGCAGAGTTACGAAGCGCGCCGGTTACTCGCACCGTCGATGGCATCGAGTTCCACGGCTTCCAGGAACAATCAGCCGCCAGCATGCACCATTACACCGGAATCTATCTGCATGCCTATACCAATGACACTTGCTACGAAATTGGCTACGGCGTGGCCACTGCAGGCTCTGGCGCATTGGGCAGCTTGAAAAATATCAACGAAGAGAATCTGCTGCACAAGTTGGAAAAAATTCTCGACAACGTCCGCATAGCTCCTCCTGCCTTCGAGCGAAGCACCGCCAGTGGTTAGAGACAGTTTTTCAGTGCACGGCCAATTCTGGCCGTGACCTCCTGGCGTGAGAGTGATGTTGTGAACCGTTAAGAGTACGAAAGAACTTAAAATAGTCCGGGGATTTTCATTCCGGGGATGCCGGGAATACTTCCAGTGAGGGACTTCATCTGGTTCGCGAGTTCGTCGTCCACGCGGCGGGACGCTTCGTTCACCGCGGCGCGCATCAAATCCTGCAACATTTCCTGATCTTTTGAAGCGAATATGTCCGGCTCGATGCGCACTTCCAGAACCTGTTTCTGGCCGTTCATTTTCACGGACACCATGCCGCCGCCGGCCGACGCTTCGACCGCAACCGAGTTCACCTGCCGCTGCAGGTCTTCCTGAACCTGCCGCAACCGGGAAAGCATCTGTTGGAGCGCATTGACTTCCATCAGGGTCTCTCTTCGCGCCGCTTCACTTCGGAAATTTTTCCGCCGAAGCGCTGCAGCATTGCGCGTACCATCGGATCGCGTTCGAACTTTTCGCGCAACTCTTTCGTGCCTGACGCCGCTTGCGACGCATTCGCGGCCGTCGCTGCAACTGATTCCATCTTAGCACATACGCGCACGGAGCGATTCAGCACCTTGCTCGATGTGGTACGGATTTTCTCGAGCGAGTCTCGCCCTTCCACCATTTCTGCAAACGCGCGCTTCTCAGTCGCAAAATAAATTCGCAACTCCGCGCCCTCGAGTTCCCAGCGGTGTGCATGCTCAAGTAATTCGCCGAGAAATTTTTGCTGTGCCTGGATTAAGCCGCGAATTTCCGCTACGTGTTCTTCGGTAATGCCCGAAGCTCCAACCGGAACTGGAGCATCGTTCACCAACTCCGCCGTATCTGCTTCGCTTATTGCGTCCTTGGCAGAAATGTTTGCAGCGCCGCCCGCGGGACTTTCGGCCGTCTGGTGCGCCGCGCTTTCTGTCTCTTTGACAACGTCTGAAACTGTGTCCTGTGGCGGCGCGACCACGCCTGCCATCGCCGGTGCGTTGCTGGTTGTCGACGGGCGATTGCTCCAGCTTGGCATCGAAAAAGAAGGAGTGCTCGGCGCCACGCTGCGTGTCACGGGCGAAGTTCCGGCACCAGCCGTTGCCGCGCTCGCCAATTCATTTTTTGCAGACCACGCTGGAGCTGCCGCAGGTGCGCTTGCGCGTTGCGCCACGCTTTTTGCCGTGCTGCCGTTACCCGCCGATCCGCCTAAATCCGCGAGCAATTCTTCGAGCGGAGCTAGCCGCCCAGCATGAATCAGTCGCAGCAGTCCCATCTCGAGATGAACGCGCGGATCAGGCTTGCGGCGAAGATCGTCATCCGTCTGCAGCAGAATGTTGAAAAAGCGCGTGAGGTCCTCTTCGCTGAATTGCGCCGCTGCTTTCGCAAGTGCCGGCCGCTGGTCAGGGGTCGCCGCGATCAATTCCGAATCCGCACCGCAAACTCGCGCAATCAGAAGGTTGCGCATGTGGCGAATTGCTTCACGGCAAAAGTGCTGAAGGTTGCGGCCTTCTTTTTGGAAAGTGTGGACAAGGCCCAGGGCGCGATCTGCTGAGCCGGCTGCAATCGCGTCGACCAATTCGTTCAGCGCGTCTTCCGGAACGACGCCGAGAAGTTCCCGGACTTCCTTGTCGGGAATCGTGTCGCCGCAATATGCGCGCGCCTGTTCGAGCAGGGACAGCGCGTCACGCAGGCTGCCCTCGGCCATGCGCGCAATCACAGCAACCGCGCCGTCAGCGATTTTCAGGTTCTCTTCTTTCGCGATGTATTTGACGCGGTCGGCGATTTCGTTGAACGTCAGTGCACGAAAATGAAAATGCTGCGAGCGCGACCGGATTGTGTCTTCAAGATTCTCCGGCTCGGTTGTCGCCATCACGAAAATCACGCGGTCGGGAGGTTCCTCAAGCGTTTTCAACAAGGCGTTGGACGCTTCGCCGGTCAGCATGTGCGCTTCGTCGAGGATCACAACTTTGCTGCGTGATGCAGCGGGGGCATAACGCACCATTTCGCGCAACTCGCGGATCTGGTCAATACCGCGGTTCGATGCCGCGTCAATTTCAATTACGTCGAGAGAAGTGCCCGCGGCGATCTCTTTGCACGAATCGCATTCACCGCACGGCTCCGCCGTTGGACCGTGCACGCAATTCAAAGCCTTTGCAAGGATGCGGGCTGCGGTTGTCTTTCCGACGCCCCGGGCGCCGGAAAAAATATACGCATGCGCAACACGGTCATTCTTGATCGCGTTCGCCAGCGTTCCGGTGACGTGTTCCTGTCCAACCAAATCCTTGAAAGTTTGCGGGCGCCATTTCCGCGCAATGACCTGATAGCTCATGAAGGAGAGTGTTGCACGACGCAACGATTCGGAAAAGTTCTAAGTTTTGGTTTTTCAACCGCAGAGTGTATTGCAAAGCAGAAATCGGCAGAAAGGACGAATGCAACAGTAGAAAGAAAGAATGAATGGCGGGGATTTCTCAGAAGATTACTCATCTCCGATCACTTATTGCTTCGATGCGAGGAACTTCGGGTGATCTGGGGCACCCGAGGCAATCCCGGTACCGTTGCTCCCTTCCGGGCCTGGCGGGGTTCGCGGGACCTCGTTGCACAGAGCCCGAAGTTCCACGCTCCGGCAGTCGTTTGTCACGACTGCTGGAGAAAATTCTAACACAGCGTCAAGGAGGCAACCAAAGGGCGCAACCAAAGACAGCAGTTTTTCCGGTCTTTGAAATTTTCCGTCGCCAGTCGAAGAGTTAGAGACCGCGACTGAAATGCCTGCACGCGCCTTAACTAGAACGGAACATCGACAAAAGCCAGTGAATCACAGTCCAAAATCGAGTACGCTAAGAACGGATGGAGTTCCTCCCCATCCGCCCGTCGATTGCCGCAGCTCTTGCCGGGTCCGCGCGCCAGCGCCGCACGACGGGGCCTCGCCCCTGTGCTGCTCCACGATACGGAGCTAGCCCGCCACGGCGGGCAAGCCTGCAAACTTGCAGGCAGGAGGAACCAAATGAAAATTGTTGTTCGACTGTTGTATGTTGTGGCTGTTCTGTCTCTTTCTGCTTCTTTTTCAGTTGCCGAACCTCGCCAGATTACACGCGGCACGCAGGTTCATTTGAAGCTCTTGAACGATGTAAGCACTTCGTCGGCTCGCAACGGTGATTCTTTTCTTGCGGTGACCACGGAACCGGTGATGATCGGCGAACAGCTTCTCTTGCCGGCGGGGACGCGGATTCGCGGCATCGTTACCAGCATCAGTCGCGCGCGCCGCTTTGCCATCTTTCGCGGGGAAGCGTACATGAACCTGTCGTTCCGCTCGATTGAAGTGGATAGCCGCCTGATCCCGGTGCAGATGAGCATTCTTGATATTTCGAGACCTGCTGAAGAAGGCGAAGGCCGCCGCCGCAAGGACGTCGAGATCGGTGAAGGACAGATGCTCCAGGAAAAGCACGACATTAAGGGCGACATCGTTGCGGGGACCATCGGCACGGGCGGATCGACGCTGATCGGAAAGATTGCGAGTCATGCCGCTGCTGGATTTGGAATCGGCCTCGCGGGAAGCGCGATTTATGTGGTGCAGCGCAAGGGCAGGGAAGTCAGCCTTCCGGCGGACACGGGCATGCTGGTTCGCATGGACAGCACTGTCACTGTGCCTGGAGCGAGTGCTTCGACAGGTTCGGTCAACGGCAGCCGTTAAAAAGTTTATTGGAACTCGCCGGTTTAAAAATGGCGAACGACATAGAGATCGTCATCACTCCGGACGGAGTCTGCGGAGTGAGGAATCTCTCTTTGTCTTACGTCACAAGAAGGAGAGACTCCTCGCTTCGCTCGGAATGACGGTTGATAAACAACAAGGCGATTGCGAACCCGATCTCGATCACTTTTTCGGGAAGTTTGGGTCGGCTTTCACTTCCTCGATTTGCTTGGTGTGCCGTTGGCTGTGTGCCGCGATGAACAGGACCCATTCATAAGCGTCTAGCTTTGAGCCCAATGGGCTATCCGCTGCGTGAGCGCGGAGATCGGGGGTCTTCTTGAGAAAATCTTCGGTCGTCACGCGGCTTTCCACGAAATGTTTGAGCGAACCTTCGGGCGAGCCGAAACGATTCGTGGGCACCAAAGGCTCTGGAGCTTGCGCTTTGGTTGAGCGGTCTGGAATCATCGCCATTACGCCGGCGTCAAGTTTCGCGATGTCGCGATCTGGAGCTGGCGGCGCCTTCATGACCTTCTCAACGATCATGCCACGAACAAAATCTTCTGCTGCCGCGATATGCTCCGTGCATTGTGCGACGGACCATTTGTCTGGGGCAGCCTTGAAATTCCACTGCGCTTCAGAGAGTCCTTTTGTTGCGTCAAGCACGCCCTTCTTCGTGGTTTCGAGGTAAGCCAGCGCTTTGTCTTTGTCCGCTTGCGTTGTTTCCTGCGCGCGAACGGTCGCGCCAACTAGCGCGAGGCCCGTGCACAACATGATTCCCATCCATCTCCGTCGCATCATTTTCTTGTCTCCCTTTATTTTCACGCTACCGACGTCCTGCCGCAGCCGCTCTCTCCGCGATCTCCTCAGGAGTCAGGTCTTCCATGTGACTTGCAATATACCAGTGATTTCCCCAGGCATCGAGCAAGGAACCTGAGCGATCGCCGTAAAACTGGTCGGCCATGGGCTGCAACTCCTTGCAGCCGCTGGTAAATCCGCGCGCGAAAACGTCGTCGCAGTTTTGTGTGTAATAGTGATGTGCGACGGCACGCGGTCCCCAGGGCGCGCGGCCTTCACTTAGTTCCACAACCGTGTCTCCGATCCGCACTTTTGCATGGATGACGACGCCACTGTCGCTCGCATGCTTCTGCAGCACCTCCGCGCCAAACGCTTTCTCGAGGAAGTCAAGAAAGCGGCCGGCGTCCTTCACGCTGAAATACGTATTTAGGTCCTCTAGGATTTCAGGGCGGTAACTTTTTCCTGCGGTGTGTGTTGCAATGAACCAGAAATTTCCGGCGGGATCGCGTACGCCGGCCTCCCGGTCGCCATAGTCGCGGTTCGCCGGCCTTAAGGGCCCGCGCGTAAACATCGTCAGCATTTTTCACGTACAAATGCAATCCGGCTGGCATGGCGCTCCATCCCGGACCGGCTTCCGCGAATTCGATCACTGCGTCGCCGATCCGCGCTTCCGCGTGCCGCACGATTCCGTTCGGGTCACGCATCAAGTACTTCTCGCTGGCTCCAAACGCGTTCTGGATGAAATCAAGAAAAGTGGCTGCGCCCGTGATGATGAGATATGGAGTCAAGCTCCGGAATCCCTCTGGAATTGCGCTCTTTGCTTTGGCCATGGCGTGTCTCCTTCGAGCAAGATCGATTGGAGCTAGATTCTGGCTGCCTGAATAGGCAGTGTATTGTAAAAATTTGACCAAGTCGTACAGGAAGGACTAAACAATTGGCAGGTGATTGTGGTGGCCGGGGAATCCGCGGTGATCGGCGAGGTATTTTGTGGGGTTGATTCCGGAAAATGCCCGGAAATCGTGAATGAAATGCGCCTGGTCAAAATAGCCGCAATCTAGGGCGACATCGCTCCAACTTACCGATCGTCCGCGACTAATTCTTTCCAGCACCGTTTGGAACCTTCTCACGCGGCAAAAAACTTTTGGAGCCATTCCTACATGTTGTTTGAAAAGTTCGATGAAGCGGCGCGAGCTGAAGCCGGTTTTGTTCGCGACTTCAGCAACCTTCGAGGTCGCCGGCCGCGCTAAGAATTTCTCCACCGCGTACTCAACGACTGGCTGCCCATCAAGCATGCCCGCGGCTCGTTCGAGCAGCACCACTTCCACGACGCGCAGTTTTTCCGCCGGTGTCGGCGCAGAGAGAACGCGTTCGCGCAGTTCACTTGCCAGCCGTCCCCAAAGGTCATCAAGTCCCACATGCTTGTTACGCAGTTCGTCGCTCGGAAGCTTCAGGAAGGGAACTGCGCCTGCCGGACGAAACGATATGCCGACCACGCAGGTCTGTTCATCGGTATCGATCGCAAAACACTTGGTGTGTGGGCCGCTGACGCTGCTGCCGTTGAATCTTCTAACTTTGTTCATGTCGTCCGGGTCGTACAGGCGCGTTTCGTCTTCGAAGAGATTAATGACCAGGCTGATACAGCCGTCCGGCATTAACCTTTCTTTCTGATGGGGTTGCGGAGCGTTTTCATAGTACCAAAGCAATTCCACAAAGCGTGAAAGCGGCGGACCGGGAATGACGTGCCTGTGAGGCATCTTCGCGTCGATTTTACTCCTGAAGAACCGTGTAGAAATCGATTCTTGGGACTTCTCCTAAAGCTCTCATTTTATGAATTTCGTGAATCTTTCGCATCACTTCTTTCGATTGACGCTGTTCCTGCCCTCGCGATACCCTTTTTTGGCATGCTTCCATGTCGTCTGCCTGCATACACACCTCAATCCGTGACGCCAAATCTTTCCGAGGAGATTCATGTCCACCGAATTGCGTAATTTTCTGTCGCTGTCTTACGACGAACTTGAACAGCTGAACCTGAAAGCGAAAGAGCAGCGCCAGAACCGCGTCGCGCCGCACAAGATTCAGGAAGACCGGATCAAGTACCTTACAGACGAGAAGCGCATCAAGGCCGTCACCGTGCTGTTCAGCGACCTTGAGGGCCGCTTACATATGCTCGATTACGACAAAAAATTTCTGATCAAGAGCTGGGACAATCTGACATTTGACGGCTCATCGATTCGAGGTTTTACCGCTCAGCGCGAAAGCGATCTGCGGCTTGCGATGGATTGGAGCGCTTTTTACTGGGGTCCTGCGGATTACTTCGGCTCCGGCAAAGTTATGGTGTTTGGCGAGGTCATCGACAAGGATGGCAGTCCCTACAGTGCCGACATTCGAGGCGCGCTCAAGGGTTTTGCGGAACAGCTGCACAAGAAAGAGGGCTACACGCTCAACGCCGCGAATGAAATTGAAGGCTTTCTCTTCAAGGGTCCCGACGCCGAACGCCACTATCATGAGACGCAAAAATTTGAATACGTGAATACTGGGGGCTACTATCACTCCCTTCCCGGCGATCTGCTTCGCGGTTTCATCGATACCACTGCTGAAGTTCAACGCGCAATGGGATTTCAAAACGAAAAAGATCACCCGGAAGTTGCGCCGTCACAGTTCGAAATCAACTATGGCTACGGCGAAGTCGTGGCGGCTGCCGATCAAATTCAGCTCTACAAATTGATCTGTCGCCAAGTGGCGACGCACATGGGGCTGACCGCGAGCTTTCTTCCTAAGCCCGTTGTTGGAGTGAACGGCAGCGGCATGCACACCAACGTTTCCGTGAGCAAGAACGGCAAGAATCTTTTCTGGGATCCCAAGGGTGAGGAAAAGCTCAGCAAGCTCGGCTGGTCCTTCGTGGACAAGATTCTTACCCACGGTAACGACCTCTGTCTGCTCCTCAACGCCAGTGTTAACGCTTATCGGCGGCTTGATCCGCACTTCGAGGCACCCAATCAGCTCAAGGCCTCGGCTGTTGATCGCGGATCCATGATCCGCATTCCCATCGGCAACGAGCGCAGCATGCGCGTGGAAGTCCGCTCCGTCGCACCCGACGCCAATCCCTATCTCGTCATGTACTCGATTTTCAAGAGCGGTCTCGAGGGCAGCACGTCAACGATCAAGAACCTACGCCAGGCCGAGCGCTACCTGCCGGACAACATCTACACGGCCATTGAAAATTTCGAGAAGTCCGATTGGTCCACCAAGCTTCTTGGCGCCGACGTGAAAAGTCGCTACGCGGATCTGAAGCGAGCGTCGGCTGACCGTTGCCCGCGAGCGCTGGGCACGTTCGTGAAAGCGCCAGAGGTGCAATACCATCACGAGGTTTACAACCAGTTCCTCTGGAACCTGTTCTAGACGCGACGAAGTGCCCGGCCGACCTGGGAAAACTGGTCTTAAAGGTGTGAGCGCCGCTCGGATTAAAATCCGGCGGCGCTTTTTTGGGGAGATTCTGACTGGGGGATTGTGGGTTCGCTGAAGATTGTTAGCAGGATTGCGAACTTCTCGCGTGGCAGATTGAGCGTGGTGCGCTTTTCTCTGGACGCTTCCTACTTGTTGCTCCGTAATCGAATTTGCCGCGTGGGCGCGTTTCTCCATGCTACGAACTGCAAAGAATTTGGTGCCGCCGCGACTACGCGGATAGAGGATGCATGACAGGTGCCAAAGGCTGAGCACAATAAGGTTCTGCGAATCAGGAAGTTAAGATGTGAGAGGAATGGCAGAGCTGGAATCAGCGCGGGAACGCGTTCCAGGATGACACATTGCGAGTCCAGCTTTGGGATGAGCGGCGGACTGCAGGGACTTTAGTGGGATACACGGCGGGAATGGGTTAGGACAGTGTTTGCAAGAGTACCCTGATTTCTTTGGCCTCGACGACTTGCTTCCCGGTTCCACGTTTGGCTGCTGCGAGTAATGCGCGTCCGAGTTCTTCCGTTGTGGAAACGAACTGCGGCCAGAAACGCCTGGCTACAGCCAAGATGGGTGTGGCGGCCTTGTAAATCCAACGATAGCTGGGAGTTTTAGATTTAATTCCATTGAGTGGCTGAATGATGCCAGGTCGAAACATGTACGCCGAGCGAAAGGGCATGGCGAGCAGCGCGTTCTCGGTTTTGCCTTTCACGCGAGCCCACATTACGCGTCCACGCTCGCTGCTGTCGGCGCCGGAGCCGGAAACGTGTACAAAGGACATCCCAGGATTGAGCTTGAGAAGTGTCTGCGCCGCGGCAATCGTGAATCCGTAGGTGATTCGTGTGTAGGCGTCCTCGGATATTCCGGCCGAGCTCACGCCGAGACAGAAAAGGCAGGCGTCTAGTCCGGTGAGTTCGTGTTCGATTGCCGTGAAATCGAGAAAATTCTGGTGCACGATCTCGTGGAGTTTTTCGTGCTGCTTTCCGGTTGCGGCTCGGACGACCGAGAGAACACGCCGCACGTCTGGATCGCGTAAACACTCTTGCAGGGCGCCCTGGCCGACCATTCCCGAAGCGCCGAAAATCACGACTCTCATCTCGCCCCCGGCTTGAACTCTAAGCTCCCATTTCCATATTGCAACGGATTCACTATTTTTTGTTAAGATGCGGAGCTATGAAACGACGCACATTGATCCAATCTATTTCCGCGGCGGCTTTGATGCCGACCACCAGCTTGCTTTCGTCAACCGGGAAAATATTTGATCCGGCAGCGGACGCGAACAGCGTTTACGAACTGCGTGTTTATCATTGCTTGGAAGGGAAGCTGCCGGATTTGCTGAAACGATTTCGGGAGCATACGACGAAACTTTTTGAAAAACACGGAATGAAGAACATCGCCTATTGGACGCCGATGGATGAACCGCAGAAGTCGAACACGCTGGTGTACATTATCGCGCACCCGAGCCGCGAGGCGGCTACTGCGAACTGGAAAGCGTTCGGTGACGATCCGGAATGGCAATCGGTGCGCAATGCGTCCGAAGCCAATGGCAAAATTGTCGAGAAAGTGGATTCGACGTTTCTTGTGCTTACCGATTTCTCACCGCCGTTGCGCTGATTTCCGCCTGGAATAGTTCGATTGGCGCAAGCCGGTCGTCATCCTCTTCCCTTATTTGAATCGATTTGTGCAGTGAAGATGCGGATGTGTCTCATAGAATTTATGAGAAGCCAATTGTGTTCCGCGTGATGCTATAGTTTCCCGCGAAATGATCGCGTCCTGAATGTAGGTGACGCGTGCCTGCCTCGGTTTCGGTTTGCGCAAAGGAGTCAACGAATGAATGTCCGACCGCGCTTATTTTTTGTTTTTGATTTTGCGGTGGTGATACTGATGTGCCTCGTAACGGCATCTGCGGGGGCGGCGCAAGCGAAGAATCCGTATGCGGGTGACGCGAAAGTGGCGAAGCTGGGGGAATTCGAGTTTCGCGCGAACTGCGCATTTTGCCATGGGCTGGGAGCAAGGGGAGGAGGACGCGGACCGGATTTGACGCGAACTCCAAAAAAGCACGGCGACTCTGACGCGGACATATTCAACACGATTAACAACGGAGTGCCGGGAACGGCGATGCCGCCGAATGGCGCGACGCAGCAAGGCGTCGGAATGACCGAGGAAGAGCTGTGGCAGGTGGTGACATACATCCGGAGCGTGGAGAAGAAGACCAGCACGGTGAGTGGCGACGCGAAACATGGGCGCGAACTGTATTACGGAAGTGCGGCATGCGGGACATGCCATATGTTTAAAGGAAAAGGCGGAAGGCTGGGGCCAGATTTGACGGGAGCAGGGACGGCGCGGTCGACGGAGTATCTAACGGAGTCCTTGAGGAACCCGAGCAGGCGATTGGCACAGGGAATCATTGAGGCGATGAAAGAGTTCACGGAGGAATACGAGACGGTGAATGTGGTGACGAATGACGGGACAAAGTATCAGGGAACATTGCTGAATGAGGATAGCTTCACGATTCAATTTATGGATATGCGGGAGAAGGTGCATTCGTTGGACAAGGCGTCGTTGAAGTCCTTGCAGAAGTCGCGGGAGTCATTAATGCCAGCCTATGACGAGAAAGTGCTGCCCGAGAAAGACTTGCAGGATTTGCTGGCTTTTCTGGTTGGCGGCGGGCAGGGCGGTGTCAAGTGAGAATCAGACTGGCGTTTTGTTTGAGCTTGATGCTCGCATTTGCCGCCGCGACACGAGCGCAGGTGACGGCGGAGAGATTGTTGAATGCGGGGAAAGAGCCGCAGAACTGGCTGATGTATTCCGGCGATTATACGGGACGGAGATATTCGACTCTGCACGAAATTGATGCGGCGAATGCCGGGAAGCTGGTGCCGAAGTGGGCTTACCAGACGATGGCGGCCGGAAAATTTGAAACCACGCCTCTGGTGGTGGATGGAATTCTGTATGGGACAGGACAGGACGATCGTGCGTTTGCGCTGGATGCGCGAACTGGGCGGCCGATCTGGCAATACCAGCGAGGGTTGCCGGGAGATATTCGTCCGTGCTGCGGTCGGGTGAATCGCGGTCTGGCGATTTTGGGCGACAAAGTTTTTATGGGGACGCTCGATTCTCATGTGATTGCGCTGGACACGAAAACCGGGAACGTCCTGTGGGATGTGTCAGCAGTGGACTACACGAAAGGATACAGCTTCACGCTGGCGCCGCTGGTAATCAAGAACCTGGTACTGGTCGGAGTTTCTGGTGGCGAATACGGAATTCGCGGATTCATTGACGCGTACGACGCAAATACCGGGGAAAAGAGATGGAGGTTCTACACGATTCCCGCGCCGGGTGAACCAGGGAATGAATCTTGGGAAGGTGAATCTTGGAAAATTGGCGGATCGCCGGCGTGGATTACGGGAACATACGACGCGGAGACGAACACGACATTTTGGACCACGGGAAATCCTTCGCCATCAAATCGCGGAGAAGGACGCGCCGGAGATAACTTGTATTCGAATTCGCTGTTGGCGCTCGATCCGGATACCGGAAAATTAAAATGGCATTTTCAGTTTACGCAGCATGATGAACATGACTACGATGCGACGCAAGTGCCGGTGATGGTTGACGATGGCGGGAAAAAGCTGATTCTGCAGGCGAACCGCAACGGATTTTTTTATGTGATTGACCGGACGAATGGGAAATTAATTCGGGCGGAATCCTACGCGAAAGTTTCGTGGGCCAAGGAGAAGGATGCGAACGGGCGGCCGGTCCCCGCGAAGGAAGGCTTGCCGACGCTTGAGGGGAACAAGGTGTGCCCGGGAGCTGCGGGAGCGACGAACTGGATGTCGCCGACCTACGACCCGCAGACGAAATTGTTTTATGTGACGGCGCGAGAGCAGTGCGACGTGTTCTCAACGGCACCGCAGCCTTACGACGCGGGACACGCCTATTATGGCTCGGCATACTTTCCGAATGACGACGCCGCTCCGTTCTATGGCGCGCTGAGGGCACTTGATCCTGACACTGGGAAAATTAAGTGGGAGTGGAAACATCCTTCGCCGACATGGTCGGGAGTTTTGTCGACGGCAGGCGGAATCGTGTTCACCGGGGACGCGGAGGGGAATTTTATTGCGCTGGATGCGGCGAGCGGTAAGGCGCTGTGGCATTTCCAGTGCGGAGCCTCAATATATTCATCGCCGATGACGTACGCGATCGATGGGAAACAATATGTGGCTGTGGCGGCGGGCTCTTCACTGTTTACATTTGGACTGCCGTAAGAATATCGAATGAATGGGTTGACGAACGATCCGCCGCAAAGGGCAAGTGTGTACGAGCGAAAGATTGTCGGGTTTCACCAAGACGACCAAAGTAATTGGGTGGCGGACTTGGAATGTGGGCACACGCAGCACGTGCGGCACAATCCGCCCTGGATGAACAGATTGTGGGTGATGACGGACGAGGGCAGGCGGTCGCGGATCGGCACCGCGCTGGTTTGCAAAAAGTGCGAAGAGAAGTCTGCCGCGGATGCCGAATCGAGCGGCAAAGCTTGAAAATTTTAAGGGGTTGAAGTGGTAGTCGCGTTGGACGCGGATTTGCCGATGGCGTCGCCGTTGACGACAAGTTCGACACGGCGATTACGCTGGCGGCCTTCGGAAGTGTCGTTGGACGCGAAGGGCTGCGTCTTGCCAAAGCCGCGCGCGGAAATAGCAGACGGCGAGACCCCCTGTTCCGCAAGAAAATCTCGGACGCTGTCGGCGCGGCGTTCGGAGAGCTGCTGGTTGAACTCATCGGAGCCGACGCTGTCCGTGTGGCCTTCAATTTGGAGCGTGAGTCCGGGATGCGCGAGCAAAATGCCGGAAATTTTCGCGAGCTTTTCGCGAGCGCCAGATTTCAGCGTGGAGCTGCCGGTGTCGAAGAGAACATCGGACATGTTGACGATGAGTCCCCGGGCACTGTCGCGAGTTTGCAAAATGGAATTAAGCTGACCGAGAAGTTGAGCGCGAAGATCTGCTTTTTCGGATTCGGCTTTGGCCGCGGCCTGGCGCGCCTTTTCCGCGTCTGCTTCTGCTGCTTGTCGTTGCTGGATGGCGGCTTGTTGTTCGGCTAGCGCGGCGGCGCGGGCTTTCTCCGCTTCTTCTTTTGCTATTGCGGCCTCCGCCGCGGCCTTCTCGGCCTCCTGCTTGAGGCGCTCTGCTTCAGCTTTTGCAGTTTCGGCCTGGGCGCGGGCTTGGTCCGCTTCCTGTCGGCGTTTCGATTCAGAATCAGCGTCAGCGCGAGCTTTCGCTTCGCGTGCCTCTGCGGCGCGCTTGTCTGCGGCGGTTTTTGCCTGTGCTTCTTCCTCCGACCTGGCCTTGACTGCGATCACGCGAGCTTCTTCAGCGGTTTGCGTGGCATCGCGCGCGGCGGCTTCAACGAGTTTGCGATCACGCTTTTGCCGATAGGCATCTTCCGCAGCCTGCAATTGCTGTTGAGCTTTGGTCTCGGAAGCGGCTGCATACTTTTCGGCAGACGCGTTTCTCGCGATGCGAACGGCGTTCCGCGCTTGAAAGAGTTCGAGAGGAGTTTTCCGGTCGATGCCGAAAATAGCATTTTCTATTTTGGTGTTGGACGAGGAATAGACGCCACGCGCGAGAAGTTCGTAACGTGCTTCAATATTTTCGCCGGGGGAGTCGCCAGCATTCTCAAGGACGATGGTATCGCCGGGCTGAGAAACGGCGAAGTACGGCTCGGCGGTGACAATCATGCCGAAGGTTTGCATGTCAGTGATGGCTTTTACTTCACCGTTGCCGCTTTTGAGACTGAGTTCGCCGAGATTTTCGGCGCGACCTTGTGGGGAGACGGCCCACAGAACGTAAGTAAGGTACTCCAGGCCGAATTTTGTGGCGTCTTCGAGATTCGTGAACTTTGCGGAGATTTCCACGCGATTGCCCTTATTCTTCACTTCGGCTTCGCCGGAAGCCGCTGGCAATAGAGGTGTACCGCTAAAATTGATCCTCAGAGTGCTGCCGGCGCGACGATAGTTGATCGCTTTGGTGCTGTGTTGAACGCTCGGGGCAGCAGCAACCGCTGCAGCGGGCGGCGAGGATTGGCTCGAAATTGCGCTCGCGGAAAGCGCGAGTGGAACGAGAAGGCCCGACAAAATGCGGAAGAATCGTGAGAGGAATGTGCGCAAAGGTTGCTCCGATCAGCCGGCGCGGCAGAATCGCCGCTGCTCACTGCGTCCCAAGTGTTTACGTGCTGGTAGTCAGAAATAGCGTAACAAGGGCGCACCGGGCGGAGCGGAGCTAAGAGGGTGCCGTTTGTCCAACTAATTACACGATTGTGGCGAACTTGCTAGACGCAGGCTTCCGCTTCGTTGGACCATTCCAACTGGACGACGTAGCTGCCAAGAGTCTTGGTTTTCCACGCGCAGATGTCACCGATTTCTCCGTTCGCATCGTCATACCAGCCAGTACCGGGAATGGGATCGGTGATGGCTTCGCAGAGTTCGTGCGAGGAAGTGGAAGTGAGCGCGTCAGGGATCGCAAGGCCGCCTTCGCATCCTGTGCAGCCGGGATAGGGCATAACAGCATAAAAAATATTGTCGCTTGTGGCGTCATGGTAGCCGCAAAAAGTGTCACAAGATTTGGCGCCGCCCTGGCTGACCTGTGTACCGGGAGGAAGGAAAACGAAGTAGAGAGAATCGGGAGTGTTCGCAGGGAGCGAACCTGAGGCAATTTCGGATTGAAGCAGTTTTTGGATGGCTGCGTCGGTGACGGTCTTGGCAGGTTCGGAATTTGTGAGAACAGCCGAACCGGTGCGCGCGCCGTGGCCGATGGATTTGCCGGGGACGCCGTATTCGGAGAGCTGGTCCATGAGTTTGCTGGTGACAATAAAATCGAAGAAATCGTTCATGTGAGTCATGAACGGCAAATTTGTGGAGTCCTGCCAGGCTTTGCCCCAGAAAATCGAGAAGACCTGAACATTGGTCAGCAGCGGACCATTCCGATACGTGAGCTGCGGAGATCCCGTTGCGGCGGCGCGAGGAGCCGAGTGCAGCGGTACAATGCGCAGCGGATGCTGGGGTTCGCCGCTTGAACGTTTGCGGTCTTTCGCTTTTCTTGCAGTGGCCATGAAGCTCTCCTTTGTGGTTACCCAATGAGTTTGGGCTGGGGGAGGGCGCATGCCGGGACGTCGAAAGTAGCGCGATGCAGAGAGCCTGTAAATAGTTCTTAGACGGATGCGGAACGAGAAATCAGGGATTTTCCGATACTGGAACGGGATTATCGGTTCTATGATGAATTGCGCAACAGAAAGCGATCCCCCTGTGAACGAGCAAGCACCGAGCGGAATCGAAATGCGGCGCAGCCAGCGCGTGGCGCTGCGGTTGCCGATCCACGTGCGTTGGACACCGCAGGGCGATTTGGCCATTACCGAAGAAACGGTGACCCTTGTTGTGAACGCGCATGGAGCTTTGATTGCGCTGGCTATGAAGGTCAAGGCGGGATCGCGCATATTTGTGAGGAATTCGGCCGTGGCGGGGGACAAAGAATGCCGAGTCGTACGTGTACAGGAAAAGCCGCAAGGAAAGAGCGAAGTTGGCGTGGAATTCCTGCGAGCTGATGCAAAGTTCTGGGGATTGGAATTTCCGCCCGATGACTGGAAGAAAACTGTTTAGCAAACCCGCCACAATAGTCTGAGAGCTAAGAGAGATTTTTAATTGTTGCCGCGATAAGTTTGCCAGTCCCTTCATAAGGATCGCCTTCCGAATCAAATTCCATGGAAAAGTTGCCTTTGTAGCCGTGTTTCGCAGCCAGTAAAAAACTTCTGGCGAGATCCACGTGCGCCACGGTATTCGAACGAGTCGTGATGGTTTCCTTGACGTGACAGATGGCGTATGCACGCGCGAACATTTGGTCGAGCCCGCGGTAAGCATCTTCAGCGGGAAGAGCAGCGAGGCTATTGCCGAAATCGGGAAGTGCGTGAAGCCAGGGGCTTTTGACGCGATCGATGACGCTGACTATGAAGAAGGGGTCTTCGCTGACGGGATTGTCGTTTTCGAGATGGACTACGACACTCTTGGAGGCAGCGTGGTCGGCTATGGACTTGAGTCCTTCAGCGACGAGCGCGGGATCCGGTTTTGCATTTGCAGCTTTTGAAGCGGCAATATTGATGCGAATGCTGGGTGAGCCGAGGCGAGCCGCGGCGGCGACCCACGTTTTTCCAAACTGAATAGCACCTTGGCGTTCGGCGGAGTCTGGTGAATAGAGGCTGTTGTCCCCGTCGGCGGCGATGTTGGCGAAGGAACTGCCTGCTTTGGCGGCAGCGACGCGGAGTTCATCGAGGTAGGAAGGTTCGAGTGAAAGAAAGTGTTCGCTCCAAGGTTCGATTTTTCGAACCTCGAACTTCGCCGAGATGTGCGCCGCGAAGTCGATGAGGGGCATTTTCGCAGCTGTGACGGACTTGTCCTCATGCTTGCCACTGATAAATTCGCGGAACGGGTAGGATGCGACAGCGATACGCTCGCGGGGCTCGGTAGAAAATCGAACGTTGGGTCCGGCGCTTTGCCCGAGCCAATCGGAAATTCCGATCACGGACTTTGCTAGTGCCGGCGACAGGGCGACTGCGGAAGCGTGCTGCAGGAAATTCCGACGAGTGAATGACTTCATTGAGTTGCTCCGATTGGATTAGGCTTCAGGCCAAAGCCCCAGCGCAAAATCACAAAGGCGATTGGGCCAGTTGCTAGCAGCCATGGCGCCCAACGCCAGACGAACGGTTCACTGTAATAGATTTTCACTCCACAGAGGATGGCGGGAAAGAGGATGGCGCAGGCCAGGCCGAGAGAACCTCCGGGGACGCGAAATTCGCGATGAGCGTTGGGGAGTTTGCTACGCATGCCCCAGACGGCCAAAAGAGTGAGCATGGAAGTGGCAATGCGCGCCCAGATATAAATGTTGACAAGATCGGCTACCCGAAATCGCGCAAGCAGACAATACACGATTAAAGAGACGGCAATAGCACGGGCTGGCGTCCCGTAACGTGGATGAATTTTGCCGATCCAGGCTGGGAGGTAGCCATCCTGCGACATGGCGGCGGGGATCCGAGTGGTGTACAGAATTGTGCTGTTTGAGAGGGAAGCTGTGCCGATAATGGAGGCGAGCAGCATGGCGATGCCGAGCACAGGTCCGCCTATCCTTTGCGAGGCTTCGACTATGTAGCCAGTTTGCCAATCCTGCCAGTTGCCGAGTGCTGCGATGGCAAGCGAAGCCGGAAGTATGTAAGTGAGGACGTTCATCGGCGTGTTCCACAGCAGGATACGCGGAAAAGTTTTTTGCGGATCGCGCATTTCGGCAGTGACGCTGGACAGTTGCTCGTAACCTGCATAGTTCCACATAGCGAGAGCAAGCCCCACGCCGAAGATTGAACCGAATGGTTTGCCGGGCGGAGTCCAAGGGAGCAATGGGTTGTAATGCCAATGCAGGAGGGATACAGCACAAAGCCAAACGACGGGAATGAGGATAGCGACCAGCATGGCGACAGAGAGCCAGCCAGAGACCTGGATGCCTCGGATATTGAGATAGGAAAGGAAGCAGAGCACAAGACAAGCGCCGGCCCACTTTGCATTTCCCGTGAGTCCAGGAAAGTAGTGCACGAGATAATCCATGACCAGCACGCCGTAGAGGCTGTTCAGTAGAAATGTGCCCGTCCAGTTCCACCAACCGCATTGGAATCCCCAGAAGTCGCCGAACGCGGCGCGGGTCCAGCGATAGAAGCCACCCTGGACTGGGAGAATGCTGTTGAGTTCGGCGGAAGCGAACGACATTGGGATGCTCCAGAAGAACGGCACGAAGGTGAGGAACACCAGAGCCATGCCCGGTCCGGACTGCGAGAAAATATCTTCGTAGCCGAAGGGCCCTCCAGCGGTGTAGCCATAGAAAATCGCCAACAGAGGAAGGAAACCGATGGTGCGGATGGGGCTGGTTGAAGAGGAAGTTTTCGTTTGCTGGTCGGTCACGCGTATGCCTTGGCGAAGGATGCTACCTTGACGGCGGCGGAATTCAAAGCAGCGCGGGCCCAAGGGAGCGCGCAGGGCGTTCGTTGACACTCCGCGGCGTGTCCGTTACGCTTTTTTGTTCGAAGATACAAATTCTTTTTGCTGAGGAACGATAGAGCGCCGCATGGCAGAAGAAAAACTTCCTACACGAGCACAGGATTTTTCCGAGTGGTACAACCAACTGGTGTTGAAGGCGCAACTGGCGGACTACGCGCCGGTGCGAGGCTGCATGATTGTGCGGCCCTATGGTTGGGCGCTGTGGGAGAACATTCAGCAGGCGCTAGATGGCAGATTTAAGGCGACCGGGCACCAGAATGTGGCGTTTCCACTGTTAATTCCAAAGAGTTTTATTGAGAAGGAAAAACACCACGTCGAGGGATTTTCACCGGAGCTCGCGGTAGTGACGATAGGAGGCGGCGAGGAATTGGCCGAACCGCTGATCTTGCGGCCAACCTCGGAGACGATTATCGGCCACATGTGGTCGAAATGGATTCAGTCTTACCGGGATTTGCCGGTGTTGATGAACCAGTGGAACTCCGTGGTGCGGTGGGAGCTGCGGACGAAATTATTTTTACGCACGCTGGAATTTTACTGGCAGGAAGGGCATACCGCGCACGCGACGCAGCAGGAAGCGATGGAAGAGACCCGGCAGATGCTGGATATCTACACGGATTTCGCGGTGAACGATGCGGCGATTCCAGTAATTCCTGGAGCGAAGTCCGACGCGGAGAAATTCGCCGGAGCAGACCTGACGTATGCGATTGAAGCGATGATGGGGGACGGGAAGGCGCTGCAGGCCGGAACGTCACATTTTCTGGGACAGAACTTCGCACAGGCATTTGAAGTGAAGTATCTGGACCACACCGGCGTGCAACAGCATTGCTGGACCACGTCGTGGGGACTTTCGACGCGCTTTATCGGCGCAATCATTATGGTGCATGGCGATGATCAGGGACTGGTGCTGCCGCCGAAGCTTGCACCGTATCAAGTGGTGATCGTGCCGATCTTCAAGAATGACGAAGAGAAGGCGGTGGTGCTTGGCGCAGCGAAGGAGGTGAAGGCGCAACTTGCGAAGGCGAAGATTCGTGTGACATTGGATGAGCGAGAAGGGCAGAGCCCGGGCTGGAAATTCAATGATTGGGAGATGCGTGGCGTACCCGTGCGAGTGGAATTAGGACCGAAGGATGTTGCAAAGCAGGCGGCGGTGGTGGCGCGGCGGGACCGTCCGGGAAGGGAAGGAAAGATTTCCGCGCCGCTTGCGGATTTGCCAGTGACCATCGAGAAATTGCTCGGCGAAATTCACCAGTCCATGTATGACAAGGCAATGGCGTTCCGGCGTTTGAACACGCACGCAACTGCGACCTACGATGAATTCAAAAAAGCGGTAGAGACAGGATTTGCGTTTGCGGGATGGTGCGGAAGCGGAGATTGCGAAGAGAAGATCAAGGAAGAGACGCGGGCGACGATGCGGTGCATTCCTGTCGATCCAACGGACGTGCTGGGGAACGGCGAGTCCCCGGCGAGTGGGAAATGTGTGTATTGCGGCACGGACGCCAGGGAACGAGCGATCTTTGCGCGAGCCTACTAGGCTCACCGCGGGAGCTCGATTGGGGAACTGTCCAGAAGACGGGGTTAGCCCCAAGAAACACCTGCCCGCCGGAAGTATCGACAGGTAAGGGTCGCGGTGCTAACTTCGGCATGTAGAACCAATCAGTGAAAAAGCACAGCAGGAGCGGACAATTGTCTCCGACTCAAAAACACATGCGCGGACAACGAGCACAGCGGGGAGAAGGTAAGCTAAAGGCAATCATTGTTACCGCGATTTTAGTGATTGGGATCATTGCCGCATGGAAGGTAGTCCCGCCGTACTCCGCGGAATACCAATTGGCGGACAAAATACAGGAAATCGCTCGCTTTGCGGTGGTGAATCGCCAAACGGAAGAGCAGATTCGCGAGGCGGTCTTCAGGACCATTCAGGATTTGGAAATACCGGCCAAGCGCGAAGACATAAAAATAACGGCGAGCATGTCAAAGGTAACGATCCTGGTGGATTACACCGTCCCGGTAGACATTCTTATGTATCACGTGGATCTGCATTTCACGCCATCGAGCGAAAACAAGTCGCTCACCTAATGGAGTCGTGGTTTTGCTCTTCTTCGCTGAGGAAACTGCGCCTTTCCTAGAATGGAACAGTAAGAGACAATATAAGTTCAGCCCGTTGGAGAAGCCTTGCGTATCCGCATACAAAAAGGGTTCTGGACGTCCAGGTACGGACTAACTCTGCTCGGTGTTGTCTTTGGCGGTGTTGTCATTGCGGCAAGCGTCTTTGGATATTACTACGTGAAGTACGGGCGCATGATCGATGCCCGCCTTTCGGGACATATTCTACAGAACACAACTCAGATTTTTTCAGCTCCAGCGCAGATTTCGCCTGGAGAGGTCTTGAGTCCCGATGATTTAACGACGTATTTGCAGAGAGTCGGCTACCGTCCGGAAGCCGATGACGCCTCGCTCGGACAATACATCGCCAAAGATGGAGTGGTATACATCCGGCCTTCGAAGCTGTCCTATTTTGCGGCGAGCAACGCGCTGGAAGTTCAGTTTCGCGGAAAGACAGTCCGCTCGATCCGCCCGCTAGGCGGAGGGTCCGAACTAGTGTCGGCTGAAATCGAACCGGAGCTCATCACCAACTTGTTTGACAGTGCCAGAGAGAAGCGGCGCGCGGTTCGCTATGACGACTTGCCACCGAACTTGGTGAACGCGATTCTGTCCGCGGAAGACAAGCGATTCTTCGAGCATCCGGGTTTCGACTTTATCCGCATTTTTGGCGCAGCCTGGGCGGACCTGCGGCACAGTTCGCACTTGCAAGGGGCGAGCACGATTACCATGCAGGTGGCGCGGACGTTCTTCTTGAGCACGGATCGCAACTGGCGGCGAAAGATCGCCGAAGCGATGCTGAGCTTTGAGCTGGAACAGCGCTTTTCGAAGCAGCGGATTTTTGAGATGTACGCGAACGAAGTGTACCTGGGAAATCGCGGAAGTTTTGGTGTTCGAGGATTTGCGCAAGCTAGCGTGGTCTATTTTGGAAAGGACCTCCGGCAACTGTCGTTGGGCGAATGTGCGTTTCTCGCGGGAATTATCCGTGCACCCAATTACTACTCCTCCGCCGACCGGCGTCCGGAGCGCGGGTTGCAATCGCGCGACCGTGTGCTGCCGCAGATGGTGGAGAACAAATACATCAACGAAGCGGACGCGCAGGACGCAAAACGCGAGCCGTTGAAAATTGTGCGTACCTCCGCGACGTCCAGTGAAGCGCCTTATTTCGTGGACATGGTGAAGGATCACCTGCTGGACAAATATTCGGAGAACGATCTGCTCAGCCAGAACTTTCGCGTATACACCACGCTAGACCCTGCATTGCAACGCGCCGCTGCAACTGCGGTAGAGAGCGGCGTAAAAAATGTGGACGCGCTGCTGGAGAAAAAGTACGCGAAGTGGAAGAAGGAGAAGGCGAAAAAAGGGAATACCGATCCGATTCCGCAGGTGCAGGTAGCGCTAGTGTCGCTCGATCCGCGCACCGGTGAAATTAAAGCGCTAATCGGCGGCCGTGATTATGGACAGAGCCAATTAAATCACGCGATCGCGCACCGGCAACCGGGTTCGGTGTTCAAGCCGTTCGTATACGCGGCAGCATTCGATAACGCCGTGGACGGGGTGCAGCCGATCATAACGCCTGCGACGCCGGTGGACGACGAACCGACAACGTTCGAGTTCGATGGGCAGGAATACACGCCGAATAATTACGGCGAGAAATTCATGGGGCATGTCACCGTCCGCGACGCACTGACAAATTCGCTGAACGTGGCGACGGTGAAGGTCGCAGAAATGATCGGATATGGTCGCGTGGTGCAAATCGCGCGGCAGATGGGTCTTGGAAATAATATTCGAGCAACTCCGGCCGTGGCGCTGGGCGCGTATGAGATGACACCTGTCGATGTAGCGGCGGGCTACACCGCATTCGGACAGGGAGGCGTACGCGCAGAGCCGCAATTCCTGCGGGAGATGGTGAGCTCCAACGGAGCCGTACTGGAAAGGCCTGCGCCGGAAACGCATCCAGTGCTCGATCTGCGTGCGAAGGGATTCACCTTGCCGGCAGCCGGGAAGACGGGAACTTCTCGAGACGGCTGGTTTGCGGGATTCACGTCAAACCTGGTGACGGTGATTTGGATTGGATTTGACGATAATCGGGACCTCGGACTCGCCGGTGGCGCAACGGCTGCGCCGATCTGGGCGGAATTCATGAAGAAGGCCACCACGCTTCCTGGCTACAAAGCGGTGAAAGACTTTGATGCGCCAGATGGCGTGCAGTCCGTAATGATCGATCCGGAGACCTCGGAATTGGCGACTCCGAGTTGTCCAGCGACGCGATCAGAAGTGTACGTCGCGGGATCGGCGCCGACGCAGCTTTGCGAACTGCACGGCGGACACGGATTCGTTTCCTCGACCGGGTCCTTTCTATCGCACATTTTTGGTGGCGGGTCGCCAAAGCCGCCGGCTGAGCCGCTGAAAACTGGAACGTTTCCTTCGGCTAACGGTGAGCCTCCCGCGATGGGCCCTGATGGCAAGCCGCTTCCGACTGAGACCGAAGCCGCTCCGCAAAAGAAAAAGAACCCTTTACAGAAGGTTTTTGGTATCTTTGGGGGTAAGAAGAAGGACTCCGACAAGCAAAAACCGCCGGAGAAGGGAGAGTCGCCATGACGCACTATGGGATGGCGGTTCCAGCAGCACTGCTCCTCGTAAGCCTCAGCATTCCCTCAGCAGGACAAACGACTGACGACACAGCCGCCGCTTCTAATTATGTGGCGCCAGGGCAAACGCCTGTGCAGGTAACCGCCCCGGCCTTGCCTGCGGGACAGAAGCAGCTCACACAAGAGGAGCTGGCCGATATCATGATGGCGCGGAAGGACTATCGCGAAGCCGCGTTCTCGTACAAGAGACTGGTGAACGAGAATCCGCGCAACGCGATCTACTGGAATAAACTCGGAATCGCGCTACACCAGCAGTCGGAGTTGTCGAGCGCACTTAAGTTTTACCAGCAGGCGGTGAAGGTGAATCCGAAGTACGCCGACGCGCAGAACAACATTGGAACGATCTGGTACCAACGCAAAAAATTTGGCAAGGCAATCCGCGCCTATCAGCGCGCGATTAAGCTGCGCAACGACATGGCCGTGCTTTACAGCAACCTGGGATACGCCTACTTCGGAGAGAAGAAATACGAGGAGTCGATCGGGGCGTTCCGGCAAGCGCTGGCGCTTGATCCGCAGCTATTCGAGCACAGTTCGTCGCGGGCGGGATCGGTGTTGCAGGACCGTTCTGTAAGCGACCGCGGGCGATTTTACTTCCTGCTTGCAAAATCGTTTGCCGAAGCCGGCAACTTTGAGCGCAGCCTGATCTATCTGCGCAAAGCCAAGGAAGAAGGATTTGCGTCCTTGAATGAAGTAAAGTCCGACCCTTCCTTTTCGGCAATGCTGAAACTTTCGGAAACGCAGGAGATTCTTGCTCCGAAGGCTACCGATCCCACGTTGCACTAAGCGAAGGTTAGCGCCTCCGCTCGGCACAGATTCGCGCTCTGCTACAATTCACGGAATGAAAAGGATCTACGCAACGATAGTGTGTCTGGCCGCCTGCTTGCTTGGTTGCAGAATTGTCTCGGCCGGACAACAGCAGGCCTCTGTTCATCCAGCAATCGCGCCCACCTCGCAAGGAATCTTTCTGGTATTTCCGTTTGAGAACGATGGGACGAGCCCACGGCTCGATTGGCTTTGCGAAGGATTGGAAGAGTTGACGATTCAGAGATTGTCGGCCGCGGGCCAGCAAGTTTACACGCACGTGGGCCGAACGTCGGAATTGGACCGCTACGGATTGCCGCCGACGGCGCGATTCAGCCACGCAACCATGTTGCGAATTGGCGCGGACCTGGACGCGGACTTCGTAGTGTTTGGAAAATTCAATTCGGATGGCAAGGCACTGACCGTGGAAACGCGTGTCTTGCGAGTGAGTCCCACGATGCTTTCCACGCCGATTCGCGAAAGCGGGCAACTCGAAGGATTAATGGAATTGCACACGCGCCTCGTTTGGAAATTGCTTGCCGCGAATGACAAGGGGTTTCCGTTGAACATGGCTGAATTTTCGAAATTACAGCGTCCGCTGCGGTTGGATGCGTTCGAACACTACATTCGCGGGTTGCTTGCGAATGATGATGACGGACGACTGCGTGAATTACGGGAATCGGCCCGGCTGGAACCGGATTGGCCAGAGCCTGCATTCGCGCTGGGGCAGGCGTATTTTTCCAAGCGCGATTGTGAATCTGCGCTCCCCTGGCTTGCGCGCGTGCCCGCCAGCCATGCGCGTGCCACCGAAGCTATCTTTACAACCGGAGTATGCCGGCTGCTCATGAACCAACCAGACAAGGCTGAAGAGGTTTTTCTTGGGTTACAGGATCGACTAAAAAAACATCTGGTGGCCGGCGCCGAGTTGCCGGAGATACTGAACGACCTTGCGCTGGCGCAAGCCCGGCGCGGCAACACGACAGGCGCAGCTTCCAGCCTATTGCGCGCATTGGATCTCGATCCGGATGAGGACGATTATCCGTTCAATCTAGGATTGCTGTATCTGCGCGGAAATGATGCGACAACGGCCGCAAAATATTTTCGTGAGGCTTCGGATCGCGAGCCAGACAATCCCGAAGACCGCGCGCTGTTGATCTACGCGCTCGAGAGGACCGGAAATCGTTCCGAGGCGAATGAAGAACGTAGTGCCACGGCGGAGGCACTGGGTCCGAACGCGTTGCCAGCGGTGAAGCCCGAAACATTTGCGAAGCTGCAGCGCCTGACCACCGAGTTGGATACGGCGACGCTGCAATTGGAAGTTGCTTCGCGAGAATCCTCGAACGGCAGTGTCGCGACATCGACAGGGGCTGCTTCGTCATCTTCGCTTGTCCGCAAGGGCAGACAAGAGTTGGTGGCCGGAAGGGTGGATTCCGCGGAGGCGGCATTCCGTGCTGCGCTTACCGTCGCCCCGCACGACGCTTCCGCACACCGAGGAATGGCCGAAGTATTCCGGCGCAAGAACAAGCGCGTGGAGGCAATCCAAGAGTTGCAAGCTGCACTTGAGCAGCGTGACTCGGCGGTGGACCGTACGACATTGGCGCGAATTTATCTTGAGCAAAAGAAGCCTGAACTCGCGAAGACCGAGTTGGCGCGCGCCCTGAAGCTTGCACCAAATTATGCGGAAGCGCGTCAGCTGCAGGAGCACTTGCAGAACGGCAAGACGCAAGCCACAACGCCATGAGGCTGAACGTATTTGCGCGGCGGTTATCGTACGAAATTGGTTCCGCGGTTACCGCATTGGTATTTCTGTTGTTGTGCGCCGTTCCGCTGGGCGCGAATGACGAACACGCCGTACGACCGTTAGTGATGGATTTGAGTCTGGACGGCGAAGTTGAACCAGTCCTCGCGACGTATGTTGATGAGGGGCTCGCCGAGGCTGCGCGGCGAAACGCGGCACTGGTGCTGATCACTATGGACACCCCTGGTGGCTTGAGTGATTCGATGAAAGACATGATTCAGCACATTTTAGGTTCGCCCGTGCCTGTCGCTGTGTATGTCGCGCCGACTGGCGCGCGTGGAGCGTCCGCCGGATTCTTCATTTTGCTGAGCGCTGATGTGGCAGCAATGGCGCCGGGAACGCGGACCGGAGCAGCTTCTCCGATTATTGCAATTGGTGGCTTCACGATTGGCGTGGATGAAACACTACGCAAGAAAATCATGAATGACGCCATGGCCTTTTTGCGCAGCTACTCCGAAAAGCGCGGACGAAACGCAACGCTAGCGGAAACGGCGGTGACCGATGCTCGCGCTTTCACCGAAAAAGAGTCGCTGGAGGGCAAGCTGATCGATTATGTCGCAGCGACGCCAGAAGAATTGCTGCGCAACTTGAATGGGAAAACGGTGACGAGGTTCGACGGGACGAAGACCACGCTTTCGCTGACGAATTATCAACGTGCGGCGTTTGAATTGTCGGCTCGGCAGAAATTTCTGGCGCGGATCGTTGAGCCGGACATGTTCTTTCTGCTGCTTCTCTTGGGCACACTGGGACTCTACGCGGAGTTTACGCATCCAGGCGCCGTAGTGCCCGGTGTGGTGGGCGGAATCTGTGCAGTGCTGGCGCTCTACGCGATGCACTTGTTACCGGTGAATGTGGCGGGAGTATTGTTGATCTTGATTGCCGTGACGCTCTTCGTGCTGGAGGCGAAGTATACGAGTCACGGAATTTTACTGGCGGGTGGGGCGATTGCGATGATTTTTGGCGCGATTTTTCTGATCAGATCGCCGCTGACGTCAGGAGGCGTGAGCCTCGGCATGGCGGTAGCGGTGACTCTGCCGTTCGCTGCGCTGAGCGTATTCCTGATGAGGCTGGTGTTGCGTTCACGCAAGTGGAAACAGGCGGCGGGAGCGGAAGAGATGTTGGGCGAACAGGGAATCGCTACGAACGGACTCAAGAGTGGAATCGAAGGAATGATTCGCATCCATGGCGAGACGTGGCGCGCGATCACAAACGAAGATGTTGCAGCGGGGGAAGCGGTACGCGTGCGGAGGATTGAGGGGCTGAAGTTGTACGTCGAGCCCGCAAAGACCCAGAGCGCGGCGAAGATTTCGAGATGACAGGATCAGAGAAGGCGGGAGGATTGTGATGAACATTGGCTTGCTGGGAATCGCGTTCATAGTTCTGGTGGCGCTAATCTGGGTGAAAAATTCGATTTATGTAATTAAGGAATGGGAACGCGGAGTCGTGCTGCGGCTTGGACGCTTGTTGCCACAGGCGAAAACGGGCGGCGTGAACTTTGTCTTTTGGCCGATCGAAACGCTATATCGCATAAGTCTGCGACTGGAAACACTGGACGTTCCACCGCAGGACATCATCACGCACGACAACGTATCGGTTAAAGTAAACGCCGTATGTTACTTCCGTGTGGTGGATGCCAATCTGGCGCTGTCCCAGGTGACGAATTTTCAATACGCCACTTCGCAACTCGCACAGACGACGCTCCGCAGCGTCGTGGGGCAATTTGACCTGGACGAAATTCTTTCGCAGCGCGACAAAGTGAACGGGAAATTGCAGATCATTCTCGATCAAGATACCGAAGCGTGGGGTATCAAGGTGACGAAAGTGGAAGTAAAGCAAGTGGATATACCTGAGCAGATGCAGCGCGCAATTGCGCGCCAGGCTGAGGCGGAACGTGAGCGCCGCGCGAAGGTGATTCACGCCGACGGCGAATTTGAAGCCTCACAAAAGCTTGCTGACGCCGCCAAAGTGCTTGAGACACAGAAGTCCGCAATCCAGTTACGTTATTTGCAGACTTTGACCGAGATAGGTGTCGAGAAGAACACAACGATTGTGTTTCCACTGCCCATAGATATTATTAATAGTTGGGTCGACAGTTTGGGGGGAGCAAAAAAGTAAGCAATGGCTTCTAGCAGGAGATCCAGCGCGGGGGAACGCGTCCTGGAGGGTCGGCACGTCATCGGACTATTTTTTCTGATGCTGCTGTTCTCCGGCGTGTTTTTTACTCTTGGTTACGTCATGGGACGCAATCAGCTGGACGGACAGGTGCGAGCTGCGACGACTCACGGCTCGGACTCTGCATTGCCGATAAAGGCCGATCCCGCGCCGCGGCAGTCCAAGAGCCCGGTAAGCACACCGGGCACATCCGATCCGGCTACCGACGTCAACGCCACACCGCCAAGTTCGGAATGGGAGTTTTACCGGGCGGGAGACAAGAAATCCTCGAATGATCATTTGAAGCCGGCATCCGCCGCATCTACCTCAGCGCAACCGAAGGCCATGGTGACGAGCGCAAAAGGAACTGTTCCACCGGCAGGCCGTTCGGTTGTTTCCGCGCAGGGTATTCCGCGCGGCTCGTACCTTCTGCAAGTGGCAGCGCTTCGAGTGGAATCCGAAGCGATCGCGGTTGCAAATGATCTTCGCAAAAAGAAATTCCCCGCATTCGTGCAAACGCCGCAAGGCGACAAGTATTATCGCGTCCAAGTCGGCCCGTACACGGACCAGAAAGCCATGCAGGCCGCAAAAAAAGGCCTGGAGACGGCAGGCTTCAAAGCGATTACCAAGCACTGATGCCGCCGTCCCGTTGGCCGGATTGGCTGCATTCTGGTCCACAGCAAAATTTCCCCTCGGCGTTCCGTCTCATTGTTTCTGCTATCACGGGCGCCGGT